>Ga0070685_10000906_pt1 | contig 15926 bp, 20 predicted proteins | sample KBSS13LmetaG_FD_65651 | JGI IMG/M metagenome (GOLD analysis project Ga0070685, IMG submission 65651) | Switchgrass rhizosphere microbial communities from Kellogg Biological Station, Michigan, USA - KBS S1-3L metaG | ecosystem: Host-associated > Plants > Roots > Rhizosphere ...
CTGGCCCACGTGACCGGCGGCGGGATCGCCGGGAACCTCGCGCGCGTCCTCCCGGAGGGCGTCGGCGCGGTGATCGACCCCGGGTCGTGGGGGCGGCCGGCGGTCTTTGCCTGGCTCGCAGAGCACGGCGTGCCCGAGGACGAGCTCCGCCGCGTCTTCAACATCGGGATCGGGTACTGCGCCGTCGTGCCGGCCGCCCACGTCGAGCCGTCGGACGTCGTCATCGGGCGGCTGGAGGCGGGTGTCGACGGCGTCGCGTGGAGCGACGCGTGATCGGCGTCCTCGTCAGCGGGGAGGGGACGAACCTCCAGGCGCTCGTCGACGCGGGGCTCCCGATCGTCGCCGTCGCGTCGAACCACGCAGGCGTTCGAGCGCTCGGGCGTGCCGAGGCGGCCGGCATCGCGACCGCCGTCTTCGCGGCCGAGGACTACCCGTCCCGCGAGGCGCGCGACGAGGCGATGGCCCGCTGGCTCCGCGAGCGAGACGTCGAGCTCGCGGTGCTCGCCGGGTACATGCACCTGCTGCGGCCCCGGTTCTTCCAGGTCTTCGGGCGCCGGGTCGTCAACACGCACTCCGCGCCGCTGCCGGCCTTTCCCGGGGCGCATCCGATCGAGGACGTGCTCGCGGCGGGGGTCTCGCAGACCGCCGCCACCGTCCACTGGGTCGACGAGGGGATCGACACCGGCCCCGTGATCCGCACCGAGCCGGTTCCCGTCGAGCCTGGCGATACGCCCGATACCCTCCGCGCCCGCGTCCAGCGCGTCGAGCACCGCATCCTGCCCGAGGTCGTGAAGGAGCTGATTGCCGCATGACGATCCGCCGTGCCCTGTTCTCGGTCTACGACAAGACCGGCCTCGCCGCCTTCGCGCGCGAGCTCTCCGGGCTCGGCGTCGAGCTCCTCGCGTCGAGCGGCTCGGCGAAGCTGCTCGCCGACGAGCGCATCCCCGTGACGCCGCTCGCGGACGTGACGGGCTTCGGCGATCTCCTCGGCCACCGCGTCGTCACGCTCCACCCGGCTGTCCACGGCGGCATCCTCGCGCGCCGCGACCTGCCCGAGGACATGGCGGAGCTCCGCGCGCACGAGATCGCGCCGATCGACCTCGTCTGCGTGAACCTCTACCCGTTCGAGCGCACGGTCGGCCGCCTCGACGTCGCCTGGGAGGATGCGATCGAGCAGATCGACATCGGCGGCCCCGCGCTGCTCCGCGCGGCGGCGAAGAACCACGCGCACGTCGTCCCGGTCTGCCGCCCCGAGGACTACGAGCCCGTCGTCGAGGAGTTCCGGATGCGCGGCGAGATCACGGACGCCACCCGGCGCAGGCTGGCCGCGCGCGCCTTCCAGCGCACCGCCGCCCTCGACGCCGCGGTCGCGGGCTGGCTGGGCCGCGACGACTCGTTCCCGGAGATCTTCGTTCCCGTCTTCGAGCGCTACATGGACCTCCCGTACGGCGAGAACCCGCACCAGCGGGGCGCCTACTACGCGCAGAAGGGCGCGCGGACGCATCTCCTCGCTCGGGTCGAGCAGCTCCAGGGGCGGCCGCTCTCCTTCAACAACCTCGGCGATCTCTCGGCTGCCCGCCTCCTGGCTCTCGAGCTGGACGGCCCCGCGGCCGTGATCGTGAAGCACGGGAACCCGTGCGGGGTCGGCCTCGGAGAGACCCTCGACGAGGCCTACGAGAAAGCGCTGGCGGGTGACCCGGTATCGGCCTACGGGGGCGTCGTCGTGCTGAACCGGCCGGTCGGGGCCGCGCTCGGCAAGGCGCTCGCGTCCCAGTTCGTCGAGGTCGTCTTCGCGCCGGGCTACGACGAGGCCGCGCTCGCGGAGCTCTCGACGAAGGAGAAGGCGCGGGTGCTGCTCGACGGGGAGCGCCGCGCCTTCGTCACGAGCGAGCGCGACTTCCGTCGCGTGCTCGGCGGGCTGCTCGTCCAGGACCGCGACGCCGACGGCGACCCGCTCGACGGGATGGACGTCGTCTGCGGCGACCCCGACCAGTCGACGTGGGAGGAGCTGCTCTTCGCGTGGACGGTGGCGAAGCACGTCACGTCGAACGCGATCGTGATCGCGCGCGACGGCCAGACGCTCGGGATCGGCGCGGGTCAGATGAGCCGTGTCGACGCGGTGCGCCTCGCGATCGAGAAGGCCAGCGCGCTCGGTCATTCGCTCGAAGGGGCCGTCCTCGCCTCCGACGCCTTCTTCCCGTTCGCGGACGGGCCGAAGCTGGCTCTCGAGGCGGGCGTGCGCGCGATCATCCAGCCGGGCGGCTCGAAGCGCGACACCGAGGTGCTGAACGCCGTCCGCGAGGCCGGAGCGACGATGGTCCTCACCGGGCGGCGGCACTTCAAGCACTGAGCTCGTCCGCGGCCGCAATCACGGTCGCCGACGCCGCGCGCCCCGACCCTGGACCAGCCGAAAGGCGGGGGAGGTCTCGCCACCCGTCAGCCGCCCGGCAGGTACGATCCTGCGGTCGCTGACACCGACGGCGCGCCGCGCATTTGCGCGCGGCACCCACTCCGGCGCCGTCCCGTGCTGCCTCGCCTCTGCCGATGCCTCGCCGCCTCGTCATTCCCGTGATCGCCTGTGCGGCCCTCCTCGCGTTCGCCGACGACGCGGCACCGGGCGGCGCCGCCGCCCCGAGCCGGGGGATCCACCTCGACAGCCCGGCCCACTTCGTTCTGCCGAAGAAGCCCGTACGCATCCCGCTTGGCGCACGCGCGGTGCGTCTCGCGCGGAAGCAGCTCGGCGTCCCGTACCGCTGGGGCGGCTCGTCGCCCGCCGGCTTCGACTGCTCCGGCCTCGTCTCCTGGGTCTACGGCCGGCTCGGGGTGGGCCTCCCGCACAACGCCGCCGCGCTCTACGGGGTCGGGCGCGACGTGCGCCTCGCGGCGATGCGGCCGGGCGACCTCGTCTTCTTCAGCGGGCTCGGCCACGTCGGGATCTACATCGGCCGGGGCCGGATGATCCACGCGCCGCAGTCGGGCCGGAACGTCGAGATCGAGGCACTCGGCAGCCGCTCGAGCCCGCCCGTCGGCGCGCGCAGGATCACGGCGCGCTGACCGGTCTATAGGCTTCCGCCGGCATGAGCCGCGAGTACCCGACCCTCCTCGACCTGGTCGGCGGCACGCCGATCGTGCAGCTCGCGTCGTTCGGCTCCGAGACCGGAGCGACGCTGCTGGCGAAGCTCGAGTTCATGAACCCCGGCGGCTCGAACAAGGACCGCATCGGGCTCGCGATGATCGAGGCCGCCGAGCGCGACGGACGCCTCCGTCCCGGAGGGACGATCGTCGAGCCGACCTCCGGCAACACGGGCGTCGGCCTCGCGATCGCCGCGGCACGAAAGGGCTATCGCTGCATCTTCGTGATGCCGGACAAGATGAGCCAGGAGAAGATCTCGACGCTCCGCGCGTACGGAGCCGAGGTCGTCATCACGCCGACCGCCGTCGACCACGACTCGCCCGAGAGCTACTACGCGGTGTCGGACAGGCTCGCGGAGGAGATTCCCGGCGGCTTCAAGCCCGATCAGTACTCCAACCCCGCAAATCCCGAGGCGCACTACCTGACTACGGGCCCCGAGCTCTGGGACCAGACCGGAGGCGAGGTCGACGCGGTCGTCATCTCGGTCGGGACCGGCGGCTCGATCACCGGCATCGGCCGCTACTTCAAGGAGCGGAAGCCCGAGGTCCGGATCGTGGGCGCCGACCCGGAAGGCTCGGTGTTCACGGCGGACGAGCAGCACCCGATGCACCCCTACCTCGTCGAGGGGATCGGCAAGGACACCTGGCCGCAGACGCTCGACCCGTCCGTCGTCGACGAGTGGGTGCGCGTCTCCGACCGCGACTCGTTCCTCACCGCGCGCCGCCTCGCACGGGAGGAGGGCCTGCTGGTCGGAGGCTCGTGCGGCTCGACCGCATGGGCTGGGCTGCAGGTCGCGAAGCGCCTCGGCCCCGGCTCGACCGTCCTCATGACCTTCCCCGACGGCGGCCGCTCGTACCTCTCCAAGGTCTACGACGACAACTGGATGATCCAGTACGGCTTCATCGAGCGGCGCGCGCCCGTTCCGAGCGTGGGCGAGGTGGTCGGCGCGAAGGACGGCGACGGTGACGGAGCCGTGCCCGAGCTCGTCGTCGTCGACGCGCACAAGAAGGTCGGCGCAGCGATCGACCTCATGCAGCGCTACGGCATCTCGCAGCTTCCGGTCGCGCGGCACGAGACGGCCGACGAGCTCACCGACATCGTCGGCTCCATCTCCGAGCGAAGCCTTCTCGACCGTGTCTTCCGGAACCCCGATGCGCTGAACGACGACGTCGCGGTCGCGATGCAACCGCCTCTGGCAACGGTCGACGCCGGCGCCTCGGTCGACGAGGTGTTCGCCGAGCTGACAGGGTCGGGCGGCGCCGTCGTGGTCGGCCGCGCGGGCAAGCCGGTCGCGATCATCACCCGTTCGGACCTGCTCGAGTTCCTCGCCGCGCGCCGGACGCACGTCGACGCCTGAGGGCCGATCAGGCCGCCCGGCGCTCCGGCTCTGAGGGCTCGGGCGGCGACTCGACCGCCGGTGCGCCGGCCGCGCGGCCCTCGTGGCGCGCGGTGACGACGACCGCACCGACGATCAGCGCCGCGCCGGCCAGCGTGGTGGGCGCGGGACGCTCGCCGAGGAGCAGCGCCCCGAGCGCGACCGCGACGAGCGGGTTCACGTACTGGTGGGTCACGACCTGTGAGATCGGGGCGTGCTTCAGCAGCCAGGCGTACGCGCTGAAACCGACCACCGATCCCATGACCGCGAGGTACGCCCACGCCGCGACCGGTCCGGGCTGGAACGCGTCCGTGCCGAGCTGCCCTGCCTCGCCGGCGACGAGCCCCGCGCCGACGAGCACGAGCCCGCCGCCGAGCATCTCGTAGACCGTCGCGACGAACGGGTCGCCGGGTAGCGCCAGCCGTCGCGAGACGAACGAGCCGCGAGACCAGGAGAGCGACGCCGCGAGCATCACGAGCAGACCGACCGCGACCGATCCGCCGCCGACGCCGCCGGGGCCGACGACGAGCGCGAGTCCGAGGAGGCCGACCACGGCCGCCAGCACCGTCGCGCGTGGAACGCGCTCGCCCGCGAGCGCGCGCCAGACGACGATCTGCAGCGGCACGGAGCCTGCGATCATCGCCGCGACGCCGGAGTCGATCCTCGTCTCGGCGACGTGCACCAGGCCGACCCCGCACGCCAGCAGCGCCACGCCCAGACCCGCCGCCGCGAGCGCTTCGCGGCGGTCGACGCGGAGCGATCGCCGCGCGATCGCGAGGATCGCGGCGAGGATTGCCGCCGCAGCGAGGAAGCGCGTCCCCGCCGTGAGGAGCGGCGGCAGCGTGCGCACGGCGAGCTTGATCCCGAGGTACGTCGATCCCCAGACGAGGTACACGACCCAGAGCGCCGCCCAGAGCTCGACCCGCCTGCGGCTCACGACGGGTGGAACGCCAGGCGGCGGCTCGGCGTGAGATCGCCTGTGGACGTGGCACGGGGCGCGAGCATCTAGGGTGCAAACGATGGGAGTCCTCGATTCCATCCGCCGCCTCTTCGGGCGCGCCGACCAGGCGATGACGAAGGCCGACTACGCTGCGATCGACGCCGTCCACAACGTCGAGGACCGGGTGGACGAGGCGACCGGCGGCCGCTTCTACGACGCGGTCGAGAAGGCGGACGACGAAGCCGGCGAGCTGCTCGAGCGCCTCCACCTCGAGGACGAGCCGGAGGGGGAGAGACCCGGCACCGGCGGGAGCGCGTAGCGCCGGTTTCGCCGCGGCGGTGGCGGGGCGGGTATGGTCCCGCCCATGGGATTCCTCGACAAGCTGTTCGGAAGGGCGAAGGACACCGCCGGCGACGCGGCCGACAAGGCGGAGCCGACGGTGGACAAGGCGCAGGATGCCGCGGGCGATGCCTGGGACAAGGCATCGGACGTCGGCGACGACGCGAAGGACAAGCTCGGCGACGAGAAGGACGCGGCGACCGACGCCGCGCACGACGCCGGCTCCGCCGCCTCCTGACGCTCTCCTAGCGCTCCGCCCGACCGACGAACGCAGCCGCGTGGCCGCGCGCGTTTGCGTGCGCGAGACCGTCCTCGTCGAGCGCTCCGATTCGGTGGAGGAGCTCGAACTCGTCGCGGAGGTGCGTCCGCATCATCTCGGGCCCGTCCGTGGCGATTGTGAACGGCACGTCGTGCTCGACGAACCGGTGGAACGTCTCGCGGACGGCGTCCTCGTCGGCAAGGGCCTTCGTGAGGAGGTTCGACGTCGGGCAGATCTCGAGCGTGACGGCCGCCTGGCGGATCAGCGCCATCAGGTCGGGGTCGCCCGCGGCGAGGATCCCGTGCCCGATCCGGTCGGGACGGAGCGATTCCACGACCTCGCCGATCTCCTCCGCGCCCGTCGCACCCTCCTCGCCGACGTGGATCGTGACGCCGAGCCCCGCCGCCCGCGCGGTCTCGACCATCGGCGCGACCTGTGTGTAGTCGTAGCGGAGCCCACCCGGCCGTGGCCCGGCGATGTCGACGCCCACGACGCCGCGGCTCGCCCAGCGCACCGCCTTGTCCACGATGATCTCGTTCTGCCGCGCGTCGAAGGTCCTGTCCATCATCAGGATCAGCCCCGCGCGCACCTGCGGGTACTCGAGCCGTGCGAGGTCGAGCCCGCGGGTCGCGGCGAGGATGATGTGGTCCAGATCGCGCTCGCCGCCGCGGTTCCGCTTCATCGGGTTGAACCGCACCTCGAGCGTCGTGATGCGCTGCGAGCGGTAGGCGCCTGCGATCGCGGCGTGCACGGAGCGCTCGACCGCGAGCGGTGACGACTGGATCAGCTCCGTCCAGTGGTAGATCGCGTCGAGCTCGTCGAGGCTCTCCACCCCTCGCGGGTCGGAGACGGTCACGAGCGCGTCGAAGCCCCAGTAGTCCTTGACGGGCAGGGAGATGCCCTGCTCGTGCGCGAGGCTCCACATGATGTCGGACGCGACCGAGCCGCCGAGGTGCGTGTGGAGCTCGGCGAGGCCGACGTCGGGCGGGAGCATGGCGCGAGTCTACGGCGCCGGTGTCAGTCCGCCGTCGCCCGTGCGACGAGGTCGCGGAGCGGCTCGATCCAGTCCGGGTCGACCATGTGCGGGACCGGCGAGGAGAGCCGGAGCACGTCGGCGCCCGCGGCGGTCAGCGTCGCCTCCGCCTCGGCGGCGAACTGGGCCGGAATCACGGGATCGAGCGAGCCGTGCGCGATGCCCACCGGGACGCCGCGGAGCCGCTCGGGCTCGAGCGGCCAGTCCGCGACCCGCGGCAGGAAGCCGGACATGGCGACGACGGCTGCAGGCCGCGGCCGGCCGGGCCCGAGGCTCATCGCGTAGCTCATCACGGTTCCCTGCGAGAAGCCGCCGAGGACGACGCGGTCGCTCGGGACCGGTAGGCCGTCCAGGAACGCGGCCAGCCGCGGAGCCGTCGCGGCGAACGTCGCAGGATCCGGCGTCGGGATGCCGCCGAGGGCGTACCAGTGGCGCCCGCCGGGCGGCAGGTGGTGCGGGCCGCCGGGCGTCACGCCGAGCAGCCGCCGCTCCGGGTCGAGGAGGTCGAGCAGCGGGAAGAGGTCGCGCTCGTCGGCGCCGCGCCCGTGGAGCAGGACGAGAGCGCCCGAAGGCTCCCCCTCCGGCTCCCGCCAGAGCGCGGCGAGCGGCGCCTCGGATTTGTGGCCTCCGCTCATCTGCCGGGATGCTCTCACGCCGCGGGCATCGCTTCCAGTACCCTGAAGGTTGTAGGCGCAACAAGGCACTCCACCATGCGGACGTCCGACGTCAAGCGGCTCTCACCGCTCGAGCTCGCGGCCTGGGGCGGCCTCCTCCGCGCCCACGCCCGGCTCGTCCGCGAGCTGGACCGCGAGCTCGAGGCTGCGCACGGCCTGCCCCTCACGCAGTACGAGGTGCTCCTCCACCTCGAGCGGGCGCCGCATCAGCGCCTGCGGATGAGCGAGCTGGCGCGGTCCGTGCTCCTGAGCCAGAGCGGCGTCACGCGGCTCGTCGACCGGCTCGAGGCGCTCGGCCTGGTCGAGCGCGCGCCGTGCGCCGAGGACCGCCGGGTGCTCTGGGCGCAGATGACCGACGAGGGCATGCGCCGCCTTGTCGAGGCGCGCCCGACCCACCTCGCGGGCGTGCGTGCGCGGTTCCTCGACCGCTTCGACGAGGACGAGCTCGGGCGGCTCGCCGACGCGTGGGAGCGCGTCCTCGCGGACTCCGAGCGTCCGGACTGAGGCCCGCCCCGGTCCCCGCTCCGGGCCGGGCTAGTAGGCTCACGGCGTGAAGATCGGCATCGTCGTGCCGTTCTCGTGGTCGTTCTGGGGGGCGGTCGTCGAGCATGCGGAGCTGCAGGCTGCCGCCCTCGAGGCCCGCGGGCACGAGGTGAGGCTCGTGATGGGAAACGACCCGCCGGGCCAGTTCACGCGCGCGCTGCACCCACGCGTCGGCCGGCACGGCAACCCGCCCGCGAACGTGATCCCGGTCGGCCGCTCCGTGATCGTGCCCGCCAACGGGTCGCTGCCGAACATCGTGCTCAGCCCGCGGTCGTTCTTCCGCATCCGGCGCGTGCTCGAGCGGGAGCGCTTCGACGTGCTCCACCTGCACGAGCCGATGACGCCGGCGATCTGCATCGCCGTGCTCGCCCTGGCCAAGACACCGATCGTGGCGACGCATCATGCGTCCGGCGATCTCGCCTGGATGCGCCTCGGAATGCCCGGCTGGGGCTTTCTCATGGACCGCGTCGACCAGCGCATCGCGGTGTCGCAGCGCGCCCGTGACTCGGCCGACCGGTGGCTCGGCGGGCCGTGGGAGATCGTCCCGAACGGCGTCCTCATCCCGGACGACGCGGATCCGGCCGACCGGGAGCACACCGTGGTGTTCGCCGGCCGCCACGAGCCGCGGAAGGGCCTCCACGTGCTGCTCCGCGCGTGGCCGGAGCTGCACCGCCGGACGGGCGCGCGGCTCGTCGTCGCGGGCGCCGATCCTCTGGCCGTTCGCCTCCTCCTCACGCGGCTCGGCGTGCCCGACGTCGGCATCGACGTCGTCGGCTTCCTCTCGCAAGACACGCTCACCGACCTGCTCCGCTCGACGAAGGCCCTGCTCGCGCCGTCGGTCGGCGGAGAGAGCTTCGGGATGGTGCTGACACGCGCGTTTGCATGCGCAACGCCGGTCGTCGCGTCGGACATCGAGGGCTACCGCGAGGTCGTGACGCCGGAGACCGCCGTCTCCGTGCCTCCCGGCGACGTCGGCGCGCTCGTCGAAGCCGTCGAGGGGCTCCTCGCCGACGAGCCCCGCCGCGTGGCGATGGGCGCCGCCGCCCGCCGCCGTGCGGAGGAGCATTTCGCCTGGCCCGACATCGCCCGTCGCCTCGAGGTGATCTACGAGCGCGTCGCGGGCGCCGCGCCGTCCCCGGCACAGGAGGTCGTCGCCGCGTGAACCGCGTCGTCGCGTACGCCCGGAATCCCTGGGCGCGCGGTCTCTTCGTGCTTGCGTCGCTCGTCCTCGCGATCCTCGCGGTCTGGTGGCGCGGGCCCGACTGGAACACCGTCTACCACGCGTTCGACTTCGTCAGCTGGCGCTGGGTGATCGTCGGAGTCCTGCTCAACCTGCTCTCGGTGCTGGCCCGCGCCTGGGCCTGGAACGTGACGATCCGGCAGGCGATGCCGGAGCCGCTGCCGCGCTTCCGCCAGGTCTTCTCGGCCTTCGGCGTCGGGCTGCTCGCGAACGCGGTGCTGCCCGCACGCGCGGGCGAGCTCGCCCGCGTCGCCGTGCTCCGGCGCCATCTGCCGCACGGCAAGGGAACGAGCGCGACGCTCCTCGGGACGGTGTTCGCGCACCGGCTCTTCGACCTGTTCCCGATCGCGCTGCTCGTCGCCTACGTGGCGGCGACGGCGAAGCTGCCGCACTGGGCGGTCACGGGGGTCGTGGTCGTGGGGCTCGTCGGGCTGGGCCTCCTCGCGGTCGCCGTCCTCTCGGCCAGGGGCGCCGATCGCTCGCCGACCCACGGCGAGCGCACGGCCCGGCGGCTGCTCGCGATGGCGCGGCAGGGGCTCGCCGTGCTCCGAACGCCCGGAGCGGCCGTCAACGCGATCTTCTTCCAGACCGTCGGCTGGACGTTCCAGCTCCTCGCCGTCTGGGCCGTGACGGCGGCGTTCGCGCTGCACGTCCCGCTCCCCGCGGCCGCGCTCGTCCTCCTGCTGATGAACATCGCGACGCTCTTCCCGCTCTGGCCCGGCAACGTCGGGCTGCTCCAGGCGGCCGTCGCGCTGCCGCTCCGCCGGTACGGCGTCGCCTACGGCACGGGGTTTGCGTTCGGCCTCGTGCTCCAGGCCGTCGAGATGTCGGTCGGCGTCGGCGTCGGGCTCGTGATGCTCGCGCGCGAGGGTCTTTCGCTCGCCTCGCTCAAGCGGATGGAGGACGACGAGGAGGCCTCGGCCGAGGACGTGCTCGACGAGCTGGACCACGAGCAGGCGGTCGTGCACGACGAGCCGGCAGGCGACGACGCCCGGCCGTACGTCACACAGGCGCGTTCCCGGCGCTGAGCGCACCGAGGCGCGCGGCCACGACGGTGTCGGCGGCGGCGGACGCCGGCGCATGGCCCGTCACCGAGGCGACGAAGGGGCCGCGCTCGAGGGCGACGAGCTCGACGTCCGTGACGGCCATCGCGGTCGCCGTGCGCGGGACGTCGCGGAGGAGCGCGATCTCCCCGAACCCGCTGCCGGAGCCGAAACTCCGCCCGAGGATCTCCACCGTCCCCGACTTGACGACGTAGAACCGGTCACCGGGCTCACCCTCACGGACGATCGGCGTCCCCGCCCGGAACGATGCGTCGACGGCCTCCCGGGCGAGCCGCTCGACCACGGGCTCCGGCAGCGCGGCGAGCATCGGGACGCGCCGCAAGAGCGCCGTCGCCTCGGGGGCGGCCGTCGTGCGGTCGAGCATGCGGAGCTTCGGCCGGGTCAGGAGCGCGAGCGCAGGGAGGACGAGCCCGACCGCGACGAGCGACGCCTCGGCGCCGATCGCGGCGATCAGCACCGGCGCGAGCAGCGCGCCGAGGCCGAGCGCGCCGAGCAGGAGACCGTCGAGCGCACCGAGCGCCCGCCCGAGCACCGCGTCGGGGACGGCGCGCTGCATGATCGTGAGCGCGTTCACGTCGACGATCGAGTTCCCGATCCCGAGCACCCCGAGCGCGACGACCGCGAGCACCGTCGCGGGCGCTCCGCCGACCAGCACCAGGGGGAGCCCGAACAGCGCGAGGCCGATCGCGAAGTCCCGCGCAAGCCGGCCGCCGCCCGCGAGAAGGAGCGCGACGAACCCGCCGATCAGGCCGCCCACGCCGATCGCGGCGTAGAGCAGCCCGACCCCGGCCGCCTGCAGGTCGAGCAGCTCGAAGGCCGTCACGACGACGAGGACGTTCAGCGCGCCGGCGACGAGGGTCTGCGCGGCATACAGCCCGACGAGTGTCCGCAGAGTCGGCTCGCGTGCGATCGTCACGATCCCCGCCAGCACCGCGCGCTCCGCATCGGCCGCGTCCGGCGCGCCGCCGCGCTCGTGGGGCTCCTCCCGCCCGCGCAGCGCGAAGACGAGCGCGGCCGACCAGAGGAACGTCACCGCGTTCGCGGCGAACACGACCTGCGCGCTGCTCACGGCGAGCAGCAGGCCGCCGAGCGCCGGCCCGAGGAACGTGCCGATGCTCTCGATCGTGCTCGAGGCGACGTTCGCGGCCGTGAGCTCGGACGGCGTCCGCACGAGCCCCGGGAGCAGCGCCGACTGGGCCGGACGGAACACGGTGCCGACGACCTGGGAGACGGCGACCGTCGCGTAGACGACTGCCGACGGGCCGTCCGCGGCGATGACCCCCGCGGCGACGAGCATCAGCGCGAAGCGCGCGAGGTCGCTCGTCACCATCACCGCGACGCGCGAGAAGCGGTCGACGAGCGACGACGTGAACGGCGCCGCGAGCGCGGCGGGTACCAGCCGGATCAGCCCGACGATGCCGACCGCCGCCGCGCCGCCCTCGTCGTACGCGTAGACACCGAGCGCGACGAGGTAGGCCCAGCCGCCGAGGATCGACCCGGCCCACGCGAGCTGGAGCCGGCGCAGCGGCGGGCTGGAGAGGACCGCGCCGAGCGCCGCGAGCGACGCCCGCGCCCTACCCCCGCTCGACTGGGAATCGCTCATCGATTGCAAACCACACCAGAGATGCGGGAAGATTTCATCTGCCCCGCGCGTCTCGTGGGGTGCGATGCCATTCCCGGCATCCATCGAAAGGAGAACCCACAATGTCGGACGAGCGCGAGCGGGTCGATGTCGGCGAGGCCGAGAAGGTGGAGGACGCGGATTTCGAGGGCCACCGCCTGGACGTCGGCCGGATGGACGACGACGGCAAGGTCGACGTCGGCCGCATGGACGACGACGGCAAGGTCGACGTGGGCCGCATGGACGACGACGGCAAGGTAGACGTCGGCTGAGACCGACGGAGGCCTGACAGCCGCCTCAGAGGTTGTGGGGGCTCCGGGGTCGGCACCGCTGGTGGCCGGCCCCGGTTGCGCTTCTAGCGCAGGAGCGTCTCGAGCGCCTCGAGCAGGCGCCGGCCCGCTTCCTCGTCGGTCTCGTCGAGGAGCGCAGCGACGCGTGCGACGAGGGCCGCGCTGCCGCCGTCGTCGTCACCGAGCGCAGACCGCGCGCGACGGGCGCGGAGCAGCAGGTCGAGCCCGATCGCGGCCTGCGTCGAGAAGCGCGACAGGAGGTCGAGCTCCGCCAGCCCGAAGGGCCTCCCCGGATCGCGGTCGAGCACCGAGAGCACGCCGAGCGCGCGCTCGCCATAGAGGAGCGGCGAGGCGACGATGCTCGACGGCACGTAGCCGGTCTCCGCGGCCCGGTCGCGGGAGAAGCGCGGGTCGGTGTTCAGGTCGTCGACGACGAGCGGCTGGCGGGTGACGAGCGCGAACCCCGCGATGCCCGTGCTCGAGGGGAACCGCTCGCCGACGAGCGCGCCTTCGCCCCGTCCCGAGACCGCCTCGAAGACGAGCTCGTCCGCCTCCTCGTCGAGCAGGAAGATCGATGCCGCCTCGGCGGCGAAGATCGACCGCGCGACGTCCACGATCGACGCGAGCAGCTCGCGGTACGTCGCCTCGTCCCCGCCCAGCATCCCCGTCGCGGCCTCGCGCCGCCGGTCCAGCTCGTCGCTCATCCTTCGCCTCCGGCGTTCGTCGCGGTCAGGTGGAGCACGCTCTTCAGCTGATAGGGCGTGAGCTCCGGATGCTTCGCGAGCACGAGCGCGGCGACCCCCGCGATGTGCGGGGCGGCGAAGCTGTTACCGGTGCAGCGGAGCGTGGCGCCGCCCGGCCACGCCACCTCGACGTCGACGCCCCGTGCGAAGAGCTCGACCGGCGGATCGGGGTTCGCGTACCAGACGAGCGGATCGCGCTCCTCGTGGCTGCCGACCGAGATGACGGACGAGAACCGCCAGGGGTAACTGTCCACGGGAAGGTTGTGCGCGGACGCGACCAGGATCGTGCGGTGGAAGTACGCGTCGTCGGCGAGCTCGTGGAGCTCCTCCGCGAACCGGCGCTTCGTGGTCGAGAGGCTGAGGCTGATGACGCGGTGGCCCGCCTCGATCGCGTGGCGGAGGCCGGCGAGGATCAGGTCGGCGGCGCCCGTCGCACCGGCGCCGAGCACACGGATCGAGTGGAGCCGGCAGTCCGGTGCGAGCGAGCGGATGATTCCTGCGCAGGCGGTGCCGTGGCCGCAGACGTCGCCGAGGTCGTCCTCGACGATCGCCGTCTCGCCGTCCTCCGAGACGACCGCCAGCGCGCTCGCGAGTGGGCCGACGAGCGGATGGGCGGGATCGACGCCGCTGTCGACGACGCACACGTCCACGTCGCCTCGCGACCCTCCGAAGGCCCATTCTCGCGTCACGATCGCGCGCCAGGTCGCGTCCGTCTCGATCGGCGGGGCATCGCCCGGAGGCAGGCTCCAGGCCGGAACGGGGCGCGTGCTCACGCGCAGGCGAGCGCGACCTCGCGTGCCGCGGTCGCGGACCGCGCGGCGAGCTCCGCGCGCGTCGAGAGGTCGTCGTCGGGGCGGGTCGAGAGATTGACGTGGACGAGCTGCGCGGCCGCCACGCTGGCTGCCTCGGCGAGCGTCGCCGCCGTCCAGGCATCGCCCCGGACGGAGGGCGCGCCGTCGCGTGCCGCGAGCGCGGCGAGCGCTGCCACGTCGGCTGCGACCTCCGCGATCGCGAGCGGGACCTGTGCGGCCCGCCGCAGGGCCCGGCCGAGCGCCGCGTCTCGCTCTGGCGTACGGAGCTGCTCGAGCGCGTGTGCGTAGACGCGATGGTCGTCGTCCGCCAGCACCAGGGCCCGGTCTCCGAGCGCCGCGGCCTGCGCCGCGATGCCCGGCGCGTCCTCCCAGTCGCGCGAGACCCGCGCCACGAGGCGGACGAGACCCGACGCCATCGTCGTCGCGAGCGCCGCGGCGGAGCCGCCGGCGGGGCCCGGTCCCGACTGCGCGAGCACGTCGTGCAACCTGCCCGTCGGCAGGCTGGCGAGCGTCAGCCCCGTCGTCGCGGCGCTCACGTCTCGAGACGGCGGCGCAGGTGGGCGACGACGACAGGGGTCGGCTCCACGCCTTCGGTGCGGAGCATCGCCTCGAGGTCGGCGACGGCGCGCTCGCGGAACCGCTCGTCCCGCTCGATCCGCTCGAGGATCGTGTCGAGCTCGCGGCGCACGCCCGGCAGCTCCTTCGCCGCCTCCGCCCACCCCGCGGGTGGCGCGGGAAGCGCGCGCAGCAGCTCGGCGATTCGTTCCTCGGGAGTCGTCATCGCTGTCCCACCTGTCCACCCGACGCGCTGGACTCGGGTTTTCTTCCCTCCTCGGTCTCGCGGGGATCGATGACGTCACGGAGGCGCGCGAGACAGCGGGCGATCCGGCTCGCGATCGTGCCGGACGGGAGCTCGAGCTCCGTGCCGATCGTGCGATAGCTCTCGTCGCGGCAGAAGAAGCGATCGAGGATCTCGTGGCACTCGGGCGAGAGCCGGTCGAGCGCGGCATGCACCGTCAGCGCCTCGTCGAGGCGCGCGAGCGCGTCGTCGACGGCGTCCGGGACGTCGTCGACCGGAACCTCGCGCCCCGACCGGCGGAGCGAGTCGACCGCGCAGTTGCGGGCCGTCTGCGCGATCCACGGCCGCAGCGCGTCGCCGTCGCGGAGGGTGTCGAGCCGTTCGAAGACGCGCGCGAACACCTCCTGGAAGACATCCTCGGCGTCGTGCGGATCGAGCCGGTAGACGCGCGCGACGATCGCGTGGACGTACCGCCCGTAGCGGTCGACGAGGGCTTCCCACGCGGCCTGGTCGCCCGCGCGGCAGCGGCTGACGAGCTCGGCATCCGACGCGGCGTCCACCGCGGCCCCGCCTGACGCCTAACGGTGCTCGGCGGCGCGGAGCCTGTCGGCGAGCAGCTCGAGCAGCTTCCAGGTCACGCTGGGACGGGACTCGGCGAAGCTCCGGAAGCTCCAGACCGGCAACGCATACGCCCGCAGCTGCGAGGTCGCGGTGACGGTGGCGGAGCGAGCCGACTTGTCCACGAGCGCGATCTCGCCGAACGACGCGCCCGGCCCGAGCGTCCCGACCTGTGCCCCGCCCACCGAGACGTCCGCCGTACCGCTCTCGACGACGAAGAAGTTCAGGCCGCCCTCGCCTTCGGTGGCGATCTCCTGGCCGGGACGGAACTCGCGCTCGATGAAGTCCGTGGCGAGCTGAGAGACGGAGCCGTCGTCGAGCTCGGCGAAGATCGGAATGCCGCGGATGAGGTCGGCGGTCGGTTGTGCCATGGCGGCGACCTTACCCTTCCGGCGTCTCGCTGTCACGTCCCGAGCCGTCGCCCTGCCGCAGCTCCTCGATCG
>Ga0070685_10000907_pt1 | contig 15924 bp, 14 predicted proteins | sample KBSS13LmetaG_FD_65651 | JGI IMG/M metagenome (GOLD analysis project Ga0070685, IMG submission 65651) | Switchgrass rhizosphere microbial communities from Kellogg Biological Station, Michigan, USA - KBS S1-3L metaG | ecosystem: Host-associated > Plants > Roots > Rhizosphere ...
CGCGCATGGCGGCCTCGACGGCGTAGCAGTGCTTGCGCAGGTTCGGGTTCGCGATCCAGTCGTGGACCAGCGACAGGGCCTGCTCGCGCGAGGGGAGCGCCCCGACCGTCACTTGTTCTCGAAGTGCTTCCGGTTCTTCTCGATGAACGACGCCCACTTCTCGGGGACGCCGTTGTCCGGGAAGATCGCCTGCACCGGGCAGGCCGCCTCGCACGCCTGGCAGTCGATGCACTCGTCGGGATGGATGTAGTACTGGTCCTCACCCTCGTAGATGCAGTTGACGGGGCAGACCTCGACGCAGGACTTGTCCTTCACCCCGATGCACGGCTCGGCGATGATGAACGGCATGTCGTGAACCTCCGGGAGTGGCTCTGCCAGCGCGAGCGAACAAGTCTAGAGGGGGCTCGCCGGGCCCGCAACCCGAGCGCTGCGCGCACGACCCGCCATCCATCGGCGGCGCACGACCGTTCGTCGCACGCCCGCGTCGGTTCGCCGAGACGCGCTGACCCACGGCCCGGCGACGTGCGAGGCTCCGGGAGCGCGCGAAGCCTTGACCCGGTCGCTTGGGTCTCCGAGACTCGCGCGCTTCCGCATCCCTCCGCGACCCGAACGAGCGCTCCCGATGCCCGATCAGCCCGACCTCGCCTCGCTGCGCATCGACCGCACGCCCCCGCCCCGGCGTGGTGGCTCGACGATGCTCCGGGCGGCGCTCGTGTTCGTGACCGTGGTGATCGCGGGCTTCATCGGCCTGCGCTTCTCGCGCGCCACGTCGGCGATCACCGTGAGCGTGGGCGCCGCCGAGGCGACCGGCGGCGGCAACGCCACCGGCGCGGGTATCAGCGCCAACGGTTACGTCGTGGCGCGCACCAAGGCCAGCGTCTCGAGCAAGATCCTGGGCCGACTCGCGTGGGTGGGAGTGACCGAGGGCTCACAGGTCAGGACGAACGAGGTGATCGCGCGGCTGGAGAGCGCGGACTACGAGGCGGCGCTGCTGGTGGCGAACGCGAACGTGGCGCAGCTCGACGCGCAGCACGTCCAGGCCGAGCGGGACTTGAAGCGCGCGCAGTCGCTGCGGGCGAAGGATCTCGTGTCCGACTCCGATCTCGAGAGCGCGCAGACCAAGCTCGATGTCAGCGTGGCGCAGGCGAACGCCGCGCGCGCGCAGGCGAAGCTCGCCGAGGCGACGCTCGAGAACACGCGCGTGCGCGCCCCGTTCGCGGGCACGGTGCTGCGCAAGGACGCCGAGGTAGGCGAGATCGTGGCGCCGTCCTCGGCCGGCGGCGGCCTCACGCGCACGGCCATCGTCACCATGGCGGATCTCTCGACTCTGGAAGTTGAAGTGGACGTCAACGAGGCCTACATCGCGCAGGTCGTGAACGGCCAGGCGGCGCGCATCACGCTCGACGCCTACCCCGACACCTCGTTCGCCGGCCGCGTGCGCCAGGTGGTGCCCACGGCGGACCGGCAGAAGGCGACGGTGCTGGTGAAGGTGTCGATCCTCGACCGCGATCCGCGGATCCTGCCGGAGATGGGCGCCAAGGTGGTGTTCGAAGCGCAGAACGCGCAGGTCGCGGCGGCACCGCGGCGCGTGTTCGTGCCGCAGGCGGCGCTGGTCCAGTCCGGCGGCCGCTCGTTCGTGTGGGTGATGGCGAACGGCGTGGTGCGCGAGCAGGCGGTGGACGTGGGCCCGGCGCGCGGCGACCGCATCGAGGTGCGCCAGGGACTGGTGGGTGGCGAGAGCCTCGTGCTCGCGCCGCCCGCGGGATTGAAGGACGGCAGCAAGGTGAAGCTCGCGGCCCACTGAGGGCCGCTTCCGGAGGAGAGGACGATGGCATCGGTGGACGTGCGCAACGTGGTGAAGGTGTACCGGCGCCAGACCGAGGAGCTGCGGGTCCTGGACGGGCTGACGCTCTCGATCCCGGACGGCGCGTTCGTGGCGCTGATGGGCCCGTCGGGCTCGGGCAAGACCACGCTCCTGAACCTGATCGGCGGCATCGACCAGCCCACGTCCGGCGACCTCGAGGTGGCCGGCACGAACATCGCGCGGCTCAAGGGCGCCCAGCTCGCGCGCTGGCGCTCGGCCTCGATCGGCTACGTGTTCCAGCTCTACAACCTCATCCCCGTCCTCACCGCGCTGGAGAACGTCGAACTGCCGCTGCTGCTCGTGCGCATGAGCCCGGGCGAACGTCGGAAGCGCGCCGAGACCGCGCTCAAGCTCGTCGGGCTCGGCGAGCGCTTGAAACACTACCCGCGTCAGCTTTCCGGCGGGCAGGAGCAGCGCGTCGCCATCGCGCGCGCCATCGTCAGCGATCCCCAGGTGCTGCTCGCCGACGAGCCCACCGGCGACCTCGACCGGAAGTCGGCCGAGGAGGTGCTGGAGCTCCTGAGCCGGCTCAACCGCGAGTTCAAGAAGACCATCGTCATGGTCACGCACGACCCGCACGCCGCCGAGCGCGCCACCACGCGCTACCACCTGGACAAGGGCGTGTTGTCCAATTGACTTGAGCCGGGCCTCCGGCCCGGCCAGGGAGAAATGATGCTCAAGCTCGTGATCGTGAACCTGTTCCGGAACCCGCTGCGGACGTTCCTCACCATGGCGAGCGTCACCGTGGCGCTGTTCCTGTTCTGCGCGCTCGGCGGGATCCTCGACACGCTGCAGGAATCGATCAAGGTCGGCAGCGAGTCGAGGCTCGTCACGCGCAACAAGATCTCGCTCGTGCAGTGGATCCCGATGGCCTACCGCCAGCGCATCGAGGCGGTGCCCGGCGTGAAGCGGGTGGCGATCCAGAACTGGTTCGGCGCCCAGGATCCCGCGGACACGAAGGGGTTCTTCGCGCAGTTCGCGGTGGACGATCCGTGGTACGGCGTCTACGGGAAGGACTACGAGCTGGTGGACGCGACGCCGTCGAGCGCGCCCGCGGACATCCCCGAGGGCGCCGACCCGCGGCTCGCCTCCTACTTCCAGGAGCAGACCGCGTGCGTGGTCGGCCAGAAGTTGATGGAGAAGAAGGGCTGGAAGCTGGGCCAGACGATCAACCTCGCGGGCACGATCTATCCCGGGACCTGGCCGTTCACCATCCGCGCCGTCTACCACGCGAAGAAGAAGTCGTTCGGCGACGAGACCATGTTCTTCCACTACAAGTACCTGAACGAGAAGGGCATGGGCGGCTTCGGCGCCGTGGGCACGTACGTGCTCGAGCTGAACGACCCGTCGCAGGCGAGCGCGATCACGCACGCGGTCGACTCCCAGTTCGAGAACGCGGCGCCGGCCACGCTCACCGAGACCGAGCAGGCGTTCCAGGCTGGGTTCGTGAGCATGTACGGCAACATCCCGTTCGTGCTGCGGGTGATCGGGCTCGCGATCGTGTTCAGCATCCTGCTGATCGCCGCCAACACGATGATGACGTCGATCCGCGAGCGGACGAGCGAGTTCGGCGTGCTGAAGACGCTCGGGTTCACCGACGGCGCCGTATTCCGGATGGTGGTGATCGAGGCCGCAGTCATCACGCTCGGGGGCGGGCTCCTCGGCTCGCTCGGCGCCCGCGCCCTCGTCACCGGCGCCAGCGTCCCCGGCGGCTTCTTCCCGCCCATGTCCATCTACTGGGGCACCGTGCTCACCGGCATCGCCATCGCGGTGGTGATCGGCGCGGTGAGCGGCCTGGTGCCCGCGGTGCAGGCCTCGCGCCTGCGCATCGTCGACGCGCTGCGGCGCGTCGAGTGAGGGGAACCGCCATGGCCATCCCGTTCGTCTACAACCTCAGGAGCGTCACCAACCGGCCCGTGTCCACCGCCACCACCGCGGTCGGCATCGGCCTCACCGTGGCCATCTTCATCGGCGCGCTGGCGCTCGCCGCCGGGTTCCGCGCCTCGCTCGTTACCACCGGCTCGCCCGACAACGCCATCGTGCTCCGGAAGGGCGCCGACAGCGAGATCTCGAGCGGCGTCACGCTCGAGCAGGTGAACATCTTGAAGGCGAACCCGGCGGTGGCCGTCGCGCCCACCGGCCCTCCGCTCGCCAGCGCCGAGATGGTGATCGTGGTGAACAAGGAGCGGCTCGGGCAGAAGGGCTCGTCGAACGTGATGCTGCGCGGTGTGGATGCCGAGGCCGCCAGCCTGCGCGGTGGCATCACGCTCGTGGCCGGCCGCATGTTCACGCCCGGCACCGACGAGGTCATCGTCGCCAGGCGCATCGCCGGGCGGTTCGCGCACTGCAACGTGGGCGACAAGCTGCGCTTCGAGCAGCGCGACTTCACCGTGGTCGGCCAGTTCACCGCCAAGGGCTCGGCGTTCGAGTCCGAGATCTGGGGAGACGCCGCGGTGCTCATGCCGGCGCTCCACCGCGAGGGCTACTTCCAGACCGTCGTCTTCCGCATGAAGGACCCGGCGCAGTTCGATCGCGTGAAGAAGGAGCTGGAGGCCGACCCGCGACTTCAGGTTCAGGTGCGACGCGAGCGCGCGTTCTACGCCCAGCAGAGCGAGGCGTTCACGCTGCTGATCACCGTGATCGGCACGTTCATCACCGCGATCATGGCCGTGGGTGCGGTGTTCGGCGCGGCGAACACCATGTACGCCACGATCGGCGCGCGCACGCGCGAGATCGCCATGCTCTCGGTGCTGGGCTTCGGCTCGTGGTCGATCTTCGTGTCGTTCGTGGTCGAGTCGGTGATCGTGGCGGTGATCGGCGGGCTCGTGGGCTGCGTGCTGGCTCTGCCCATGAACGGCATCACCTCGAGCACCACGAACTTCCAGTCGTTCTCGGAGATGGCGTTCCAGTTCCGCGTCACACCGCAGATCATGGGCCAGGGCCTCGGCTTCGCGGCGCTCCTCGGACTCGTGGGCGGGTTCTTCCCCGCCCTCCAGGCGGCGCGGCAGAAGCTCACGCGCTCGCTGCGCGCCTGACCGGGGTGGTCCTCGAGGCTGATTCCGGAACGCGCCCAAAGCATCTAAAGTGCGCTCGATCGAGTGCCCACCCGTTCCGAGGAGATTGCCTTGTCCGGCATCCGTGAGGTCATCATCCTGGGCTCCGGCCCTGCGGGGTATACCGCAGCGCTCTATGCGGCGCGCGCGAACCTGAAGCCTCTGGTCTTCACCGGACTGCAACCGGGAGGCCAGCTCACCATCACCACCGACGTCGAGAACTACCCGGGCTTCCCGAAGGGGATCCTGGGGCCGGAGCTGATGGATCTGTTCCGCGAGCAGGTGGCGCGCTTCGGCACGGAACTGATCGACGCCCCGGTGGAGAAGGTGGACTTCAGCAAGCGTCCGTTCACGGTGTGGTCCGACGGCAAGAGCTTCCAGGCGAAGAGCGTCATCGTCGCCACCGGCGCCTCGGCGCTGCTGCTCGGGCTTCCGAGCGAGCAGAAGTACATGGGCTTCGGCGTCTCCGCATGCGCCACGTGCGACGGCTTCTTCTACAAGGGGAAGCGCGTCATCGTCGTCGGCGGCGGCGACACCGCGATGGAGGAGGCCACCTACCTCACGCGCTTCTGCCCCGAGGTCATCGTGGTCCACCGCCGCGACACCCTGCGCGCGAGCAAGATCATGCAGGAGCGAGCCCTCGCCAACCCGCGCATCCGCTTCCTGTGGAACACCGAGGTGGCGGAGATCTTCGGCAACGACGGCGGCAAGGTGACCGGCGTCAAGCTGCGCGACACCCAGAGCGGCGACGTCATCGAGATGGCGATCGACGGCGTGTTCGTGGCCATCGGGCACAAGCCGAACACCGACTTCCTCGCCGGCCAGCTGCCGCTGGACCCCAAGGGCTACGTGCTGGTGAAGCCGGGATCGTCGTACACGCCCATCGAGGGCGTGTTCGCGGCCGGCGACGTGCACGACGCCGTCTACCGCCAGGCGGTCACCGCCGCCGGCACCGGCTGCATGGCGGCCATCGACGCCGAGCGCTGGCTCGAAGCACAGGCGCACGCGAACCCCGCGGCGACACCCAACCAGGCGACGGCCCCGACGCACTGAAGCCGCGGGAGCACCGAGGCCGCCGGGCCCGAAGGGCCCGGCGGTATCCAAGAGGGAGTGGCCGTGGAACGAGAGACGCTCGAGTTCGACGTGCAGTTCGTGGGCGCTGGCCCGGCGGGCCTCGCGGGCGCGATCCACCTCGCGGACCTGGTCGCGAAGCACAATGCCAGCGGACCCACGCCTTCCGGCGTGGGTGCCCCGAAACCGCTTCCCGAGCTGAACATCGCGGTGCTCGAAAAGTCCGCCGAGGTGGGTGCGCACGGCATCTCCGGCGCGGTCATGGACCCGCGCGCGCTCCGCGAGCTGATGCCCGACTTCGTGGAGAAGGGCTGCCCGATCGAGTCCGAGGTGACCGCGGACGACGTGCAGATCCTGTTCGAGCGCTCGTCGTTCAAGCTGCCGTTCGTGCCGCCCGCGCTCCAGAACCACGGCAACCTGATCTTGAGCCTGGGGGAGCTCAGCAAGTGGCTCGCGGCGCAGGCCGAGCAGCGCGGCGTGCTGATCGCCACCGAGACACCGGCGCAGCATCCGCTGCTCGAGGGCGAGAAGCTCCTCGGCGTGCGCACCGGCGACAAGGGCATCGACAAGCACGGCGAGAAGAAGCCCACGTACCAGCCCGGCGCCGACTGCCTGGCAAAGCTCACCGTGCTCTGCGAGGGCCCGCGCGGCACGGTCGCCAAGCAGCTCGAGCGCTCGCTGGGCCTGACGCGCGATCGCGAGCCGCAGGTGTACGCCACCGGGGTGAAGGAGCTGTGGGAGGTGCCCGCGGGCCGCGCGCGCAAGGGGCGCGTCGTCCACACCATGAACTGGCCGCTCCCGGCGAGCACGTTCGGCGGCGGGTTCATCTATGGGCTGTCCGACAGCCTCTGGTACGTGGGCTTCGTCACCGGGCTCGATGCCCAGGACCCCACCAGCGACCCGCACGGAAACCTCCAGCGCTTCAAGACCCATCCGTTCGTGCGCGCGCTGCTCGAGGGGGGCAAGGCGGTGAGCTACGGCGCCAAGGCGATCCCCGAGGGCGGCTGGTACGCGATGCCGAAGCTGTACGCGGACGGGCTCCTGCTCTGCGGCGACACCGCAGGGTTCCTGAACGGCGGGCGGCTGAAGGGCATCCACCTCGCGATCAAGAGCGGCATGCTCGCCGCGGAGCAGGCGTTCGAGTGCCTGCTCGCGGGCGACTTCTCGGCGGCGAAGCTCGCCGGCTACGAGAAGCGTGTCGCCGACTCATGGGCCGGCGCCGAGCTTCGCGGCATGCGCAACTTCCACCAGGCGTTCGATGGCGGGCTCTGGACCGCGCTCCCGCGCACCGGCTTCCAGATGTACATGGGCGGGCTCGACCCGCTCGGCGGCCACCTCAAGGGCCATGCGGGTCACGAGCGCATGCAGAAACTGCGCGACGTCCACCCCAACGGGAAGCCGGCCCCGGTGAAGGCCGACGGCAAGCTGACGTTCGACAAGCTCGTCGACGTCTACCTGTCGGGGACGATGCACGACGAGGACCAGCCCGTGCACCTGCTCGTGGCCGACACCAGCGTGTGCGCGACCAAGTGCCGCGAGGAGTACGGCAACCCCTGCCAGCACTTCTGCCCCGCGAGCGTGTACGAGATGGTGCCGGACCCCGCCAAGCCCGGCGCGCTGAAGCTCCAGATCAACGCCTCGAACTGCGTCCACTGCAAGACGTGCGACATCGCCGACCCCTACCAGATCATCACCTGGACCACGCCCGAAGGCGGCGGCGGCCCGAACTACAAGCGACTCTGAGGGCGCGCGCGCGGCGGCGTCCGCCAATTACGAAGGGCGCCCTGGTGGGGCGCCCTCGTGAAAGTTCGGATGTGCGCGGACTAGCGATACATCGACTTCAGCTCGCCCCAGGTACGCGCCTTCGCCTCGACGACGCCGGTGCAAGGGATGGTGCCCTTGCCCTCCTCGGCGTTGAAAGCCTCGAGGATGTCATTGAGGTTGCTCGTCGTCGCCGGCGAGAGGAAGCCGCTGCCGACCGGCGGAACCACCAGGCTGCCGATCATCGCGTCCGCCGCAGCAACCGCGGCCAGCGTCACCGCCGGCGCGACCGCGCCCGAAGCGATGTTCAACTTCACGGCGCAAAGCTGGTGCGCGAGCGAGATCAGGCCGTTGCCGGCGGCCGGCGTGTTGAAGATCGACAGCAGCAGAGCCTGCGTGTAGATCACGTTCCCGAGCTTGACCGAGTTCACCGGCCACGCCTCGGGGTGGTTCTTCCAGTAGCCCTGCGTGAACACGCAGTCCGTGGTCGCAGGCGGCGCCTTGGTGCTGGCGTAGTGCGTGGCGCTGTACTTGCTGGGGTCGATCAGCCCTGCGCCCGCGGTGAGGCCCATGCCGCCCGTGGGATCACCACCGTCGCCATTCGCCTTCACGCGGAACACGAACATCGTGCCCTGCGACAGCTCGTCGCTGTTCGTCGACGCCACGCCGGTCTCGTCGAAGATGTCGCCGATCTCGATGTCCGCGACCGCGTCCGGGCCGAGCATGAACGACGTCGTGCCGTCGACGGTGTTGAGCGACGGGAAGCCGAAGAAGAGCGCCCACTTGATGCGCGGGTCCCCTTCAGCGGGCCACGTGCCGCCGTTCGCGTCATACTGCGCCTGGGTCATCCAATCGATCGTGAACCCGTTCGGCGCACCGGAGGCACCAGCGGTCACGTCGAGGTGTACGAACGATGACGCCAGCGGATCGGGATTGGCGAGCGCCGGCGCATCCAACTCAACGGGAGCGGTCGACGCGGAGTGGGCGAGCATGAGATAGCTCACGCACCCAAGCAGGGCAATGCGCAGCGGCCTGGTCATTAAAGTGGGGGCTCCCGAAAAGGGTGTCTTGGCTCGGGTGCATCAGGCGGGGGCCTGCTGCGCAAAACGTATAATGCATGATAAGTGTCACCTGGCATCCGCGCCAAGGGCCAATTTCCAAGGCGCTGGCCGCATAGAGCCCGGAATTCGGGCATGGAGAGGCATAACGTGATGACGCGCAAAGGGTTCGCCAGAATTCTCGCGTCTGCGGCCACGCTGGCCGTGATCTCAGCCTCCTGCGCGGTCCAGGGCGGCCCGGGCGAGGCTGGGTCCCCGCCCGCGAGCAGCCAGCCGGCGGCGCGCATGGGGCTCGCCCCCGAGGTGCGCCCGCTCTACGACGCTCTGGAGGGCGAGGGCGACTGGGTGCTCGTCGAGCCCCAGGGCTGGGTGTTCCGGCCGCGCGTGAACACCGTCGCCTGGCGCCCCTACCAGGACGGGCACTGGGAGCCGTCCTACTCGTTCGGCTGGGTGTGGGAGTCGCACGATCCGTTCGGTTGGATCACGGACCACTACGGCTTCTGGTTCTACGACGACTTCCAGGGCTGGTTATGGAAGCCCTACGGCGCGTGGGCGCCGAGCTGGGTGGCGTGGGTGCAGGTGGGCAACTTCGTGGGTTGGGCGCCGCTGCCGCCCGCAGGGGTCACCACCTATGGAGAGCCGCCCGGGGGCGCATTCACTTACGTGCCGGTGCAGTCGCTGGCGCAGGGCAACTCGAGCACGAGCGCGCTGCACGTGCGGGCGATCCCTGACGATGGCAGCACGCTGAGGCCGATCGATCGCACCACCTCCTATCTCGGCGTCTACTACAACGCCGGGCCCGACGTGAGCGAGGTGCTGGGCCCGGCGGCCGCGGACCAGCTGCGGATCGACGAGCGCGATGGCCGCGTCGAGGTGCCGGTGCCGACGCGCAAGCCGACGATGACGGGTTCACCGCCGAGCCTCACGCTCCCCGCGCTCAGCTCTCGCACCGAGGGTGCGTGGAAGGCGGCGCGGCGCGAGTTCGTCGCTGCGCGCCCCCAGCGTGGAAGCGCGAGCCCGGAGACCCCGCCGGCGACGACGCCGCCGCCGGCCTACGGGCCGCCGCGCATCAAACCCGCGCCGCCGCCGGTCGACACTCTCAACAAGTCGGCGCCGCCCGATTCGCTCCACAAGCACCCCAAGCACGGGACCAAGCCCAAACCGGCCAAGCCTGCGAAGCCGCCCGGCGAGAGCGACGGCTGACGCGCGGATCCGAGGGGCACCACGCGGAGCGTGGTCCGACCGCGCGCCTCAAGTCGCGCGCGCTCGAGCTGGGCTTCGACGCCGTTGGCGTGGCCGCGCTGGACGCGCTCGCGGCCCGCGAGCACTACGAAGCCTGGCTCGCCGCCGGACGGCATGGCGAGATGAGCTGGCTCGCCTCGAGCAAGCACCGCGAGCGCCGAGCCGAACCCGAGCGGCTCGTGGAGAACCTGCGCGCGGTGCTGTGCGTGGCGCTCTGCCACCCACCCGGCCGCGATCCCGCGCGCGACCAGCGCCTCGGGCGCATCGCGCTCTACGCCGCGGGCGAGGACTACCACCGCATCATGAAGGACAAGCTGCTCACCCTCGAGCGTTGGATCCAGCGCGAGCTCTTCCCCGGCTCGGGCTCGCTCTGGTACTCGGACACGGGCGCGATCCTCGAGCGCGGCTGGGCCGAGCGCGCGGGACTGGGATGGATCGGGAAGCACGCGGGGCTGCTCTCGGAATCACTGGGCTCGTGGTTCCTGCTCGGCGAGGTGCTCGTGGACCGCGAGCTGGTACCCGACGCGCCGGTCGCGGAGCGCTGCGGCACCTGCGTGCGCTGCATCGACGCCTGCCCCACGCGCGCGATCGTCGCGCCCTACCAGGTGGATGCGCGGCTCTGCATCTCGTACCTGACGATCGAGCTCAAGGGCCCGATCCCACGCGAGCTGCGGCCGCTCGTGGGCGACTGGATCTTCGGCTGCGACCTCTGCCAGGAGGCCTGCCCGTGGAATCGCTTCGCGCCTCCGGCGCGCGAGGCGCGGCTGCACGCGCGAGAGCTCGAAGGCTGGTCGCTCGAGCGCTTCCTCACGCTCGACGAGCAGGGCTTCCTCGAGCTCTTCGCCACGAGCCCCATCCGCCGCGCCGACCGCGCGGGGTTCGTGCGCAACGTGTGCGTGGCGATGGGCAACCGCGGCGAGCCCGGGTTCGCCACACCGCTCGCACGCGCGCTGCGTGACGACCGCGACGCGCTCGTGCGCGGCCATGCGGCGTGGGCACTGGGGCGGGTGGCGGCCGCTTCGCCCGGAGCGGACGCGATGCGCCGCGAGGCGTCGGCCGCGCTCGACACCGCCGCGCGGGATGACACGGACGCCTGGGTGCGCGAGGAGGCGCGGCTGGCGCGAGCGGAGGAGGCGCGCGGCTAGCGGATTCGAACCCCGTTGGGGACGCCACTCGCGCGGAACAGACGGATCAAGAGCGGCGGATGATCACCGAGGCTCCCCGGACGCCCTGAGTTGCGGCAACCCGACCAGCAGCATCACCACGAACGGGATGGAGTTGACGATGCCGCGTGGCCAGGAGCCTATAAGCCCTTCGGGTCCCACCCAGTGAATCAACGCGTCCAGCGAGCAGTAGAAGGTCATCGCCCAGTGAAAGCCGCGGCTGTGCTCCTTACACCTTGCACGCCAGAGAAACACGAGGCCGAGCGCAAGAACCACCGTGCCGAACTCCTGCAACAGATGTTCGGCGAAGGCGTTCAGAGGCTCTCCCGGCAGGATGGTGTCCGCGATGCCCTGCGGTAGCCGGCCGGTCGGGAGCAGCATGGACCCCATGCCGAGGAGAACGTAGAGGACGCCGAGCAGGCCGTAGACGATTCGCGTGATCTTGTTGAGCGTCATCCGTCCGTTCTCAGCCTGGGCAAGTGCCGCCACCGGATCAATGCACGATGCAGGCGCGGGCCGTCCGTGAGTGCGACCCCTGTGTGAGCCGCACCAGGTAGATCCCGGGCCGCCACCGCGCGGCTTCCGGAATCGTCAGCTCGTGCGGACCGGCTTCCAGCGAATGCAACTCACGATCCGCAACACTCCGCCCCGCCACGTCGAGCACCTGGAGCCGCGCCGCCGCTACGCTCAGCAGCGTGAACCCGATCACCAGCCGATCCCGAACCGGATTCGGAGCCGGCGGGACCAATGTCAGCTCCCACGCTCCCGGCACGGTGAACCAAGACTCCCCGTAGTACTGCTTCGATCCGGCTCGAGTCACCGCCAGCCGGTAGCCGTAGCGGGCCGCGGGCCGCACGTCGTGGTCCTCGTACCGCAGCCTTCCTGCGCGGTCGGCAGTGGTGCGTGCCACCGACGCCCACGCCGTTCCCACCGACCGTCTTTCCACCGTGGCGCTTCTGCCCGCCATCGAGGTGCCGAACCAGTCGAACTCGAGGCGGCCGGACTCGGCGTGCGCGTCCGCCAGCGTGATCGCGAGCGGATCCGCGACGCCCTCGCCCGTATTGAGCAGCACCGAGACGGTGTTCGAGCCGGAGTTCGTCACAACCAGGTCCGGTTTCCCGTCCCAGTTGAGATCGCCGATCGCCACGGAGGTCGGGTACCACCCGGTGCCGTAGTCCGACTTCACACGGAAAGTGCCGTCGCCGTTTCCGAGGAGTACGGACACGCTATTGGAGTTGGAATTGGCAACCGCGACGTCGAGGTTGCCGTCGCCATCCAGGTCGGAGAGGGCGACCGCGTCGGGATCGCTTCCGACGGCGAAGAAGGCTTGGTCGCCGAACGTGCCGTCCCCTTTGCCGAGCAGCACCGATACCGAGTTGCCCGGTTGGCCGTTGTAATTGTAGAAATCGGCCACCACCAGGTCTGGAATCCCGTCACCGTTCACGTCCCCGACCGCCCCCGCGAAGGGGCCGCCCCCCGTGGTGTAGTCGCGTCGAGAACCGAAGGCGCCGGCCGAGTTGCCCATGAGCACGGAAACCGAGTTCTCGTAATACCCCGTCGTCGCGAGGTCGGACTTCCCGTCGCCATCGAAGTCCCCGACGGCCACGGACATGGGACCGTTCCCCACCTGGTAATGGCTGCTGGCCCGGATCGTGCCGTCGCCGTTGCCCAGCAGCACGGTGACCGTGCCGACACCCTGGAAGTAGCAGCACATATCCGTCACCGCCAGATCGGACTTCCCGTCGCCATCGAACTCCCCGATGGCCACGGACTGCGGAAAACCATACGGGGAGTCAGGGTTCCGGACCCCGAGCTCTCTTTGCAGGCCAAGCGTGCCATCCGCCTGGCCGAGAAGCATCGACACGGTACCGCCCCCGCTGTTCGCGATCGCCAGATCGGGATTCCCGTCCAGGTTCAGGTCGCCGACGGCGATCGAAACGGGAGCCCATCCCGTGGAGTAGTCACGCTTCGCGCTGAACCTGGCGTCTGCTTCGCCGGCCAGGACCGAGACCGAGTTGGAAGCCTTGTTCGCAACAGCCAGATCGGGCTCTCCGTCACCATTCAGATCTCCGATCGCGACGGACATGGGGCTGATTCCGGTCGGGAGCTCATCCCGGGTGCCAAATGTCCCGTCGCCGTTCCCGGGCAGCACCGCGACAGAGTGCTGCTCGTGCACCTCTGCCACGGCCAGGTCGGGCCTGCCGTCACCATTCAGATCGCCGATTGCCGCCGAATACGGGAAACTGCCGGCAACATGGTCGCGCGGCGACCCGAACGTGCCATCACCATTGCCGAGCAGCACAGCGACGGCGTCGTAGATGTTGGGCTGGTCCGTGTCTTCGTCGTAATCCACGACCACCAGATCCGGCTTCCCGTTCTCGTCCAGGTCGCCGACTGCGACGCTGTGCGGATGGCTCCCCGTGGCGAAATCCGTATTCCCGCCGAAGGTGCCATCGCCAAGTCCGAGCAGCACCGACGCGGTATTGGCGTAGTAGTTCGCCGTCACGAGGTCGACCGCTCGGTCTCCGTCGAAGTCGCCGATCGCGATCGAAAAGGGCCCCATACCCGTGGCATAGTCCCGCCGCGCGCCAAACAAGCCGTCTCCATTGCCTGCCAGCACCGAGATCGTGCTGGAGCCCTTGTTCGCGACCGCCAGGTCGGGCTTTCCGTCACGGTTCAGGTCCGCGATCGCCAGCGAGATGGGGTTATCCCCCACGACGTACTCGATCTGCTCGCCGAACGTGCCATCCCCGGTCCCGAGCATGACCGAGATCGTTCCATGCAGCGAATAGAAATGGGAGTTCACGACCACGAGGTCGGGCTTCCCGTCGCCGTTGAGGTCGCCGATCACGACCCCGCGGGGCTGGATGCCCGTGGCGTAGTCGGTCCCGGGGCCGAACCTGCCGTCGCCCAGACCGAGCAGGACGGAGACCGTGTTGGAGACCTCGTTGGCCGTCACGAGATCGGGGCGACCGTCTCCGTTGAGGTCCCCGATCGACACCGAGCTGGATGCGCTGCTCGTGCCGTACTCGCTGACCGGGCCGAACGTGCCGTCCCCGATGCCGAGCACGACCGTGACGCCCGCCCCCGACGCCAGCGCCAGGTCCGCCTTACCGTCCGCGTTCAGATCCCCGATCGCCACCGAGGTGGCGTCGCGACCCGTGTCGACGTGCAGGCAGGGCGCCGTAAAGAGCGGGGCGGCGCTGGCGCTCGCAGCCCAAGCGCCTGAAGCGACGAGCGCCATCCCCACCAGGCGGCGGATCCATCGCGGGATCGCGAACTGATGGTTCCGCACTTTCGGCGAACGCGTGATCATCGACACTGCTTTCGGCACCACGATGCGCACGCATGGGGTCAGGGCTCGAGGGCGCGGGCCCACGCGAACCCGGTGGGCCGTTTGAGGCACCGTGGGGGTTGAGGACCCAGAACAGGCTCAAGTTTAGCGGCACCCGAGGTGAATGTGGAGGAGGATATCGAAGCGCGAGCGTAGCGCCGGTCACGCACCCGGCAGCGGGTGTCCCTTCACCCACTGCGCGTCGCCGCCGTCGAAGTGCTCCTTCTTCCAGATCGGCACGCTGCGCTTGAGCTCGTCCATCACCCAGCGCGCGGCGTCGAACGCCGCGCCGCGGTGCGGCGCGCTCGTGACCACGGCGACGCTCGCCTCGGTGACCGGCACGAGCCCGAGTCGGTGGACGATCGCGCAGTGGCCGAGATGGAAGCGCTCGCACGCCGTGCGCTCGAGCGTCGCGAGCGCTGCGAGCGCCATGCGCTCGTAGGCCTCGTACTCCAGGCGCAGCACGCGCCGGCCCTCGTGGTGGTCGCGCGTGGTGCCGAGGAAGAGATCGATCGCGCCGCACTCGGGCCGCCGCGCCGCCTCGAGCAGCGGCGCGACGTCGATCGGCGCGCGCACCAGCTCAGGCATGTTTGCTTCTGGACGAGCGCCCGGCCCGAGGGGCCGGGCGGAGTTCGTCGAGCGACGCCGAGCCGGCGCGTCGCGCCTTCTTCGCGGCGCCACGGCGGCCGAGCGCCTTGCGCAGGATCGGACGCGTGGGCGAGCGCCGCGCGATCTCCTCGAAGCCCGCGCGCTGGAACGTGGACTCGAACCCGGACCACACGAACGCCGGCGGCTGGCGCTCGGCGCGGTTCACGTTCGGGTAGCCCTCGATCGCGCGCGCGCCGTTCCTGGCTGCATGCGCGGCGGCGGCCTCGAGCAGCGTCGCGGTGAGCCCGGTGCCGCGATAGGGAGCCTTGATGAAGAAGCAGGGCGCCGCCCACACGCGCTCGCCCGCCACCGGCTCGAGCACGCGCGAGTTCTCGAGCCGCAGGTACTCCTCGCGCGGCGCCACCGCCACCCATCCCGCCGGCTCCCCGCCGACGTAGGCGATCAAGCCTGGCGGGCGCTTCGCCACCAGTGCGCGCAGGGCGCGGCGGTTGCCGGCGCCCTTGCCGCGCCGGAACTCCGCGGTCGGGAGCCGCATCCACATGCACCAGCAGCCGGCGCACGCGCCCTTCTCGCCGAACAGCGTCTCGAGATCCGCCCAGCGCCCGGGCGTCACCGGCACGACGCGCGTGGACCCGCGTGGCGCGCTCGCGCGGCGGGCGCGCAAAGGCCGCGACGCCACGTCAGCCGCCGCTCACCGGCGGCAGCAGCGCCAGCTCGCAGTCCCCGGGGAGCGGATCGGCGAGGCGCGCGAGCGTGCCGTCCACGGCCA
>Ga0070685_10000911_pt1 | contig 15890 bp, 11 predicted proteins | sample KBSS13LmetaG_FD_65651 | JGI IMG/M metagenome (GOLD analysis project Ga0070685, IMG submission 65651) | Switchgrass rhizosphere microbial communities from Kellogg Biological Station, Michigan, USA - KBS S1-3L metaG | ecosystem: Host-associated > Plants > Roots > Rhizosphere ...
GGCGGCGGCACGATGCGCAGCGACGGCAAGGTGTGGGTGGTGCCGAACCCGTTCAAGGCGAACGCGCCGTGGGAGCGACAACCGGTGCCGGGCGACGCGTTCACGCGGCACGTGGACTTCTTCGGCCTGCCGCGGGCGCAGGCCCGGATCCGCATCTACACGCTGGCGGGCGACCTGGTGCAGGTGATCGACCACGACGGCACGGCCGGGGACGGGCAGGCGCCATGGAACCTGATCTCCCGGAACGGGCAGGACATCGAGTCGGGGGTGTACCTGTTCACGGTGGAGTGGCCGGGCGGCCACCAGGTGGGGAGGTTCGTGATCATTCGCTGAAACAGGCAGCGCCGGGCTATACTGCCCATCCGTGCAGTAGCGTTGCCGTGAGGCGTGCGCTCAGCGAGGTGAGCATGAAGCTTCCGCCGACCCACTTCCTTCCCGAGCCTGCCGCTGGATCCGGGCTCGCGGGCTGGCTCAGGGCGTTCGCCGCGCGCCCGGAGAACCGCGGCGCGCTCGTCCACTGGCAGGTGATCCCGGCGCGGCCCGCGCGCTTCGGCGAGCTGCAGCCGCCGCTCGGCGAGCCCTTGATCGCCGCGCTCGCCGCGTGCGGCGTGTCCCGCCTCTACACGCACCAGGTGTGCGCCATCGAGGCCCTGCGCGCCGCGCGCGACACCGTGGTGGTGACGGGCACCGCGTCGGGCAAGTCGCTCTGCTTCCACCTGCCGGCCCTGGAACGACTGCTCGAGGACCCGGAGGCCACGGCCCTCTACCTGTTCCCGACCAAGGCTCTCGCCCAGGACCAGTTGAAGAGCCTGACGCGCCTTGCCTCCGGGAGTATCGAGCTCTCCGGCGCGTTGCGCGCCGGCGTCTATGACGGCGATACCGCCGCGACCACGCGGAAGAAGCTCCGCGACGAGGCGAACGTCATCCTTTCCAACCCCGACATGCTGCACGCCGGCATCCTGCCGCAGCATGCGAAGTGGGCGCGCTTCCTGCGCAACCTGCGCTTCGTGGTGGTGGACGAGATGCACGCCTACCGCGGCATCTTCGGCAGCCACGTGGCGCTGGTGCTGCGCCGGCTCGAGCGGCTGGTGAGGCATTACGGCGGCGAGTTCCGCTACGTGCTCTGCAGCGCCACCATCCGCAACCCGGGCGAGCTCGCCACCGCGCTCACCGGGCGCGACGTGAGCGTGGTGGACGACGACGGCGCTCCGCGCGGCGAGAAGCACTTCGCGTTCTGGAACCCGCCGTTCCGCGACGAGACGCTGGTCGAGCGCCGCAGCTCCAACGTGGAGGGCTCGCTGCTGCTCTCCGGCGTGCTCGAGCTGGGCGCGCAGGCGATCGCGTTCACCAAGTCGCGGGTGAGCGCCGAGCTGGTCTATCGCTACACGCGCGAGCAGCTGGAGCGCTCCCGCGCCAGGCTGCCGGGGGAGGAGCGCGACGCCAAGGCCGCGCCCGTGTCACCCCTGCACGAGCGGCTCAAACCCTACCGCGGCGGTTACCTGCCCGAGGAGCGCCGGGCGATCGAGAAGGCGCTCTTCTCCGGCGAGCTTCGCGGCGTCGTCAGCACCAACGCGCTGGAGCTGGGGATCGACGTCGGCGGGCTGGACGTGGCGGTGCTGATCGGCGCCGCGCCCACGCTCGCCAGCATCTGGCAGCAGGCGGGCCGCGCCGGCCGAAGCGGCGCCCCATCCCTCGTGGTGCTCGTCGCCTACAACGACACCGTGGACCAGTACCTGATGCGCCGGCCGCAGTACCTGTTCGGCCGGCCCACCGAGGCCGCGTGCGTGGATCCGCACAACCCCTACATCCTCGCCCAGCAGCTCGCGTGCGCCGCGTACGAGCTGCCGCTCAGCGACGGCGATGCGCCGGCGTTCGGCGAGCAGATGCGTGCGGTCTTGAGCGCGCTCGAGGAGGCGGGGGAGACGCGCTCGATCGACGGGCGCGCGTACTGGTCCAAGAGCGACTTCCCGGGCGCCAAGGTGTCGCTGCGCACGATGAGCGACGACACCTACACCATCGTCGACGGCACACACGCGAACGCCGTGATCGGCACGGTGGACGCGATCAGCGGGCTCGAGCTGGTCTACCCCGACGCCATCTACCTGCACGAGGGCGAGACATGGTGGGTTCGCCAGTTGGATCTCGAGCAGAAGGTGGCCACGGTCGAGCCGCGCACGGTGGACTACTACACGCAGCCGGTGCTCGACACGAACATCCGCGTGCGGCAGGAGCTCCAGTCACGCGGGTTCCGGGGCGAGACGGTGAGGTTCGGCGAGCTGACGTACAGCTGGCAGACGGTGGCGATGAAGAAGATCCGCTACCGCTCGCTGGACGCGATCGGCTACCACCCGCTCGAGCTGCCGCGGCTGACGCTCGAGACCGCGGGGCTGTGGCTGGCGCCGAACGAGGACACGACGCAGGCGCTCGCGCGCGCGGGCCTGAACCCGTGGGAGGCGCTCTCGGGGGTGCGGAACCTGTTCGTCCAGCTGCTGCCGCTGATGGCGATGTGCGATCCCATCGACTTGGGCGGCATGCTCGACAGCTCGAACACCGGACAGCCGACGCTGTTCCTGTTCGACCGCTACCCGGGCGGCCTGGGCTTCGCCGAGCAGGGCTACTCGCGGCTCGAGGAGCTGGCCGAGGCCGCACTCGCGCACCTCGAGGGCTGCCCCTGCGGCACCGGCTGCCCCGCCTGCGTCGGCCTCCCGGTGCTGCGCCCCGCCCAGCAACAGGACTGGGACGGCATCAAGCACACGAAGGAGATCCCCACCAAGGACGCGGCGCGGTTCCTGCTGCAGCGGTGGCTGGCAACGAGCAGCTAGACTCCTTGTCCCACCCACACGAGGAAGAGCGAATTGATCGATCCCAAGCCCGACTGGCCCGTCGCGTTCTTCGACGAAGACTACCTGAAGATCTACCGCCCCCAGTTCACCGCCGAGCGCACCGCCGCCGAGACAGGCTTCATCGCCGACTCGCTGCGGGCCCCCGTTGGGGGCGAGGTGCTGGACCTGGCCTGCGGCTTCGGCCGGCACGCCATCGGCATGGCGAAGCTCGGCTACAAGGTCACCGGGCTCGACTTCAATCCCCGCTACCTGGAGATCGCCGCCGCCGATGCCGCCGCCGCCGGCGCCCAGGTGACGTGGCGCACCGGCGACATGCGCGCGCTCGGCTTCGACCGTGCGTTCGACGCGATCTACTCGTACTTCACCTCGTTCGGCTACTTCGACGACGACGAGAACGAAAAAGTCCTCGCCGGGATCGCGACAGCGCTCCGGCCCGGCGGCAGCCTGCTGCTCGAGATGATGAACCGCGACCGATTGCTCACGCATCCCCAGCAGCGCACGTGGTCGCAGCGCGAGGACGGCGCGCTCCTGATGGAGGAGATCACGCTCGAGTGGGTGACCTCGCGCGTCATCTCGCGCCAGCACCTGATCGACCCGCAGGGCGGCACGCAGGTGACGAAGGAGTTCTCGCTCCGCACGTACACCTGTGCCGAGCTGTCCGCGCTGCTCCGCCGCCAGGGTCTGAGCGTGCGCTCGGTCCACGGCGGCATCGAAGGCCAGCCCTACGTGCCCGACAGCCGGCGGCTGGCGATCGTGGCGGAGCGCGCGCGGTGACCACCCGCCGCGACGAGGCGGCGAGCGCCGGACTGCGCGAGCGCCTCGGCGAGCTGGTGCGGAGCCGGCGCGCCGGCGCGCTCCCGATGCACGCGCACGGAGCGAACGACGTCGCGCCGCCGGCCTCAGGTCCTGCCGGCACCCACGATCGCACCGCCACCGGCGTCGAGGCGTTCCTGCCCGGCGGCGAATGGCGGCACGAGCGCCACGGCGCGGTCTACGTGCACGAGCGGCTGCGCAGCGACGTGGAGCGCCCGCACTCGAGCTGGGGCCAACTCCCGGAGCCGCCACCGGGGGAGGTGGAGCTGTCGTCGCTCCGTTGCCTCGGCCTCGAGCGCGCGCTGTTCCTGGACCTCGAGACCTGCGGGCTCTCCTCGAGCCCGGTCTTTCTCGCGGGGACGATGCACTGGAACGGAGAAGACTTCGTGCTCCGCCAGTACTTCGCGCGCCACTACGGCGAGGAGGCGGCGCTGCTCGCCGCGGTGTTCGAGCAGGCGCGCGGCTTCGAGTGCCTGGTGACGTTCAACGGCAAGTCGTACGACGCGCCGTTCCTCGCCACGCGCGCGCTCACGCACGGCGTCGAGCTGGCGCTGCCGCGGCATCACCTGGACCTGCTGCACCACGCGCGCCGGCAGTGGCGCGAGGAGCTGCCCGACTGCCGGCTCACCACGCTCGAGTGGCGCGTGTGCCGCCGCCGCCGCGTCGGCGACGTGCCCGGCGAGCAGGTGCCGGGTCTCTACCACGAGTACGTGCGCAACGGCGACCCGTGGCGGCTCGTGCCCGTGTTCCACCACAACCTGCTCGACGTGACCACGATGGCGGACGTCCTGCACGCGTTGTGCAGGGGGCTGCGGCGGCAAGCCGTCTTCGACGAGTAGGTCCGTGTTCGCACACGGAGGACACGGCCCATCATCGGAGGCATCGCGGCGAGCGGCGATCCACGCATGGAGCGCGGCCCCCGAGTCAGTTCGGCCGTTGACTCTGCACGGAGCGCGGCCGGATACTCGCGGGCGCAGTTCGTCCCCTGTGGGTCGTCCGTCGAGTGGGCTTTCCAGTGACCGCTGCCCGAGTTCGTCAGTGTTCGTGCCCGCGTCGCCCGTCCGTCTCGTGAACGGTGTCGCCCTGGCCTTTGCACAGGCCGGGGCGTTCGTGTTCTGGACACCCCGTCTTCACCGTATCCCTGGGTTTCGGTTTCTGGAGGTTGATCCGAGTCATGGCGAGCACTGAGGACAAGAGCATCACCTGCGTGGATTGCGGTGATGAGTTCCTGTTCACCGCGGGTGAACAGGCGTTCTATCGCGAGCGCGGGCTCACGAACGAACCCACACGTTGCAAGAACTGCCGCGAGAAGCGGAAGGCAGGTCGCGCCACGACCGGCGGAGCGAGCTCGGGAGGATCGTCGTCGTACGGGCGGTCCGACAAGCAGATGTATCCCGCGGTGTGCTCGAACTGCGGGCGCGAGACCGAAGTGCCGTTCATGCCCACCTCGGGCCGACCAGTGCTGTGTCGCGACTGCTTCCAGGCGTCGAAGGGCACGGGTGCGGGTGCGGGTGCAGGTGCGGGTGCGGGGTACGGTGGCGGTGGCGGCGGTGGCCGCGGCGGGGACGGCGGACACGGTGGACACGGCGGCGGCCGCGGCGCCCGTGGCGGCGGTGGGGCGCGGCCCGCGCGCGTGTCGAGTCCTGCGGGACCCTCCGAGGGCCGCGTGCAGGGCTCGGTGAAATGGTTCAACGACGCCAAGGGCTTCGGCTTCATCGCCTCGGACACGGGCGAGGACGTGTTCGTGCACTTCTCGGCCATCGGCGCCAGCGGCTTCCGCTCGCTCGCGGAGGGCGAGCGCGTGGAGTTCGACCTGGTCTCGGGGCCCAAGGGCAAGCAGGCGGCGAACGTCTCCAAGATCTGATCGCAGCCCCCCGAGGTGCTTGCGGGTCCCGCGCTCCGGCGCGGGGCCCGTGCGCTTTCCGGGGCCGCGCCGGCCGCGGCTCGGGCGCCGGTCCGTCTTCCCGGCCGCGGCGGCCAGCGGGTCAAGCCGATCGCGCGAAAAGCCGATAGAATGGTGTGATCCCGCGCCCCCCACACCTTCCATCGCGCTCGCTCCGACCGGACTTCCGATCCTGAATGCTCGAAACCATCCGCACGTTCACGGCGCTCAGTGAGGAGTTCGTCGAGCTCTTCATGAAGCACCACCCGGTGGCGGCCACCGAGGCCGGCATCCACGACTACGACCACCTGCTGCCGGACGATTCCCCGGACGGCCTGAGGGCGCGCGCGGCGTGGCTGCGCGACCTGGACCAGCGGCTGGTGACCTCGGTGCCGTGGGAGGAGCTGCCGCTCGAGCCGCGCATCGACTTCGCGCTCCTGCGCTCGCGCATCGCCGCGCTGCGCGCCGACCTCGAGGAGATCCGGCAACCGCAGCGCTACCCGGGCGTGTTCCTCGATCGTGCTTTCAACGCCGTGCACCTGCTGCTCGCGCGCTCGTTCGCGCCACTCGACGAGCGCAAGGAAGCGGTGGTGGCGCGGCTCATGGCGATCCCGGACTACCTCGAGGCGGTGAAGCCGAACCTGCAGCAGGTGCCCGCCGAGCTGCTCGCCGCGAGCCTCGGCACCGCCGCCCAGGGGCCGACGTTCGTCGACGATGTGGTGCGCACGCTGCTCAAGCAGTTCCCCGGCGAGGCGGAGCGGCTCGAACACGCCGGCAACCGCGCGCGCTCCGGGTTCCTGCGCTTCCACGACTGGATGGAGCGCGAGCTCAAGCCCAAGTCGGGGGGCACGTTCGCGATCGGCGAGCGGTGGATGAACTACAAGCTCGAGCGCGAACACATGGTGCCGTACACCTGCGCGAACCTGGAGGAGATGGGCCGCGAGCACGTGGCACGTGCGCAGGAGCAGCTCGAGGGCGAAGCGCGCCGCCGCGATCCGCGCCGCACCTGGCGCGAGCTGATCGACGACGGCCGCCGCCGCGTGCCCGAGCCGCACTGGCTGCGCGACGCGTACGTGGCGGAGATGGACCGGGCGCGGCGGTTCGTGCTCGAGCGCCGCATCGCGCCCATCCCGCCCGGCGAGCGGCTCGAGATCCTCGGCACGCCGGTGTTCGAGCGCGCGCTGGTGCCGTTCGCCGCCTACCAGGCGCCGGCGCCGTTCGATACCGATACCGCGGGCGTGCTCTACGTGACGCCGATCGACATCCGCCGCGCGAAAGACGAGCAGGCGGGTCAGTTGGGCGCCCACTGCACGCCGGCGCTGCCGATCATCGCGCTCCACGAGGGCTACCCCGGACACCACCTCCAGCTCTCGCACGCGAACCGGGCCGGAAGCCGGCTCCGCCGCATCATGCACAGCGACGTGTTCGCCGAGGGCTGGGCGCTCTACTGCGAGGAGATGATGTGGGAGCAGGGCTACTTCACCGCCGACCCGCTCACGCGCCTGTTCCAGCTCCGAGACCTGCTGTTCCGCGCCTGCCGCGTGGTGCTCGACGCCGCGCTCCATTCGGGACGCATGACGCCGCAGCAGGCGGTCGACTACCTTGTCGAGCACGCCATGCTCGACCGCGGCGTCGCCGCGAGCGAGGTCAGCCGCTACTGCACCACGCCCACACAGCCCATGAGCTACCTGGTCGGGAAACTCCAGATCCTCGAGCTGCGCGCGGAAGCCCAGCAGAAGCTGGGCGCACGGTTCCTCCTGCACGACTTCCATGCGGCCCTCCTCGCCAGCGGCACGATCCCGCCGGCGCTGGTGCGTGAGGAGCTGTGGTCCCGGCTGGGGGTGGCGTGAGGGCGCGCGCGAGACACGGGCTGGTCCTGCTGGGAGCCGCACTCGCCGCGAGCCTCGCCGCGACGCGGGCGCTCGCCGTGGAGCCCGCGGACAAGTACGCCGCGATGCCGGCCTCCACCGGGCTCAAGTGGTCCTCGGTCTCCTTCAAGTCGTCGCGCGACGAGGCGGACCTGACCGGGTGGTGGTTCGAGGGCAAGCCGGACGCCCCGGTGCTGGTGCTGTTCGATCGCTCGACCGGCAACATGGGTGACCTGCTGCCCGCCGCGAGCGAGTTCGTGGGCCGCGGCTTCAGCGTGATGACGTTCGACTACCGCGACTTCGGCCCCGCGGGCCCGGGGTCGGTCGACTCGCTGGCGCAGCTCGCGTTCGCGTCGCGCTGGGTGAACGACGCCGAGGGCGCGCTCCGCTTCGCGCGCGGCAAGGCGGGCGGGAGGCCGGTGTTCGCGTGCGGGCAGGAGCTGGGCGGCGCGGTGGCCGTGGCGGCGGGCGCGCGCGACCGGAAGAACGCCGACGCCGTCTCGTGCGAGGGCCTGTTCCGCACGCTTCCCGAGCTGCTGCGCTCGAGCGGCCTCGCCCAGATCCCGGGCGTGCCCGAGCGGCATCGCTTCCTGGTCGAGACCGGCGACGAGCCGTTCACCGCGGTGAGCGGGCTCATGGTGCCGCTCCACGTCACGGTGGCGATGAAGGACGACGTCTGGCCGCCGGCCGTGACGCAGGAGGTGGTGCGGCGGAGCCTGTCGCGCATCGACCGCTGGATCGTGCCCGAGGGCAAGCACCTCGGCCTCGAGAAGACGCCCGGCTACTACGACCGCATCGGCGGCTGGTTCACGCGCATCGCCGGGATGATCAAGGCGGCGGCACCGCCACCGGCAGCGCCGGAGGCAACGGCGCCGCAGAAGTGACCTCCCGGCATGCGAAGGGGCAGCGCCGTCACGGCGCTGCCCCTTCTGCGTCCACCGCCGTTCAGGGCTGTCGCGGGAACAGCATGCGGAAGCTCTCGTCCAGGCCGCGGACGAGCGGATAGCGGTCGCTCACCGGACGCGCCGAGGATGCGCTCGCGGACGCGTATGAGAGCGCGTTCACCGGGGGCACGAAGCAGCCGAACTTCGCGTTGATGGCATCGATCATCGTGTTGGCCATGAGCGCGTAACCGAGGTCGTTCGGATGGACGCCGTCGAGGCCGAAGAGCCCGCCGGTGATGAAGTCGTTCGTGTAGTCAACACCGCCGAGCGAGATGCCGTTCGTGGCGATCGTCGCGAGCAGCCCGGCGAGATCCACCTTGGCACAGAACGGACGGGTCGAGACCGAGTCCACGACCGCGTTCAGCTGTTGAACGATCTGCTGCGTGGCGGCAACCTCTCCGACGCGCAGGAGCGCCGATTCGGGAAGCGGCTGGCCGTTGCCCGCGACCGTTGGGTTGAGCACCGTGAAGACTCCGGTCGGGACCCCGGTGCCGGTCTGGGCGATCACGGGGCCGGCACCGAGCAGGAGCAAGTCGCCGGCCTGCGCCGGCCCGCTCGCGCCGATGAGCGGTACCGGCTGATGGGTGGTCGCATCGGGCGGGATCGCCGGCAGCGTCGTGAAGAGCGGGATCGTGGTCACGTCGGGCACGTTGAACACGGCCACGCGCGTGCCGGGGGATGCGGTGTGGATGGAGTTGAGTGCGATGGTCATGAGCTGCGCGTATGCGGCACCGGTCTGGGCGGGCGGGGACGTGCCCTGCTGGGCCGCGAAGCCCAGGATCTCGTTCGCGCCGTACTCCAGCGACATGATCGCGGGTTGCAGCGACAACGCCTGTGCCAGCACCGTCCCACGCGTGCGCTGGATGATGTTGAAGTAGGTGAAGTTCTGCCGGTTCACCGGCGGCACCGTATTGTGGTAGTGCGTGGTGTCGACCAGGTCGAGCAGGATCGCGCCCGGGATGCCCATGTTGTGGTAGGCGAAGGGCTGGGACAGGTTCACCGGCGCGCCGGTCGTCCGCCCGGCATTGCTGATGACGAGCGGCGAGTACGACTTGATCTCGAGCAGCGCCGGGATTCCGTCCTGATTGATCGCGGGGAACGTGAATTGGCCCTGGCCGTCGATCTGCACGCTCTTCCCTAGCTGCTGCGCGAAGAGCGCCGGGAACGAGTGGATCTGGTGCCGGTCCACGAGGCCACCGGATTCGTATCCGGAGCTGAGGCTCGTGCCCACGGCGACGTAGGTGGAGAGATCGACGCCGTTCGCGTTCAGCGCCGGGCCGGTGATGCTGTCGAGCTTGTCGCACGGGCCCGAGCAGCCGGCCAGCGCGGCGATCAGCGTGATCGCGAGTCCCAAGCGGGTGCGGGTGAGGTGTCTCATGGCGTCCCTCCGCTCACCAGTGATACGCGACGGCGGCGCCGAGCGCGTTCACGTACGTCTTGTAGGTGCCGTTGTACCCGTTTCGCTCGCGTCCCTCGGTGGAGCGGTTCTCCACGAACAGGAACAGGTTGTAGGCGTCGAGCGTCCACTGGCCGCGCGTCATGCCCGCGCCCACCGTGACGCCGTGCCGATTGGCGTCCGGCAGCAGCGGCGTCACCGACTCGGACGGCGCCGGCGAGTGGTCATAGTAGTAGCCGAAGCGGTACATCCAGGTCGCCAGCCGGTGCTCGGCGCCGGCACGGATCTGGATCTGGTCGTCGTAGTTCTCGACCAGGTCCTGGTTCAGCGAGGGATCCTTCGGGAAGCGCAGCGAGAGTTTGTCGAACGCCGACCACTGCGTCCACAGCACGTCGACCTCGGTCGTCCAGTCGGGGCGCAGATTCCACGCCACGCCGCCCGACAGCATGCCCGGGAACACCAGCTCGGTCGTGACCGGCTGGCCCGGCGGCAGGCCCGCGGCCACGACCCCGTCGAACGACGGATCGCCCGTCGGGATCTGCGTGAAGCTCGCGTCACCGTCGTCGATCTTCACCTTCACCTCGCTCCGGTACGTCGCCCCGATCCGCCACTGCTCGTTCGGCGTCACGAGCGCGGCGAGGTGGAAGCCATATCCGGGCTTGTAGTCGGACTTGAGCTTCGCGTGCGCCACGTTCACCTGCGCTCCGCCCGTGCTCGGGACCGTCTGGATATTGTTCAACTCGACGTTCGCATACATCACGCTGGGCCCGGCGGCGACGCTCCACTTCGCGTTGGGCGCGAACGCCAGGCTGGCCGAGCCGTTGAACCCGCGGAGGTCGGCCTTGGTGACGATCGTGCGGCCGGTGAACGTGGACGGATCCTCCCACTCCACGCCGAGACCGAACGGGGCATTGATGCCCACGCCCCACGCCCACTTCTCGTTCAGGTGGCTCGTGAAATACACGTTCGGCGGGAAGAAGTTGCCCGTCTTCATCTTCTCGGTGACGCCGAAGCCCGGGTACGGAGCCACGCCCGAGAAGCTCGTCAGCTTGGAGAGCCAGCTCGCTCCGACCGAGAGCTGCTTGCCTTCGAGCCGCGTCATCGCGGCCGGGTTGTAGAACTGCGCCGTGGCATCGTGGGCCGAGGCCACGTAGGCGCCGGCCATGCCGAGTGCCGCCGCCCCCTGTTCGTAGATGGCGTAGCCCGATGCGCGCACGACGGCCGGTGCCAGGAGCACGGCCAGCGCGCACGCCTGCATGAAGCGTTGCACGCGCATGAATCCTCCTCCGCGTGACGCCGGGCCCTGGAGGTCAGCTGGCGCGGAGCGCGGCTGCGCCCGCGTACATGCCCTCGATCAGCCCGGCGAACGTCTGCGACACGATCTTCCGCCGCACCTTGAGCGTGGGGGTGAGCTCGCCAGCCTCGGCGCTGAGGTCGCGGTCCAGCAATTCGAAGCGCTTGATGGTCTCGAACGGGGCAAGGCCCGCGTTCAATTCGTCGATCACGCCCTGGTAGAGTGACCGTACGCCGGGCGAGGCCAGCAGCTCGCGGCGCGAGCCGGCCGGCCAGCCCTTCGCCTTCGCCTCGGCCTCGAGGTTGGCGAAGTTGGGGACCAGGAGCGCCACGCAGTACGGGCGCTGGTCGCCGAGCATCACCGCCTCGCTCACCCAGCGCGAGGTCTTGAGCTTCGCCTCGAGCGGCTGCGGCGCCACCTTCTTGCCGCCCGCGGTGACGAGCAGGTCCTTGAGACGGTCGGTGATGCGGAGGAAGCCCTCGTCGTCCAGGTGACCCACGTCCCCGGTATGGAACCAGCCGTCGCGGAGCGCCGCGCGCGTCGCCTCATCGTTGCGGAAGTAGCCCTGCATGACGCCCGGCCCCTTCACCAGCAACTCGCCCTCGGGCCCGAAGCGGATCTCGGTGCCGGGGATCGGCGGGCCCACCGCGCCCGGACGCTCGCGACCGGGCTGCGTGAGGCAGATGACGGGCGAGGTCTCGGTCAGGCCATAGCCTTCGAGGATGGGGATGCCGATGGCGAAGAAGAACTCGAGGATCTTGGGGCCGAGCGGCGCGCCGCCGGAGATACAGTAGCGGATGCGCCCACCCACGCGCTCGCGCACCTTGTGGCCCACGAGCCGGTCGGCGATCGTGGCCACGAACCCGAGCCCGAGTCCCGCGGTCTTCCCCTGGAAGCGGAGCCGCGCCATCTGCTGGCCCACGCCCAGCCCCCAGTGGAAGATCGCGCGCCGGAGCGCCGGCTGCTGGCCCGCGTTCTCCATCACGCGCGCGTACACCTTCTCGAAGAAGCGCGGCACGCCGCAGAGGATCGTCGGGCGCACCTCCTGGGCGTCGACGGCCACCGTGTCCACGCTGCGCGCGTAGGCGATGGTACAACCCGCGGCGAGCATGGCGTAGAGCCCGGCCATGCGCTCGAAGATGTGGCAGAGCGGCAGGAACGACAGGCACGAATCGGTGGGCTTGAGCTCCACGACCTCGAGGCAGGCCAGCACATTGGAGGCGATGTTGTCGTGCGTGAGCATGGCGCCCTTGGGCTCGCCGGTCGTGCCCGAGGTGTAGATGATCGTCGCCAGGTCGTTGGGTCTGGTCGCATCCGCCAGCACCCGGAACCCGTTCGGGTCGGCGGTGCGGCGCCGCTCACCGTCGGCGAGCACCGTGGTCCAGGGGCGGACGCGCGGGTCGCGCGCCACGGGAGGCGGGTCCATGACCACGATCGTCGTGAGCTTCGGCAGCGAGGCCGCGACCGCCAGCACCTTCTCCATCTGCGCCGGCGTCGAGACCACGCACACCTGCGCCTCGGAGTTCTCGAGGATGTACTGGCACTGCGGCGCGGTGAGCGTGGGGTAGATCGGCACCGTGACCGCGCCCTGGCCGAGCGTGGCGAGATCGGTGATCGCCCACTCGTAGCGGTTCTCGGAGAGCAGCGCCACCTTGTCGCCGCGCCGCACGCCGAGCCCCGCGAGGCCGAGCGCCAGGCTCTCGACGTCGGTGCGCGCGCGCTCGCTCGAGAGCGACTCCCAGCGACCCTTGCCCGCGATGTCGCCCACCCGCCGCATGAACAGCGCGGGCCTCGGCTGCTGGGCGACCGTGTCGAGGAAGATGCGGATCAGCGTCTTCGCCATGGTCCCTCCGTGCGCGTCCCTGCTGGGTCCTCGCGATCCCTGCGAGGACGGCGCCCGCGCGCTCGCCGGGCGGGCCGCGGCGCGAACGCGCCAATAGGTAGCACCCGGTCCCCGGGGACGCCAATACGGCCGCCGCCCGGCGCCCGCGCGCGCCGCCCCGTGTGCGGTTGACAATCCGGAATCCGCCAGCGCAAGGTCGGCCCGTGTGTCACATGGAGTGCCACGCTCGTGGAGGTCGATCGCGATGAGCCGCCCGATCCGTGTTCGGCGACGGATGCGACTCCTCGCCCCGCTGGCACTCGTCGCCTGCGGCGCGCTGCTCGAACCTCTGGCCGCGGGCGCGCGGACGGCGGAGGAGGCGTTCGCCGAGGGCGAGCGTGCCTACGCCGCCGCGAACCTCGAGGACGCGCGCAAGGCGTACGCCGAAGCGCTGCAGGCCTCGCCGTCCGATGTTCGCACGATGTGCCGGTTGTCGCGGGTGGAATCCGAGCTGGGTGAGACGCAGAAGGGCGATGTCCAGCGCCGCACCTGGGCCGATGCGGTGGTGCACGCGCGCGAAGCGGTGCGCCTCGCGCCCGAGCAGTCGGAGCCGCACATCATCCTCGCGGTGGCGCTGGGTCGCCAGGCGCTCCACGAGGGCGCGCGCACGCGGCTCGCGCTCTCCAAGGAGATCAAGGCGGAGACGGATCTCGCGCTCCAGAAGGACCCCAACAACGGCCGCGCCTGGCACGTGCTGGCGATGTGGAACCTCAAGATCGCGAGCCTCAACACCTTCGATCGCATGATCGCCGGCTCCGTTCTCGGCGGCGTGCCGCCCGGCGCCTCGTACGCGAACGCCGACCAGGCGTTCCGGAAGGCGATCGAGCTCGAGCCCGAATACGTGAACCACCGCCTCGAATACGGCCGGTTCCTCAAGGACCAGAAGCGCACCGCCGATGCGCGCCGCGAGCTGGAGCGAGCGATCGCTCTGCCGGCCACGAGCAGCGCGCTCGACACCCGCTTCCAGGCGGACGCGCGCCAACTGCTGGAGAAGCTCCCGAAGAAATGAGCCCGCCGACCGGCTGGATCCTGGCGGGCGTGCGTACCCCGTTCGCCAAGGCGGGTGGCCCGCTCCGGCGCGTGCCGAGCTACGAGCTGGGACGGATCGCGGCCGCCGAGGTGATCGCGCGCGCCGACCTGGACCCCGCGCGCATCGACGACGTGGTGCTGGGGAACTGCGCCATGCCCGCCGAGGCGGCGAACACGGCGCGCGTGGTGGCGCTGCGCGCGGGCGTGCCCGAGCGCGTGCCCGCGGTGACCGTGCACCGGAACTGCGCCTCGGGCATGGAGTCGGTGGCGAACGCCTGCCACCGCATCGGGTCGGGTGACGCGAGGCTCGTGCTCGCCGGCGGCATGGAGTCGATGAGCCTGATCCCGCTCCAGTTCCCGTTCTCGTACTCGGACTTCCTCGAGGGCCTGATGCGGGCGAAGACGCCGCTCGCGCGGCTCTCGGCGATGGCGAAGTTCCGGCCCGCGATGCTGGCGCCGCGCATCGCGCTCGCCGAGGGCCTCACCGATCTCGTCTGCGGCCTCAACATGGGGCAGACCGCGGAGGTGCTGTCGCGCGAGTTCCGCATCAGCCGCGAGCGGCAGGACGCGTTCGCGCTGCAGAGCCACCAACGCGCGATCGCCGCGCGCGAGCGGCTGCGCGAGGAGATCGTGCCCGTCTATCCCGCGCCCGGCTATGCCGCCGTTCGTGACGACGTCGGTCCCCGGGATGGCCAGACGATCGAGGCGCTGGCGAAGCTCAAACCCTACTTCGACCGCAGGAACGGCACCGTGACCGTGGGCAACAGCTGCCAGGTCACGGACGGCGCCGCGGCGCTGCTCGTGGGCGACGAGGAGACGGCGAACGGCTGGCCGATGCCACCGCTCGGGCGCATCCGCAGCTTCGCATTCGCGGGCCTGAGTCCGGGTCGCATGGGGCTCGGCCCGGTGTTCGCCATGGCGAAGGCGCTCGCCAAGGCGCAGGTCAAGCTCACCGAGATCGAGGTGTTCGAGATCAACGAGGCGTTCGCGGCGCAGGTGCTGGCGTGCCTCGAGGCGGTGAAGTCCGAGGCGTTCGCGCGCGTCGAGCTGGGACTCGACAAACCCCTCGGCGAGATCCCCATGGAGCGGCTGAACGTGAACGGCGGCGCCATCGCGCTCGGCCATCCCGTGGGCTCGAGCGGCGCGCGCCTGCTCCTCACCACGCTCCACGAGATGCGCCGCCGCGGCGCACGGCTGGGGCTCGCGTCGCTGTGCGTGGGCGGCGGCCAGGGCGCGGCGTTCGTGCTGGAGCGCGCGTGAGCTCCCAGGTCTTCCGCGTCGAGCGCCGCGCCGGCGGCATCGCGCACCTGGTGGTGGACCACCCGGCGCGCAAGCTGAACGTGCTCGACACCGACGCGGTGGAATCGCTCGAGGCCGCACTCACCGCGCTCGAGGCGGCGCCGCCGGCGGGCGTGGTGGTGATCTCCGCCAAGCCCGGGAGCTTCATCGCCGGCGCCGACATCGACGCCATCGGCTCGATCACCGACGCCGAGCAGGTGAAGACGCTGGTGCGGCGCGGGCAGGTCGCCTACTCGCGGCTCGCGGCACTGCCGTGCCCGACCGTGGCCGCGATCGACGGCGTCTGCCTGGGCGGCGGCACCGAGCTGGCGCTCGCCTGCGACTCGCGCGTCGCCGCGGAGGAGCCACGCACGCAGATCGGGCTCCCGGAGACCCTGCTCGGCATCTTCCCCGCATGGGGCGGGACGTCGCGTCTGCCCCGTCTGATCGGGCTCCCCGGCGCGCTCGACCTGATCCTCACCGGCCGCTCGATCGACGCCCGCCGCGCGGAGAAGCTGGGGCTGGTCGCGCGCGCCGTGCCCGCGGCCTGGCTCGTGGAGCACGCGGAAGCACGCCTGGGGGCGCTGGCGAAGAAGAAGCCGAAGCAGCGGCGCGACCGCTATCGCGCGCGCGGCTTCATGCCCTGGTTCCTGCACGCCAC
>Ga0070685_10000912_pt1 | contig 15885 bp, 14 predicted proteins | sample KBSS13LmetaG_FD_65651 | JGI IMG/M metagenome (GOLD analysis project Ga0070685, IMG submission 65651) | Switchgrass rhizosphere microbial communities from Kellogg Biological Station, Michigan, USA - KBS S1-3L metaG | ecosystem: Host-associated > Plants > Roots > Rhizosphere ...
GAGCGACGCATGGTTCTGGATGTCGGCCCACCCGCGCGTCACCACGCCGGCGCGGCTGGCGGCGCCGATCCGCGCCGAGTCGAACGGCAGGGTCACCAGCCACACGCTGAGGTTCGCCGCGGGCCGGTCGGCGGCCACGCGCAGGGTGACGCGCGGCGTGCCGGAGATGCGCAGCGAATCCGTCAGCGGCGCCGTCGCGAAGAGCAGGCGGTGGGTCGAGCTTGGCGCCGCGGCACTGACGCTGCCGGCGACCGCGGCGTCGTCGGCGATGGAGCCGATCCCGCGCGAGGGACGGAGGGCGAGCGAGGCGACGCCGCTCCCCTCGCCCGCGGGATAGAGCCGGACGTGCGCCGACCCCGGCACCGGGAACGAGGCGAACGGGACCGGCCCCGACGGCACACCGGGCTGGCCCGCCCTTGCGGCCGCCGCGGCGGTGCTCGACACGATCCACACCGGCGGGTCGCTGCCGACGCCGTTCTCCACGCCGTAGAGGTAGTGCGTGAACCAGCGGTTCACCATCTGGGCGGGCGGATCGCCGCCGTGGCCGCCCTGGTGGAGGTACATCGAGACGGGCAGTCCGCGCGCCTTCATCTCCTCGTAGATCCGCACGCTGTGCGAAGGCATGACGTTGAAGTCGTTGAGCCCGTGCGCGAGCAGCACCGCCGCCCGGATGTTCCGCACGTGCGGGAGCAGGTCGCGCGCGGCCCAGAAGTCGTTGAAGTCGCCGCTCGCGCGGTCCTGTCCCGCCGCGAAGATGCCGCCCTTCCAGATGCGGTCGCAGGCGGCGCGCGTGGCGGGAGCGCCGCTGGCGACGAAGTCGTAGAGCACGTCCACGTCTTCGCCGAGGTACCCGCCCGGCGAGCGCACCAGCCCGTTCGCGCGGTAGTAGTGGTAGTAGGAGGTGTTCGGGGAGACCGGGATCACGACCTCGAGCCCCGCGACCCCCGTGGTCGCCGCGGCGAGCGGCAGCGTGCCCTCGTACGACGTGCCGATCATCCCCACCTTTCCCGTCGACCACGACGTCGCCGACACCTCCTGGGTGCCGTTCGGCGTCGTGTACCCCCGCGCGCGTCCGTTCAGCCAGTCGATGACGAACTTCATCGCGGTGCGCTCGGGCGCGTCGCCGATCGTCACGCACCCCTGGGAGCGCCCCGTGCCCGGCGCATCCGAATGCACCACCGCGAACCCGCGCGGCACCCAGGTGCCCACCAGCTGGTTCGAAATGCGCGTGCGGGTCGAGTCGTACTGGGCGGCGATCATCACGCCGCGCGTCGGGGAGGGCTCGCCGAGCTCCTGGCGCACGTTCCAGAAGGCGAAGCTGCGCGCGAGGCCGGCGTAGTAGGGGCTCGACCCGTACACGATGGGCACCTTCAGCCCCTCGGTCTCCGTCTGCCGGGGCCGCGTCACGTCCACGTGCACGCGATCGTTGCGGCCGTCGCGGTCGGAGTCGAAGTCCGTCTCGACCCAGAGGTTCTGGCGAATCCACTGCGAGGAATCGGCGAACGCCGGAACGACCTGCGCCATGCCGTTCACGAAGACCGGGCGGGCGCCGGCCTGCACCTGCGCGTGAAGCGATGCGGCGCATGCCAGCGTGAGCGCGACGGCGGCGCCGGCGCGGCGCGGGAGCGATGGGGTCATGAGCGTGTCTCGGCGGTGCTCGGGGCGAGGAAGGCGGCGGGGGAGCGACGATCACCGGGCAAACGGGCGACGTGAAGGTTACCGGTTCCGTGCCGGTGCGAAAAGGGATCGGGAGAAGCCGATGCACGGGGCGGCCAGCCCCCTCCCTGCGCCTCCGCGTCTCCATGGGAGGTGCAGGTCCAGGAAATTCTTTTTACGCCGTTGCAAATTATTTGCTCCCTTGTTATGGTATTGACAGCTTCCGTATCCATAATTCTTCGGGCCACGAGCTGGATCCTCCTCTCACCGGGACGAGGTCGACCCTCGTGATCCTTGCCGCGCCGGCGATACCGGCTGTTGCCACCGCACACGATTGGGGGAAGTGTGAGCCAGGAGAGAACGGAGACCGCAGCGCCCCGGCGCCGGGAGGGGCTCGATGCTTGACGAATCGGGAGTCGGAACGCTCGAGCGGCCCACCTATGAGGACATCGCGGACCGCTACGCCGCCGAGGTCGACACGCGGCCGATCAACGCCTTCTACGAGCGGCCGGCGGTGCTTTCCCTCCTCCCCCCGCTGGCAGGCACGCGCGTGCTGGACGCCGGCTGCGGCCCCGGGTGGTACACCGAGCAGCTGCTGGCGAGGGGCGCGGACGTCACCGCCGTCGACGCCGCGCCGCGCTTCGTGGAGCTGACCCGCGCCCGCAGCGGCAACCGCGCGCGCGTGCTCCAGGCCGACCTTTCGCAGCCGCTGGACTTCGCCGCCGACGGCGCCTTCGACCTCGTCCTGAGCACGCTCGCCCTGCACTACGTCAGGGACTGGGACGCGCTGCAGCGCGAGCTCGCGCGCGTCCTGCGGCCGGGCGGGCACCTGGTCTTCTCCACCCACCACCCGATGATGACCTGGCAGCTCTACCGGAGCCCGGACTACTTCGCCACCGAGCTCCTGGAGAGCGAGTGGGACGTCGTGGGAAAGGTGAGCTTCTACCGCCGGCCGCTCACGGCCATCACCGAGGCGCTCGCCGGGGCCGGGTTCGTGATCGAGCGGCTGGTCGAGCCGCAGCCCACGGAGGCGTTCCGCCACGCCAGCCCGGAAGAGTACGAGCTGTACATGAAAGCTCCCTGGTACCTGGTCATCCGCGCCCGGCGCGACACGTGATTCCCGAAGATGCCTCGCGCAGACGTGGGCCCAGACGTGGAGAGGTCGCTGCGTGATACCGATTTGAGAGATCGGAGGTGCCTGTCGTTCCACCACGGACATCGTCCCGAGCCTCAGCACCAGGAGCGCAGCCCGAGGATCGCGAACTGCGTCATCGAGGGAGATGGGTGCAGGACGAGCGTACATCCGTATCCGCCGCCCCTTCCGGGACGGACCTTCGGCCCGGCTCCTCCATCTCGGATCCGGCCTGACGTGTCGGGAATTTCCGACATGTCGATCTGGCTCGCCACACTCACCACTCGAGATCCGTGCAGCAGCGGGACGTCTGTGCGCTGCCGCATCTTTCGGGCTCCTTCGAGCGGGTCCACCCCTTCCCGCATCCCCGCGCCGCGGCAGGAGGCGCCTGTCGGCCAGGGTCACGCACCGGGGCTCGCCTGCGCTGCAACCATCATCCGATGACGCAGTTGACAGCGCTTTGGCCCGCGCCGGAGCCTCGGGGGGGCGGATGATCCGCGTCCGGGAGGCTTGAGCGGCGGGGCGGCTGTCGCTGAGGTTCGGCGCAGAGATCCTCAGGGCGCCGTCCAGGAGTCCGTCGGGAATGCACGGTCGATTCTGGAAGACCGGCATGAGATGCTTTTGCGACGCCCGGCGCCAGGGAATACCTTCTCCTCCCATCCCACACCTCCGCGCTCCGAACCGGGACGAATTACATGACCGGGATCACCCGCAGGGAGTTCCTCGCGGCCACGGCCGCCGCGCTCGGCGCCGGCCTGGCGTTCGGCGGCGACCTCGAGGCCCATCCGCGCGCCCGCCCCTGGCGGGAGCGCCGCGACCTGTACCCGCAGGGCGTGGCCTCGGGCGATCCCCTTCCCGACAGCGTGATCCTGTGGACCCGGCGCCCGCCCGCCGCGGAGTCCAGCGCGTCGCGGCTCACGGTGGAGGTGGCGGAGGATCCGCGGTTCAGGCGCGTCGTGGCCCGCGGCACGGCGGAGGTGAGCGCGGAGACGGACTGGACCTGCCGCTTCCTGGCCGCCGGGCTCCGTCCCGGGCGCGAGCACTGGTACCGCTTCACCGACGAGCACGGGATGGGGAGCCGGGTGGGGCGCACGCTGACGGCGCCCGCCGACGACGACCCGCGCCCGGTGCGCTTCGCCTTCGTCAGCTGCCAGAGCGTGACCGAGGGCGCGTTCAACGCCTATCGCCGGATGATCTTCGAGGACGAGCGCAGGCCGGCGGAGGAGCGCCTCGGCTTCGTGCTGCACCTGGGCGACTTCATCTACGAGATCGTGTGGTATCCGGAGGACCGGCAGCGGCGGTACGCGCGCCGCATCCGCGAGGTGTACCGGCTCCCCGACGGCGAGAAGATGGCCGACTTCCACCTTCCCACCACGCTGGAGGACTACCGCACCACCTACCGAGGCTACCTGCTCGACCCCGACCTCCAGGACGCCCGCGCGCGCTGGCCGTTCGTCTGCGTGTGGGACAACCACGAGTTCTCGTGGCAGGGATGGCAGAGCCAGCAGGTGTTCGGCGGCCAGGCGCGCCCCGGGCAGACGAAGAAGGTGGCCGCCAACCAGGCGTGGTACGAGTACCAGCCCGCGCGCATCCGCCGGCCGGGCGCCCCGGCGGGCGACCGCTTCGTGGCGCCGCCCGTGCGCGACGTGCCGGTGCGCGACTTCGACGAGCAGGGATTGGGGACGGAGCCGAACAACCTGGCCGCCATCGACAGCCTGAAGATCTGGCGCGCGCTGCGGTGGGGGCGGAACGTGGACCTGATCCTTACCGACACCCGCTCGTACGCCACCGAGCCGCCCAGGATGGACGCGTTCGCCTCGCGCGCGTTCCACTGGGCGGAGCCGGAAGACGTGGCCGAGGTCCTCGACGCCGGCCGGGCGTACGCGGGCGGGCACCCGCCGGCGACGGTCCGCTGGGCCGGGCGCGACCTGCCCAACCCGCAGCGCGACGCGCCGCCGCAGTCGGCCCTGGGTCGCGAGCAGAAGACCTGGTTCCTGGACCGGCTGAAGCGGTCGCGGGCGGTGTGGAAGATCTGGGGCCACTCGTTCGGCACGCTGGTGTGGCGCAGCGACTTCCAGAACCTTCCCGCGGGCGCGGGCCCGCGCTGGCCGGGAGAGGGGTACGCGCTGTTCGGGGGCAGCCACTTCGCGGAGCGCGCCGAGATCCTGGACGTGGTGCGCGACGAGCGGATCACCGGGTTCGCCGTGGTGGCGGGCGACCGGCACTCGTTCTGGGCGGGCACCGTCTCCGCCACCCTCCCGCCGGCGCCGTTCGAGCCGCTGGGCGTGGAGTTCATCACCGGCTCCATCTCGGCGTCGGGAGTCTTCGAGGCCGCCGAGTACAGCCTGCCCAAGGACGACCCGCTGCGGGCGCTGTACCTGCACGACCGCCCCGACGGCACGGTGGCGCCGGCGATGAACCTGGCCGCGCTGCACGGCGTGCGCGCGGCGCTGGCGCTGCGCGAGACGGGCGACGTCGCGCAGGCGCTGGCGCGGAGCAACCCCGAGGTGGCGCCGCACCTCTCCTTCGCGGACACGGGCGGGCACGGCTACGCCACGGTGCGTGCCAGCGAGGGAGAGCTGGAGACGGAGTTCGTGTGCATCCCCCGCCCCCTGGAGCGCAGCGGCCGCCCGGACGGCGGGCCGCTGGCCTACCGCGTGATCCACCGCGTTCCGCTCTGGCGCGCGGGCGAGCCGCCGCGCCTCATCCCCCGCGTGGTCGAAGGCGAGCCGCCGCTGGCGATGAAGCACCCCTCACCGGCCGCCGGATAAGAGGAAAATACGGCCGTTCAGGACGGCACGACGAAGCCCCGGTGCCAGCGAATGGCACCGGGGCTTCGTCTGCGGAGCGCTTGACCCTTCCGGTATTCGCCGCTATTGGTTGGGTGATCCTTTCCGACCCACCTCGACCAGGCGGTGCATATGGGCAAGCTCAAGCTCTCCGTCGAGCAGTTGGCGGTGGAATCGTTCGCCAGCGTGGAGCCGGCGGCGGAGGCGCGCGGCACGGTTCGCGGGCAGCAGGAGTCGGGGTGGGAGACCTGCGGCGAATACACGTGCGTCTACGCCGAGACGTGCCAGCACTGGCATACGTGCTACATGGACTGCACGATGCTCTGCAGCCTGGCCCCGGGCCAGCCCTGCTGACGCCGACCACGACCGCACGACGAAGCCCCGGTGCCAGCGGATGGCACCGGGGCTTTCGTGTGCTCTGGCGCGCGGGCGAGCCGCCGCGCCTCATATCCCGCGTGGTCGAAGGCGAGCCGCCGCTGGCGATGAAGCACCCCGCATCCGCCTCCGGAATCTCGACGATGGACCGGGTTCCGTAACCGCCGTTTCACGCAGAAGACGCGGAGGAACGGAGAGAACGTCGAACGAGCGGCTCCCTCAGCGAGCCGGGCGGGCGGCGGGGTGCGGGCCCGCTCCGGCGAGCGCGGCGCGTACGATGGAGAGGGAGAGATCTTCCACGCTCTCCGAGGCCAGGTTCGACAGCACCGTCACCGACAGGCTGTCGTCGGGTAGGTACAGGTTGGCCGACCGGAAGCCGGCGAACTGGCCGCTGTGGCCGAAGATGCGGCGCCCGTCGACGCGGGCGACGATCAGCCCGTAGCCATACCCCTTCTCCCGGGCCGCCCCCTCGGGCGTGGTCATGCGCGCGAGCCACCCGGGCGCCACCACCCGGCCCGTGGCCAGCGCCCGGTTCCACGCCGCCAGGTCGCCGGCGGTGGAGCAGAGGGCCCCCGCCGCGAACAACGGCGTGGGGCTGTTGTACGGCGCGTTCACCAGCGTGTCGTGCAGCTCGTAGCCCCGCGCGCGGTGCGGGATCAGGCCCTCCACGCCGCAGTGGCGCGTGGCGGCGAGCCCCGCGGGCCGGAACACCCGCGTTTCCAGGTACCGCGCGTACGGCTCGCCCGACACCCGCTCCACCAGCATCCCCAGGATCAGGTAGCCGACGTTGCTGTATGCCCACTGCGTTCCCGGCGTGAACGCCGGCGGCTCCCGCGCGGCGAGTGCCACCACCGAATCCGGCGAAACTTCGTCGGCGAGGAGCACCGTGTGCTCGGGAACGCCCGAGGTGTGGTTGAGGAGCTGCCGCACGAGGAGCGGGCGCAACTCGGCCGGCAGCGCGGGGAGGTAGCGGCCGACCGGGTCGTCGAGCGAGAGCCGGCCGTCCTGGGCCAGCTGCAGCACGGCGGCGGCGGTGAACTGCTTGGTGACCGAGGCGATGGCATAGACCGTCTCCGGCGTGGCGGGAACGCCGTTCTCCGCGTCCGCCAAGCCATAGCCCCGGAGCACCAGGGTGTCGCGCCCGGCACGCACCACCGCCACCGAGATCCCCGGCGCCGACGATTGCCGCTGGAACGCCGCGACCAGCGAATCCACCCGCGTGGCCACGGCGCCGTCCTTCCGGCCGCTGCCGCACCCCGCCGCCACCACGGTCGCGAGGACGATCCCGGTGACGCGCGCGCAGGTGATCGGACCCTGCATACCCCTTCCCCTTCGAGACGGTGGGTTGAAGACCGTATCATGCAGAGACGCCGTAAAGGACGGCAAGACGAAGCCCCGGTGCCAGCGAATGGCACCGGGCTTCGTCTGCGGAGGACCCCGGCGGATTCCCCCCGCCGGGGTCTCGCCCCTTCGGGCGCGCATCCCTCACGCAGGAGGCGCTTGGACGCGCCTACAGGTCGGATTGGGGGGGGCCGGGGTGGCCGCCGGGGGTGATCCAGGCGCGCTCCAGCCCGCCGATCACCTCCTCCAGCGCGTCCAGCGACAGCTCCGAGGCGTCGTCGGCGCGGGAGCGCGCCTCCGGGACGTCGCGCGCCGGCGGGTCGGCGAAGCGCTCGCGCTCCGGCGGGGGCGGGCCGCCCGCGCGCCTCACCACGGATCCACCGGCGGGGGCGGCGGGGGCGGATCGCCGCCGTCGCCGCCCGCGGCCTGATCCAGCTCGTCGTCGTCCAGCTCGCCCCCGGGGCGGCGCGGGTCGGGGAGGACGATCAGCGCGTCCACGTCCGCCGGCTTCTCGACGAAGCGGATGCGGTACCCCGGCGGGAGCGACACGCCGAACGCGTCGCGGAGCGCCGGGCCGGGATCGGCCAGGAGGGCGGCCCGGAACGCGGCGTCCTCCTGCGCCCGCTCGAGGACCCGGTCCAGCATCGGATGAGAGTGGGGATCGGCCATGGATGTCCGCGGGTGTGAGGTTGCCGGCCGCCGGGGGGCGACGCTGGAAGCCGGCGGAACGTGGCAGGTCGCCCCCATCCTTCCTTCCGCAAAAGCGGCGCACTAGAGGCCCGGCGCTATCCGGTAGAGGCGGGGCGCGCCGGGAACACACCCGCCGCCCGGGCGCGCACCGGGTGCGGGGTGGCCAGGAGGTACGCCTTGGCGTGGAGCGGGCGGCCGGGCTCGAACCCCAGCTTCACGCAGTTGACCCGCCGTTCCACCCGGCTCGGCCACAGCTCGTGCGGGAGCGTGCGGAGCTCGGCCCCGGGCCACCGCGAAAGGGCCTCGCGCCGCGCGGGCGTGCAGAGGCCGAGCTCCGCCAGGCGGTCCAGGAACCCCCGCTCGGCGATCTCGCCGCGGCGCTGGCACGGCCGCGCCAGCGTCAGCTCCACCCCCAGCCGCGGCGGCGCGTCCTCCCGCGCGTCCACGTGGATCATCCCCACCGGCGGCGGCGCCTCCCCCCCGAGCGCCGCCAGCACCTCCTCGACCTCCCCCGCCGGCCCCGGCCACCCCGCCGCCTCCAGCGCCGCCGCCAGCCCCGCCGTGCCCACCCCCGAGAGGTAGACGCGCGGCGGGGCGCCCGCGCGCCCCGCGAGGAGCCCCAGGTACGGCACCCGGCTCCCCGCCGGGCGCCGCGCCAGCACCCGCAGCACGGCCTCCCGGTCGGCGGGCGGCACCCCGCCGGGGAGGACGGCGTCCCCCGCCTCCCGCAGCAGCGCCTCCACCTCGGCCGGGTCTGCCTCCGGGTCGAGGGCGAGGAAGAGCGAAGGGGCGGGCACCGTCTCCGCGCCCCCCGTCTCCGCCAGGTCGAATTCCAGCCAGAGGCGCCGCACGCGCCGCCACGCGGGCCCGGGCGCGTCCGCCCACCGGCGGCAGAGCGCGGCGAGGCGGCCCCACGCGGGGTCGTCGCGGAGCGGCGCGGGAAGAGGCACCGCGGGGGTGCGCCCCGCCAGGACCTCCCGCCCGGCCGCGTCGACCCGGACGATCAGGTCCACCGGCCCCCCCGCCTCGCCCAGGCGGCACTCCAGGTACGCGGCCGCCGCGAGCGCCGCCGGCAGACGCGCCGCCGCCGCCCGTACCGCCCCCCACGCCGGCGCCGGCACCAGCGCCGGCGGAACGTGCGGCGCCAGCAGGTCCAGCGTGCCGCTCAGCGGATGATCTGGACAGGCGAAGGCCATCACACTTCTTCGGGATCGGACCCGGACGCCGGGAGACGAAGCCCCGGTGCGGACGCGGCGACGGAAAGCCGGGCCGGTCCCGTGCACGATTTCCCCATCCCGTGGACCGGCGGCCGCGCTCCTCCCCATGCGCCACTCCCTTACCAAGATCCCCAGAGCAATTACCATGTAGGAGCGCACGCCATTCGCCACACGAGGCTGCTTTTCTGAACCCGGAAGCCGGCCGGGCATGCAGGCTCCTCCTCGTGCTTCTTGCGATGCGGACACACGCCCTTCAATATACGTACGTTTAACGCCACGACATCGAAGTTGCGGCGCGATTCTTGAAAGCACGTTTCCGGCCCCCGCGCGCAGACATCATGCCCCGCGTCGGGACCGCCGGAACGAGGCCGCCGCGCAACGGCCATGGAGCGCGTTGCCAGGCCAAAGCATCTACAGGACAGGCAGGCCGCCCAGGCTGCGGACGGTCGGTCGGGATCGGGGTGCCCCCGGGGTCGGAGACGCCCACGGGCACCCATCGCCACGGGACCGGCACCGCCGGCTGCCCGCGTGCCACAATCCGCAGGAGTCAATCCCCATGCGGGTCCCTTCCCCAATCGGCGCGGAAGAGTCGGAGGTCTCCCGCCACGTGCGGCAGCTGTCCCGCGAGAAGTGGGGCGAGCGGCGCGAGGTCGTCCTGGTCGGCTGCGACCGCTCGATCCTGGAGGTGCTGGAGAAGCTGCGGTGCTTCGCCGAGGCCGAGGGCCCCGTGCTGATCACCGGCGAGACCGGCACCGGGAAGGAGCTGTTCGCGCGGGCGCTGTACCTGCTGGGGCCGCGCCGCCGCAAGCCCTTCCTGAGCGTCAACTGCGCCCAGTACGGCGAGAGCCAGCTCGTGGCCAGCGAGCTCTTCGGGCACCGCCGGGGGAGCTTCACCGGGGCGGTGGAGGAGCACCGCGGCGTCTTCGAGGAAGCCGACGGCGGCGTGGTGTTCCTGGACGAGGTGGGCGAGCTTCCCCCCGCCGCGCAGGCCATGCTCCTGCGGGTGCTCAGCGAGGGCGAGCTGGTTCCCGTGGGCGACACCCGCCCGCGCGCGGTCAACGTGCGCGTGGTAGCGGCCACCAACCGCGACCTGCGCTCGCTGGTCGACGCCGGCCGCTTCCGCGAGGACCTCCTCTACCGGCTGCGCTTCCTCCAGCTGCGCGTTCCCCCGCTGCGCGACCGCGGCGACGACTGGCGGCTGATGGTGGAGCATTACGTCGGCCGGCTGAACGCGACCGCCCGCGCCGGCAAGCGCTTCTCGGAGCGCGCGTACGGCCGCCTCTCCGGCTACCCCTGGCCGGGGAACGTCCGCGAGCTGCGCGGGCTGGTGGAGACCAGCTTCCATCTCTGCAACGGCACCGGCGTCATCGAGCCCGCCCATTTCGAGGAGCAGCTGGAGGGCACCGCGCCCTGCGGCGAGGGGACGTGCGCCGGGCACCCCGGCGCCGCCGTGGACGGCAATGGCTACGGGGCGCCGGCCGGGGCGGCGCAGCTGCTCGCGCGGATGGCGGAGGGCACCGGCGACTTCTGGAGCCTGGTCTACGAGCCCTTCATGGACCGCGAGCTGAACCGTGCCGAGGTCCAAGCCGTCGTCGCCGAGGGGCTGCGTCGGAGCCACTGGAGCTACAAACACGCGCTCGGCGTCTTCGGGATCGCGGCCGCAGACTACCTCAAGTTCATGGACTTCCTACGTCACCACCGGTTGAAGCCCGAGCGGTAGGACGGGGCGACTCATCCCGCGAACACCTCACCCAGCACGCTGTACAGACCATCAATCCGCGAGTCGCGTACGGCGGCCCGTCCCCCCTTCCGGTACTTCTCGTACTCCGTCGTCTCCTCCAGCCGGCTCAACTCCTCGCGGAAGCCCCCGCGCTCGTCCGCGGGGGCATGCGCGGCCAGCACGCGCAGGCTCTCGATGGCGAACACTTCATCGCCCGTGGCGCGGGCGCCCTCGCGCACGTCCTTTGCCAGCGCCGCAGCCTCGTCCACCAACCCCGTCTCGGCGCACGCGGTCGTGAGGCGCAGGAGGGTGTAGAGGACCGTGCAGTCGTGCTTCCGCTCAGGAGAGACCTGGGCGATCACGGCCGCTAGCGGCCGCAGCACCCCACGCGCTCCTTCCAGGTCGCCCGAGGCACCCAGCACCTCGGCGAGGCGCAGCCGGAAGACCGCACGCGGCCACCCGCTGGCGCGGCGCGCGGCTTCGGCGGCGACCTGCCGGGCCCGGTCCAGCTCGCCCAGGCGCGCGGAGGCCACCACGACGGCTTCGTCGGCCCGGTGCCGGAAGAAGCGGTCGACGTACTCGTCGAACCGCGCGGCGAAGGCCAGCGCCTCCTCCCAGCGGCGATTGATGAGGAGCGTCTTGAAGGAGTCGATGACATAGGTCGCGTCCAGCGTCCGCTCCAGCGTCTCGCGGCTATTGGCCACCGCGCCCCACTGATCACGCGTGAGACGAATGCAGCCGAAGGTGATCCACCCGTCCAGCCGGAAGCTCGGGAGGGCGTCGAAGCGTGCCAGCGCGGCCTTCCAATTCCCTGCCATCGTCTCCAGGCGCCCCAGGTTCACCCAAGGTTGAATGCCGTGGGCGGCGATCGACGGGTCCTTGGCCCGCCGGCTCATCCGCCCTTGCCAGGTCACCTGCCGCTCACAGAGTTCCCATGCCTCGCGGCGGCCCCCCTCGTAGGTAGCCACCAGCGCGGCGTTGTTGGCGAGTCCTGCGATCGATCCGGCGTAGCGGCGCGCTTCGCGGTCGGCGATGCGGCTGTCCTCGATCTCCTTGGACAAACGGGCGGCCCAGTCTCCCAGGCTCTTGCGCGGGATGCGATCCTGGGGGAGAAGAAGCCCGGTCGAGACCGCGACCGGGCCGGGGGTCCCGGAGGGCCGTGCCACGAAGCGGCCCTCCGGGTTCAGAGTCTTGGTAGCCGACATGCTGCGCGCTCCAGTGGAGGTGGAGAATCCGCGGTGCTCACACGCCAGCCAGTACAGGTTCCGACGCTTGGACGGCCGCCCGGGTGGCGCGAGCCCGCACCGCCTCCTCCAGCGTGTAGCGCATCTCGGTCTTCAACTCGCCCTTGAAGGAGGAGCAAGTGCGCCTTCCCTCCACCACCCGGGTCAATGGGCAGGTCACTCCCTGGCATCCGGGGAGCATGTGGCAGTGCTGGCAGAGCTGGTCGGTCTCGAAGTGCGGGCCCACCCACTTGCTCATCCGCTCGTGGATCAGGTCCATGCTGCCGTCGGGGTGGATCTGCCCGACCACGTTGTCCTCTACTTCGTCGAGGGCCACCGTGCACTTCATCAGCTTCCCCGTAGCGCCCACCACGAAGTTGTAGGGACGCGCCGCGTAGCACACCTGCGACCCGAGTCCCGCCACGTCGCGGATGCCGCGCTCCAATCCCAGCCCCAGCTCGTCGGCGTGCTGGCGAAGCTGCTTGGTGACGTCGCGGTGCTCGATGGTGCCGCAGACGTTCAGTTCATCGTCGCGGTCGCCGCCCCACTGCCCCACGGGCCGGAAGCGGAGCCGGAAGCGCGGGTCTCCGCTGAAATCTTCGGAGAGCGACTCGAGGAAGCGCCCCAGGCGGGGGAAGTTGTCTCGATCGAAGTTGACGCGGATGTCGATGGCGAAATCGGCGGCCTTGCGCTGGTGCATGGAACGCAGGTTGTCGAGGATCGTATCGTACGTAGGGCTGCCGTCGCGGCCGACGCGCTTGCAGTTGTGCTCCTCGGGGAGACCGTCGATGGTGATCTGGTAGTTGGTGCACCCCCACTCCAGCAGCTTGGTGGCCCGCTCCTCGGTGAGGAGGTAGGCATTGGTGGTCATGTGCTGGTTGTGCATCAGCCCGTGGCGGTCGGCCACGTCCTTGAAGAAGGGGGCCAGCTCCTCCACCGCCGCCCATCCGTAGAGCGGCTCGCCGCCGAACCACGAGATGGTGAGCTCCCGCAGCAGCGGGGCGCGGCGCAGCGTGAACGCCCTCACTCCCTGGCGCACTTCGGGGAGCATGGTGCCATTCTTGAATTTCTCGTAGCAGTAGACGCAACGGAAGTTGCAGTCCTCGCTGGCCAGGAGAATCCATTGGAGGGCATCGCTCTTCCATTGCTGCTGGCCGTAGAAGTAGCGGAACTGGTTCAGCTCGTCCACGCTGTCGCGCACCAGGTAGCCACGCTTGCTCAGGTATTCGGCGGCCCTGGTGAGCGGCACCCGCACGCCCTCGGGCGTGAGGCACGCTAGGATGCGCTCGCAATCCTTGGCCTCGAAGATGGAGATGGCTCCGGAGAGCGTGTTCCACAGGATGAGTCGGCCGTCTTCCCCTACCGTGCGAGCGTTGAACCGTGAGGCCACCCAACGCTCCTTGGGCTTGTAGCCGAGCTGGGTGAGCGGAGCCGCCGGCACGGGTGCCGGGTTTCGGTCGTGGGGCGAGACCTGCATGTCGATGGTCGGCTTCATGAGCTGCTCCCTAGGGTCTCCGCCGCGGGGCGGACGCTCCCGCCGGCTGGGGCACACGGATTTCCACTTCACGGCGGGCTCCGGGCTCGGCACCCAGAGCCGGGTGGCCGAGCCGGTTCACGTCCGGGCCTCAATCGCCGGGGCCGCAGACCCTGGCACAATTGACGTTCGTGGGGCACGAGAGGGTGCAGTTGGTATTGCCCGACACGGCTCCGCCGGCGGCTCCCTCCAGCTCCTCCACGGAGAGCTCCTCGTCCAGCGTTTCCTGCACCCTCACTTCCACCTTGCTCTGATCCGTCATCGTGTGGTTCTCCTCAGTCGGGGAGACACGTGCGGACGGCGCCACGCGCCGCGCCCGGGAAGCTGTGCGGTGGCGCCGTTCGCGGTGGACTCACTTGCTGCTGCAGCCCGAGCAGTTGACGTTGGTGGGGCAGGACAGCGTGCAGTTGGTGTTTGCCCCGGGCAGGCTGCCGCCAGCGGCATCCTCCAGCTCTTCGACCGAAAGCTCGTCGTCCTGATGGTTCTGGATGCGGTCGTCCGCCATGGTGTGCTCCTGCGCTGAGGGAAGAAAGGGGAACAGCGGGCCATGACAGGGCACGGGGCATGCCGGGTTGCGAGAGCTCATAAGTAATTGCACCACATGTACTTGCATATTATCGCACAACGATGTGTGCGCCCTGGCTCTACCGGGTGGCGACGCGCGTCTATCCCATCGTCGCCGTGCTCTAGCTACCCCTGCGGCGCTCCGGCATCCACCCTGGCACGCATCGGGCACGGTCTCTCGATCCCGAACCCCTGGGCAGCATCGGCCGGCTGGGTCGCAGGACACCGTGCAGTCGTTGTTGGAGCAGCCACACCTCCCAGGCCGCGGTTGACGTTGGGGAGTCCCGCCGTGCTGGCGAAGGGGCGGGTAGATTCCGAGGCCGTGATCCTCCGTGAGGGTCGAGGTTCCGTGTGGCCGGCCTCGGGATCGCATCGGCCCCACCGAAGCATCTCCACGTGGAATTTCATCCCCCGGATCGGGAGAGGTCCGGGTAGAAGTCGCGGATGAGCCGAGTGTAGACGACCCCGCGCATCGGGGCGCGACACTGGAAGACCACGGGTTCGCGGACGCCCGAGGGGACGAGCATCAGGCGGGGCTGGTCGGGATCGCTGGAAGGAGGAACCCGGGCGTCGAAGGCCGTCTCGAAGAAGTAGAGGTAGGGAGCAATCCAGGCCAGGTACGCCGCCGCGTCTCCTCCGGTGAGCGCCGCCGCTCCGGCGCTGCCGTCCTTGCGCATGCGGGCGCGCACCAGGCCAACCGCGCTGGTGGGCTCGCCGCCTGCGGTTGCAGCCATCCCCCACTGGCCGTCGAGCATCACCCACGCGCGCCGGTCGGGAAGGAATGCCTCGGTAACGGCGTGTGCGGCGCCGCCCTCACGGGTCTCCACGTCGTGGGTCATCACGATGAGTTGCCGGGCGGGGATGCCCAGGGCGTTCAGTACGCTGCAGAGCACCACCGCGTATTCCATGCACCGGAAGCTTGCCCCCGCCTCGGCAGCGCGGAGGATCGCGAGCGGATCGAGGAGCGCGGCCGGGCTGTCGCCGTCGTGCCGCCAGCGCCCGTGGACCCAGGCGGTGGCGGCGCACGCCCGAGCGTAAGGGTCGCCCGCGCCCACCACGCGCTCCAGGTCGTACTCGGCGCGCAACCGCGCCAGGTATGCCTCGGCGGGATCGCTCCAGAGGAATTCGGGAATCTGCTGCCCCTGGCCGGGAGACGGCGCCGCAACCTCCGTCATCACACGCCTCCGGGCTCGTTGCACGTAATCCGCCCGCGGAGCCCATCCGCTCCCCGGTCGTTCGCCAACGTCTCCAGAGTGCTCTCCGCCAGCGCGAGCACCACCCGCGCACGCCCCTCCGCCGTGCGGAAGGACGAGGCCAGCTCCGCGTCCGCCGCCTCCAGCTGCGTGGCCGCGCGGCGGACGAGGCGCTGGAGGACGGCGAAGGCGCCGTCCGAGAGGGGGGGCGTGCCGCGGTAGACCTCCAGCCGGCCGCCCGCGCGATACGCCCTCGGGTGCTCCAGCCCCAGGAAGCGGAGGAACCAGTCGGCCCGGAAGCGCCCGGCGGCGGCGGAGATCCCGCAGTAGTCGGCGATCAGCTCGTCGTGGAGGGCGTTGCGCATCGATCCCAGCACGCGGCGGGTGAGGTAGTGCGCGCACTCGTGCTCCAGGCGGAGCGTCAGCGAGAGACGCCGCCACTCGTCGTCCG
>Ga0070685_10000914_pt1 | contig 15870 bp, 13 predicted proteins | sample KBSS13LmetaG_FD_65651 | JGI IMG/M metagenome (GOLD analysis project Ga0070685, IMG submission 65651) | Switchgrass rhizosphere microbial communities from Kellogg Biological Station, Michigan, USA - KBS S1-3L metaG | ecosystem: Host-associated > Plants > Roots > Rhizosphere ...
GCGCGACTGCTGGCCATTCTGCGCAACGCCATCGACATGGGCCGTGCGCTCCGCAAGAGCCAGCGCCTCGAGAGCGAGAACCAGACCCTCCGTCGCAACGGGATGCCGCAGATCATCGCGGAGTCCGCGAAGATGCGTCCGGTGCTGCAGCTCATGGAGCGGATCGGCCCCTCGGACGCGAACGTGCTCATCACCGGCGAGCACGGCACGGGAAAGGACGTCGTCGCCCGCTGGCTCCACGCCTCGTCGCCGCGCGCGCCGCGCCCGCTGGTGACGGTGAACGCCGGCGCCATCGCCGAGGGAGTGTTCGAGAGCGAGCTCTTCGGCCACGTGAAGGGCGCCTTCACCGACGCGCGCAGCGACCGCGCCGGCGCCTTCGAGCTGGCCGACGGGGGCACGCTCTTCCTGGACGAGATCGGCACCATGCCCCCGGAGCAGCAGGCCAAGCTCCTGCGCGTGCTGCAGACGGGCGAGTTCCAGCGCGTGGGCGCGTCGCGGACGAGGAAGGTCGACGTGCGGGTGCTCTCCGCCACCAACCTCGACCTAGCGGCGGCGGTGGCGGAGGGGCGCTTCCGCGAGGACCTGCTCTTCCGGCTGAACACGGTGGAGATCCACCTCCCGCAGCTGCGCGAGCGCAGGGAAGACATCCCCCCGCTGGCGCGGCACTTCCTGCGGCGGCAGGCGGAGCGCTACCGCAAGCCGCTCACCGGCTTCGACGCCGAGGCCATGCGCGCGCTGCTGGAGTACGCCTGGCCGGGGAACGTGCGCGAGCTGCAGCACACCATCGAGCGCGCGGTGCTGCTGGCGGCGGGGCCGGAGATCGGGGCCGAGGACCTGGCGCTGCGCGCCCGCCGCGGCGGCCCGGCGCCCAGCCTGGAGGAGCTCCCGCTGGAAGACGTGGAGCGGCTCCTCATCCGCAAGGCGCTGGAGCGGCACGGCGGCAACGTGAGCCACGCGGCCGACGCGCTGGGCCTCTCCCGCAGCGCCCTCTACCGCCGCCTCCAGCGCTACGGCCTGTGACCAGACCCGGCGGTTCTCTCTCTGTGCCTCCACGTCTCTGCGTGAGACGCCATTCCCCGGAGCCGGCATGAGCCAGCGGCCCGCCCGCCGGCGCCGGCCACGCTCCTTCGAGCGCCAGGTGCTCCAGCTCTCCTTCCTCACGGGAGCCACCGGCACCGGCATCGCCCTCGCGCTCCTCTGGACGGGTGACTACACGCCCAAGGTGCAGTGGACGCTCACCCTCTTCCTCCTGGCGGGGTGGCTGGTCTCCGCGGTGGCGCTGCGGGAGCGGGTGGTGCGCCCGGTGCAGGTGCTCTCCAACCTCCTCTCGGCGCTGCGCGAGGGCGACTTCTCGCTGCGCGCGCAGCGGGTGGCCACCACCGACGCCATGGGGCTCGCCTTCCTGGAGGTGAACGCGCTCGCCAACACCCTGCAGGCGCAGCGGATGAGCGCGCTCGAGGCCACCACGCTGCTGCAGCGGGTGATGGAGGAGATCGACGTGGCCGTCTTCGCGCTCGACGAGGGGCGCCGGCTGCGGCTGGTGAACCGCGCCGGCGAGCGGCTGCTGGAGACGCCTTCGCCGCGCCTCCTCGGCCGCCGCGGCGACGAGGCGGGGCTGGCTGCGGCGCTCGAGGTGGAGCCGGGGGGCACGGTGCAGCACGCCTTCCCCGGCGGGAGCGGAAGGTGGCAGGTGCGGCGGGCGCCCTTCCGCATGGAGGGACGCCCGCACGAGCTGCTGGTGATCAGCAACCTGAGCCGCGTGCTGCGCGAGGAGGAGCGGCAGGCGTGGGAGCGGCTGATCCGGGTGCTGAGCCACGAGATCAACAACTCGCTGGCGCCCATCCAGTCCATCGCCGGCACGCTGCGCGGGCTGATGGATGCCGCGCCGCGCCCGGCGGACCTGGACGACGACCTGCGCAGCGGCCTGGGGGTGATCGCCACGCGCTCCGAGGCGCTGGGGCGCTTCATGGCCGCCTACGCGCGCCTGGCGCGCCTCCCCCCGCCCGAGCCCGTGGAGGTGGACGTGGGCGCCTGGGTGGGCCGCGCGGTGGCGCTGGAGACGCGGCTCCCCGTCGCCGTCGTCGCCAGTCCCGAGGCCGTGGTGTACGCCGACCCCGACCAGCTCGACCAGCTCCTGATCAACCTCCTCCGCAACGCCGTGGACGCGGCGCTGGAGACGAGCGGCGGGGCGCGCGTGGGGTGGCGCCGGGAGAACGGCGCGCTCGCGCTCTGGGTGGAGGACGACGGCCCGGGGCTGCCGGAGAGCGCGAACCTGTTCGTCCCCTTCTTCACCACCAAGCCGCGCGGCACCGGCATCGGTCTCGCCCTCTCCCGCCAGATCGCCGAGGCCCACGGGGGCACCCTCGCGCTCGAGAACCGCGCCGACGCCCGCGGCGCGCGCGCCTGGCTCCGCATCCCTCTCACCGAGGCCGCTGAGCCATGATGGATCTTTCGTCCGGCCCCTCCAGAATGTCATCCTGAGGCCGGCCACGCTGCAATTGCGCCTGCAATAAACCTCGCAGGCCGAAGGATCTATAACCGCGTCAGCACGTGAGTCGGTGAAGTGCGCCGAGGCCGCAACGCGGAGTCCAGCAGCGCGTTTCCGCGGCTGAGTGCCTTCACCCGCTATAGATCCTTCGGCCTGCGAGAGATCGAGGATGCCGAAGCTGCAGCGTGGCCGGCCTCAGGATGACGTCTACTGGCTAGTTCGTGAGATCACGCTCCGGGAGATGACAGGATGAGATTCGAAGTCACGGCGATCGGCAGGGTCGAATCTTCGCTCACCGATCTCGAATCCGCGCCGCGCCAGGCGGACGAAGGCGCACCCCCGGCATGGCTGGTCTTCTCGGCGGACATGCTGCCGGGGCTCGCCGATCTCCGCCCGGGCGACGAAGTCATCGTCGTCACCTGGCTCCACCTAGCCCGCCGCGACGTGCTGGGCGTGCACCCGCGCGGCGACACCTCGCGGTCGGTGGAAGGCGTCTTCAGCACCCGCTCCCCGCACCGCCCCAATCCCATCGGCCTCCACCGCGTTCAGATCACCGCCATCGAAGGTGCACGGCTGCGAGTCGCCAGCCTCGAGGCGCTGCACGGCACGCCGATCATCGACCTCAAGCCCGTCCTCGACGAAGACGTCGGCCTGCGCTGAAAAGATCGTCTCACGTAGAGACGCAGAGGCACGGAGAGAGACCGTCGCTCCGCCAAGGGGGAATCGGGCGGATGAATCCGCTGCAACAGAAACACGAAGTCCGCCTTCGCGGACTCCCACCTGTCGTGGCAGCCTCCATCCCGGGCCGCGCGACTGGCTGAACGGTGGCCGAGGCCCGCGACCCGCGGCTGATGGGAAGCCCGTCGCGTGCCGGGGGACCCGCGGCCGGGAGTCCGCGAAGGCGGACTTTGGGCAGTTGTTGCCGCGAATTCATTCGCCCTGCCTTCTCGAAGCTCCCCTCCGCGCCGCGGGACTTCGCCGCGCGCATCCAGGACGTGGTGAGCCCCGGCGCGCGCCCCACAGTGGCCGAACTGCGCGCCCAGAGCCGCGGTTTGGCCGACCTCGCGCGAGAGACGCGCGCATTGGTTGCAGACCCTTGAACTCGGCGGCGACTGATACGAGCTTGGATGCGGGGCTCATCTCCGACCTGCCGCGCTCACGCCGCGGGTGCGTTCCAGCGCGGCCCCTTCCCCTCCCCGCACTGCAGGAGCGCACATGTCAAAGCTGACCCTCAACGTCGAAGACCTCGCGGTCGAGACCTTCCAGCCCGCACCCGATCCGCGGCCGGCGGAGATCTTCAGGCCGCGCACCTTCGAGCCCGGCTGCACGCGCGACTTCTGCCGCTTCGCCGAGGACTGACCCGATCGATCAGGAGACGCGGAGGCGCTGAGAGACACGGCTGTCGTCTCTCGGCGCCTCTCTGCGTCTCTGCGTGAAATGCAGTTCAGACAGCCTCGGCCGCGCGCACCGTCTCCAGGAACGCCTCCCTCGCGGCGAACGCGCGGTCACGTCGGTAGACGACGGCGATCTCGGCCGTCTCCGCGCAGTCGAGCAGCGGGCGGAAGCGCACCTCGGGCGGGCCGATGGCGCGCACCGAGGCGGGGACCAGGCTCACGCCCACGTCCGCCGCCACCAGGCTGAGGATCGTCTGGTACTCGCTCGCGGCATGCTCCACCCGGGGCACGAAGCCCTTCTCCATGCAGAGCCGCGTGATCCAGTCGTGGAACGCCGGCGCCAGGTGCCGCGGGAAGAGCACCATCGGCTCGCCGCGCAGCTCGCCCAGCGCGACCGCCTCGCGCGCCGCGAGTGGATGGGAGGCGTGCATCGCCGCCACCAGCGGCTCGCGGAACACCGTCTCCGCCACCACGGCGGGCGAGGGCGCCACGGGGCCGCGCACCAGGGCCAGGTCCAGCAGCCCGTCGTCCACCGCCTGCACCTGGTCGCGGGTGAGCCCCTCCACCAGCTCCAGGTGCACCTCGGGAAAGGCGCGGCGGTGCGCCCGCACGGCCGCCGGGAAGATGCTGAGCGCCGCCGAGTCCGTGAACCCGACGCGCACCGATGCCAGCTCGCCCCGCCCGACGCGGCGTGCCGCCTCCAGCGTCCCCGCCGCGGCGGAGAGGGTGCGCCGCGCGCCGTCCAGGAACGCGGCGCCGGCGGGTGTCAGCTCCACGCGCCGGCTCGTCCTCCGCAGCAGCTCCGTTCCCACCAGCCGCTCGAGCTGGCGAATCTGCTGGCTGAGCGGCGGCTGGGCGATGTGCAGCCGCCGCGCCGCCCGCCCGAAGTGCAGTTCCTCGGCGACGGCGACGAAATAGCGCAGGTGGCGAAGCTCCATCTCCATGGAAACTGAAGTGCTAAGTGCTAAGTGCTGAGTGCTAAGTGCTGAGTGCTGAGTGCTAAATGCTGGGTGCTACGTGCTGAGTGCTGGGAGCGCTCCGGCTCGGGGGCCCTCTCCGGCTCGCTCAGGCTCGCCACCTCTCCCGTACCGGGAGAGGTTGATTCGCCAGCGCCTGCGCCGACCCAACCGCCGCGTGGTGCCTGGTGCAGTGACAGTCTTCGCAGGCCGCACCGCTGCCGCGTCCACCCCCCTCTCCCGGTACGGGAGAGGGAATTGCGCTCTAAGGCGCAGGGGAGAGGGCGCCGCGGCGGCGGACCCACCCGTAGCTGGGCCCGCCCCCGATCCAGACCCACAACATATCGATCATTCCGTCACAATGTATTGGACGATATCGGTCCCGGAAACGTAAATTTCGCAGGACGGCCTCCGCCGGGGGCCGACCGTCTTCCCCCTGCCCCATCATCATCGTCATGCGAAGCCTCACGCGCCTATCGCTCGCGCTCGTGCTCGCCTGGAGCGCGCCCGCGGCGGCCCAGCTCCACTACACCATCGACCTCACCCATCCCGCCACCCACACCGCCGCCGTCACGCTGCGGGTGGACTCGCTCCCGGCGCGCGACACCGTGTTCCAGTTCGCCGCCACGGCGCCGGGGACCTACCAGACGATGAACATCGGACGCTACGTGAGCGGGGTGCGCGCCTTCGACGCACGCGGGCGCTCGATCCCCGTGGCGCGGCTCTCCACCAACGCCTGGCAGATCGGCGACCCGCGCCGCGTACGCCGCGTCACCTGGCAGGTGCGCGACACCTGGAACACCCCCGTCACCGAGTTCCCCATCTACCCGATGGCGGGCTCCGACATCGACCGCGACCACGCCCTCCTCAACGCGCACGCCCTCCTCGGCTTCCCGCCCAGCATGCAGGGCGCGCGGGTGACGGTGCGGCTGCTCCATCCCCCCGGCTGGACGGTGGAGACGGCGCTCTCCCAGGGGCGCGAGGGATACCGGGCGGACAGCTACGACCACCTGGTCGACTCGCCCTTCCTCCTGGGCGACTCGCTCACCACCGCCACGCTCACGGTGACCGGCGTGCCCGTGCGCATCGCCGTCTACTCGCCCACGCGGCAGATGACGGCCACGCAGCTCGCCGGAGCGATGAACGGGATGCTCGTCGCCGCCGGGCGTTTCATCGGCCGGCTCCCGGTGGACCGCTACGTCTTCCTCTACCGCTTCGCGCCGCCGCGGCCGCTGATGGGCGCGTGGGAGCACGGGAGCAGCTCCGAGTACGTGCTGCAGGACGTGCCCTTCACCGAGCGCTCGGGCGCGGGGATCACCAGCATCGCGTCGCACGAGTTCTTCCACGTGGTCACGCCGCTCAACGTGCACTCGGAGATCATCGAGCACTTCAACTTCCAGACGCCCACCCCGTCGCAGCACCTCTGGCTCTACGAGGGCGTGACCGAGTGGGCGTCGGACAAGATGCAGCAGGAGGGGGCGCTGATCTCGCTCGACGCCTTCCTGGGCGAGCTGGCGCGTAAGGCGAGGAGCGACCGCGAGCACTTCGACACCACCTACTCCCTCACCCGCATCGCCGAGACCTCGTTCACCGCCGCCGGGGCGGAGCAGTACGGCAACATCTACGAGCGCGGCGCGCTGGTGGCGGGGCTGCTGGACATCCGCCTGCTGCAGCTCTCCGGCGGGCGCTCCGGGCTGCGCGAGCTGGTCCGCGGCCTGGCGCGCGACTACGGCAAGTCGCGGCCGTTCCCGGAAGATTCGCTCTTCGCCATCATCGCGCGGCGCACCTCGCCCGAGGTGCTGGACTTCTTCGCCCGCTACGTGCAGGGTGCCGAGCATCCGCCGGTGAAGGAGTACTACGCCCTCCTCGGCATCGACCTGCAGGTGGACGAGAAGGGGCTCCCCGTGCGGCTGGTGCCGAACCCCAACGCGACCCCCGAGCAGCTCCGCCTGCGCGAGGCCTGGCTCCGCGGCGGCACAGGCTGACGTTTCATCTCACGCAGAGACACAGAGACGCGGAGAGGGCACGGCGGGCTCTCTCCGCGTCTCCGTGTCTCTGTGTGAGGGTCAATGAGAGACCGGCCAGCAGGGATGCTCGCCTGCGGGTGGCGCGGGTGCGGGCGTGCCGGGCTTCACGTCGCCCAGGCGCTGCACCAGCAGGCGCGCGAACACGTGGTTGGTTCCGTAGCCCTCCCAATAGGTCTGCAGATAGACTCCCTGGATGGTATCGCCGTTCTGGTGCCCCAGGTAGAACTTCGAGGCTTCGGGAACGGCGATGACCTCGTTCACGTGGCTGGGGAACGAGAGCATCGGGTCCTGCATCGACCCGAGCGTCTGCACGCCGCGTGAATCGACGTTGCAGAGGTAGGCGTACCCCGGCTCCGAGTGCATCGAGTCCTGCTGCGCGGGCGTGAGCTTGTAGCCGAAGGTGGTGATGGAATAGCCGTCGAGCCGGTACACCCCGCGCCGCAGGGTGAGCACCCCCGTGGCGGTGTCGTAGGCGATGTGCGCCGGGTCGCTCACCTGCGCCACCTTCATCACGCGCACGTTGCTGCCAGGGCGCATCGGCAGGTTGCTCGTCCCCAGCTCGGTGAGGACGGCGTAAGCAGGCGCGCCATCGTCGTCCGGTACATGGCGGTCGCACGCGGCCAGCGCGAGCGAGGCGAGCGCGAACGCCATTCCAGCGTGTCGCATGCGGTTCTCCAGTGATGGGACGGAAGATCGAAGGCGGGAAGTGACTGCTCCGGGCGTGCAACGTAGTTGCGCGAGCTCACGGCGAACAGCTTTTTGCCTCACGCAGAGACGGCAAAGCCCACGGAGAGAGAACGGACGGAATGGGATGGCGGACCGCTACGACGTGATCGTCGCCGGGCTGGGGGCGATGGGGAGCGCCTCGGCGTGCCACCTGGCGGCGCGGGGGCTGCGCGTGCTGGGGCTGGAGCGCTTCGCGCCGAAGCACGCGATGGGCTCGTGGCACGGCGACAGCCGTATCATTCGCGAGCTGTACTTCGAGCACCCGCTGTACGTCCCCCTGGTGCAGCGGGCGTACGCACTCTGGGAGGAGCTGGAGAAGGAGTCCGGCGAGCCGCTGCTCACCATCCACGGCGGGCTGATGATCGGCCCGCGCGAGGGGATGCTGGTCGCGGGAACGCTGCGCAGCGCCGCGGAGCACGGCCTCGCCGCCGAGCTCCTGTCGCCCGCCGAGGTCCATGCGCGCTTCCCTGCGTTCGAGCTGGAAGACGGGCTCGTCGCCGTGCTCGACCCGCGCGCCGGTTTCCTGCGCCCGGAGGCTTGCGTCGACGCGCACCGCGCCCTCGCGCGGCGCCGCGGGGCCGAGCTGCGCTACGAGGAGCCCGTGCTCGCCTGGAAGCCCGACGGCGGCAGCGTGCGTGTTCACACCCCGGCCGGCGCCTACACGGCGGACCGTCTCCTCCTCACCGCCGGCGCCTGGACGCGGTCGCTTCTCCCGGACCTCGACCTCACCCTCGAAGTCGAGCGCCAGGTGGTGTTCTGGCTCGATCCCCCGGCGGACGACGATCGCTACGAGCCGGCGCGCTGCCCGATCTACGCGTGGGAGCACACCTCGGGGTACATCGGCTACGGCTTCCCGCGGCTGGAGCGCGGGGTGAAGGCGGCGCTGATGCACCAGGGCGAGGCCGCCGCGCACCCCGACGCCGTCCGCCGCGCGGTCGACGAGGCCGCCGAAGCCGAGCCGCTCCGCGCCGCGCTGCGGAAGATGCTCCCGGGCATGGCGGACGCGCCGGTGCGCGGCCACGCCGTGTGCCTCTTCACCAACACGCCCGACACCCACTTCGCCATCGGCTTCCACCCGGAGCACCCGCAGGTGCTGGTCTCCACCCCCTGCTCCGGCCACGGCTTCAAGTTCGCCTCCGCCATCGGCGAGCTCCACGCCGACCTGCTCACGGGCGCCCCGCCGCGCTTCGACCTCTCCCCGTTCCGCCTCCAACGGCTGCTGCGCTAGCCTTTCCGTGCCTCCGCGTCTCTGCGTGAGACGCCGTCGACCGGGCCTGTGCCTTCCACCGTGCGGAGGAAGTCGTCGAGCAGCCGGTTCACCTCGTCCGGGCGGTCGAGCTGAATCCAGTGGCCAGTGCCGCTCACGGTGACGTGCGGCATCGACGGGTCGAGGGCGAGAAGGCTGTACGGGTCGGTGTTCCGCGGCGTGACCACGGAGAGGCGCGGGCCGTGGTAGCGGCGCAGCGACGCGCCGGGGTCGAACTCGGTGGTGGAGCGGAAGACCCCGGCGACGGCGGCGGGCGCCGTGGCGCGAAGGTCCGCCATCAGCCGCTCGCGCACCGCGGAATCGGGACCCGCGATCGTCTCCCAGTAGCCCTCGATGGTGGAGGCGTACGCGTGCGAGTCCAGCGCCGCGAGGAACGGGTCCATCACCTCGCGGGGGTAGTTCCGCACGTCGCCGGCCGTGTCGAGCAGGAAGAGCCCCGCCACGCGGTCGGGATGCGCCCCCGCGACGGCGATGGCCATCGCCCCGCCCGCGCTGTGCCCCACCAGCACGAAGCGCTGCAGCCCCAACCGGTCCGCCGCCGCGGCGACGTCCTCCGCCATGTCCTCCACGCGCCATCCGCCGTCCGGCGCGGCGGGGGAGCGCCCGTGCCCGCGCCACTCCAGCGCCACCGCACGCCGCGCCGGACGCAGGTGCGCGAGCTGCGCCTCCCACTGCCGCGCGTTCCCCGCGAGCGAGTGCAAGAACACCACGGGAACGCCCTCCCCCGCCCCGCCGTCGTCCGCGTGCAGCGCAATTTCGGAAGGCGGCCCCGTGTGCCACTTCCGCCTGAACCGGTCGTCGCTCATCCGTTCAGTGTACCTCCGCTAGACACCCGGGTCCAGCACCCGGGCGGGGAGTCCCGCTTCGCTGCCGATCGGCCTCGCTCGAGCGGGGCGGCGCGGAAAAATGTGTTGACTTCCATGTGGAGTCCGTCGACATTGCCGGGACCGTTCATAGCGCTTCCTTCATGCTCTCCCCACGAAAGGATCTCCCCATGCATACCCGTGCGCCCTTCCCCCGCGGCCGGCGAATGCTGGCAACGACGCTCCTCTGCGCGGCGTCCACGCTCGCCCTCCACTCCAGCGGGGCCGCCCAGTCCTGCACGCCCTTCGCCTCTCCCCCGGCGGGGCCGCTCTGCGGCGCGACCGAGCCCGCAGTGGTGAACGCGAACACGGTGCCGGTGCGCGTCTTCCGTGGCATCCCCTACGCCGTTCCGACCACCCTGAACCAGAACGCCGGACGGTGGCGGCCCGCCGTCGCCCTGCCTCCGTGGACCACGCCGCGACAGGCTACGCAGTTCGGCCAGGTGTGCCCGCAGCTCCTGCCCGACGCGGCGGCGCGGCGGGACACCATCGGCGGCGGCGAGGACTGCCTGTACCTGAACGTCTGGCAGCCGCCGGCCGCGTCGCCCGCCTCGCCGCTCCCGGTGATGGTGTTCATCCACGGAGGGACCTTCTTCGAGGGCGCCGGCTCCCTGCCGCAGTACGACGGGAGCCAGCTGGCGGCCGCGGGGAACGTGGTGGTGGTGACCCTCAACTACCGCCTGGGCGCCCTGGGCTTCCTCGCCGCCGACACCCTCCAGGCCTCCGTACCCGCCAATCTGGGGCTGCAGGACCAGCAGCTCGCCCTGCGGTGGGTGCAGCGGAACATCGCCGCGTTCGGCGGCGACCCCGCCCGGGTGACCCTGTTCGGCGAGAGCGCGGGCGCCATGTCGGTGGGCCTGCACCTCTTCTCCATCCCGGGGAGCGCACCGCTCTTCCGGGCCGCGATCATGGAGAGCAACCTGATGGGGCTCCCCTACCGCGGCACCGCCGAGGCGCTGGCGGGCGGCAACGGGTTCGTGAAGGAGCTCTGCGCCCGCGTCCGCGGCGGCTGCCCGGGGACGCCGGGGTGGCTGCAGGGGCTCACCACGCGCGAGATCATGCAGGCCGACAGCGCGTTCCGCGGCGGCGAGGCGCTGAAGAACCGCCTCTTCGCCTGGGGGATGCCGGAGATCATTCCCTGGACGCCGGTGGTGGACGGCACGCTGGTCACCGGCCAGCCGGCGGCGGGGTACGCCGCGGGGATGCCGGCCAAGCCGTACGTGTTCGGGATGAACCAGAATGAAGGCGTGCTCTTCGCCAGCCTGGTGCGCCAGGCGATCGGTCCGCTGGGGCTCGCCCTGGAGTACGACGTGATGGCGGCGTACCTCTACGGCTCCCAGAGCGTGGGAACGATCACCGGGTTCAAGACTCCCACCGGGTACCCGCCGTACAGCAACTCCCTCTTCACGCAGGACTCGAGCAACCACTACCTGGACCGCTCGCAGGTGGCCCTTTCGAACCTGCTGAACGACGCCCTCTTCCACTGCGGCAACCTGGCCGCGGCAGACTCGGTGCTGGCGGCCGGCCAGCCCGGCACCCTCCCCGTGTTCGGCTACCTGTTCGTGCAGCCGCCGCGCTTCAACCATCCGCCCCTCGCCCCTCCCGCCTGCGTCCCGCAGGCCGGGTACGTCTGCCACACCTACGAGCTGCCGTACGTCTTCGACAACCTGGCCTACGCGGACAGCGTGCCCGGGAGCCTCCAGCCGCCGACCCCGTCCGACGTCGCCCTCGGCCAGGCGATGTCCGCCGCCTGGGCGAGCTTCGCCACCACGCTGGGCCCCCCGGCCGCGGGCTGGCAGCCGTACACGCCGAACGGCGGGCTGTACGTGTGGGGCGGGACCACCGGCGGAACCATGCGGCAGGGGTGGAACGCCGCCCGGAGCTGCTCGCTCTGGAACCGGGTGCCGCCGCGCGTCGGCTGAACGGACCCGGATCCAGGTGCGGCCCACCGGAGCCCGCGGACCCTCGTCCGCGGGCTCCGGCCGCGTTCGCGGGCGACGCGCGTGGGTCGAGGATGGGGCGAGGCACGGCCATCCCCGCGGTTGCCAACCCGGCCGCATCTCCCGAACTTCCCCGCTCGCCTCGGCCTCCGGGGCGGGTGACGTCCATCGATCCGCATCAGGGTGCTCGTCATGCCGCGAGTCTCTTGCATCCTCCCGCTTCTCCTGGCGATCCCGCTCCGCGCGGCCGCCCAGGACGGGCTCGAGAGCCGGAACGAAGCCTTCCTCCGGGCGGTGCAGAGCGCGCCGCGTGACAGCGTGGCGGCGTTCTTCCCCCGCCGCGGCGACTGGACGTGGACGCAGGTGGCGGAAGGCGCGCCGCCCCAGCACCGCGTGGCCGTCCGGCGCTTCGCGGCCACGGAGACGCTGCGGGCCATCGGGCGCGGAGGCCCCGCATGCGGGTCTTTCCTGCAGTTCAGCGGCGGCGTGGGGGCGATCGAGACCGTGCTGATCATGAGGATCAACAGGGGCGGGGCGCGCTGGCGGCGGGTCGCCGGAAACCGCTTCGTGCCGCCGGGAGAATCCGCGCGCTCACCGGTGTTCGTGCAATGGCGGCGCGAGGATGGCCGCTGGGTGGTCTCCGCCTTCGGCGACGAGACCTACTGGTCCCCGCGCGTGCTCGGGGAGTTCCGTGGCGGCGACGCGGTGCGCGACACGGTGCTGCGGCTCCCGCCCACCCCGGTCTACGCCGCGGAGGCGCCCTGGTACGTAAATACCGAGCCAATCACCTTCGAGGGCATCCGGTACACCAAGTACGGCCGGCCGCGGGCGATCGCCGACTCTCTCCTCATGCGCGTCGGCCGCTTCGGGCTGATCGGCGTCTATGCCGCGAAAGACGACGACGACGCGGAGATCCTCTACATCCCCGTGGCCCCCGGGGAGTACCAGCCCTACCAGGCGGGCCATGGCCGCGTCCTTCAATGCCGGTAAGGGCTGGGCCGCGCAGCTGGCGCCGGGCCCGGAATGGCCCCGCCGGCGGCCCGAGGCCTCGGCTGAGCCAGCGCGCGCCGCTCGGTTTCGGCGGCACCGTGCCCGGTAGTCCGCGCAGCCGGGCTTCGTGTGGTTGTTGCGGCGAATCCATTCGCCCTGCACCCCCTGGAATCGATCTCACGCTCAACCGGAGCCTGTCTTGACCGACGAACTCGAACGCACCGTCGCCGTGCTCGGCGCGGGAACCATGGGCCACGGCATCGCGCAGGTCGCGGCGATGGCGGGGTACCGCGTGACGCTGAACGACCCGCAGCCCGGCGCCGTGGAGCGCGGGCTGTCGAACGTCGCCGCCAACCTGCGCAAGGGCGTGGAGCGCGGGAAGGTGGCGCAGGCCGACGCCGACACGGCGCTCGCCCGCCTCGCCGCCGCGGATTCGGTGAAGGAGGCGGTGCAGGACGCCTGGCTGGTGATCGAGGCCGCGCCCGAGCGGATGGAGATCAAGGAGCGCATCTTCGCCGACGTCTACGGGCTGGCGCCGCACGGGGCCATCCTGGCCACCAACACCTCGTCGCTCAGCGTGAGCCGCATCGCCGCGGCCACGGGGGCGCCGGAGCGGGTGATCGGGCTGCACTTCTTCAACCCCGTGCACATCATGAAGCTGCTCGAGGTGGTGCGCGGCGAGGCCACCTCGCAGGACACGCTCGACGCCTCGCTCGAGTTCGCGCGCCGCATCGGCAAGGAGCCGATCGTGGTGACCGACACCCCCGGCTTCGCCTCCAGCCGGCTGGGGGTGATCCTGGGGCTGGAGGCCATCCGCATGGTCGAGCAGGGCGTCGCGTCGCCGCAGGACATCGACAGGGCGATGGAGCTGGGCTACAACCATCCCATGGGCCCGCTCAAGCTCACCGACGTGGTGGGGCTCGACGTGCGCCTGGGCATCGCCGACTACCTGCACCGCGAGCTGGGCGGCGACCAGTACCGCGCGCCCGAGCTCCTGCGGCGGATGGTGGCGGAGGGGAAGCTGGGGAAGAAGAGCGGCGAGGGCTTCTACGGCTGGGGGGATTCGTGAGCGCGTACGAGACCCTGCGCGTCGAGACGGAGGGCGGCGTCGCCCTCCTCACCATCGACCGCCAGGAGAAGCGCAACGCGCTGAACTCGACGGTGCGCGCCGAGCTGGTCGCCGCGCTCGACGCCCTGCGCGGCGACGAGGCGGTGCGCGTGCTGGTGATCACCGGCGCGGGGGAGAAGGCCTTCGTGGCCGGCGCCGACATCGGCGAGTTCGCGGAGCGCACGCCGCTGGAGCAGCGCGCCACGATGACGGGGCGGCGGGTGTTCGACGAGGTCGCCGCGTATCCGAAGCCGGTGATCGCGATGATCAACGGCTTCTGCCTGGGCGGCGGGTGCGAGCTGGCGCTGGCCTGCGACCTCCGCATCGCCTCCGACACGGCGAAGCTGGGGCAGCCCGAGATCAACCTCGGCATCATCCCCGGCGGCGGGGGAACGCAGCGGCTGCCGCGGGTGGTGGGGATGGGCCAGGCGATGCTCCTGGTGCTCTCCGGCGAGCTCGTCGACGCCGCCGAGGCGCTCCGCATCGGCCTGGTGGACCTGGTGCACCCCGCCGCCGAGCTGCGCGAGCAGACGCTGGAGCTCGCGCGGAAGATGGCGGAGAAGTCCCCCGTCGCGCTGCGCATGGCCAAGTCCGCCGTCCGCGCCGCCGCCGAGATGCCGCTCGCCGCCGGCCTGGCCTACGAGACCGAGCTCTTCGTCACCTGCTTCGCCAGCGACGACAGGCGCGAGGGCATCGCCGCGTTCCTGGAGAAGCGCCCGCCGCGGTTCGCCGGCAGGTGATGCACAAAGGATCTGTGAGAATTCGGTTAACCCGAAGCAGGTCAACTCGGCAAAAGAGGACTCACATGGCGAGACAAGAGACGATTCTTACGGTTTTCGTTGCTTCCCCGTCGGACGTCGTAAAAGAGCGGGACCAAGTAGTTAGTGTGATCGAAGAGCTCAATACGCTTTTCCGAAAGCAGCTTGGCTTACGGTTAGAGGTACTGCGGTGGGAGACAGATGCAGTTCCGGGCATGGGTTCTGATCCCCAAACGCTCGTCAACGAATCTATTGGCGATGATTACGACATGTTCGTGGGTATTCTTTGGGCACGGTTTGGATCGCCTACGCCGCGAGCGGGTTCCGGCACCGAAGAGGAATTTAATCGAGCCTATCAGCGGTTTATCGAAAATCCGAAGGCCGTTCGTATTATGTTGTATTTCAAAGAAGCACCGATTAGCCCCAGCATTATCGATGTCGATCAACTCCGGGCCGTTCTGGCATTTCGGGAACGGGTTGGTGAACACGGACTTTATGCAACATTTTCTGACGAGAACGAGTTTTCCACTCTACTGCGCCTCCATCTCGGTAAAGTTGTTCAAGAATGGGAATCAAAGCATAATGACGTTTCCTCTCCGCCAGAGACCGCTGAAAGTTTTAACAAAGCTGTAGTAATCGTAGACGAAACGTCGTTGGAAACCGAAGCTGATGTAGGTCTGCTGGACCTTTTCGATGCGGCGGAAGAACACATGGCACGAGCCACAGAAGTTTTAGTGCGTATCATGACTGCGACCGAGGAATTCAATCGAAGGATTCGGGAGCGCACTGTCGAAATGCAGATCACTGCAGCCTCGAACCCTGATCGAAGCGAATTGAAGCGCGTCACTGCACGTGCGGCACAGGATTTTACTTTTTATGCGCGCAGCATAGAATCCGAGACACCGCTATTTGCCCAAGAATACCGAAATGCGTTTGATGCGGTTGCACAAAGTGCCCCCCTTCACCTGGATTTTCCTGAGGGACGTGAAACTCTTCAGAATACATTGGTCCAGTTGCAGGAACTGATACCAAAAATGGAAACGGCAGTGAGTTCTGCCAGAGAGTTCCGCGACACCAATGCTAGGTTACCACGAATTTCCACGGTATTCAACCGGGCTAAACGAGGAGCCATCGAAGCTCAGGATCGTCTCATTCTGGAGATGGATACAGCATTGAATCTAGCCCGTGAAACCGAAAAAATGATCCGTAATGCCTTAAGCCAAGGTGAAAAAATCACTGCTGTCCGGCTAAGGATGTGCCGCGTCCGCGTAAGCTGTTCTCAAGCAGTAAGTTAAGCGTAACGCAGCGCGGGAACGATTTGAATTGGGAGCTGGCTCCGGTCCATCCTGTTGC
>Ga0070685_10000915_pt1 | contig 15870 bp, 8 predicted proteins | sample KBSS13LmetaG_FD_65651 | JGI IMG/M metagenome (GOLD analysis project Ga0070685, IMG submission 65651) | Switchgrass rhizosphere microbial communities from Kellogg Biological Station, Michigan, USA - KBS S1-3L metaG | ecosystem: Host-associated > Plants > Roots > Rhizosphere ...
ATCGCCGCCGGGTCGTGCGCCTCACCGCCGACCAGGAGGTGGCGCAGCGGGGCGAAGCCGTCCGGCGCCTCGCGCGCGACCTGGTTGAAGAGCGCGGTGGTGAGGAAGGCGGTGGTGATCCCCCGCTCCCGCAGCGCCGCGGCGAGCGCGGCCGGCTGCAGCGCGGTGTCGCGCTCCAGCAGCACCACGCAGCCGCCGTTCAGCAGCGCGCCCCACACCTCGAAGGTGAGCGCGTCGAAGGAGGCGTTGGAGAGCTGCGCGATCCGCTCGTCCGCCGCGAAGGGGAGGTAGGCGGTGTTGCGCACCAGCCGGACGACGGCGCGGTGCGGGACCGCCACCCCCTTCGGCGTCCCCGTCGACCCCGAGGTGTAGACGACGTACGCCAGGGATTCGGCGAATGCATCGCGTGCGTCCGGCTCCGTCGACGCGGTGTCATCCCCATCCCCCGAAAGCTTCGACAGCGCCACCACCGGCCCGCCGAAGCCCGCCAGGCCGGCGGGGACTCCGTCGTCGACCACCAGCGCGCCGAGGCCGGCGTCCGCCACCATGAACGCCAGCCGCTCGGCCGGATACGCGGGGTCGAGCGGGACGTAGGCCGCGCCCGCGCGGAGGATCCCCAACATCGCGACCACCAGCCCGGCCGAGCGCTCCATCGCCACGCCCACGCGGGACCCGGCGCCGATCCCCGCCTCGCGGAGACGGTGCGCGACCGCGGACGCCCGCGCGTCCAGCGCGGCGTAGGTGAGCACCGCGCCGCCGGTCTCGACGGCGGCCGCGTCCGGCGTGCGCGCGGCCTGTGCCGCGAAGAGGGCGTGGACCGTCGCGTCGCGCTCGTACTCGGCTTCGGTGTGGTTCACCGCGCGCAACACGAAGGCGCGCTCCGCCGGGCCGGCGCCGGCGAGTGCCGCCAGCGGGCGGTCGGGCGCGTCGGCGGCCTCCGCCAGCAGCGCGTGCACGTGGGCGACGATGCGCGCCACCGTGCGGGCGTCGAAGAGGTCGGTGGCGTACTCCGCCTCCATCCGCACGCCGCCGTCGTCCTCCTCGTAGTGATCCAGCGTGAGGTCGAACTTGGCGGTGTGGTACTCGGGGGCGAGCGGCGCGATCTCCACCCCGCCCAGCGCCACCGGCTCCATCCGCGCGTTCTGCAGCGTGACCATCGCCTGGAACACGGGGTTGCGGGCCGGGTCGCGCGGCAGCTTCAGCTCCTCCACGATGCGGTCGAAGGGGAGCTCCTGGTGGTCGAACGCCGCCAGCGCCACCACCTTCTCGCGCGCCACCGCCGCGCGGAACCCCTCGCGCGGCGACACCTTCGCGCGCAGCGGCAGGGTGTTCACGAAGAAGCCGACCAGCCCCTCCAGCCCGCTGTGCTGGCGGTTGGCCACGGGCGTGCCCAGCACCACGTCGTCTTCTCCCGCGTGCCGCGCCAGCACGGCGCGCACGGCGGCGGAGAGGACGTTGAAGAGGGTGGCCCCCTCGGCGCGCGCGAGCTCCCGCAGCCGCCCGGCGAGCTCCGGCGCGATCCGCGTCTTCAGCGTGCGCCCGCGGTGGCTCTCGGCGGGGGGACGGACGCGGTCGGTGGGAAGCGCCAGCGCGGGAGGCGCGCCCGCCAGCGCCGCGCGCCAGAACGCCGTCAGCCGCTCCAGCGCCTCGCCGGAGAGCGTCTCGCGCTGCCAGGCGGCGAAGTCGGCGTACTGCACGGCCAGCGGCGGCAGGTGCGGCTCGCGCCCCTCGCCCAGGGCGGCGTAGAGCGTCCCCAGCTCCCGCGCGAACACGCCCATGCTCCACCCGTCGCTCACCACGTGGTGCATGCAGAGCAGCAGGACGTGCTCGTCGTCCTGGAGACGGAGGAGCTCCGCGCGCACCAGCGGCCCGCGCACCAGGTCGAAGCCGGTGTTCGCGTCCGCGTCGATCCGGCGCCGCACCTCGGCCTCCCGCTCGTCCGCGGACAGCACCGACAGGTCGGTGACGGGAAGGTCGCGCGCGTCGGGCGGGTGGATCACCTGCACCGGGCCGCCGGCGCGCTCCTCCAGGGTGGTGCGCAGGGCCTCGTGGCGGGCGCGCAGGGCGTCCAGCGCGCGCGCCAGCGCCTCCGCGTCCAGCGCGCCGGCGATGCGCAGCGGGTGCGGCATGTTGTAGGCGGCGGCGCCGGGATCCATCCGGTCCAGCAGCCAGAGCCGCGCCTGCGCGTGGCTGAGGGGCGCGGTGCCGTCCGGGCGCGCGCGCGGGCGCAGCTCGGGGCCGGCCGCGCGCTCCTGCTGCATCCGCAACCGCATCTCCAGCAGTCTGCGCCGCTCCGGCGAGAGCCCCGCCAGCCGGTCGATCACGTCCGCCATCGGCGTCAGCCCCCCGCCCGGGCGAGGCCGCCGCCGAAGGCACCCTCGGCCTCCAGCAGCGCGTGCACCTCTTCGTCGGTCAGCGTGTCCAGCTCGTCGAGCAGGTCGCCCAGCCGCGCGTCGTCGGCCGCGTCCACCACCTCGGCGAGCGCCGCCACCGTGGGCGACTCGAAGATCCGCTGCAGCGGGAGGGTGATGTTGAACGCCTCGCGCACCCGCGTGGCGAGCTGCGTGGCGAGCAGCGAGTGCCCGCCCAGGTCGAAGAAGTTGTCGTCCACGTACACGTGCTCCAGCCGCAGCACCTCGGCCCAGAGGGTGGCGAGGCGCCGCTCGGTGTCGGTGCGGGGCTCGGTGCACGCCTCCTCGCCGCCCAGCCGCACCGGCTCGGGCGCGGGGAGGGCGCGGCGGTCGACTTTGCCGTTGGGAGTGAGCGGGAGCGTGTCCATCACCACCAGCGCCGAGGGCACCATGTGCTCGGGGAGCTGCTCCTTGAGCCAGGCGCGCAGCCGCGGCGCCAGGTCGCGCGCCTGCACCGCCCAGAGCGGGTCGTTGGCGTGCGCCCGCGGCTCGCGCAGCCGCGTCGGCCGCTCGGGGAAGACCACGTCGCCGCGCGCCGCCGGGCGGAAGAGCGCGTCGATCTTCCCCGGCGCCTGCGCCCCGGAATGGCGGATCTCGACGGCGAGCCCCAGTTCGTCACCCAGCGCCCAGAGCGCCTCGGGGTCGAGGGCGGACGAGCGCTCGCCGGCCAGCACCGCGCGCGCCTCGGCCACCGTCTCGGGCCCGTCCTCCATCTCCAGCAGCTCGACGATGCGCAGCTCGCGCCAGAGCCGCGCGTCGGGAATCCCCAGCACGGCGAGCAGCGCGGCGGGGTCGGCCGCGAGCCGCGCGCGCAGACCGTCCAGCGTCGTCCCGTCATCCCACGTAACCGCCGGTGCCACCTCTGCGTCCGCCGCCTGGCCGACGCGCAGCACGGCGTCGAAGCGGTGGCGGGTGAGCTCGTTGTGGTGGGCGCCGCGCTTCACCCGCGTCTCCACCCGTGCCAGGCGGGGGATGCGGGCCCGGAGCGCGTGGAAGAAGTCGGGCTCCACCACCAGCTCCTCCTCTTCCTCCACCACCCGCCGCGCGCGCCGGCGCAGGTCGGCGGCGCGCACCGAGCCGGGCGCCGCGTCGAACTCGATCGCCGTGCGGAAGGCCTCCAGCGTCCACAGGTTGCGCACGTCGCCCACGAAGAAGGCGCCGCCGTCCTCGAGCGACTCCACCGCGTGCTCCACCACCGCCGCGAAGTAGTCCGCCGCGGGGAAGTACTGGCAGACGGAGTTGAGGATGGCCGTGTCGAAGCCGCGCGCCTCGATCCCGGCGAAGTCGGCCGCCTCGCGCTGCAGCAGGCGCACGGGGGGGAGCCGCACCCCGGCCGTGCGCAGCCGCGCCTCCAGCCGCGCCAGCACCTGCGCGCTGAAGTCCGTCCCCAGGTAGCCGTCGCAGCCGGGGGCCACGCGGAAGAGGAGGAGCCCGGTGCCCACCCCCAGCTCCAGCACGCGGCGGGGATGGAGGGCGGTGATGCGCTCCACCGTGCGCTCCACCCACTCGCGCATCTCCTCGGCGGGGATGGGCTGGCCGGTGTAGCTGCTGTTCCAGCCCACGATGTCGAAGGTCTCGTCGCCCGCCTCGGTGCCGCGCGAGCCGGTGTAGACGTCGTCGAACAGGCTCTCCCACTGGGTCACCTGCCGCCCCGCCGTCTCGGCAGCCGCGTCGTCCGCCACGTCGGGGCGGGCGGGGACCACGTAGCCCACCAGCCGCCGGTCGCCCGGCTCGTCCTCGCGCACGTGGACCACGGCCTTCGCCACCTGCGGCGCGCGCTCCAGCACCGCCTCCACCTCGCCCGGCTCGATGCGGTAGCCGCGGATCTTCACCTGCTCGTCGATGCGCCCCAGGAACTCGATGCTCCCGTCCGGCCGCCGCCGCACCCGGTCGCCGGTGCGGTACATGCGCGCGCCCGGGCGCGCCGCGAAGGGGTCGGGGAGGTAGCGCTCCGCCGTCATCTCCGGCGCGCGCAGGTAGCCGCGCCCCACCCCGTCGCCCCCCACGAAGAGCTCGCCGGGGAGGTCGACGGGGACCGGGTGGAGCGCGGGGTCCAGCACGTACGCGGTGGAGTTCGCGATCGGCGCGCCGATGGGGATGGAGGCGCGCTCCGTGTCGGCGGGGACGATGGAGCGGCAGCAGGAGAAGGTGGTGTTCTCCGTGGGCCCGTAGCCGTTGATCAGCCGCACGTGCGGGAAGGCGTCGAGCACGCGCCGCACCCGGTCCACCGAGAGCACGTCGCCCCCGGCCAGGAGCTGGTGCAGCCCGCCGAGCGCCTCGGGGCTCGCGTCCACCAGCTGGTGGAAGAGCCCCGCGGTGAGCCAGGCGCTGGTCACCCCGTGCCGGCGGATGAAGGAGCCCAGCTCCCCCGGGTCCACCGCCACGGGGGGATAGAGCGCCATCACGCCGCCGTTCAGCAGCGGCGCCCAGAGCTCCAGCGTGCTGGCGTCGAAGGCGACCGGCGCGAGCTGCAGCCAGGTCTCGTCCGCCCCGAAGCGCGCGAAGTCGGCGTTCAGCACCAGCCGCAGCACCGCGCGGTGGGGGACCACGACGCCCTTCGGCCGCCCGGTGGAGCCCGAGGTGTACATCACGTACGCAGTCGCGTCCGCCGGCACCTCCACCGCGGGCGGGGTGGCGGGCTCCGCCGCGATCTCGGCCGCGTCGGCGTCCAGCAGCACCGTCCGCAGCCCGTGGGCGGGGAGGGAGGGGACGACGGCGGCCTCGGTGACCAGCACGCGCGCGCCGCTGTCCTCCAGCATCAGCGCCGTGCGGCTGCGGGGGTACTTCGGGTTGATGGGGACGTAGGCGCCCCCCGCCTTCATGATCGCCAGGAGGGCGACGACGAGGTCTGCGGAGCGCTCCGCCAGCAGCGCCACCGGCTGGTCCACCGTCACCCCCAGGCCGACGAGCCGGTGCGCCAGGCGGTTCGCGCGCACGTCCAGCTCGCCGTAGGTCATCTCCCCGCCGTCCCAGCGCAGGGCGACGGACGCGGGCGACTCCGCCGCGCGCTCGGCGAACACGGCGTGGACGCTGGCGTCGCGCGGGTAGGGGCGCGCGGTGCGGTTCCAGCCGTGCACCTGGGCGTCTGCCTCGTCCGCCTCCAGCAGCGCCGCGCGGCCCACGGTCCGGGCCGGGTCGCCCGCCAGCGCCTCCAGCAGGCGCAGGAAGAGGGCGACCATCCGCGCCACCGTCTCCGGCTCCCAGAGATCGGTGGCGTACTCCAGGTTCCCGCGCAGGCCGGCGCCCTCCTCCAGCATCTCCAGGAACATGTCGAACTTGCTGGTGCCGCTGTCCACCTCCTCCAGCCTGAGCCGCAGGCCGGGGGCGTCCACCGGCTCCATCGCCACGTTCTGCAGCGCGAAGGCGACCTGGAAGAGCGGGTTGCGGCTCAGCGTGCGCTCCGGCTGCAGCTCCTCCACCACCCGCTCGAAGGGGAGGTCCTGGTGCGCGTACGCCTCCAGCGTCGCCTCGCGCACCCGGCCGATCAGCTCCGCGGCGGTGGGGTCGCCGGAGAGGTCGGTGCGCAGCGCCATGGTGTTCACGAAGAAGCCGATCAGCGTCTCCACCTCGCGCCGCACCCGCCCGGCGATGGGCGAGCCCACCACCACGTCGTCGCGCCCGGAGAGGCGGTGGATCAGCAGGTCGAAGCCGGCCAGCAGCACCATGAAGAGGGTGGCGCCCTCGCGCCGCGCCGCCTCGCGCAGCCGGGCGGCGAGCGCCGCGGGCACCTCGAACGAGGTCACCGCGCCGCGGTAGCTCTGCTCCGCCGGGCGGGCGCGGTCGGTCGGCAGCTCCAGCACGGCGGGGGCCCCGGCCAGTCGCGCGCGCCAGTAGGCGAGCTGCGCCTCCAGCACGTCCTCCTTGAGCCACTCGCGCTGCCACACCGCGAAGTCGGCGTACTGCACCGCCGGCGCGGGGAGGGGGGAGGGGCGTCCGGCCGCGAACGCCTCGTAGAGCGCCGCCAGCTCGCGGAAGAGGACGCCGATGGACCACCCGTCGCCCGCCACGTGGTGGAGGTTCAGCACCAGCAGGTGCTCGTCCGCCGCCACGCGCACCAGCACCGCGCGCAGCATCCGGTCGCGCGACAGGTCGAAGGGCGTCTCGGCCTCCACCCGCGCCAGCCTGCGCGCCTCGTCGCCGGCGCGGCCGCGGGCCCAGGCGGAGAGGTCGTGGAAGGGGAGGTCGAACTCCGCCGGCGCGGGGTGCACCACCTGCGCGGCCCCCTCGGCCGTGGCCAGGAAGGTGGTGCGTAGCGCCTCGTGGCGGCGCACGATCTCGCGCAGGGCGCGGCGCAGCGCGGCCGCGTCCAGCGCGCCGCTCAGGCGCACGGCGCCGGGGATGTTGTAGAAGGGGCTCTGCGGCTCCATCTGGTGCAGGAACCAGAGCCGCTGCTGCGCGAAGGAGAGCGGGAGCGGCTCGTCGCGCCGCACCGGGCGCAGCGGCGGCTGCGGCGCCGCCGGCTCCGCGCGCGCCGCGTCGATGCGCGCCGCGAGCCCCGCCAGGGTGGGCGCGTCGAAGAGCGCGCGCACCGGCAGCTCCACCCCCCAGCGCTGCCGCACGCGGCTGAGCACCTGCATCCCCAGCAGCGAGTGGCCGCCCAGGTCGAAGAAGTCGTCGCCCGCGTCCACCCGCGGCGTACCCAGCACCTCGCGCCAGATCTCCGCCAGCGCGCCGCCCAGGTCGCCGGCGCCGGTCCCGTCCGGCTCGGCGGCCGGCTCCAGCGCGGCGGGCGCGGGGAGGGCGCGGCGGTCCACCTTCCCGTGCGCCGAGAGCGGCAGCGCGTCGAGGGGGACCAGGGCGCTGGGCACCATGTACGGCGGCAGCCGCGCGCGCAGCCAGCGCCGCAGCTCCCCCGCGTCCGCCGCGGACCCGGGGCGGGCGACCACGTAGCCCACCAGCCGCGTGCGCCCGTTGCCGTCGTCGCGCGCCACCACCGCGGCGCGGGCCACCTCCGGGTGCGCGGCGAGGACGGCCTCCACCTCGCCCGGCTCCACCCGGAAGCCCCCGACCTTCACCTGGTCGTCCAGCCGGCCGAGGAACTGCAGTGCGAAAGTGCGAGAGTGCGAGAGTGCGAAAGTAGGGTCGCCCTCGCGTGGCTCCAGCGCACTTTCGTACTCTCGCACTCTCGCACTCGTACCCAGCGCACTTTCGTACTCTCGCACTTTCGCACTCTCCGCCCACCGCACCCGGTCGCCCGTGCGATACATCCGCGCCCCCGGCGTCTCCGCGGCGGCGTCGGGGACGAAGCGCTCGGCGGTGAGCGCGGCGCGCCCCAGGTAGCCGCGCCCCACCCCCGCCCCGCCGATGCACAGCTCGCCGGGCTCGCCCTCGGCCACGGGGCGCAGCGCGTCGTCCAGCACCTGCGCCGTCCATCCGTCGATCGGCGTGCCGATGGGGATCTCGCCGTCCGCGTCGCCGCGGGGCTCCCACGCGGTCGCGGTGACGGTGGTCTCCGTCGGCCCGTAGCTGTTGATCCAGCGCACGTCCTCGCTCGCCGCATGGCGCCACTGCTCCAGCGTGGCGGGGCGCGCCTTCTCGCCGCCGACCACCACCGTCCGCACGCACGCGGGGAGGGGGGCGCCGCTCGCCGCCATCTCGCCGGTCCACGCGTCCCAGAAGGCCGTCGGGAGATTGAGGACGGTGATCCGCTCCGCCTCGATCCAGCGCAGGAACCCCTCGCCCAGCCCGTGCACCTCGGCCGGACGGAAGGCCACCGCCGCGCCCGCGGCCCAGGTGGGGAAGATCTCCTCCACCGAGATGTCGAAGCCGATCGACGCCACCTGCGCCACCCGGTCCGTCTCCGTCAACTCCAGCAAGCCGGCGATGGCGCGGTTGTGGGCGACCAGCGCGCGGTGCGTCACCCCTACCCCCTTGGGGCGCCCGGTGGAGCCGGAGGTGTAGATGACGTACGCCAGCGCGTCGGCCGGAACGTCGGCGGGGGTCCAGCCCTCGGCGAGGGCGGGGTCGATCTCCGCCACGTCCAGCACGGAGACGTCCGTCGCGGGGAGGCGGTCGCGCGCCGCGGCGTGGGTGAGCACCGCCACGGCGCCCGAGTCCTCCAGCACCCAGGCGGTCCGCTCGGCCGGGTACTCGGGGTCGATGGGCACGTAGGCGCCGCCGGCCTTGAGCACCCCCAGGAGCGCCGCCGCCAGCTCGGGGCCGCGCTCCATCAGCACCGCCACCCGCGACTCCGGCCCGACCCCCGCCGCCCGCAGCCGCGCCGCGACCGCGTTGGCGCGCCGCTCCAGCCCGGCGAAGGAGGTCGCGTCCCCCGCGAGCGACACGGCGGCCGCCCCGGGGTCGCGTGCCGCCGCGGCCTCGAACAGGTGGTGAACGCACGTTTCCCGCGGCTGCGCGGGCGCGGGCGGGCGGGGCGAACGGTCGGCGTCGATCACGGCTCTCGTGTGGCTCCAGGGTGGTCCGGGTCGCGGGAGCACGCTCCCCGAGACGCTCGGACGCAAACGGGTCGGTGGCTCGGCCGGCCGGGGCGAGAAGGCAGCCCCCAAAGAGCCATCGCGGAAACACGGAGGAGACGAACAGGCTGGAGGGCGGAGGGCGCGTGAAGGCTCTCCGCCCCGTCGCCGGGGACCTGCTTCCGTGTTCCAGAGGGTGCAAAGGTAATGCGAAGCGGACCGAAAATGTAGTAGTTTCGCCCAAGTGATTGAAACTGCACAACGTTAACAGAACCGCACTTTAGCCTTGCGCGGGGGACAAACTGTGTGGCCGCTGCGACTTGGCTGCCGCACGTGAGGCGAACATTCCCACGGGGTGCGGCACGCACGCATCCCGACGCACCGAACACGCGATCCTACGGCGCCATTCGCGACACCACTTTCGCGCACATTCTCTACGAAAATCGGCGTTTCTCGCACCGCGGCGGAGGCGGAGAGGCCCGGTTCGGCCTCCCACCCCCGCTGCGACGCTGCGTGGGCGGCGAATCGTCAGCGGCCCGGACCCACGGTGTCGCGGAGGTCGGCCGCAAGGGTGGCGATCACCCGGTCGCGGCTCCCGAAAAGATAGAAGTGGTCGCCGGGGAAGACGTGCAGGCGGAACGCGCCGCGGGTGTGGCGCGCCCACGCCTCCGCTTCGGCGAGCGAAACCTTCGCGTCGGCGGTGCCGGTCAGCGCCGTGATCGGGATCTCCAGCGGCGGCTCGTCGCGGTGCGCGTAGGTCTCGGTGAGCGCCATGTCGGCGCGCAGGAGGGGGACGAGCAGCGCCAGCAGCTCGGGGTGCTCCAGCACCTGCCGCGGCATCCCGCCGAGCGCCGCGAGCTCCGCCACCAGCTCGTCCTGCGGCAGCCGGTGGATATCGGGGACCGACGAGGGGAGGTGCGGCGCGCGGCGGCCGGAGGCGAACAGGTGCACCGGGCCCGGCGCGCCCGTGCGCCGGGCGAGGCGGGCGAGCTCGAAGCCGATGAGCGCCCCGTTGCTGTGGCCGAGCACCGCGTAGGGGAGGTCGCGCCGGCGCTCCAGCGCCCCAGCGAGCGCTTCCACCAGTGGCTCCAGGCGGTCGAAGGGCGGCTCGCCCATGCGGTTCTCGCGCCCGGGGAGCTGCACCGGACAGGCCTCCACCTCCGGCGGCAGCGCCTCGGCCCAGCCGCGGAAGGCCGACGCGCCGCCCCCCGCGTGCGGAATCAGCAGCAGCCGCAGCCGCGCGCCCGGGCGGGGGAGCGGCCGCTGGATCCACGGGTCCTTCGCCGGGGGTGCGTCCGGAGCGGTCAAGGGCCGACGGCGGTGGTGGTGTCGCGATGGTTCCCCGAGCCCAGGTAGCCGTCGTGCACGGCGTCCGCGGGCGCCTGGCGCGCCTCCGGGGCGGCGGGGGAGCGGCCGCGCGCCGCGGCGAGCGCGGCGGCCGCCAGCAGCGCCGTCAGTGCGAGTCGTTTCATGTCCTTCTCCCGGGTGCGGTGCCGGCGGACACTCGTGCCACAATCTCCGCCACAAACTACGAGGCCCCCCCCCCGTCACGGGGCTCACCGCGAAAGAAAAAGGAGGTGCACGCTCCGCGCAATTCCTCCGCGCCGAAGCCGCCAAACGCTTGCCCAAGGCGACCGTCGTGGACGGATGTCCGCATCCGCGCCACCGGCCGCCGCCGCCGCCCACGGCACCGTCGTGGAACGAGAATCACCCCGATCGCGCCGCCGCCCGAACGCAGTCTCCGACCTGCGGTGGGGGCAGGGCGAATGAATTCGCTGCAACAAACACACGAAGTCCGCCTTCGCGGACTACTGCCGGCGGTGCGTCCGGGGCGACGCGGCGCGACACTGGCAGGTGGCGTGTCTCGTGTCCATCCGGTTGCGCGACCCGGACAGGCGGTTTGTATCTCGGCTCTCGAAACCCCTCGTCGCGCGCGAAATGCGCTTGGCCTCCCCGGAGCTGGTAGTCCGCGAAGGCGGACTTCGTGTCGTTGTTGCAGCGAATTCATTCGCCCTGCCCCAGCCGGCCACGCCACCGCAGCCTCTCGCCCTCGTGCGGACGGGCCGGGCATTCCCCTCCCGCGCCTTGTGTGTATTTTGCCGCGCCGCCATCGTGTCGGCGGAGCGGGCGCGTATCCACGACCACAGGGGCGGGGGACGGAATGGCGAGGTGCTGGCTGATGAAGAGCGAGCCGGGGTCGTACTCGATCGACGACCTGGCGCGCGACGGGAAGACGGCGTGGGAGGGGGTGCGCAACTACCAGGCGCGCAACTTCATGCGCGACGAGATGCGGCCGGGCGACCCGGTGCTCTTCTACCACAGCAACGCCGACCCGCTCGGCGTGGCGGGGCTGGCGCGGGTCGCCTCGGCCAGCTACCCCGACCGCGCCGCGCTGGACCCGTCCAGCCACTACTACGACGAGAAGGCGACGGAGGACGACCCACGCTGGTACCTGGTCGACATCGAGTTCGCGGAGCGCTTCCCGCGCGTGGTGACGCTGGACGAGCTGCGCCGCGCGCCCGGGCTGGAGAAGATGCTGGTGATCAACAAGAGCCGCCTCTCCGTGCAGCCCGTGACCGACGAGGAGTACCGGATCGTGGTCGAGCTGGGGCGCAATTCCTAGAGAACGATAACGGCCGTTTCACGCAGAGACGCGGAGGAACAGAGAGAACTTCGACTGCGTTCTCTCGTTTTCTCTGCGTCTCTGCGTGAAACGGCGGTTGTCTCAGGCCGCCTGGCGAAACTGCTCGCCCGTGGACGCCTCGATCGCCTCGATGGCGGCGCGCGCCAGCCGGTACTGCTCCTTGATCCCCGGCCAGTTCTCGCGGATGTACGCCTTGAGGTTGCGCGTCCCCGCGCCCACGCGGATCTCGCGCTCCTCCTCGCAGCGCGCGCCCACCTCGCGGATGAACTCGAGCATCGCCTCGTGCTCCTGGCGCAGGCGGTGCACCTTGATCATCTCGGAGCGGCTGGGGCGCTTGGCGTCCTTGCTGTACCCCAGGTTCGCGAGCGCGCGCCCGATGGCGCTGGACTCGCAGTTCTCCAGGTGGCTGGTGCGGTTCACCGGGTTCTTCCCCTCGATCTCGCGCGCCCAGCCGGAGGTGTAGACCCCCAGCCGCACCTCGTCGGGGGTACGGAAGGCGCGCGCCTCGAACACCACCTCGGGGCCGTCCTCGCGCACCAACCGGGTCTTGATGCACCCGTTGGGGAAGTCGCGATAGAACTCGTCGATCCGCTCCTGCACCGGCGCGTATGCTTCCAGGTCGAAGCTCATGATGCGCTGCTCCCGCGTCCGTTTCCCTCCTCGCCCACCCGGGCTCCACTTTATACGGTTTATCTTCGGTTTAGTTCCCCCATCTGTCAAGCCCGTTCGAAAACAATGACAGTTCGCACACGACAGCCGCGAAGCGCGGAGAAGGCTGCGAGCCTCTCCGTTCCTCCGCGGCTCTGCGTGAAACGGCCGTTGGCTGAGCCCGGGAATGCGACCTACCCCGGCTCGACCCCGCTGAGCGTGTACTTCCGCCCCGCCCAGAGCAGGATCCCGGCACGGTTGCGCCGCAGCGAGTTGAGCAGGATGGCGATCATCCAGAGCAGCCCCACCGGGTGCAGCAGGATCCCGTTGGAGCTCTGCCGCAGCCGCAGCGCCGTCGCCACCCGGATCAGGTGGTTCGCCGCCACCCCGATCAGCGAGGGGAAGAGCAGCCCCTGGTACCCGCGGATCGCCTGCACCACCCCCACGTACGGCCCCAGCAGCACGAAGCCGTAGAGGACGAGCGAGAGCGCCACCCCCAGCCCACCCGGCCCGCGGTGGTAGAGCATCCGCGACAGCCCGCGCCAGAGCTGCTGCCGGCTCCCGAACCGGCGCCCCCCGGCCATCAGCATCCCGTCGGCGTACACCGCGCGCCCCCCCGAGGCCTTCACCCGGCTGCAGAGCGCCACCTCGCTGGCGACCTCGGCCCCCACCGACTCCCATCCCCCGGCGCGTTCCAGCGCCTCGCGCCGCACCGCCATCACCTGCCCGTTCGCCACGCGCAGCCAGGGCCAGCGCACCCGCCACATCAGCGGGAGCGGGAGCCAGCAGAGGTACGACAGGTCGAGGAGGGGGATCACCATCTGCTCGGTGAGCGTCCCGGTGATCTGCCAGGGCGACGCGGTCACGAAGTCGGCCCGGTGCCGCTGGATCACGTCGCCCAGGCGGTTCAGGCACTCCGGCGTGGCCACCGTCTGCGCGTCGAGGTACACCAGCACGTCGCCGGTCGCCTCCTGGGCCAGGCGGTGGCAGGCGTAGGGCTTCCCCATCCATCCGCCCGGGAGCTCGCCGCCGTGGACCACCCGGAGCGTCGGCTCGGCGGCGGCGAGCATCTCCAGCACGTCGGCGGTCCCGTCGGTGGAGCCGTCGTCGTACACCAGCACCTCGTCGGGGCGCTGCCCCCCGGCCAGCACCGCGGCCACGCAACCCACGATCCGCCGCCCCTCGTTGCGCGCGGGGATGCACACCGACACCCGCCCGGGGATGCGGCCGGTGGCGCGCCCCCGGGGCCACGCGGCCAGGTTCAGCAGCACCATCCCCAGCGCCACCAGCGAGGGGAAGGCCAGCGTCCAGAACCAGGGGAGCTCGGCGGCCGTGAAGGAGATCATCCGGGAAGGATGCCGCGCCCGCCGCCCGTTGAAAAGGGCGCGGGCCGAACCGTCCGTGAATCCGGGTTCCGGCGGCCGTCCATCCATCTGGCGCCTCGCGCGCTTGCGCGAGCGGCGCCGGGTGGAGAAATTCTAGGATTCCCGAACATTGGCGCCAATACTATTATGCGCCGGGGTGGGTATCCCGTGGGCGCCGCTTCCCCCGATCGCGCGGAAACAACCGTTCCGGAATGAGCTACCGAATCAAGCGGGTCGCGAAGATCACCGGGATCAATCCCGCCACGCTGCGCGCCTGGGAGCGGCGGTACAACCTGATCGCGCCCGGCCGCACCGAGTCGGGGTACCGGCTGTACAGCGACGACGACGTCGCCATGCTCTCGCGCATCAAGCAGTTCACCGCCGAGGGGCTCACCATCGGCGAGGCGATCGCGCGCGTGCGGCGGACGCTGGTCCCGCTCCCGGCCGGCGCGCGGGCCCCCGAGCTCGCCGACGTGCGCGCGCAGCTGCGCGACGCGCTGCTGCGCTTCGACCGGGCGGGCGCGCTCTCCGGCTACGAGCGGCTGGGCCACCTGGCCCCCGAGCGCCGCGCCGAAGACGTGCTCCTCCCGGTGATGCGCGAGATCGGCGACCTCTGGGAAGACGGCACCGCCGTGGTGGCGCAGGAGCACTTCGCCTCGGGGTTCGTGCGCGAGAAGCTGGGGGGGATGATCGCGGAGCTGGACAGCGGCGTGGGCCCCGGCCCCGAGGGCGTGTGCGCCGGCGCGCCGGGCGAGCTGCACGAGTTCGGGCTGATGGCGTGCGCGCTGCAGCTGGCCGCCGGGGGATGGAAGGTGCTGTACCTGGGCCCCGACGTGCCGCTGGAAGAGACGGCGCGGGTGGTGAATGAGCGGAAGCCCGCGCTGGTCTGCACCTCGCTGGTGGTGCGGCGCGGCGCCGCCGAGTGCGCCGAGCTCGCCGCCGAGCTGCGCCGCACCGCCCCGCGCGACACCGCCGTGGTGATCGGCGGCGCCGGCGTGGCCCCCGAGACCCGCGCGGTCGACGGCGTGCGCTTCGCCGGTTGCGTCGCGGAGATGCTCACGGCGAACTGAAACAGACGGGTCTCACGCAGAGACGCGGAGACGCGGAGGAGGCGCGGCGGCCCCTCTGCGTCTCCGCGTCTCTGCGTGAGATGCAGTTGGGGTTTCAGGGAGTGAGCGCCGCGAGGCGGGGCGGCGGGGGGAGCTCGGCGGGGCCGTGGTCGTGGAGGCGGGAGAGGTCGATCCCCAGCGGCCGGCCGGCGCGGCGGATGAAGACGTCGGCGAAGCGGGCGCCCCAGACGATCTCGGAGGGCGTGTACGAGGTGCGCGAGTACACCTGCTGCGCGAAGGTCTCGTCGATCGCCTGCAGGGTGACGAAGAACTCGGCGTCGGAGGCGCGCAGCTCCTCTTCGGTCATCCCCCAGAGCGGACTGCGTTCGTCGATGGGGTGCACGATGGTCCAGCTGAGCGGGAAGAGCACCACGCGGTCGCGCTCCAGCGCCAGGTCGTGGAAGCGCCGCGCGCCGTCGCGCCCCATCCCGGCCGAGATCTTCGCGCTCACCTCGATGAGCTGGTTGCTGCGCCCGTTCGCGATGCGGAACATGAGCGCGGTGCCGCTGCGGTAGGGGGCGATCAGCGCGCGGCGGCTGTAGATGATCCACGCCACCGGCCGCGAGAAGCGGGCGAACACCAGCCCGCTCGCCAGCGCGAAGGAGAGGAGGCCGATCAGCGCCTCGAAGGTCATCAGCAGGTTGGCCGCCAGCCCGTTCGGCGCCACGTGGCCGTAGCCGATGGTGGCGAGCGTCTCGACGCTGAAGAAGAAGGCGGTGAAGTAGGGCGAGGCCGGCCTCACCCCGTCGGTGCCGGCGAGCGAGCCGGGGCCGCAGAGCACGTACCCGGCGGCGAAGAGCGCGTTGGCCGACAGGTAGGCCAGGCACACCCAGAGGACGAACTTCGTCCAGGTGATGGTGAGCAGGTAGTGGTAGGCGCTGAGCGAGGTGAGCGGGCTCAGCCCCTCGCGCACCACGTTGAAGCTCCCGTCGCGGTTCAGCAGCCGCCCGCCCTCGGCGGAGAGCACGCTGCCGAAGCCCAGGTCCTTGAACTCTTCCCGCGCTGGTGCGGCCATCGGCGCTCCTCGTTGCAGGTGATCTTCCGCAACAAGGTAATCCGCCGATAGAACGGCAACAGACTGGTCTCACGCAGAGCCGCGGAGACGCGGAGGTGCCGCTGCGGTTTTCTCTGCGGCTCCGCGGCTCTGCGTGAGACGATCCGTTGTCAGTGGTAGTCGTGCGACGAGACGACCGCGGCCGCCTCGTCGAGCTTGAGGGCGAAGAAGTCCTCGGCCTTGAGGTTGGTGACGCCGTCCTCCTTCCCCAGGCGGCCGCGCACGGC
>Ga0070685_10000917_pt1 | contig 15866 bp, 9 predicted proteins | sample KBSS13LmetaG_FD_65651 | JGI IMG/M metagenome (GOLD analysis project Ga0070685, IMG submission 65651) | Switchgrass rhizosphere microbial communities from Kellogg Biological Station, Michigan, USA - KBS S1-3L metaG | ecosystem: Host-associated > Plants > Roots > Rhizosphere ...
GCAGGGATGGCGCGCGACAACGCGCTGTGGCTCGGGCGCAAGGGATTCGTCGCGCGCACGGTGGTGATCAAGGTCCGCTACGCCGACTTCAGCACGATCACCCGCAGCCATTCCGACCGGCCCACGGACGATGTCGAAGGGATCGTTCGGCGCGCGCTGGCGCTGATCGAGAAGACCGAAGCGGGGAAGCGCGCCGTGCGCCTGCTCGGCGCGGGGGTTTCGAACCTGGAGCCGCTGGGAGGCGGCGCGGAGGACGGCGCACTCGAGCTGGATCTCGGGTCCGGCCTCTGAAACCGGGGCGGCAATCGTCGGAGCACTTCGGAGATTTTGCCATTCGGGGACGGCACGCGCCCCAAGGCGCGCCGGCGGAGAGCCGATACCAGTGAGCGGGGCGCCCGGTGCCGAGCGCGCGGGCACCGCGATCCAACGCTGCGGTCTCGAGCCCAACCCATGACCATCCATTCCACGACGTCCTCCTCGTCGCGCGCGAACCCGAGCCACGTCGCGACGGCGCTCCTGGCCGCGGTAATGGTCTTCGCGGCCTTACCCGTGTTCGCCGCGGGAAGCCCCGGGGGCCCCGGCTCCGGCCACCCGGGCCCCGGGAACCCCGGCTCCGGCGCTCACGGACGGCTGCTGCCGCTGCTGCCGGATGGCACGCCCGTCGAGCCGAGCACGTGGCGCGAGGAGTCCACGGAGAGCACCGAGATCCTCGACGGGGGCCGATGGACGTGGGAGCTGGGCCTGGTCGGCGGCTCGTGGGACCGCGCCGAGAGCCTCAACTCGAGCAGCGTCGAGTGGGCGCACGCCGAACTCCGGCGCGGCCTCGGTGCGGGTCTCGAGTTCGGTGCGGCCGTGGAGTCCTGGGACCGCGGGAGCGTTCGGGAGGGAGATCTCGCATCGAGTGTGCAGGAATCCGGGTACGGCCCGACCACGCTCGACGTCCGTCGCCGGCTGAACGACGCGGGCTCGTCGGGGGCCCGAGCCTGTGCCGGCGTGCGCGTGCGGCTTCCCGGCGCGGTGGACGGCCCGGGCGCACACGTCGCGGAAGGCGGCGTCTTCCTGCCGGTCACGTTCCCGCTGGACGCGGGCACGAACCTCGGCACGATGCTCGAGGCCAACATCGTTCCGGACGCGCTCGATTCCGGCCGGCACGTCGAGGGCGTCTCGTCGCTCGAGCTTTCGCACGAGTTCACCGACCGATTCTCTGGGCGCGCCGAAGTGGTCGGGGTCTGGTACGGCGAACCCGGGCGGCCGCTCCTCGGTGTCGTGGACACGGGCGTCTCGATCGACCCGGTGCCGCACGTGGGCCTCACGATCGGAGCCACCGGCGGCCTGAGCGGGGGCACGGCCGAACTGGGCTGGTTCGGCAGGCTCAGTGTCCACCCCTGAGCCGTCGGACCACGCGGGCGGCGGGCGCGCGCGCGCGGTCTTCGTCGATCCCACCGGGCGCCGCGGCCGCGGTCTTCAGATACTCGCCGTCGTCTGCGGCGCGGTGTTCCTCGTCGTCATCTCGCTCTTCACGCTGAGCCTGATCGCGGTGCCATCGCTCCCGCAGCTCCGCGGTCTCGGGCCCGAGGCGCAGCGGGCGGCGCGTCCCCGGCTCCCGGCGAGGCCCACGCGCGAGCATCTTCTCGCCGCGCGCGCGCGCGAGACCCTGATGAAGCAGATCGCGAAGGACGAACGCGATCACACGTTGCGCCGCGCGCCGTCGCCGGTGTCCGTGGGTGGCGACAGCGCCCAGGTCATCACCGGCGCCTTCTACGCGGGCTGGCAGGAGACCGGGATCCACTCGCTTCGCGCCAACGCCGAGCACCTGAGCCACCTGTTCCCGGTCTGGCTCCGGCTCGACGCGAGCGGCCGCGGTCTCGATGTGCGTGACTGGGACCCCGGGCTCACACCACGCAACATCGAGGTGCTCGAGCTCTGCCGCGAGCACCACATCGAGATCCACCCGGTGCTCTCGAACGCGGACGAGGGCGTGTTCGACCCGGCTCGCGCCCACCTGCTGCTCGCCGACCCAGCGAGCCAGGCCCGGCTCGCGAGGTCGCTCCGCGACTGGCTCGTGAGCCACGGGTTCCATGGTCTCAACCTGGACCTCGAGAACCTCGCGCCGGGGGACCCGGAACGCGTGCCGGGATTCCTGGGGCGGCTGCACGAGGTGTTCGCGGCCGACCATCTGGCACTGTCGTTCGACCTCGAGATCGAGGGCGACACGCCACCGCCCGCCGCGGTGTCGCGCTGGTGCGACTTCGTCGTCCTCATGGGCTACGACGAGCACGGCCGCCAGGATCCGCCGGGCCCGCTCTCCGGCATCCGCTGGTTCGAGCAGGCACTGGACCGCACGCTGCGCGCGATCCCGCCGTCGCGGCTCGTGTGCGGCATCGGCGGCTACGGCTACGACTGGACGCGGGGGCGGCCCGCGGCGGACGCGCTCACGTACCAGGAGGCGCTCACGCTGGCCAAGGACGAACGCCCGGACGAGCGCCCCGAGGACGTGGTGGACTTCGACGCCAGGGAGCTCAACGCCACGTTCGAGTACGGCGACGACGACGGGCATCCGCACGAGGTGTGGTTCCTGGACGCGACCTCGGCCGCCAACCAGAGGAGCCTCGCGCTCGCGCGCGGCGTGCGCGGGACGGCCGTCTGGGTGCTGGGCAGCGAGGACCCGGACCTGTGGAGCATGGTCGATCGCGCGCGGCCCGACGTGCGGCCCGACTCGTCACGGCTCGCCGTGACGCACTACCCCTTCGACGTGGATTTCCAGGGCGACGGCGAGCTGCTCTCGATGCGGTCGTTCCCCGAGGACGGCAGTCGTACGCTGGAGAAGGACCCGCTCACCGGCCTGTTCACCGACGAGAGCTATCACCGGTATCCCGCGCCGTTCGAGGTGAGCCGCGAAGGCTATCAGCCCCGGACCATCGCGCTGACGTTCGACGATGGACCGTCGTGGCCGTGGACCGCGCAGATCCTGGACGTGCTGGCCGCGGACAGCGTGCGCGCCACGTTCTTTGTGGTGGGGATGAACGCGGAGCGACATCCGGAGCTGGTGCGGCGGATCTGGGCGGAGGGGCACGAGATCGGGAACCACACGTTCACCCATCCCAACCTGGCGGAGATCTCGCCCCAGCGCGCACAGCTCGAGCTGAACGCGACGCGGCGGGTCATCGAGTCGGAGCTGGGACGCTCGACGGTGCTGTTCCGGGCGCCTTTCAGCGCCGACGCCGAGCCCACGACGGCCGACGAGGTCACGCCGATCCTGCGCGCGGCGAAACTGGGCTACGTGACCGTGGGGGCCACGTACGACCCCGAGGACTGGAACCTCGTCGAGGGCGACGCCCGCGGCGAATCGCGCCCGCGGACCAGCTGGGACATCGCGATCGCGGTCCTGAAGCAGGTGCACGAGTTCCGGGGCAACGCGGTGCTGCTGCACGACGGGGGAGGCGATCGCGCATGCACGGTCGAGGCGCTGCGCATGCTGATCCCTGCGCTCAAGCGCGAGGGCTATCGCTTCGTCACCGTCTCGACGCTCGCCGGCCTCGCGCGCGACCAGGTCATGCCGCCTCCCGCGCCCCGCGAGCGGGCGCTGCGCGGTGTGGACCTCGCGACGTTCGAGTCGACGTTCCTGATCCAGACGTTCCTCTACTGGGCGTTCCTGACCGCCATCGCGCTGGGGGCAGCCCGCGTGCTCTGGGTCACGACGTTGGCGCTCGTCGCGGCCCGGCGTCGTGCGCCGCTTCCCGAGGGGCCGCCGCTCTCCGTCAGCGTGCTGATTGCTGCCTACAACGAGCACAACGTCATCGCGCACACGGTCGAGGCGGCCCTGGCGAGCACGCACGCGCCCACCGAGGTGATCGTGGTGGACGACGGTTCCACCGACGGCACACCCGAGGCGCTCGCTCCTCTCGTCGCCCGGGACGGGCGCGTTCGTCTCCTCCGCCAGGCGAACGCGGGGAAGGCGGTGGCGATGAACCATGCGCTCGCTTCCGCGCGTGGCGACGTGCTCGTGTGCCTCGACGCCGACACGATCATCGCCCCGTCCGCGATCGGCTGGCTCGTGCACCATTTCGCGGATCCCCAGGTCGGCGCGGTCGCCGGGAACGTGAAGGTGGGCAATTCCATGAACCTGTGGACCCGGTGGCAATCGATCGAGTACGTGGTGAGCCAGAACCTCGATCGCCGTGCCAACGCCCTGCTCAATGCCGTCACCGTCGTCCCGGGCGCGATCGGCGCGTGGCGTCGCAGGGCCATCACGCTCGCCGGCGGATACCTCTCGGACACGCTCGCCGAGGACATGGACCTCACGTGGCGGCTGCGGCGGGCGGGCTGGCGGATCGCGAACGAACCCATGGCCCTGGGGTTCACCGAGGTGCCCGACCGGCTGTCGGGGCTCCTCCGCCAGCGATTCCGCTGGACGTTCGGCACGCTCCAGTGCCTGTGGAAGCATCGCGACGCGCTCGGGCGCTTCGGCTGGTTCGGCCGCGTCACGCTGCCGAGCCTGTGGCTCTTCCAGATCGGCTACCAGGTGCTCTCGCCGCTCATCGACCTGCAGGTGCTGCTCACGCTGCTGCGTGTGGGAACCTCCTACTTCTCTGCGGCGATCGTGACCCGCGAGTGGCGCCCCATGCCGCAGGCGGTCGAAGCGTGCGCCGGGATCGTGACCTTGTTCGTGTTCTTCTTCCTGCTCGAGCTGCTGGGGGCGCTCGTGGCCTACCGGCTCGACCGCGAGCGCACGCGGAGCCTGTGGTGGCTCTTCTGGCAGCGCTTCGTCTACCGCCAGGTCATGTACATCGTCGCACTCCAGTCGATCCTGCGGGCAGTGGCCGGACGCCGCGCCGGTTGGGGCAAGCTGGAGCGCCGGGGCACCGCGCGCGCGGCGGCCTGAGGCGGCGACCTATTCCGTCCACAGCGGCCGCAGCGCGCCGGCACGCACCGCGCGCAGTGCCGGCAGGCTGCTGGCGAGCACGGCCGTCGCCAGCAGGACGACGCTGACGAGGCCGAGGAGTCCCGGGCTCCCCGGCGAGACGCCGAACATCAGGCGCGACATGAGACCGCTCGCGAGCCACGCCCCGAGCACGCCCGTGGCGGTGCCGATGCAGGCAAGGCGGATCGTGCGCCCGAGGACGAGGCCGAAGATGCTGCGCGGCGAGGCTCCCAGTGCCATGCGGATGCCGATCTCGTGCCGACGCTGCTCCACCACATAGGCCGCGATGCCGTACACGCCCAGCGCCGTGAGCAGGAGCGAGATCAGCGCGAACGTCACCAGCAGGCCGACGCTGAAGCGCCGCGGGGCGATGGTCGCATCGACATACGATGTCAGATCCGTGAGCGTCCCCGTCGCCACCGATGGATCCACGTCGTGCAGGATGCGAAGGAACGTGGGCCCGAACGCCGCCGGCTCGCTCCGCACGCGAACGGCCCAGAACTGCGTGGCCGTGACCAGCGAGGCGGCGTCCGGGTGCACTTGCAGCATGGAGATGAAGACTTCGGGACTTGCAGGCCCGTCGAGGTCGGTCTCACGCAGGTCGTCCACGACGCCCACGATCGTCACGGGTCGGGGCCCGGTGTCGTTGTCGTCGATCAGCAGCTGGCGATCGACCGCACCGGTCTTCGCGAAGAACCGCTCCGCGAACGCCCGATTGACGACGGCGACCGGCGGCGCTCCGCCGTCGTCGTGCGGCTCGATCAGCCTCCCGGCCCGCCGGTGTGCGCGTATCGCCTCGAGGTAGCCCGGCGACACGATGCGATAGGTGGCATTCGGCCAGTCGCTCCGAAGTGCCGGTGGATCGTGCGCCGGCGCGGACGGCACCGACGCCAGCACGCCGCTGAGCGGCGCATTCGAGGTTCCGCCTGCCGCCAGCACTCCAGGCGCGCCCGCGAGCGCGTCGGACATTGAAGCGGAGAAGCGCGCGAGGTCCGACGGCGTCGGGTAGCGCCCGGGCGGCAGCGACAACCGCGCCACGAACACCGAGTCGGGGCGATAGCCCAGCTCCACCCGCTGGAGGCCGATGAGACTCTGCACCACTGCCGATGTCGCCGAGCAGACGATCAGGGCCAGCGCCACCTCGACGACGATGAATGACGAACGCAACCGCGCCTGGGTGGGCGTCGTGCCGCCCGCGCGACCGGCACCCCGAAGGACGTTCTCGAGCGGGGCGTTCCGCGCGATGAGGATCGGGACCAGGCTGAACAGCAGCACGGCGACGGCACAGACCGCGAACACGAGCCCCAGGACCGGGAGGCTCAGCCGTGCCTCCTCGATCCGTGGCGCGATCCCGCAGAGGTGCGACGCCGCGTAGGAGATCGCGGCCCATGCGAGTCCCGAGCCGATGCACCCCGCCGCCGCCACGAGCAGCGCGCCCTCCACCAGGAACTGGAGCGCGAGCCGGGGATGCGATGCACCCAGGGCCATGCGGACCGCGGTCTCGCCCTGCCGGCGGACCGCGCGCGCGAGGAGCAGGTTGAGCACGTTGACCAGCGCGATCACCATCATCAGCGACACGCACGCCATGAGCACGATCAGCGTCGGTCGGAGCGTCGTCGCGAGGTAGTCCTGGAGCGGCGTGACCCGCACGCCCAACTTCCGCGCGTACTCCGTGGGGAACTGGGCGAGCAGGCGCGCGGCCACGAGGTTCAACTCCCGATCCGCGCTCGCCGCGGTCGCCGACGGCTCGAGGCGCCCGAACATGCGGATGAAGTTGACCGAGCCGCGCGCATTCCTCCGCGGATCGCGCTCCGGGTCGAGCGGCACCACGAGATCCACGTCGCGGACCGGGAGCGGGAAGAAGCGTGGCAACACGCCGACCACCGTGTAGCTCTCGCCGTTCAAACGCAGCGAGTGACCGACGATGCCCGGATCGCCTGCGAATGCCCGGCGCCAGTAGCCGTGGCCCAGCATCACGACGCGGGGCGCTTCAGGCGCATCGTCGGCAGCGGCGAGCGGGCGGCCGGCGCTCGCCCTCGCGCCGAGGATCGCGAGCCCGTCCGCCGACATGCGAAGGCCCTGCACCCACCGGGCGCCGGAAGGCCCCTCGAGGATGGCGTTCCAGTTCGCGTAGCCCGCGAGACGCACGGACTTCGCCTGTGCGCGGTAGTCGAGCATCTCGGGCAGCGTGAACGGCGCATCCGGCCGGTCGCGGCGCACCGAGGAGACCCAGATCAGTCGTTCGGGGTCGTCGAACGGAAGCCCGTGGATCAGGACCACGTCCGCGACCGAGTCGACGGCTGCCACCGCTCCGATGCAGATCGCCAGCGTGGCGACGATGAACCCGGACGCCAGCGGCGAATGCCGAACGGCGCGGGCGGCAAAGCGAAGCTCATGAAAGATGCTCGGCATCGGTCGGCTCGCGGTCGCGAGGGAGCGTCAGTCCGCTCGGACGAACCGGGTCTCCGAGACCACGGTGAACGATCGCCCGCCCGCCGAGCGCTCGATGCGCTCGACGAAGCTCCTCGCTCCCTCGGCCAAGTACGTGATGCGCGTGCGCGAGGCCTCCGACTCCGAGCTCTCGAAGACGAGCGTTCCGGTGGTCGGAACCGATGGGTCGAGCGTGACGTCGGAGGCGGAACCGTCCGCGGCGAACTGTCGCAGGACGAGCACCTCCCGCTGCGGATCGAAGCTCACCACGCCCCACACCGCGGCCCCCGACCGACCCCCGCCCTTCTCGCGGATCTCGAGGTGGTGATTCGTGGGCGACGACTCGTAGACCCGTGTCACCTTGACCGGTCCATCGGCCCCGTCCCGGGTGCCCTTCCAGGTTCCGATGAACGGGTGCATGGGCCGCCACGCATCCGCGGGATCGATGTTTGCCGCGTTCGCCACGGACCCGATCGCGACCGCCAGTGCCAGCACCAACGCCATGCGCATGACTGCGTCCTCCTGCGGCTCGTCCGGGGTGCGGCGCGCGATACGGACGTCCGCTCGCCGCGCCCCGCCCACGTGGAACCTTAGATGCCAATTGGTCTTGTTCAATAGGGCCACTTAGGCGATTCTCAGTGGACCAATGCCGAAGGCCACCCGACCGTTTCCGTTCGCACTGCCGCCGCGCCCGCGCGGCGCGTCCGCCGCGCGCTGGCTGTACGACTCGCTGCGTGCCGCGATCCTCGAAGGTCGCCTTGGGCTGGGTTCGCGGCTGCCCACGACGCGCGAGCTGTCGAAGCATCACCGCCTCGCGCGCGGCACCGTGGTGACCGCGTTCGAGAACCTCAAGGCCGAGGGCTACGTCCACGCCACGGTCGGCTCGGGGACCTATGTCGCGTGCGAGTTGCCCGAGAGCCTGCTCGTGGCGCCGCGCGCACCGAGATCGCAGGGCGCTTCGATGCAGGCGGCGAGACGGCCCCGGCGGCGACTCGCGGCGCTCGCGCGCCGAGCGAGTCTCCTGCCCCCCTACGACAAAGGGCCGACGCGCGCATTCCGCATCGCCCAGCCCGCGCTCGACCTGTTTCCCACGGCGCTCTGGGCGCGGGTCGCGTCCCGTCGGCTGCGCATGGCCTCGGCCAGGCTGCTGATCGGTTGCGAGCCGCTGGGGTACGAGCCATTGCGCGCGGCGATCGCCGAGTACCTCGTCGCCTCGCGCGGCGTGGTGTGCTCGCCCGAGCAAGTGGCGATCGTTTCGGGAACGCTCCAGGCGATGAGCCTCGTCGCGCGGGTGTTGCTCGATCCCGGGGATCGTGTGGCGGTGGAGAGCCCGGGCTACACGGGCATGTGGCGAGCGCTCGAGTCCATGGGCGCCGCGATCGTGCCGGTGCCGGTGGACGACGATGGGCTGGTCGTGGATGCGAGCCGCATGAAGCACGCGCGGCTCGTGTACGTGACGCCCGCGCACCAGCACCCGATGGGCGTGAGCATGAGCGTGACGCGCCGGCTGGCCCTGCTCGACTGGGCGAGCACTTCGGGCGCGACGATCTTCGAGGACGACTACGACAGCGAGTACCGCTACAGCGGCCCACCCATGCCCGCGCTCCAGGGGCTCGACCGGCACGGGCAGGTGATCTTCGCCGGGAGCTTCAGCAAGGTGCTGTTCCCCTCGCTCAGGCTGGGCTATGTCGTGCTGCCGCCCGATCTCGTGGATCCGTTCGCGGCAGTCGTGTCACTCACCATGCGCCACGCGCCGCTTCCCGACCAGGCCATCCTCGCGGATTTCATCACCGGCGGGCACTTCGGCCGGCACATCCGCCGCATGCGCGAGGTGTACGCAGAGCGGCATTCCGTGCTCACCTCGAGCGCGAAGGAACAGCTCACGGGGCTGCTCGACCTGTGCTCGATCGAGGCGGGGCTGCAGACGATCGGATGGCTGCCACCGGGTGTCGACGGCAGTCGGGTGGCCGCCCTGGCCGCGAAGCGTGGCGTGGAGGTCCGGGCGATCGATCCGGCAACCGGCGGCCGCGCCGTGCGGCACGTGCTGCAGCTGGGCTTCGCCGCCGTGGATGCGCCCGAGATCCGCCGGGGGATCCGGGTGCTGCGAGACGTGGTGGGTGATGCGGCGTCTGGGCTCCGTAGAAGCACGTAATCAGCGCCCCGATAGCCGCCGGACGCATCCTGCGCGAGCATCATTCGAGGCCGCCGATGAGGCCGCGTGGGGATCCACCTTGCCTGGAGGTGTTCCATGAGAGTCCCATTCGCGAAGCTGCCGCTCACGCTCGGCGTCCTGATCGCAGGAGCAATGGCACTCCAGGGAGTCGCGCGGGCCGGCAGCCCGAACGGCGTCGCCGGGCGTATGCCCGCCTACTACGATCATGAGCTCTTCACGATCAACTTCTTCCAGCTCTCCACGGCGCAGGCGACGCTCCTCGCGAAGAACGGACAACAGAACATCATCTACCAGTCGGACCCCGGCCTCCCCGGGGGGCAACCGTTCATCTCGGTGATCGATGCCGTCCCCGCCGACGGCATGAATCCGCTGTGGGCGGAGGTGCAGATCACCTTCACGCCGGGCCACACGCCCCGCCAGCTCTTCTCGGACGATGAGATCGCCGCCGCCGTCGCGAGCGGCGAGATCACGCTGGCGCCCACGAACGAGATGTACCGGTGCTCGGTCATCGGCGTCGCATCGATCACGACCAGCTCGAGCGCGACGATCTCGACCGGGTCGAGCGGAACGACCGCGCACGCGACCTCGAGCACGCGGACCGCGAGCTGGGGCGCGATCAAGGCCCTGTATCGGTGAACCTGAGGGTGCATCCCCGCATTAACGCGCGCTGTCCGCCGGCGCAGCCATCGCCTTGTTGTGGACGAGGCTCTTCACCGTGTCCACGAGCGCCTCCCACGCGTGCGCCAGGCTGTCGCGTGGTGAGATCGTGCTGTCGAACGGCGGCGTGCCGTGGAGCGAGTCGTGCGCCATGCGGTCCAGGTGCGCGGGCGGCGCAGAGCTGCGATGCCGCGGCGTGTCCGCCACACTCGTTTCCTCCGTGCGCGTGCGGGCACCGCGTGCGAGCGTCGCCATGCGCATGGTGACGTTGCCGAGCGCTTTCGCCACCTGCAGGAACTCGGCGCCCGGCGGCTTCACCCAGCGGATGGCGAAGTAGTTGCGCTCCTCCTCGGGCCCACCGGGCATCATCCACGGCTTCCAGCCCACCGGGCAGCCGAGGGTGGTGGCGGGGATCTCGTCGGAGATGTAGCCCTCTTCGCCGTCGACCTTCACCAGCGCGCGCGGACCGACCCACACCTGCCGCGCGTGACGGCCGCTCGAGCTGGGGCCTTCGGGCGGGCTCAGGTTGTAATGCGCGAGTGCGCCCAGGTAGCGAAAGCGCGCGTCGTCGGTGGTGTCGCGCACGAAGTTCGCCCAGTGCCCGCGGCTGAACAGCATGCTCGCCCAGGTCTCGATGGCGCGGAAGTCGTGCGAGGTGAGCGTGACGCTGTCGGTGTTCGCGCGGCGCACGGCCGATTCGAACGACATCATGGCGCGCGCGTACTCGGGCTGGCCGGCGGCCATGAGCCGGTCGGCCTCGTGCTGGATGAACCGGCTCGTGTCCTCCAGCGCCAGCAGGTAGAAGCGGTTGTAGAGCCGCTGCTGATCGAGCACGGCCGCGAACGTGGCCGCATCGGGCTGTGAGCTCATGAACGCGGGCTCGAGCAGCACGCGGCGCCAGGCTTCGCGCGTGAGGATGCGCTGGATCCCGGGCAGCTCGAGCAGCGCGCGCTGCACGCGGGGGTTGGCGATCGAGGCCTCCCACTGGCCGAGGCGGTAGCCGATCGAGTAGCCGGAGCAAAGTCCCAGCAGGCCGGTGACGATGCCCACGGGCCGCACGTAGTCGAGCGTCTTCTGCGTCAGCTCATCGAACTGGCCCTGGGTGAGCGCCATCGTCGAGGAGTCGGGCACCGCGATCCAGCAGCCCTCGCCGGCGTGGCCGCGCAGCCTCAGCGCCGAGTAGTGGGCGCCGCTGAACGCGCGGTCGTAGCGCCGCCCGAAGCCGCTGGTGACGAAGCGGCGCTGGTCCACGTCGTACTCCGCGAACGGCTTGCCGAACGCCGTCAGCTCGACGACGAAGTGAACGGTCGTGTCCGAGGGCGAGTCGCGGTAGGAGTAGACCTGCAGGTTGTCGAACACCTGCTCGGTGGGAACGGGGATGGGGTTCCGCACCTCCTCGCGGCCGACCAGGAAGCCGAGCAGGCAGAGCCCGAGAAAGCCCAGCAACACACTGCTCATCAAGGCCTTGCGCGTCGTCCTCCAGACGAAGCCCAAGGTCTTGTTGAGCAGGATGGGGCTGATGCGGAGTCGGCGGCGTCCCACGAGGCCGGGTATCGGCCGCCAAGGCGAGTGGGTTCACCATCTTGCAACGCGGGGGTGAATCCACCCACCGGCAGAGACGGCCGGGCGGCGCCGATCGCGCACCGCCCGGCCGTCGCGTGAGCCAACCGCCGTCACCGCTCCTGTTTGCCGTCCTCCATGCCTTCGCGGATCTGGCGGCGGATCGCCTCGGCCTCGGCGCTCCGTTCCGTCGAGGGCGCGGTGGCGTCGCCACTGACCTTCTCCGAGAGCAGCAGCGTCAACAGCGCCTGCATGACGTTGCCGGTCATTGCCCCGCCGCCGCCGTTCCCGTCGTGCCCGCCGCCCACCACGACGCGCGGCACCACGTCCACGCCCGAGGCCTGGATGGCCTCGGAGAACCGATTCATGACCATCTGCGTGAGCTGGAACCGCGGGCCGCCGTAGGCTCGCACCTGCTCCTCGATCGCCAGCGCCTGCGCGACACCGACGCGCGCCGCGCGCTGGGCGTCCGCACCCGCGAGCGCCAGCACCTTGCCGGCCTCGCCCTGGCCCAGCACCGTGATGCGATTGGCCTCGGCACCGGCGATGGTCTGGATCTTCACCGCCTCCTGTTGCGCGCGCGCCACATCCGCCTTGCCGTTGTTGGCTTGGACCACGATCGACAGCTCGGACTCGGTGATGTTCGTCTGCTGCTTGGCCCGCGCTTCGGCCTCACGCAGCTCGCGCTCCTTCACCGCCGCCATCTGCTGGCGGTTGTAGGTCTCGACCTGCTCCGTGGCGATCTGCCGCGAGCGCAGCTGGAGCAGGATCTGCTCGATCTGCCCACCGGGCGCGCCGGACGTGGGCGTGCCGATCAGCACCTCCTGCAGCTCGAGGTTGTACTGGCCGAACTTCTCCTTCATCTGCTGGCCGGCGATCTGCTGGATGTCGCTGCGCTCCTGGATCAACTGGATGAGCGTGCGCGTCTGCCCGATGTTCTTGAAGTACGCCGACACCATCGGGTCCAGCGTCTGCTCGACCAGCTTCTTGATGTCGCCGAAGCGCTGGATGACGAGCGGCGCCTTCCGGTAGTCGATGTGCACGACGACCGAGAGCGGCAGCGACGGCTCGAACGCGTCCTTGGTGATCAGCGCCACCTCGGAGAGATTCTCGTCGTACTTGTGCGATCCCGTCTCGCCGCGCGTCCACTTCAAGATGAAGTTCGTGGTCGGGACCATGATGCACTTGCCCGCGTACGTGTTGAACGCGTACTTGCCGGGCAGGAGCCCCTCGCTCCACACGCCGCGCGTGCCCTTGAGCACCAGCTCGCCGTGCTTGTATTCGGCGCCGGAGACGTCGGCGCCGGCCTCGCCCGTGTACGACACGACCACGCCGACGTTACCCACCTCGACCACGGTCTTCGGGACCATCTCCACCGTGGCGAACAGCCGGTTGATGTAGTACGTGCCCTCCACCAGGACTTGAAGCTGGCGGCCGCGCAGCCCGCCGGCCGCGAGGAAGCGTTCCGGGTCCTGGAAGCTGTTGTGGTAGGTCTCGCGGATCGACGCGTCCTCGCCGACCGTGGGCGCGATGATCTGCCCCGGCGGCAGCGACGGGCCGTCGTGCACCGTGACGATGCCGATGTTGTCGTCGGTGCCCTTGATCACCACGGGCGCGAACCCCTCGCGCTCGCGGAGCACCTTGGCCATGCGCTGGAACACCTCCTCCTCGCCCTTCTCGAGCGGGAGGTAGTAGAGGCGCTCCTCGGTGATGACCACGAACTGGGCGAGGTTCAATGCATACATGCCCTCGCGAACGATCTTGCGCTGCGGACCTCGCTGGCCGCCCTTCTGCAGGAACTCGGTCACGTCCTGGAAGTCCGTGGCGACGGAGTTGGAGCCCAGCACCTGCGACGACGGGAGCATCTGGCCGTCGCGCGCATAGACGTAGCCGATCTTGCCCTGCGGGATCGTGACCAGCGGCACGATGTGCACGTCGTACTGGATGGGCAGCAGGTAGTGGAGACCGCCGCGCAGCAGCCCGGGCTGGAAGCCGGCCTCGCCGTGGAGCGCGATGACGCCCTTGTCCAGCGAGCCCTTCGGGCTGATGCGCATCTCGACGATGCCCACCTTGTTGTTGGGAATGAACCGGATCCCGGCGAGCAGGAACAGCACGACGAGAACGCCGAGACCGAGAAGCACCAGCGGAATCAGCGAGACGACTGCCGACATGACTCCTCACCCCATGGGTGTCTGTGCGCGGTCCGCCCGGAACGGGCCCGCGGCAGGCCCAGGCGGTCTCCAGCGCACGTCTGTGGCGCCGGCTCGAACATCGAGAACTTGCCGGCGCTGCCGCAGGAATCACGCTAGCGCGGGGGGCCGGGGAATCAAGCGGAACCGGCCAAGTCGAGGTGATTCGCGGGGTTGCTCGGGTACCACTTCCGCGCACGTGCGCGTGCGAATGGCCGTCGCAAATGCGCTTCGTAACTCAGTCAACGTTCCATCCCAGGACGTCGGGCTGGGCGGCTCCGCGCTCGTGGGCGCGCGAGGGCGCGCTGGGAAGCTCCGTTCGGCGGCGGAGCGGCGCCGGGAGTAACTTCCTCCGCTCAAGGAGGTGCCCCATGCTCAAGAAGATCGCCGTCACACTGTTCATGGTCATCACCGTGTGCATCGTCGCGGTGCTCTCGATCGCGGCGACGCGGCCAGCCACGTTCCACGTCGAGCGCAGCCTGTCGATGGCGGCGCCGCCGCAAGCCGTGTTCGCGGTGTTGAACGACATGCACCGCTTCCACGAGTGGTCGCCGTGGCAGAAGCTCGATCCGGCGATGAAGGTCAAGTTCGAGGGGCCGGCGAGCGGCGTGGGCGCGTCCTATTCGTGGGTCGGCAACAGGGATGTGGGCGAGGGCCGCATGACCATCACCGACGCCACGCCACCCGGCTCACTCACGCAGAAGCTCGAGTTCATGAAGCCGCCCCAGCCCCCGAGTGCGGTGCACTTCACGATCGCACCCGAGGGCAGTGGCAGCCGCGTGACGTGGGCGATGGACGGCAACAACAACTACGCGTCGAAGGTGATGTGCATGTTCGTGAGCCTCGACGCGATGATCGGAAAGGACTTCGAGTCCGGGCTCACGAACCTGAAGCAGGTCGCCGAAGCGGAGCCGGCGTCGCCGCCGATGCCCGCCGCCAGCTCCGCCGGGAACGAGAAGGCAGCGCCGACGAAGCCCTGAGCCGCCTTGCCCCGAGCTGAACGCGAACGGGCGGCCACGCTCGCTGCGGCCGCCCGTTTGGTTCGCCTCGAGAGACGTCAGCGCGGCGCGACGCGCGACGCCGTGAGCTGGATGTCCGCCTGCGCCCACGCCTTCTCGAAGCGCGCGCGTGTGTCGGCGGCCTGCGCCGCCTTCCCCTGCGCCGCCTGCGCCTGCGCGAGCCCGTAGAGCGACCAGCCGTTCTCCGGGTGCTTGCGCAGGTCCTGCCAGTAGACGACCTCGGCCTCGCGCGAGCGCCCCGCGGCCAACAGCTCGGCGCCGAGCGCCTGCCGCGGCGGGTAGTGCCATTCCTCGGGCTCGGTGTAGACGAGCGCATCCTCCAGCAGGACCGCGCGCTGGAAGTGCGCGATCGCCGACTCGTGGTTGCCGCGCGCGGCGTCCAGCTCGCCGGCCAGCACCTCCGGCGCCACGGACAGGATCGCGCGCGCGGTGTTCGGCGAGAACAGCGTGAAGTTGAGCGAGGTGTCGGCGGCGATCGCCTTCACGGTGTCCAGCATCTTCGCTGCCTCGTCGCGGCGATTCCTGGCGAGCAGCGCCAGGCCACGCGCGTACGCCCAGGTCCCGGTCATGAACCGGTTCGCGGGCGGCGGCGGCAGCTCGGCGAGCATCTCGTCCCACTTCCCGAAGCGCGTGAGCGCGTACCACGGCACGACGCGGAAACCCGCGAGCAGCGGCAGCGCGGCGAGCGCCGAGTCGCTCACCTGCGACGCCGTCTTCCGCGCCGCGGCGATCGCCACGCTCGAGCGACCCTGCATCGTCGCCGCGAACCACAGGAAGTGGATGTTGTGCGGGTAGTACGCCATCGGGTACATGCCCTGCGCGCGGCACTGGGTGATGTAGTCCTCGTCGGCCGCGATCGCCATCTCGTTGCTGTGCGCAGCGTCGGCGTAGCGGCCCACGCGCTGGTAGATGTGCGA
>Ga0070685_10000920_pt1 | contig 15848 bp, 10 predicted proteins | sample KBSS13LmetaG_FD_65651 | JGI IMG/M metagenome (GOLD analysis project Ga0070685, IMG submission 65651) | Switchgrass rhizosphere microbial communities from Kellogg Biological Station, Michigan, USA - KBS S1-3L metaG | ecosystem: Host-associated > Plants > Roots > Rhizosphere ...
CTTCGTACTCCAACGCGGCCGCCGGGACACGAAAGCCCGTGTATTGGGCACCGACGTATGTGTTCAAGGGTCAAGCGATCATGGTCCGACCCGGCCCCCGCTTTCGTACGCGCCGCGAACTGTCCGCCGCTGGCGATTCCGCTCCAGTGGCTACCGCTGCCCGACAACTTCGTGGAAAGCGGATCGCGCTAACCGAGGGGACCGAGCTCGAGCAAATCGTACTCCAAGCTCTTGCCCGTGCAGGTCTGACAACGCGAAATGTCACGATCATTCACGCGTCGCCGGAAGATGCATTGGCTGCGTTTCTGTCTGGAAACATCGATGCCTTCGCGGCCGGCCTGACGGAACGTACAGAGGCGAGGCGGCATGGGGCGGTTGAGCTTCTGGAGACCGCTGACGTGACGCTCCCGGTGGTCGACGGGATCATCACGACGCAGCAATTCGCGGCCGCTCACCCCCAAGTTCTCGACTCGCTCACCGAAATTTGGTTCCGCACGATACGTTACATGGAGCAGGATCTCCATACGAACAGTCAGTCCATCCGGAATTATCTTGCGACAGCAGCGAGCACGCGATATTCCGCGGATGAGTATGCCATTGCATGGACCTTCAATATTTTCCCAAAAACCGCCGCCGAAGCGGATTCGCTCTTCAATAACGAGCAGTCGCCTTTTTACTGGCGGCGCTCATGGGATTCAGTCAACAACTACCTTCTCCAGGAGAAGAAGATCACCGCCCCGGTGCCGTACGATGCCTTCTGGGGAGCACGGACGCTTCCACGCATCGCGCGCTCGCGTGGGAGCGGAGGAACTGTACCGTGAAATCTCCCTTAGCACGCTTCAGTCAGGTCGACTCCGATCCAGTGCTTGCCGTCAATGATTACGATGATGTCGCGCCGGCATACTCTAAGGCCATGGGGCACGACTATTCGGCAATCTTCCTCGAGGGCATTGGACCGACCCTCGCTCCTCTCCGTTGGCATGATCGTGGGGTCCGATATGTCGACCTCGCGTGTGGTTCAGGCGATATCGCATGCGCTCTCGCGAAACGATTTGGAATTCGCGGATTGGGTTTCGACAGATCTGAACGCCAGGTTGCCTCCGCGAAGGCACGAGCCGCCGCCGAAGGATTGTCGATCGCGTTCAAAGTCGGTGACGTGCTGGAGGCCGAACTCCCGCACTCGGTCGATTTGATTACCATGACGCTGGACGCCATCAATCATCTACCAAATGCGGAATCCTGGCGCAGACTTTTCGATCGCGTATTTCAGAGTCTACGGCCGAGTGGCATTTTCATCTTTGACATGAACACTGAGGAGCGTCTCCTCGAAGACTGGAGATACCCGGAAGTTGTCGTAAAGGAAAGTATCACATATTTGCAATGTGGATTGCACTTCGAACGCAGTGAGAATCGAGCGCTCGCGCGAATCCTCATGCAGATTTTCGCAGCATCGAATGGAGCGTGGACTCGGTATCAGGCACTGGTCGAGCAAATTGCGTTTCCCATACCCAGTGTGTTCCAGATGTTGCGGGAAACAGGGTTCACCGAGGTTCGTACTTTGACAGAATTCGATTCTCTACGGCAAGGACATATCTTCATGAAGAACCGAGAGTTCATTGTAGCCAGCCGAACATAGTCCGGGCCGAAGCAATTCCGTGCGGGCCGCACCGCAGCATCATCCAAAGGCGACGGGCGGCCCGCTTCTCCCGGGACCGCCCGTCGTTCTCTCTCTCCCAACCGCCGCCCGAACGCACCGAGCTCGGGGGCCGGTCAGTTGGCCGTGCCGCTGCAGACCGGATGCGTGCTGGTCGTCGCGCTCACCACGAGCTGGCACGACCGCCCGGCGTCCTGGGGGTGCGTCGCCGTCACCGTCATCTGCGTCGGCGTGGAACCGCTGATGGTGAACACCACGCCGGGACTCCCCACGAAGGTCATGGTCGCCGCCGACTCCGTGCCGCTGGCCTGCACCGCGCTCGGGTACGTGTAGAAGCGGTACTTGTGGTCCTCCGCCTTCACCCGCAGTCCGTTGAGGTCGCCCATCATGTTGTCCTCGATGGCGGTGTTCGTGTGACCGCCGAACGCGTGCTGCGCACGCATCGCGAGAATCCCGATGATGATGAGCACCACCATCATCTCGATCAGGGTGAACCCCTCCTGCGACTTCAGCGTCCGCCGCACCCGGCGGCCCAGCTTGAACCGTCGCATCGCCGCACTCCTTCACCAGAATGTTTCGCGCAGCTTGCAGAGGAGAGCGGGCGTGCTCCCGAACCCAGGCTGCTGAACCACTTACCCCTCGATCCGGAATTTTGGAAACCAACCCGCATCGGCCGACGACGCCAGCGATTCAGCCCGCCAACTGGACCCCGTAGGTCTCCGCCAGGCCCGCCGAAACCTTCTCTACGGCGAGGCCGAGCGTCTCCACGATCCCGACGCCACGATGCGCTTCCGCGAGGACCCAGGCGGCCCCGCCGGGGTTCAGCCGCGCGTTCAACGTCTCGGGATCCAGGGCACCCCGCACGTCCTGCTTGTTGTACTGGAAGACGACCGGAATCTCGGACAGCCCGCGGTCGCCCCGCTCCAGAATCCGGGTCACCTCGTCCAGCGCCAGCTCGTTCGCTTCGAGGCGGCGCGGGTCGCTGTCCGCGACGAACACGACCCCGTCCGGACGCCGGAGGACCAGCTCCCGGGCTTCCCGGAACGCGGCCTGCCCCGGAACCGTCTGCACCTTGAAGACGATCCGCCAGCCGTCCGCGAGCGGCACCTCCACCGGGAGCTCGTCGAAGAAGGCCGTCCGCTCGCTGGTCGTGGGAAACAGCGTCATCCGCGTGTTCGGAAGCCACTCCCCGAGCACCGTCAGGTTCGTGGTCTTGCCCGAGAGGCCCGGACCCGCGTAGACGATGGTCGCGAGAATGCGCCGAAGCGACTGCTGCACTAGCGCCATTCCGCCCCCCTCGCGTCGAGTTCGGAAAACCGTTCCGCCGCTCCCAGAAAGACCTCCGCCGGCACGCCCACGCCCGCCTCCACGGCCGCCGCCGACAGTACGGCGAGTCCCCGTGCGAGCATCGCGTCCACCGCGCTCCCGCTACCACCCACACCCGAGTGCGCCGCCTCCAGCGCCACGTCTCCGACCAGCGCGACGGCGAGGTGCCGAATGCGCCCGTCGGCGCTGAAGACCGGCGCCTGGAATCCGCCCGCGCCGGGGTGGACGATGGCCGCATGGCCGCGCCCCAGCGCACCCGGCAGGTCCTCCTCGCCGAGCACGACGATCGGCTCCAAATCTCTGGTCGGGGATCGCCAGCCCTCGTCCTGCCGGAGGGTCTCGATTACGAGCGGGACGAGCAGGTCCGCCAGTCGCGATGCAGCCGACGCCAGATCGCGAAGCGCGTCCATCGTTTCGATGTGCCGCATCGTATCTCAGCGCGCCGGAAGGGTGACGATAACGGCTGACTCCTGCCGTTCGGCCGCGACGAACACCGCCGCGCGTCGTCCGTCGGAAAGCAGCACGAACGCGAGCGGGGCTCCGGACACGGGCCCAACCTGGACCGAGTCGAGCAAACCGAACTGATCGGCCTCGAAAACCTCCATCGCAGCGCCGTCGGCGATCATGAACTCGAGTCCCGGCCCGGTCCCGGGCCGAAGCCACGCGACACGCGCACGGGACGAGACGGCCCGGAAGCCCAAGACCCGCAGATCGCGATCGAGCAGCCACACGGCATCGGCCTCGCGCACCAGGAGACGGGATCCGTCCGCCGCGGCGGCTACCTCCAGCGGTGCCCGAATCCGGTCCTCGGCGAGCATCGTCGCCACACCCAGTTGCGAAAGCGACGGCGACGGGCCGCGGAACCCGTCCACCCGGACGATCCGCGCCGCCGGCCCGCAGCTTTCTCCGCCCGCGGAGAAGAGCTGGCCCGCCTCGCTCGCGCTGAAGCCCAGGACCCCGAGGTGAAGCGAGGCGCACCCGGCCGCACGCGCGCGCTCGAGCACGGTCTCGCTGTCGCCACCCGGCCGCGTGGGGCCCACCACGGTGACCGCCGCCGAGACCGTGTCGGGTCCGCCCGGCAGCCGCGTGTACCCGAGCACCAGCAGGCCCTCCCGGGCGCTGTCGGGCCGCACCATCCTGATCACCGACCCGCCGCTTTGGGTTGGGCTGCCGAGCAGCGCGACCGGACGCGCGCAGACCGAGGCCGCGTCGTCGCAAACGAGCCGCAGCGCCGTCGCATAGGGCCGCACGACGTCCACGAGGGTGTCGACCTGGACGTCCCCCGCAGCGTCCGGGACCTGCCGGGTGAGCTGCGCCACGAGTGGGCCGACCACCTGTGCTCCGATCGCGGAACCGGCCATGTCGACGAACGAAACCCGGCTCCCGGCGTCCGCGAGGTATGCAAGCGTCCGCCCCGCGACGTCCAGGTCCCAGACCTCGCCGCGGTCGCGGACGAGCGGCACTTCCGCGCGGCGCCCGACCAGATCGAGAACGCCGACCTCGCCGCTTCCCACCACCGCGAAGAACGCCCGCCCCAGGCGACCGTCCGCGACCAGCGCGCGCACGGGGCCGCCCAGCCGCACGCTGGTTCCCCCGAACACGCTCGCGCGGCGCACCGTGGCGGACGCGAGCGAAACCGCACCGGCGGTATCCGAACCCGCGTAGACGCGGCGCCCGTCGCGCTCCGCGAACGCGGTGACGAGCCAGGTCCGGCCCACGAGGTCGCCAGGAAGCCCGTCGAGCGCCACCGCCGCCGAGCCGCTGTCGGTGACGACCGGCGCGGACCGCCAGAGGACCGTGCGCGCGTCGTCCAGCACCAGCACGCTCACCGGATTCCCGGGTTCGGACGCCCTCACGCCGACGGAGAGCACCACGCCCTCGCGGAGGATGGAGTCGGCGGCCAGGACCGGCGACGTCTCGCGCGTAGAGCCGTCCGGGTCGGGGCCGACCAGCGATTGGCGGCCGTCGCATCCCAGGAGCGCGAGCGCCCCCAGCAGGCCCGCGACCCTCGCGAGCTCAGCGATTCGTACTCGAAGCATCTTCGTCCTCGTAGTGGATGTGCGGCGTCACGATGATGAGCAGGTCCTGGTGCTGCTCCGCGACGGACTCGTTGCGGAAAAGCCTGCCGAGCAGGGGCAGCTGGGACAGCCCCGGAATCCCGCTGCTGGCGCGCGAAGTTCCGTTGACGGTCAATCCCCCGATGACGATCGGAACGCCGTCCCGCACCGTGACGCGGGTGTACGCCGTCTGCCGACCGCCCGTGATGCTTCGGCCGTCCGGCGAGAGGGTACCCCCGTCCCGCACCAGCTCCAGGTCCATTCGCACTTCGGTTCCCGAGAGCACGTACGGCGTCACCCGCAGGCTCGTTCCTGTCTCGAACTGCTGGTATCCGCCCACGACCACGCCTGCGGACTGGCCCACCTGCCCCGTGCCCGCCGACGGGGTCTGACCCTGGTTGCCCGACTGCCCCGTGCCGGGCGTGAACGGGTTCGACACGTAGCCGCCCGCGGCGAGAACCGGCTGGTTGTTCGGGAGGATGAACGCGTCACCGACGCGGATCGCCGCCGTCTCGTCGGAGTTCACCGTGATGGTTTGCGTCGTCTCCGTCTCCCCGAACCCGTTCTCGGTGAGCGCGTCCACGAAGCCCTGCAGCGACAGGGTGCCGAGGGGCCCGATCCCGCGAAGGAGGTGGAACGCCCTGCCCGAGCTCGCGAGACCGCCGGTCGGCTGCAGGACGACGCCGGGCTGCGACGTCCCGCTGCTGTCGCGGATCTCGCCGAGCTGATAGGAAAGGCCCAGGCGGTGCATCTTGTTGCGGTTGACCTGGACGAGACGCTGTTCGATCGTCACGCTCGCCGGCCGCCGGTCCAGCCGCGCGATCAGCGCTTTCGCCTGTGCGACCTTTTCGGGCGACGCGTAGATCACGAGCGTCCTGCTCGTGCGCTCGTCCCCGTAGATCTCCACGCCGTCGCGCGAACGCACCGAATCGGCATCGGCGCCGACCACCCGCCGAAGCGCGCCCTCCACGTCCCGTGCGAGCAGATGACGCAGCTCGATCGGCTCCGGCTCCCTCGCCTCCTGCGCGCGCTCCGCGCTCACCACCGTGATGATCCCGGACGGCGTCTGCACCGGGCGAAGCTCGTAGGCGGCCAGCAGCGCCTCCAGCGCCAGGTGCCAGGGCTGGTCGCGCACGGTCGCCGTCACCGGCATGGCGCCCACGTCCTTCGCCGGGATGATGTCGCGACCCGCGACCGCCGCGACCAGCTGCAGCACCGAGGCGAGCGGCTGGTCGCGAACGCTGAACCGCACCGCGGGCTGCGGCCCCCGCACACGGATCCACTGGCCCTGCTGGACCGTCACATCGGCCGGAGCCGACGCGGCCGCTCGCGGAGGCGCAGCCGCGGGCGCGGTCACGACGGGCGCTCGCGGTGCCGTGTCCCGGCTCGCGGGCGCGCTCGCCACTGGTGCCGCCGCGGCGGCCCGCCCGCTGTCGCGGACGGCGACTTGCGCCCGCTCCGCGGGGACCGCCGGGACCGCACCATCGACCCGCTCCGCGGCGCGCGGGACCTGCGAGACGGGCACCAGCCTGACCGAGCCGCCGCAGGCGGCCGCGACCACACCGATGCACGCGACGGCCGCGCGCCTGATCTGCTTGGTTTTCACTTGGGAACGCCTTGCGTGGGGGGGGGACTCTCGCCTATCGCGGGGAAACGCTGCGGGTCGTGTCTGCGGGGACCGTGATCGAACGCTCCGCGCCGAGGGCCGTCAGCACCGCGACGACTCCCTCCGGCCCGACCCGCGCGATCCGGTAGTCGCCCACCTGGTCGCCGGCGCCGACCACCGAGTAGGGCCCGCCCTCACCCAACCGCACCAGTGCGCGGGAGCGGCGCGGCGAAGTGATGACCACCTCCACGCGAAGCGAGGCGCGGCCCGCGCTCTCGTACAGTTCGGCAGGCGGCTGCATGGGATCGCGCCGTACGTCCCGCGGATACAACCACGCGTCGCTTCCCCCGATCTGCGCACCCGCGACGGACGCGCTGACCACCACCGCCGCAACGACCAACGAGCGCCTGAGCCGCATGGTTTGCGATCGGATGGCGAGCCTCTCGTCGGTGGTTTCCTGCCAGGGCTATAGAGGCTCACCGCGCGGCCGCCGCCGTTACGGACCGTGCTCGAACCAGTTTTCGGTGAGCATCACCTTGAGCTTCGTGGAGCGGTGATCCCTTGCGTTGGGCTTCACCCTGTACGGGCACGGTCGAGGGAACGGTACTGGATGGCTTCGCTGACGTGCGCGGTGGTAATGCTCCCCCCGCCGTCGAGATCTGCGATAGTGCGCGCGATCTTCAGGACCCGGTGATAGGCTCGCGCCGAGAGTCCGAGGCGCGTGATGGCGGTCCGGAGCAGCGCGTCCCCACCCTCACCGATGGGGCAGTGCTCGCGCACGTCCCGGACGCTCATCTGTGCGTTCGCGGTCACGTCCGCCCGCCCGGCGAACCGGGTGCGCTGGAGCTCGCGCGCGCGGATCACGCGGCCGCGGATCGACTCGGAGGGCTCGCCGGCTCGCCGGTCCGCTAGGTCGCGATAGCGCACTGCCGGCACCTCCACGTGGAGGTCGATGCGGTCGAACAGCGGGCCGGGGACGCGTCCGAGGTAGCGTTGCACCGCCTGGGGCGCACAGGTGCACCGCCGCTGGCTGTCCCCGTGGTGACCGCACGGGCAGGGATTCATTGCCGCCATGAGCATGAACCGGGCGGGATAGCACAGCGACACGCCCCCGCGGGTCAACCTGACCTCCCCGTCTTCGGCCGGGGCGCGGAGTGCGTCGAGGACGTTTCGCCTGAATTCCGCAAGTTCGTCGAGGAAGAGCACTCCGTTGTGGGCAAGCGATACCTCGCCGGGCTTTGGCGTCGAGCCGCCGCCGATCATGGCGGCGTCGGAGATGGTCGGGTGCGGGTTGCGGAACGGGCGGACCTGAACGATTCCGGCGCCGCGGCCAAGCATCCCCGCGACTGATGCGATCGCGGTGACCTCCAGCGCCTCTTCCTCTGTCAGCGGCGGAAGGATGCCCGGCAATCGCTGCGCGAGCATCGTCTTCCCGCTTCCGGGCGGGCCTACCAGGAGCACGTTGTGCGCGCCCGCCGCGGCGACCTCGAGCGCGCGCTTGACGTGCTCCTGCCCCTTGATGTCCGAAATGTCGGTGTCGCCATAAGGCAGATCGGGTGTATGGCCGTCCTGGTTTTCGGCCTTGCGGAGCTCGCCCTGGCCGCTCAGGAACTTGATCACATCGCCGAGGGTTCCCGCGCAGCGCACGTCGATCCCGGCGATCGCGGCAGCTTCCGGCCCGTTCGCTTCCGGTACGATGATGCCCGCGACGCCTGCCTCCTTCGCTGTCGCGGCGAAGAGGATCGTCCCGCGAACGGGCCGGACCTGCCCATCCAGGCCGAGCTCTCCGATGAGCATCCACCCGCGCGCCCGCTCGGCGGGCATCTGTCCGGAGGCCGCGAGCAGTGCGATGGCCGCCGCCAAGTCCAGGTGCCCCACGCCAGCCGCGGGGAGGTCTGACGCAAGGTTGAGCGTGTAGCCCCCTTGGGGGACCTCGTAACCGCTGTTCGTCACCGCGGCGTCGATCCGGGCCATCATCTCGCGCAGCGAAGGCGGACGGCCGCCTGAGCTGGGGACAGCGATTTCGACGCCGACGAGGGTGCGCTGCAGGCCAAGGGACGTTGCCGCGGCGATGCGGGTGGTGGCTGACATGGCGATTCGATCGGGGAAGGAGGATGGGAGAAAGGAATGACCCGCTTCGTTTTCTTCTATGGCGGGTGGATTGTAGGGCGTGGACCGAGGGAGCGAGGGAGTGGGTTGCCGGCGGCCTCCGTCAGGCGGCCAGCAACAGGTTCGAGCGCTCGCCACAGGGGTGATGACGTCTCGGGTATGGGAGCCCGCCGTCGTGGAGCGTTGCCAGGCGGCTTGCGGTCGGATGGTCCAGGCCGAAGAGGTAAGCGAGGTTGCCGGGATGTCGAATTCGGCGGAAGATCGGCAGTCTGAGCACACGACGCGTCCACGACTTCCAGTCTTCGCCAATCTCTCTCGCGGGCGCGCCGTAGCCACACAGCCTCGCGACGGCGTAGTCGATCCCACGCTCCTCCCGGCGGATCTTGGAGATCATCCGTTCGGAAATAACCGAGCCGTCCGGCGCGAGATGGAGCCAGCGAGGACGCGCGCGGCCGGCGAACAGCGCGCCTTTGGCCTTGTAGATGGTGCCGTAGTGCGCCTGCTTAGTCAGCGCTCCTTCCAGGGTGTGTCTTTCGAGGGGATCGGCGAAGGAGAGCACGGCTCTCGCCCCCTTCTCCTCGCCGAGAATTCGGAAGCATCTCTTTAGGAACCACGTTTCTCCATTGAACCTCACCGTGTCTCCGCAAACGAACCGGCCGAGTTCGACGGCGGCGGTGTGGTCGAGCCCTGTCCAGCGGGGCAAGACGGCTTCCGACATCGGAATCGAGAAGACGGCGACGCCTGCGAGTGAAGGGCCGGGTCCCCACAAGCCAACGGACAGCCGCGCGGCCGGGAAGGTCCCGGAGTAGTGTTCTCGTTCGACGAAGGTACGAGCCTGTGCTTCGGCGAGTCCGTCGACGGCGTAGCCGGTAGGTCGGAAGTGATCCGATGGGGCGACCCATCGCTCTCGTCTCGTGTTCCACCGCTTTTCGCAATCGAAGAGCGACAGCTGCGACATCAGTGCACTCGTCGTGGTGTTTACGTAGAAATCCCCTCCGTCTCCGGACGGAAGGGGATGAGCACCGATGAGGGGATTGTTTTGGGGACCACCACCCGCCCCGCGCATCGGATCGAGCCTCTAACCAGGCGAGCTACGGGGGCCGCGCGGGCCTTCCGTCGGGCAGCCGACCGACCGCTGAAAGGACGAGATTCGCGTCCATCGAGACGCGGACAGCGGGCGCCCGGGCGCGGATTGGAGTTCGTCGAGCGCGTCGAGCTCGATTTCTGCGGATTAGACAGCCTGTCGGCGCCTCGCAGCGGCGAGCGGGTCAGTGCTGACGGGCCGGCGCGCGGCTCGGCGGGCTCGAGCCGGTCAACGCTTCGGCACGTTACCGCGTCCGTCCTGCAAACCTGGGGAGCGGCCGAGTTGCCAGCATGGGATTTCCGCGGGTATGAGTACGAGGAACCCCGCATCGCCGGGGCGATGCGGGGCAGCGACACTGAACGGGGTGAATCGTCGCTCCGTGGGGCTACAGGGGATTCCCTGGCCGTCGGGCTTCGGGCGATGTAGAGACACCGCTTGCTTCATACGGAAGCCGGCGTTGACAAAGGTGCGGACCGGTGAAATTTCGGTCGCATGCTACACAGAAACGGAGAGGAAATCGTCCCGGTCCTTCCATGATGATGCCTCCCGGGACGCTGCGAACGACGACGCCAGAGGTAGGAGGGTTCCGTTGCACGACTGACCCCTGTACGGATCACGGGTGAGACGACGGTTCAACCCTGTATTACCCAGCACAGTTCGTAATAGGAAAAGGTCAACGAAGGTGGCGGACGGCCCAATGTGCCAACGCGTCTCCGCCGCGGTTCCACCGGGTATTCTGGTGCGCGCAAAGCCGACTCGACCGCAGTTTGGCTGCAGTCAGGGGCGAAATCTGGACACAGCTTGGGGTTCCCGCGACACGCGGTCGGTTCCTAGTCGATTTTTAGGGAGCCGTGTACGGTCTTGGCGCCCCTGGTGTCACGGCGCGTTACATCGGGTTACGGTCGAGGTCGAAAAAATTGTGTGATTCAGCGGGTTTTGTTACGGCCGGGGGTAAGGCGTTACACACCCGCCGCCAGGTTGTGGCCCTGGAGGTCGGGGGTTCAAGTCCCCTCGCTCACCCCTTGTAAACGGCCGTCGCGACGTACCATACGTCGGGCGGCCGTTTGTTTTCCCCTGATGTTGCGCCTTGACCAGACCTCGATCGAGCGCTCGCGGGCCGGCTTTTTATCTCCGGACCCTCGTAAAATGGTCTCTCGCAGAGACGCGCGGAGTCCGTGTCTCTCCGAGAGGCGCTTTTGGATATTGGCGTCGGGCGAACCGCACGCCCCACCACAGTCCCCCCGATGGCCGGGGCGGCGTGGACTGGTCCTGGACACCTGTGTCACCTGGCTCACGACGGATCCGGGCTGGGCCGCGCCCCTGGGGGTGGCACGGCCTGAAATGCGCCCCGCCCCCGCGAGAACGAGCCTCCGCGGGCGAAGGCTGTAGACGCGTGTGCCGTGGGTCGGACGCCGAACGCACGGGAGAGCCCGTAGCCGCAACCTGTGCTGCCGCGAGAACTGGACGCCGGACGACCGCTGATGGGTCCCCGCTCTGCCTTCTTCGTGCCCTGTCCGTGTACGAAAACCGGACAGGCTGACGAGGGTCGTCGTCCGGCGAGGACACCGACGCCTGCAGTCGCGACGGTCGCCGGCGCGCGCAGCCATGCGTCCCTTCCCCCGGTGGTCGGTGGCGCCAGGCCGAGTTGCAGGCGGCGGTATCGGTGAACGAACGTTCGATGGATTCGAAGCGAGCGTCGCGCACGTCCTCCGTAACGTGAAGGCCCGGTGGGGACGTGGAAATTCGGCCGCCGCGATGTAACTGGACAGGATGCCTTGCCGACAATAATCGTGCGTGGCTATGTTGAAAGAACGCACCGCCGGCCGTCGTCGCCGGTGCCACCGCCGCCCGTGGCGTCTTCAGTCGCACCGGGCCAGCGGACTGCCGGTTCCCCACCCCATATCGCCGCCCCGGCCTCGCGGTTGGACCCGGCGGCACCACGCACTACGGGCCATGTCAGGGACGCCCTGTGACTGAGAGGGCGGAGCCGTATCCGCTGCGCGCATCCCAGCCCGACCTTCCCGCCGTCCACTCCGAGACCGTCGCAACTCCCGCTTCGCGCCCCGTGTGCGGCGCGGGCTGAGCGGTGTGCCCGTCCGCCGACTTCCCTCGCACGAACGTCTCCGGCGCCCGCGCCGTACGCGGCGGGCGGCCGCATCTCCTGGCGCGATGTCCGCCGCGGCTGGAGGGGTCGGCATCCTTCCGCGCCGCCCGCTTCGCTCCACCCCGGCATACCGGCGTCCCCGGCCCGGCGTCGCACGACGATCCAAGGTCCACTCCCCCTCACGCCCCCACCGACGCGGAGAGGTAACACACGATGAACCGCTGCATCCTGGCCGAGACGGCGTGCCGCGGCGTGGAAGGGCTGCGCGAGGACGATCCGGCCCTGTACGCGCTGCTGGTGCGTGAACAGCGGCGGCAGGCGGAAACGCTCACCATGGTGGCGGCCTCGAGCACGGCCGACCCTTCGGTGCTGGCGTGCGCCGGGTCGGCCGCCGGCAACACCACCACCGAGGGCTACCCCGGCGCCCGCTTCCACGCCGGCTGCGAGGCGGTGGACCAGATCGAGCGGCTGGCGGTGGAGCGCGCCCGGGCGGCGTTCGGCGCGCGCTACGCCAACGTGCAGCCGCACTCGGGGACCTCGGCCAACCAGGCGGCGATGTTCGCCCTGCTGAACCCCGGCGACACGCTGCTGGGGATGGACCTGGACGCCGGCGGACACCTGTCGCACGGGGCCCGGCCGTCGGTGTCGGGGCGCTACTTCCACGCGGTCGCCTACGGCGTGGACGCCCGGGGGCGAATCGACTACGACGAGGCGCGCCGCCTGGCGCTGGCGCACCGCCCCCGGCTGATCGTGTGCGGGGCCAGCGCCTATCCCCGCACGGTGGACTTCGCCCGCTTCCGCGCGATCGCCGACGAGGCGGGCGCGCTGCTGCTGGCCGACATCTCGCACGTGGCGGGGCTGGTGGCGGCGGGCGAGCACCCCAGCCCCATCGACCACGCCCACGTGACCACGACCAGCACCTACAAGCAGCTCTACGGCCCGCGCGGCGGGTTGATCCTGATGGGGCGCGACGCCGACGCCCCGGCGCCGGGCGGGCGGGGGACGCTGGCCGAGGCGGCGCAGCGCGCGGTGTTCCCCTTCTTCCAGGGCACGCCCGACCTGGCCGGGGTGGCGGCCAAGGCGCGCGCCCTGGCGTGGGTGGCCACCCCGGAGTTCCGCGTGCTGGCGCGGCGGATCACCGCCGGGGCGCGGGCGCTGGCGGCCGAGCTGGCGGCGCGCCAGTGGCGCGTGCTGACCGGCGGCACCGACAACCACATCGTCCTCTTCGACGTGCTCGCGCGGGGGATCACCGGGGTGATGGCCGAGCGGGCGCTGGAGCGGTGCGGGATCGTGGTGAACAAGAACCGCATCCCCGGCGACACCCAGCCCGCCACCGTGACGAGCGGCGTGCGTCTGGGCACCAACGGCCTGGCGCTGCGGGGGATGGGCCCCGCCGAGATGCCGGCCTGCGCCGCCCTGGTGGACGCGGTGCTGACCGCCGTGGTTCCGCGCGGCGAGCGTGACTTCGACCTGGACCCCGCGGTGCGCGACCGGGTGGCCGCCGCCGTCCGCGCGCTCTGCGCCCGCCATCCGCTCCCCGGCTACCCCGCCGCGAGCTCCCCGCCGCTCGCCGTGGAGATCGCCGACCCCGCGGCCTACCTGCACCCCTCCGTCACGGCATGACCGAGATCCTGCTCCCGCCGCCGCACGGCGCGGCGGCGGACGGCGGCCCGCCGCCGGCGTGGTGGAGGCGCACCGTGCCCGCCGTGCCGCTCTTCGCCCCCGTGGCCGTGGTGCCGGTGGACGCGGCCGCCGCGCCCGACGCCGACGCCCTGCTGGCCGCCTATGCCGCCCTCCTGGCGGGGTATGAGGACGACGACGGGGTGGCGGTGCTGTGCGTGGAGCGCGATGACCGGCACCGGGTGCGGCTGGCGGCCGGCGGCGCCCTCACGGCCGGGGCGCTCCGGGCGCGCGTGGCCGCGGCGAGGCGCGCGGCGCGGGACGCGGGGGGGGATCCGGACCCGGCGGAGCCACCCGACGCGGCGCCGGTCTTCGCCTGGCTCGATGCGCCCCCGGTAGGGGAAGAGGCGCTCCGCACGCTCCCCGGCGCGGTGGGGGTGGCGCTCGCCGGGTGGATGGAGGGGGGCGCGGTGCGCGCGGCGCTGGCGCACGACTCGGCGGCGGTGCCCGCGGCCACCGCGGCGCGGATGGCCGGGCACCTGGCCACGCTGCTGCACGGGATGGCCGACGGGCCCGGACGCCGCGTGGCCGACCTCCCGCTGCTGAGCGACCCCGAGCGCGCGGAGCGGCTGCGCTGGAACCAGGCCGACGCGCCCTTCCCGCGCCACCTCTGCCTGCACCAGGCCTTCGAGGCGCGGGTGGACGCGGCGCCCGACGCGGCCGCGATCGTCCACGGCGACCAAGCGTGGAGCTACGCGGCGGTGGAGGAGGCGGCAAACCGGCTGGCGCACCACCTCCGCCGGCGCGGCGTGGGGCCCGAGGTGCGGGTGGGGATCTGCGTGGGGCGCAGCCCCGCCGTGGGGGTGGCCATCCTGGGGGTGCTGAAGGCCGGCGGCGCCTACGTTCCGCTCGATCCCGCGTACCCGGCCGGGCGGCTGGCGCAGATGCTGACGACCGCCCGCGTGCGCGTGCTGGTCACCGAGTCGCCCCTCCTCGCCGCGCTCCCGGCGGAGGGGGTGGAGACGGTGCTGCTGGACGCGCACGCGGACCAGATCGCGCGCGAGCGCGCGGCGCGCCCCGGGAGCGGGGTGGAGCCCGCCAACCTGGCCTACGTGATCTTCACCTCCGGCTCCACCGGGCAGCCCAAGGGGATCGCCCTGGCGCACCGCGGGGTGATGAACAACCTGTGGGACCTGAACCACCGCCACGCCGTGGGCCCGGCCGACCGCGTCCTCCTCCTCTCCTCGCTCTCGTTCGACATGAGCGTGTACGAGACGCTGGGGATGCTGGCCGCCGGGGGCACGGTGGTGGTGCCGCTCCCGGAAGAGGCGGGCGCCCCCGCGGCGTGGGCGGCGCTCTGCCGCCGCCACGGGGTGACGGTGTGGAACTCCGCCCCGGCGCTGCTGGGGATGCTGGCCGAGCACGCCGAGGCCTTCCCCGCCGAGGCGCCGCGGGGGCTCCGGCTGGCGTTCCTGGGCGGCGACTGGGTGCCGGTGGGCCTGCCGGACCGGGTGCGCGCCTGGGCGCCGGCGCTGCGCGACTTCGTGGTGATGGGCGGCGCCACCGAGGCCTCCATCCACTCCACGATCTTCGCGGTGGGCGAGGTGGACCCGGCGTGGCCGAGCATCCCCTACGGCGTGCCGATGGCCAACCAGCAGGCCTGGGTGCTCGACCGCCACCTCCGCCCGCTCCCCGTGGGCGCGGCTGGCGAGCTGTACCTCGGCGGGCTCGGCCTCGCGCGGGGCTACGTGGGGCGCGCCGGCTTCACCGCCGAGCGCTTCCTCCCCGACCCCGTCTCGGGCACGCCGGGCGCGCGGCTGTACCGCACGGGCGACCGCGCGCGCTGGCGTGCCGACGGGGTGCTGGAGCTGCTGGGGCGGATCGACCACCAGGTGAAGATCCGCGGCTTCCGCATCGAGCCCGGCGAGGTGGAGACCGCGCTCCGGCGCCACCGGGCCATCTCGCGCGCGGTGGTGGCGGCGGTGGGGGAGGGGAGCGAGACGCGGCTGGCGGCGTGGCTCGTGGCCGCCGACGGCGCCCTGCCCCCGCCGCCGGCGGCGCTGCGGGCGATGCTGCGCGAGACGCTGCCCGACTACATGGTTCCCGCCGCGTTCGTGGTCCTTCCCTCCCTCCCGCTGACGCCCAACGGCAAGCTGGACCGTGCCGCGCTCCCGGCGCCGGCGTGGGGCGCGGACACCGCGGGCCGGACCGGGCCGCGCACGCCCCTGGAGGCGGCGCTCTGCGTGGACGCCGCGGCGCTCCTGGGCGTGGCGGAGGTGGGGGTGGAC
>Ga0070685_10000924_pt1 | contig 15809 bp, 16 predicted proteins | sample KBSS13LmetaG_FD_65651 | JGI IMG/M metagenome (GOLD analysis project Ga0070685, IMG submission 65651) | Switchgrass rhizosphere microbial communities from Kellogg Biological Station, Michigan, USA - KBS S1-3L metaG | ecosystem: Host-associated > Plants > Roots > Rhizosphere ...
GTCTCGATCATCACCCAGAGCTGCATGGAGCGGGCGGCGCCGGCTTCGGACAGCGCCTCGTCGAGCCAGCGGATCTCTTCGCCGGTCGAGATCTTGGGCGCGAGGATGGCGTCGGGCTTGGCGTGTGCGGCTGCTTTCAGGTCTGCCTTGCCCCATTCGGTATCCTGCCCGTTGACGCGGATGACGAGTTCGCGCGGGCCATAGCCTCCCGCCTTCACTACATTGCAGACGCGCTCGCGGGCCTCTGCCTTGGCTTCGGGAGCGACGGCGTCCTCAAGGTCGAGGATCAGCGAATCCGCCGGGAGGGTCTTGGCTTTTTCCAGGGCGCGCTCATTGGCGCCGGGCATGTAGAGCACGGAACGGCGCGGGCGGATGGCGGTCATCGGACAAGTCCTCGGGAGCAGGGTCGGGCTGGTATCACCTGATGACGGAGGCATCCGTTAATATCAAGCTGGAGCGCGCGGCAGGCTTGGTTAAGGTGCGCAATCGCCCTCACACGCGAGACGTAAATGCCGCTGGTGCTCGTAATCTCATCGTATGTCGCCGGAAGCCGCGTCGGCGGAGGGATTGCTCCGTTTGTGCTGGGGCCGATGAAGGTGGACCCGGTGCACGTGCCGACCTGTCTGTTCGGCCGCCATCCGGGCTGGGGTCCGCCGGGCGGGGCGGCGGTGGATGCGGGGGTGATGGCCGGGATGCTGGAGGGGATAGAGGCGAACGGGCTGTTCGGGATGGTGGATGCTGTGGTGACGGGGCATTTCTCGCATCCCGAGCAGGTGGCGGTGGCGGTGGACGCGATCCGGCGGGTGAGGGCGCCGCCGAGAGGGAAGGCGCACGAGCATGCTCCGGACAAGCCGATCATCATTGTCGATCCGGTGATGGGGGATGTGGGACCGGGGCTCTACATCAAGCCGCCGGTGGCCGAGGCGCTGGCGCGCAATCTGGTTCCGGTGGCGGACATCGTTGCGCCCAACCTGTGGGAATTCGGGCGGCTGGCGGGGGTGGATGCGCCCGGCTCGGCAGAGGATGTCGTGCGCATCGCCAGAGAGAAGGGCGGGCGGTGGCTGGTGTCGTCTGTTCCCTCGCCCGCGGGGATCGGTGTGATTTATGTCGGTAACGGCGCGGCGTTACTGGCGGAGACGCCGCTTGTGCCGGGGAAGATTCCCAACGGCACGGGCGACATGCTCACGCTGCGCTTTGCGGGCGGGCTGGTATGCGGTTTCGGCGTCGAGGGCGCTCTGGCCGATGCGGTGGGCGCGACGCACGGCGTGATCGCCAAGACGGTGGAATGGCAGGGGCCTGAGCTCTGCGTTGCGGCGTGCAGCGATCTGCTGGCGCAGAGGTTCAGCGCGAGCGTGCGAAAGATTTCGTGAGTACCCGCTCGCACTTGCACGGTCCGGCGCCTACATCGGCATGGCGGAGGCCATCATGATCGACCACACATCCTTCGGCGTCCGGGATTATGATCGCGCCGTAGCTTTCTACACGGCTTGCCTCTCCCCGCTCGGCTATGCCCTGCAGCGCCTCAAGCCAGATGAGGCCGCTTTCGGCACGCAGCAGGATTGGGGTTTCTTTCTCTATCCCGCGGCGCAGGACAAAGGCATTATCGGCGAACGCAACCATGTCGCCTTCCGCGCGCCCAGCCGGGAGGCTGTCTCTTCCTTCAATCGCATTGCTGTCGAGCACGGCGGCAGGCAGGTTCGCCCCGTCGGCGCACGCCCGGACATCGGGCCGGAGTATTTCGGCACGGTACTGACCGACCCTGACGGCCACACGATAGAGGCGGTGTTCTGGGACCGCGCCTAGAGTGGGTCGCGCCACGAGCCCGCGTTGACCTTCTTGTCTTCCGTGTCGAACACGCCCTTGCCGGGCACGAAATTCATTTCCAGCCGCACGCCGTCTGGATCCTCAAACAAGATCGAATAGTAGCCCGGCGCCCACACGTCTTCCTGTGGCGCACGGATGATCGGCACGTCCAGCGTCTTCACGAAGCCATGCAGTGCATCAATGTCCTCGCGCGCGCGCGCGCGGAAGCATAGATGATGGAGGCCGATGCGGCGCTGCACGAAGCGCTCGCCTTCGTGTTCGGGAGCCGGCGGCGAGATGAGGACGCCGGTGCGCCCGCCGACGCAGTAATAGCCGCCGGGCTCGTCCATCACCTGTTTGAGGCCGAGGAAGGGCAGGAGCTTGCGGTAAAAATCGCGGGAGACCTCGAAGCGACCAGCGGTGATCTGGATATGTGCTATACCGTTGATCTCGATCATGTGTGCCTCAGTTCGGTATCCAGAGTTGGGTTATCGGCGACAGAACAACGGGACGGCGCTTCGATCAGTCTACACCCACAGTTCGATCGTAGGAGCCAGGAAGACGGCGCGGCGAAGGTCGCTATCGGGGGTGAAGGCGCGCGGCTGGAGATTGCCGGCGAAGATGGGGCGCGTAATGGGATCGGCGGCGATGGTGAGATCGGCGCCGCCGGAGAGAACGATGCGCAGGGACATCGGCGCGATGTCGATGCTCTCGATGGTGCGGCCGGCAATGTGGTCCCGGAAGGTGTCGATCCCCGTGGCTGACCACGGCTCGGGCCGGCCGAATGTTTCGTGGTGGAGATCCTCGATGAAGCGGTCCTCGCAGGTCATCCAGGAGGCGGCGCCCCAGAGGGCGATGACCAGCCACTCCTTACCGAGGCGCAAGGCGAAGAATCCGGGGCCGCCCATCCCGTAGGTTCCGGCGCTGGCTGTGACGTCATCGATGCGTCGGCCGCGGAGCGCCACGGGATCGAGCGGCTCCGGCTGGAAGGGCATGAGGTGGCCGGATGGACCGGAGGCGCGGCGCTCGCCCTGGGGCAAGGGACGAGCGGGGTCTGGAATCTGGAACTTGTAGATCAGAGTGGCCATAGGCGGACCATGGCCCCAACCCCGATTGACCTGCAATGGCGTCTGCGCCGATGCTTCAATCATGGGTGTGACGGGACAGATAGCGCCGGGCTTCGAGCGAGTCGCGCGCGCATTCGAGCAGAATTTCGATGAGGGGCTGGAGCATGGCGCGGCGTTCGCCGTGTTCCTCGGGGACGAGTGCGTTGTCGACCTTGCGGGCGGATGGAGAGACAAGCGCAAGACGCTGCCTTGGGAGAGGGAAACGATCTCGGCGATGTATTCGACGACCAAGGCGATGATGGCGCTGGTGGTCGCGATGCTCGTGGACCGGGGCAAGCTTGCCTATGACGAGCCGGTGGCGGCGTGGTGGCCGGAGTTTGCGGTGGAGGGCAAAGGGGACTTCACGCTGGCGCAGGTGCTCTCGCACCAGTGCGGTATTCCGGGGTTCGTTGAGCCGATCGACACGGCGTTGTGGTTTGATCCGATCGGGCTCGCTGAAGCGATCGCGCGGATGAAGCCGATGTTCTGGCCGGGCGAGGGCACGGGCTATCACCCGTTGATCCCGGGCTATGTTGCGGCGGAGCTGGCGCGGCGGGTGGATGGACGGACGATCGGGGGCATACTTCGCGACGAGGTGTGTGGGCCGCTGGATCTGGATTATCGCATTGGCACGCCGGTAAGCGAGTTCGAACGGATTGCAGAGCAGCTGAAGCCGCTGGACCCGCCGCAATTCGGGGAGCGCAATGCGGTGCTGCAGGCCGCTTTCCTCAATCCATGGTCGGCGCCGGACCGGGATGGCGAGGCGTGGAAGACACGGGAGATACCTTCGGCGAACGGGATCGGTTCGGCGAAGGCAACGGCGCGGATCATGTCGGCGTATGCGCTGAAGGGGCGGATCGGCGAGAGGCGGCTGATATCGGAGGATACGTGGCGGCAGCTGGTGCGCGAGCGGGTCGTAGGCATGGATCATGTGCAGCCGGGACGTATCGGGTTTGCGGCGGGGTTGCAGAGGAATACGCAGGCCTCGCTGTTCGGGCCGGGGCCGCATACTGTGGGGCATACGGGCTGGGGCGGATCGGCAGCGTGGGCCGATCCGGATGCGGGGTTCTCGGCGGCGTACCTGATGAACCGCAAGGGCACGCATCTGTTTGCGGATCACCGCCGCGCACGGCTGATCGATGCGGTTTATTGCTGCCTGTGATGTGGGCTTGCCTCTGACAGCTGCGGATGTAAGTCCGGCGCATGAGCGAGATTTCGGGATTTGTGGCCGCGGGCTTCGAGCCGGTGCGCGAGGCGTTTGCGAAGAATTTCGAGGACGAACTCGAACTCGGCGCGGGCTTTGCGGCGTATCTGGGCGATGAGCTGGTGGCCGACCTGCGCGGCGGGTTTGCGGATCGCGCGCAGACGATTGCGTGGAACGAGCGGACGCTGTGCCCGGTCTATTCGACGACCAAGCCGGTCGCGGCGCTGGTGATTGCCATGCTCGTGGAGCGTGGGCAGCTGGAATACGATTCGCCCGTTGCGAATTACTGGCCGGAATTTGCCGCCGAGGGCAAAGGCGCGATCACGGTGGCCGAGGCGATGTCGCATCAGGCGAGGCTGCCGGGTTTTCCTGATCCCATCGATGCTGCGTTGTGGACCGAGCCGCCAAAGATCGCGGAACTGCTCGCCAGGATGAAGCCGATGTGGGGCAGGGGCGAGGGCTCGGGCTATCACCCGCTGACATGGGGATACATTGCAGGTGAGCTGGTGCGGCGCGTGTCGCGGCGGTCGCTGGGAGCGATCCTGCGCGAGGATGTGTGCGGGCCGCTCGGCATCGATTTCTGGATCGGCCTGCCGGAGAGCGAGCATGGCCGTGTGGCGCAGGTGCTGAAGCCCAAGGCGCCAACCGAGTTCGGCGAAAAGAACGACGCGTTGCGCGCGGCTTTCCTCACGCCGTGGGCTGCCGCCAATCGCGGGGCGACGGAATGGCGCCGGGTGGAAATACCGTCCGCCAACGGCCATGGCACGGCGAACGCTGTGGCGCGGCTTTATTCGGCGTATGCGCAAAAGGGCCGGATCGGCGAGACGCGGGTGATCGCGCCGGCGACGTGGGAGGAGCTCACGCGGACACGTGTGTCGGGCAAGGACCGCATCCTGCCGGGGCATGCCTCGCTCGCGGCTGGGATCATGCGCAATGTGGACGGGCTCTACGGTCCCAACCCCAACACGCTGTGGCATTCGGGCTGGGGCGGCTCCGGCGCGTTCGGCGATCCGGACAAGGGGCTCTCGGGCGCCTATGTGATGAACCGGCAGGGCACGCACCTCATCGCAGACGACCGCCGCACGCGGATCATCGATGCGCTATATGGCTGCCTCTAGCTTGCCATCAGGAAGCTCGGCTCGGCGCCTTCCTTCAGCACGACGCAGGTGAGCGGGCCGCCATAGCAGGCGCCGGTGTCGACATTGATGCGTTGGGGGACGATCTCGGGCTCGTCGCGCGCCATGTGGCCGTGGATGACGGTGATGCCTTCGAGTTCCTTGCGCTTCGGCCAGCGCTCCGTCTCGGTGAAATGGATGGAACGCGTCCAGATGTGCACGCTTTCGTCGTCTTCCGGAAACGTGGGCGGATCGATGCCTGCGTGGACGAAAACATAAGTCCCTTCGCGCCACAATGTCGGCAGGGCGCGCATCCAGGCGATGTGTTGCTTCGGGACTGAGTTGCGCCAGTCTTTGCCAGTCGGGTCAGGCGAACCGAAATAGCTAATGACGGTGGCAAGGCCGTGGCCATCCGCCCAGCGTGCGCTGTCTTCGGAGACCAGGGCGTCGAGCATCATGTCCTCATGATTGCCGAGGAGGGAGACGATGCGGATCTTCGTCGAGCCTTCGAACATGGCCTCAAGCGCGAGGATCTGCTCGATTGCGCCTCTGCTGTCCGGCCCACGGTCGACATAGTCGCCGAGGTGGACGATGACGGCGGGCGATTTCTCGAAGGCGATGCGGTCGAGGATAGCGGCGTGCAGAGCGCGGAGCTTGTCCGCCTCGCCATGGATGTCGCCGATTGCAAAGTAGATGGGGGACATCGCTCCCGCCTGAACCCGCTGTTTCCGGAGAGATCCGGATGTGGGGCGGTTTCAGGCGGCGAGCAAGTGTTCTGTCTGTAAGCCTAGACCGCCGCGACGGTTGCGAGCTTGGCCAGCACGGCGACGCCGGCCGGGCCGCCTTCGCCGCGCACGTCTTTGGCGTGGAGCGCAACGAGCGCTGCAAGATGGGCTTTCGCCACCATCAGCATCCTGTCGTCGAGCGGGTTGGCGCCCTTGCGCAGCGTCTCGATCAGCGCACGCGCGATCTTGCCGAGCAGGGGATAGCCGAGCACGCCGGCGAGGCCCGCCATGTCGTGCATCGGAGCATAGATGGTCTCGAGCTTCAGCGCGCCCGGCTGGGCGGCGTTCACCGTCGCCTGCAGGTCGGCGAGCTGAGCGCGGGTGCTTTCCCACCACTCGGCGCGCGCCTGTTCCCATTCAGGCGACTGCGTAGGATCGTTCATAGCGCTCATAGCTGTCTCAAACCCTTTGAAATCTACTTGTCCCCGACGGCGTCCCGAGCGCCGCGTGTAGATCACACGCAGGGTTTCCTGTGCGTGAAGCGATGAAGCCGGATTTATTGCGTCTGCGAAAAATCCAGCTGTGTCTTTGCTGGACTAAATATGATCCGCAAATCTTAAAAACCCCCTAGAGCGGCACACGCGTTTGCACGCTTTTGCTTGGTTTCGTGGGTTAAGATTTGTGGTGTTGCGTGTGGCGCCCGTCTTGCGAGGAGAGTCTCGAAATCGCCCCTCGCGTTTTCGCATGGCAAAACTCATCGCCCCGCCGCTGCACTGCAACGGCGGGGTTTTTATTTTCTTCACCAAGGAAATTAACGACGGGCTTGGGTCTCTCAATCCGCCGTCGGAGCTACCGCAGCGGCGGGCGGGGCTGTGGCCTTAAGGTCCGCGGAGCGGGCGGAAAGCGTAAAGATGATTACGCCCAGCCAGATCAGGCCGAAGGTCACGGCATGGCCCGGTGTGAAATGCTCACCCAGCGCCAGGGCGATCACGAACTGCAGCGTCGGCCCGATGTATTGCAGGACGCCGATGGTCGAGAGCTTCAGCCTGCGCGCGCCGAGGGCGAACAGGATCAGCGGGGCGGCGGTGAACGGTCCGGCGAGCAGGAAGAGCATGACCAAGCCCGCGCTGCCATCGCCCCAGGCGCTCGGGGTGTGAGGGATGAAGAAGAGGTAGATTGCAGCGACCGGCGCCAGCCAGATCGCTTCCATTGCAAAGCCGACGCGGCTGTCGACCTGGATCGTCTTGCGGATCGCGCCATAGATGGCGAAGGACACCGCGAGCGAGAGCGAGATCCACGGAAACTGGCCCACAACCAACGCCTGGTTGATGACGCCGAGCGTGGCAATGCCAAGCGCCACAAGCTGGAGCGGCCGAAAGCGCTCGCCGAAGAAAATCGCGGCGAAGAGGAACGTCACCAGCGGGTTGATGAAATAGCCGAGCGATCCTTCGAGCACGCGGTTGTGCGTCACCGCCCAGATATAGATCGTCCAGTTGCAGGCGATGGCGAGGCTGGAGGCGAGCAGGCCGAGCAGCATGCCCCGGTTGCGGTGCAGGGCGGCGAGGTCGCTCATCTTGCCGGCGGCGGCAATAAGGATCAGCGCGGTCGGCACCGACCAGACGATCCGGTGCGCCAGAATAACGGTCGGGGAGGTGTCCCCCAGCAGCTTGAAGTAAAGCGGCAGGAAGCCCCAGAGCGCATAGGCGCCAATGGCGGCCAAAAGGCCGGTGCGGGTTTCGGCATTCGTAGGCATCGCCGGTAGATAGGCGCTTGGCGGGCCGCCCGTAACCGGAATAACGACATCATTTCTGGCCTGAGCCCTGAGAAAAACTCCGGGCCGGTCCGCTCGCAGGAATGGCAGCCGAACGGACGGGCAGTGCGACACCGTGTCAGGCCCGGACCGCCGCCGGGACCGGAAGTCTTTAGGAAACCCGCAAATTCCTTAACCAGGCGCTTCTAGCATACGTTTGATGCGTATCTTCGGCCTCTGCTTCGATTCGACGTCGCCGGGCGTGCCTCACGGGCATGATCCGGGCCTCGTGGCCCTTTCCTTCGTGATTGCGCTGTTTGCTTCCTATTGCGCGCTGGACATGGCCGAGCGCCTGCGCGCGGCAACGGGCAGGGGACGCCTCATCTGGCTTGGCATGAGCGGCCTCACGCTCGGCGGCGGCATCTGGTCGATGCACTTCGTGGCAATGACGGCGTTCAAGGCGCCCCTCGAGCAAGGCTATGATCCCGGTGCGACTTTCCTGTCAGGCGCCATAGCCATCCTTGCCGTGACGGCGGGACTTGCAGCGCTCGGCCGCCGGCCGGGATGGGCAAGGCTTATCGCCTCGGGCGTCGTCGTGGGCGTCGGCGTTGTTTCGATGCACTATGTCGGCATGGGCGCACTCCAGGTGCCTGGCGAGATCGTCTACCGGCCGGGGCTTTTCGGGATATCGGTGCTGATCGCGTTGACGGCGGCGACCGTCGCGCTGTGGCTCTCCACCAAGGTGACGCAGGCCTGGCGCCGGGCCGCGGCTGCGTCCGTGATGGCGGTTGCGATCTGCGGCTTGCACTACACCGCCATGGCCGGCACGGCGATCATCGCCGCGCCGGTGTTTCGTGTCGAGGAGGCGGCGGTCTCCAAGGAATTGCTGGCGGCCATCGTCACGGTCTGCGTGGGGAGTCTCCTGCTTCTCGGACTCATGATGGCCTTCCTCGACCGCCGGGCGGCGGGCCGCGCTGCAGCCCTGGCCGAGGCCGAGCGCCTGCGCCAACTCAACACCGAACTCGAAGCGGCACGCGCAGCAGCAGAAGCTGCCTCCGAAGCCAAGACGCGCTTCCTCGCCACGATGAGCCACGAGATACGCACCCCGATGAACGGCGTGCTCGGCATGCTCGAGGCGGCGATGCGCGGGAAGCTCGATCCGAAAGTCCACGACCAGATCGCCACGGCGCGGGATTCGGCGAAGAACCTCCTGCAGATCCTCAACGACATCCTCGACCTCTCCAGGATCGAGGCGGGGGAGCTGCCGATCGAGCGCATCTCCTTCAGCCCGCGCCGGGAGATCGACAACGTCCTGTCGATGTTCGAACCGGCGGCGGTCGAGAACGGCCTTACGTTCAACCGCGAGATCGATCCGGGCCTGCCGCAATGGGTGATGGGCGATCCCACGCGCTTCCGGCAGATCCTCACCAACCTCGTCGGCAACGCATTCAAGTTCACGGCCGCCGGCAGCATCAGTGTGTCTGCGCACTATTCGGGCATCGGCGGGCGCAACGGCACGGTGCGCGTAATGGTGCGGGATACCGGCATCGGCATGGACGAAAAGGAGCGCGCCAAGTTGTTCGCGCGCTTCAGCCAGGCCGACGCCTCGACCACGCGGCGCTATGGCGGCACGGGCCTCGGCCTTGCGATCTGCCGCGAACTGGCGACAGCCATGGGCGGGCGCATCGGCGTCGACTCGAAGCCAGAGCAAGGCTCAACCTTCTGGTTCGAGTTGCCTGCGGAAGACGGGATCGAACCGGACTGGCTGAAGGCCCAGAAAAAGGCCGACGTGACGCCCAGCGGCCGGCTGCGCATCCTGGTCGCCGAAGACCATCCGGTGAACCAGAAGGTTCTTCTCGCCCTCATGGAGCCGGTCGGGCACGAGCTGCACTTCGTCTCCGATGGCGTGCAGGCGATTTCGGCTGTCGAGGCTGAAACGTTCGACGCATTGCTGATGGACATTCATATGCCGGTGATGGATGGCATGGCGGCGGCGCGGCAGATCCGCTCGCTGCCCGGAGAGGTTTCCCGCATCCCGATCATCGCGCTGACGGCCAACGCCATGGCCGGAGACCGGGAGCGCTGTATCGAGGCAGGGATGAACGACTACATCTCCAAGCCGGTGCAGATCAGCGAGCTTATGGAAGCCCTGGCGAACCATTGCGGTGGTTCGCTGGCGGAGCGCTCGCAGGCCGCCGCGCGGGATGAGACCTTGCCTGCTGCTCCCGTCGCGCTGCGCGCGCGCCGCGTCTGACCTTTCAGGTCTTCAGGGGAGCGCGCATTCAGGCTTTTACCGCTGCGCTCAGCGCCCCCCGGTTCAGCAGGAGTTCCGCCGCCTGCACCGAGAGCAGCGAGCCGCCATTGCGCAGGTCGTCGGAAACGATCCACATCGCAAGGCCGTTTTCCACCGTGAGATCATCGCGCACCCGCGAGACGAAGGTCGCCCATTCGCCCACCGCCTCGATCGGCGTGACATACGCGCCTTCCTCGCCTTTGCGTTCGATCAGCATGATGCCCGGGGCTTCCCGCAGGATCTTCCGGGCCTCGTTGGCGGGCAGGGGCTCGGCGAGTTCGAGGTGGACCATCTGGCCGACGCCGACGAAGGTCGGCACCCGCACACAGCTCGCCACCACCTGGATGTCATTGTCGACGATCTTCCGGACTTCATGGGAGACGCGCCATTCTTCCTCCGTGAAGCCATCATCCATCACGTCGTCGATCTGGGGGATGACGTTGAAGGCGATCTGGCGGGGGAATTCCTTGGGGTCCGGCGCCTGGTTGACGTAGAGTCCCTTGGTCTGGACCCAGAGCTCGTCGATCGCCCGCTGCCCCTCGCCGCCGACCGACTGATAGGTGGAGACAACCGCCCGCGTAACGCCCGCCGCGTCGTGCAGGGGCTTCAGGACCGTGACCAGCTGGGATACGACGCCATCGGGTACGGAAATGATGTTCCGCTTGGAATAACCCTCGATCGCGCCGGCATTGACGCCCGATACGATGAGCGGGACCTGCGGATCGTTCCGGAAAGCGCGCGATGTGTCGATCACAACGCAGGAAGCGGAGATCTTGGCTCCATACTTACGCGCCGGCTGGTCGCCGGTGGCCATGATGCAGAGCTGTATGGTCGAAAAGTCGAACTCGTCGACGTCCCTTGTTTTCAGAGTCTTTTCGCCGAAGGAGACCTCGGCTCCCATCGCCTTCCTTGAAGACAGCGCGATCACCTCGTCGGCCGGGAAGCCGCGTTCGGCCAGCACCGACAGGATCTCCTTGCCGACCATGGTGGTGGCCCCGAGAACCGCAACCTTCAGCGCCATCATGACCTCCAGTTAAGGCGACGTGCCATGACCGTTACTGGCCAGCCGGTCGTCTTGTCGTCACATTCTCCGCAGTACATCGCCACCATGTCGCATGGCCGTCGTACGTCGACGCTGTTGATGTACCGGATGCGGATTGAGTAGTGGAAATCGGGAGCCGGGCATAGTCCTGCCAATCTTGAGTGGTTGAGGGGCTGGCCCCGTTTGAGTCCGAAGCGTATCCACGAAGCGTACCCGCGGCGGGGTTATCGCCGAAGCAGGAGTAGACATGTCGGACCTCGCCACGCTCGTGAGACAGTATGTCGAGCGTTACAATTCCAACGATGTCGACGGCATGCTGGACTGCTGTTCGGACGATGTGGTGTTCGAGACCATCACCAATCCCGGGGGCTCGATCCGTCTCAACGGCAAGGACGAGATGCGCGAGATTATCGAGGCGACGACGCGCGCCTTCCGCGAACGCCGGCATGAGCTGGTCGGCATTCTTGTCGACGGCCAGCGAGCTGCAGCCGAGACGGTGTTCTCCGGCGTTGCCGCCGCCGAGCTGGGCCAGAACGTGCGGCCGGGCGAACATATCTCCATCCGCGGCGCGACGATCTTCGAGGCCCGTGGCGACAAGCTCGCGCGGATCTGCGATTACAGCTGAGAGCTGCCCCAGTACGGGCAGAAGGCGGGCAAGAATCTGGCCTCAATCAGGATGGCCTGCAGGTTAAGGTCTCTTCTTGCTGAAATGCGGAACATCCCTGGCGCTCATGCGCTAACGGGGCATGCAACCTGAGAATGAGAAGCAGAAAGGCCAGCGAGAGAGCAGGGTCATCATCAAGTCGCCGCTGCGGCTTGCGATCTTTTCAATCGCGATCCTGATGCTCGCCGCGTTCGCGATGCGGCTTATCGCAGAAGGCTCGCCCGCGGTCAGCGGCGGCGCGTTCTAGCGGAGAATGGGCTAGCGGAGAATTGTCTAGCGAAGGGCAGGCTGCGATGGCTGCGTGATACGACGCAGCGCCTCGGCCATCTCCGTGGATTTCGAAGCCCGAAGATCGGACAGTCTCTTCGCCAGCAGCGTGATGCGCGGTTGGTTACCGGACTCTCCAACGACCTGTCTCTTCTTCCCAAAAGTCGAAGGCATTCGATGTCCTCCAGAATGGTTGGTTACCGAGGAAGTCCAATCCTGAGCCGCGCGCGGGAGGCTTTGCATGGCCATCACCGGGACGCTTCGCTGGCTGCGGGAATTCTTGCTGATCCGAGATGTGCGGAATTAACCGCTATCGCCTGCTGACGCTTCTGGAAGGCAGCCATCAGCTGCCCGTCCCAGCCATGTCTTGCTTCGAGATTGCGGATGTCCTGCCGGGTTTCCTTCAGGGCGGCGCGCAGTTCAGGCTCGCTTCCGGCGCATTCGAGACGGGCCATCGCTTGGTGAATCCACGAGGCGTAGAACTCGACCTTGGCGCGCGCATCGCGGGGTTTCAGCCCGCAGCGCTCAACCGCGTCGCGGAACACGAATTGATCGAACTCGTCCCTGTATCCGTCCATGCTTCCACCGCATCGAGTGACGATGCATTGGAAGGTGCACTCGTGGCGCCGTTGTAACCTTCGCCGATTGCGCGAAACCGCCCGATTACGCGGGTTTCATATAGCCTGTACGCTATTCGCGTGTGTTGGTTTATGGGGCCGGCATGAGCTGAGGTTTGTGAGTTGTTGTAGCGTCGTAGAATACGAATGGTCCCCTTTGTTAGTCCTTGTCGCCCCGCCTATTCCCCCGGTGAATCCGCATGCGCGTCAGTCTCCTCCTGGTTCTTCTGGCCGGCGCATGTGCGACCGCTCCTCAGACGCCGGCGCCTTCGGGCGATGCGGCGCCAGCTGAGTATGTCGCGCCCGGTCCTCTGCGCCTGTCGGCGCGCACGCTTCGCGAATATCCAGCGCCTGACGCCGACCAGGGCGTGGCCGTCGACTCCCGCCATTTCTACGCCGTCGACAACAGCGTCATCGCCAAATACGAACGTGACAGCGGCAAGCTGGTCGACCGGTGGGTCGGGCCGGACCATGGACTGATCCGTCACCTCAACTCGTGTCTGGCCCACGGCGGCAGGCTCTGGTGCGCAAACTCCAACTATTCGCTGACCCCGCACGGCTCGTCGATCGAAGTGTTCGATACGGGCTCGATGAGTCACGTCGACACGCACAGCCTCGGCATGACCGACGAGGGCTCGCTCACCTGGTTCGACCGTTTTCGCAATGGCTGGATCGCCGGCTTCGCCCACTACACCGGCGAGGGCGGCGTGGCATTCAAGGATCACACGTTCTCCAGCGTCGTGACGTTCGACGCAGAATGGCGCCGCACGGGAGGCTGGCTTTTCCCGGCAGCAGTCGTCGAGCGCATGGCGCCGGATGCGGCCTCAGGCGGCGCGATAGGCCCGGATGGTCTGCTTTACATCCTCGGCCATGACCGGCCTGAAATGTACGTGCTGGCGCGGCCCGCCATGGGGCCGAGCCTGCTCCATGTCGCGACCATCGAGCTTCAGGCTGCGGGACAGGCTTTCAGCTTTGGCGAGCGAAGGACGGTGCTGACGATTGATCGGAAGCTCGGCGCAGTTCGCGTCATCGACCTGCCGCCCGTCGATCTCGGAGCTTTTTCCGACGCGCGAACCTTCCGTTGAATGACGGAAGACCGGCATTGCGCCGGTAGGCGCCAGACTAGAGCGCCTTGAGGATCGCGTCGGTCATGTCGCGCGTAGACATCTTGCCGCCGAGGTCGGCCGTACGCGCGCCTTGCGTGAGCGCCTTGTCGACGGCTTTCACGATACGGTCTGCAACCTCGGTGCGACCGAGCGACCAGCGCAGCACCATCTCGAAGGAGAGGATAGCGGCGCAGGGGTTGGCGAGGCCCTTGCCGGCGATGTCGGGGGCAGAGCCGTGGACAGGCTCGTAGAGACCCGGTGTGCCGGGATCGCCGAGGGCGGCCGAGGGCAGCATGCCGATCGAGCCGGTGAGCATCGCGGCTTCGTCCGAAAGAATGTCGCCGAACAGGTTGTCGGCGAGGAGGACGTTGATGTCCTTCGGCGCCTTTACGAGGTGCATCGCGGCGGCGTCGGCCAGCATGTGGTCGAGCTTGACGTCAGAGAAGCTCTCCTTGTGAAGCGCGGTGACTTCCTCGCGCCACAGCACGCCTGTTTCCATGACGTTGGATTTCTCGCACGACAGCACGCCGGCAAAGCGGCAATCGCGCTTGCGGCCGCGGGCGAGTTCGAATGCGACGCGGGCGACGCGCCGGATCTCTGACGAGGTGTAGCTCTGTGTGTCGACGGCGCGGCGGTTGGCGCCTGATCCGGTGATCTCTTTCGGCTGGCCGAAATAGACGCCGGAGGTGAGCTCGCGCACAATGACGATGTCGAGGCCTTCAACGAGATGCTGCTTTAAGGCGGAGGTCGCGGCCAGCGCCGGGAAGCAATAGGCCGGACGGATATTGGCGTAGACGTCGAGCTCTTTCCGCATCGAGAGCAGGGCGGCCTCGGGACGCTTTGAGCGCGGCACGCTATCCCACTTCGGCCCGCCGACGGCGCCCATCAGGATGGCGTCGACTTCGCGGGCGCGCTTTAGGACGGACGGGATTAGCGGCTCGCCGTGCTGGTCATAGCTGGCGCCGCCGAAGGGGGCTTCTTCCAGCTTGATGTCGGGCGCGACCGCTTCGGCGATGCGGCGGGTTTCGGCGATGACTTCCGGGCCGATGCCGTCGCCGGGCAGGAGCAGAAGCGTTTGGGTATTTGCGGCCATCGACAGGTCCTCGGACAAGCTGGCAGCCTCTTAGGGCTTTTTCTTCCGCCGGGGAACCCGCGTTCCTTTTGGATTTTGCTTGAGGTCCATCGTCTCCGCCGCGACCTCGCGGATCACGCCCCGGAGCCAGGCCAGCACAGGGTCGGCGGCCCGCACATGGCTCCAGACTAGGGTGAGGTCGAGATGGGTGTCCGGCACCGGCGGCTCTTTGAGGATCAGGCCGAATTCGTCGGCGAAGCGCTCGGCAAAGGCGCGGGAGATGGTGGTCACCATGTCGGTTTCGGCGACGGCGGCGATGGCGCCGATGAAGTAGGGCGTGATGAGGGCGATGCGGCGGTGAACGCCTACGCGCGAGAGCTGAGCGTCCATGTCCGATCCGGAATCCCCGAAGATCGAAATGCCGACATGGGAGACTTTTGCGTAGTCCTTCACCGTCCAGGTCTTGCTGGACATCGGATGGCCGCGGCGCATGACGAGGACGAGACGGTCGGTTGCATAGATCTCGCTGCGGGCGCCGGGGGGCAGGGGCGTGTTGGCGACGGCGAAGGCCAGGTCGATCTGGCCGGTTTCCATACGCTGCACCAGCGTCGGTCCGTAAAGCTCGATGCGGATGTCGATGCCCGGCGCGTCCTTCGCTAGGCGCTTCATCAGGGCGGGCGCCAGCTGGATCGCATGCGTGTCGATGCCGGCGATACGGATGGTGCGCTCGACCTTGGCCGGATCGAACCCCGGCGGCTGGAACACGGCCTTCACCTGGTCGAGCGCGCCTGCAAGCTGACTGGCGAGCGCCTCGGCGCGCGGCGAGAGCGCATAGCCGCCGCCCGGCGCGCGAATGAGGAGCACGTCGCCGAGAACCTCGCGCAGGCGGGCCAGCGCGCGGCTCATGGCGGGCTGGCTAAGCCCGACATCGGCGGCGGCCTGAGTGACATTGCGCCGTCTCAGCAGCGCCTCAAGGGCCGGGAGAAGGTTCAGGTCGACGGAGGCAAGATGCACTTCGCGCATATCAGAAATACCAACTATGCAT
>Ga0070685_10000927_pt1 | contig 15798 bp, 9 predicted proteins | sample KBSS13LmetaG_FD_65651 | JGI IMG/M metagenome (GOLD analysis project Ga0070685, IMG submission 65651) | Switchgrass rhizosphere microbial communities from Kellogg Biological Station, Michigan, USA - KBS S1-3L metaG | ecosystem: Host-associated > Plants > Roots > Rhizosphere ...
TCGTCCTCGGTCGCCGTCCGCCCCGCCGCGTCCGCGAGGACCTCCTCGGCCCGGTCGTGCTCACCGAGTTCGTAGAGCGCCTCGCCGTGCAGCAGGCGGGTGGTGGTGGTCCGGTCCTGCTCGGACAGGGCCTGGAGCAGGGTGAGCGCCTGGGAGTAGTCGTGGGCGTGGCGGGCCAGGAAGGCGGCCTGGGTCAGCAGGCGGGGGTCGGCGGTGCCGGTGGCGGCCAGGTGCCAGGTGGCGAGGTGCAGGGCGTCGTCGTGGCGGCGGGCGCCGTGGCCCTGGACCCGCGCGGCCTGCTGGAGCAGCAGGTCCCGGCGGCGCAGGGCGGACATGCCGGCGCGCAGGGTCTCGCCGTACAGGGGGTGGGTCAGCGACAGGGCGGTGCGGCGCCGGTCGGTGTCGGCCTGGATCAGGCCGGCGGCCTCCAGGTCGGTGAGCACCTCCAGGGGGACGGTCTCCTCGGCGTGGGCCAGCGCGACGGGCTCGCACAGGGCGAGCAGGTCCAGCACCGGGCGGGCGGCGGCGGGGGCCGCGTCCAGGCGCGCCCCGATGAGCTCGGTCAGTTTCGGGGTGGTCGGCAGCGCGCCCTCGGCCAGCTCCCAGATCTGCCCGTCGCTCCTGAGCGTCCCGGCCTGGAGGGCGCCGTGGACCAGTTCGCGGAGGTAGAGGACGTTGCCGCCGGATGCCTCGTAGAGGGTGCGCACGGTACGGCGGCCGACGGGCCCGCCCAGCGCCGCCCGCAGCAGTTCCTCGACCCGGTCGAAGTCCAGGACGTCGAGGTCGACCCGGTGGATCGCCGAGCCGCTGACGAGGGCCTCGACGGCGTCGCTGCTCGGCTCCCCCGTGCGGACGGTGGCGAGCAGCCGGGCGACACCGGCGTCCAGCAGCTGGCGCAGCAGCACCGCCGAGGCCGCGTCCAGCAGGTGCAGGTCGTCGACGAGCACCGCCCACCGGCGGTCCCGGCGCGGTCCGGCCAGCGCGGTGGCGACCGCGTTGAAGCCCTTGACCGGGTCCGACAGGTCCACTCCGGCCGGGATGAGGTGGGCGATCGCCCCGAGCGGCACGGCACGGGCGGCGGTGGTGGCCGTCATGTGCCGGCCGTGGAAACCGGCGTTCACCGCCCGGGCCAGGTACTCCTCGGCCAGCCGGGACTTGCCCACCCCGGCGGGCCCGCACACCACGATCTCCCGGCAGTCCCGGGCCGCCCAGGCCCGTTCGAAGGCGGCCAGCTCTCCCTCACGGCCCACCAGCGGCCACTGTCCAGCCTGCACGCTCATGACGACCTCCCGGCGGCGGTCCAGGCCGGAGCCACGGCACGGCCAGCCGCTCCTCATCCACCATACTCACGCCGGCACCCGGGTGACGGGCGCGCCGGACCGCCCGGGCGCGACGGCGCCGGACGGCCCGGGCACTCCCGTGCCGCGGGTCGGGGATCAGGGGCCGGCCACCGTCAGCAGCGTCGTCACGCCGGGGTACTGCACCGTCACCCCGGTGGCCCGGTCGAAGGCCATGACGTTGGTCCCTGCCGCGACCTCGCCCACGAGGGCGTCCGTCGGGAAGAAGTCGATCCCCCAGTCCGACGTGCACACGGCGGAGGTGCCGGGGAGCACCTGCAGGAAGCACTGGGAGATCTCGTACTGCGGGGCCGTCAGTCCGCCGTTCACCTGGGCCGTGACCACCTGGGAGGACGATGTGTTTTCCACGTGGATCACACCCCTCCGCTTGTCGCCGTCGATCTCCAGGCACGTGCGGATCGTGACCCCGGGCAGGACGGCCCCGGCCGCGGTCTTGACGGAATCGATCCGGCAGACCGGCCCCGCGACCCGGTCCACGGCCTGCGACGAGGGCGCCGCCAGCAGGGACACGGACGCGACCGCAGCCAGCGTCCCCATGACACGAACGGTGTTCTTGAGCATTTCTCTCCTCCGGAGTTCGACACCGCAGAAGATCGCACGGCCCTGTAGTGCTTGCCTGGAGCAGCAGTTGCTCAAGACGGCCGGGAGCGGACCGCAGCCGACACGTCGTCACGACCGGCCCCGGCAGGGGGCGGACTACTCTTCGGGCATGACGGAAGGCCCCGGACAACTGTCCTTCGAACCGGACGGCGCGGCGGACGGCACGGCGGTCCCCGGACTGCACTACCTCCCCGGCTGGCTGGCCCCCGACGCGTGCCGGGAACTGCTCTCCCTGATCGAGGCCGGCCCGTGGTCGGCGGAGCTCAGGCGGCGGGTCCAGCACTACGGCCACCGGTACGACTACGGCCGGCGCAGCGTGGCACCGGAGGCGGCGGCCACCGCGCCTCCCCTGCCCCCGTGGGCGCGCGACCAGGCCGCACGCCTGGTCCGGGAAGGGCTGACGGACCGGCAGCCGGACCAGGTCATCGTCAACGAGTACCTGCCGGGCCAGGGCATCAGCGCCCACGTCGACTGCGTGCCGTGCTTCGGCCCGGTCGTCGCCGCGATATCCCTCGGCTCCGACTGCGTCATGGACTTCACCCACCCCGGGGACGGGACGAAGACCGCGGTGCACCTCGCCCCCGGCAGCCTGTGCGTGATGACCGGCCCGGCCCGGTACGACTGGCGCCACGGCATCGCCGCACGGAAGAGCGACCCGGGCCCGCTGGCACGGGTCCCCCGCGGCCGGCGGGTGTCGGTGACGTTCCGCTCCGTCCTCACCGCCTGACCGCCCGGCACGGGCGGCGGGGACGACAGGGCCCGCACCCTGTCGTCCCCGCCGCCCGTGCCGGGGACGCGCTCAGCCCGGGTTGCTGATGGTGTCGACGTCGCCCAGGTAGCCGATGGTGCCGTTCTGCACCTTGTAGAGGAAGACCTTCTTCGCCCTGAGTTCCCCGTCGGGCCCGAAGGAGAACTCCTTCGTCAGCCCCTTGTAGTCGACGGTCCTCAGGCCGGCCAGGAGCTTCTCCCGGGTGACGCCCGTGCCGAGCTTCTCCATCTCACTGATGATCATGTTGGTGATGTCGTAGGACTCGCCGGAGTAGGTACCCGCGGACTGGTGGAACTTCTTCTCGTACGCAGTGGCGAAGTTCTTGGTGGACTGCTCCTTCGTCGCGTCGGTGCACGGGCACGACAGGTACCAGTTCTCGGACGCGTCCCCGGCGAGCTTGACGAACTCGTCGTCCTTGGTGGCGTCGCCGGCGACCTCGATCCCCTTGAACCCGGCGCTCCTGAGCTTCTTCGCGAACGGCGCGGCGTCCGCGTAGTAGCCCGCGTAGACGAGGGCGTCGGCGCCGGAGTGGACCACCTTGGTCGCCGCGGTGGTGTAGTCCGGGGTCCCGGCCGGCACGCTGTCGTTGACGACCCGGACGCCGGCCGCCTTCAGTTCGCTGCGGGCCACGTCGGCGAGCCCCCTGCCGTAGTCGCTGGTGTCGTCGACGACGTAGACCTCCTTCGCCCCGGCCTTCCCCGTCAGGAACTCGGCGATGCCGTGGCCCTGCACGTTGTCGTTGGGCACGCCCCGCAGGAAGGAGGTGAACCTGTTCGAGGCGTCCGTCAGCCCCGGGTTGGTGGCCGACGGCGTGACGATCACCAGGTTCGACTGGGCGTAGAAGGCCGCCGACGCCTTGGTGGCGCCGGAGAACGACGGGCCGACGACGGCGACGACGTTGTGGTCGGATATCAGCTTCTGGGCCGCGGCGGGCGCCTGGTCCGGCGTGCCCTGGTCGTCGCTGTCGGCCACCTTGAGGAGGAAGGGCAGGTTGCCGCGGGCGTTGGCCCGTTCGACGGCGAGCTTGAGTCCGTTGTCCTGGTTGATGCCGAGTTCCGAGTTCTCGCCCGACAACGGCCCCTGGAAACCGATGGTGTACGTGGGCTTGGCGCCCGCCGATCCGCCGTGGCCCCCCTTCCCCCCGCAGGCGGTGAGGGCGAGCGCCCCCACCGCCACCGGAACGGCGAGCACGACGATCTTCTTGCTGAGCACTACGGGGCCTCCTGGGCTGCGCGTGAGTGGGTCGGCCGGCACGGAATGGACCACGTCTCATCGGCAGGAAACCGGACACACGCGCGGCGGTGGACGGAACATATGCCGCCAACCCGCAATACGGACAGATGCGAAGAGAATGTGTAATGCGCCTGTAATGTCAGTAACAATAGGAAAACAGGGCATTCTTGCGGGTCTTCCGGGCACGCGCGTCCGCCCCGGGACGACGCGTCGTCCGGCTCCACCGAGCGGGGGTCAGGAGGACGGGATGCCGAGCGTGGTCGCCAGGTCGAGGCGGGTGGTGACGCCGAGTTTGGTGTAGGCGCGCTGGAGGTGGTTGTCGACGGTGCGGACCGACAGGTGCAGGGTGTCGGCGATGCCCCTGCTGGGGGTGCCGGCGGCGGCGAGCAGGGCGATCTCGCGCTCGCGGTTGGTGAGGGGGGTGGTGGTCTCGGGGGCGGCGAGCAGGGGGGTGCGCACGCCGGCGCACAGGTCGGCCGAGGTGCGGGCCTGGTGCGTGGTGGCGGTGGCGCGGCGGGGGTGCCCGGCCTGCTGCCACGCGGTGGCGGCCGCGGTGGCCGCCTCGGCGGCCAGCAGGTGCGCCCCTACGGCCTGCAACTCCCCGGCGGCGGCCTGGAGCTCTTCGGGGTCCCCGGCGGCCAGTGCCGCGGCCAGGTGGGCGCGGGCCGGGGCGAGCGTGCCGTCGCAGCAGCGGGCGAGGTCGGCCAGCCGGTCGGCGACCTCCCCGGCACCGCCGAGGCGCGCGACGTCGGTCAGCAGGAGCATCTCGGAGGTGGCGTGGCCGGTGGCACGGGCCTCGGCCGCGGCAGCGGTGAGCACCGCACGGGCGCCCGCCAGGTCGCCGCGGGCCGCACACAGCCACGCCCGCCCCAGCTCCTCCTCCGCCACCGCGTAGAAACCGGTGACCGGCAGGGCCTCCGTCTCGGCCAGGGCCGCCTCGGCCGCCTCCAGGTCGCCCAGGACCGCCGCGGCGGCGGCGAGACCCGCCCACGCGTGGAACAGCGGCCGGGTCTGCCGCTGCGCCCGGGCCTGGGCGATCGCCTCGCCGTGCCAGCGGCGGGCGGCGGCGGCGTCCCCGGCCAGCCATTCCACCCGCCCGCGGAAGTGGGCCAGCCACGGCGCCGTCGGATGGGCCCCGGCGGCCCCCAGATCGGCGAGCGCACGGTCGGCGACCTCCCTGGCCCCGGCCAGCCGGCCCCCTTCCGCCAGGGCGTAGATCAGGGGGACGAGCTGCCGGGTCGGGTGGGCGGCGCCGCGCACCTCCTCCTCGATCCCCGCATGGGCGTCGTGGGCGTACTGCGCCCACCTGACGGCCTCGTCGGTGCGGCCCACCACCGCCAGCCCGGACGTCCTGGCGGTCGCCGCCACCGCCCAGGAGCTGACGTCCGGGGCCTGCCGCACGTCGGTCTCCAGGTCCTCCAGCAGGGCGAGCCCCTGCACCGGCTGACCGGAGACCACCCGCAGCGACCCCTCGTTGATCGCCAGCAGCCGCAGCCCCGCCGCACCGGTCACCCGGCTGCGGACGCCCTCGATCACCCGGAGCGCCTCGTCGGCGCGCACCGGCATCCACAGCAGGTTCCAGCTGCGCAGCAGCGCCGCGGCGATCTGCTCCGCCTCGCCGGACGCCCGCTCCTGGGCCTCGCACAGCAGTTCGTCGGCCTGCTGCCACTGGCCCAGCTGCAACAGCGCGTCGCCGTGCAGCAGGCAGCTGACGTGGGTGCGGTCGGCTTCGGGCACCGCCTCCAGCAGGTCGATGACCCGCCGGTAGTCGTGGGCGTGGCGGGCCAGGGCCGCGGCCCGCAGGAGCAGCGCAGGATCGGCGGTGCCGGTGGCGGCCAGCTGCCAGCCCGCCAGGTGCAGCGGGTCCTCGCGGCGGCGGGCGCCGTGCGCACGGGTGCGCTCGGCCTGGGCCAGCAGCAGCCCGCGGCGACGCAGCACCGGCAGCCGGGCGCGCAGCACCTCCCGGTACAGGGGGTGGGCGAGCACCAGGGTCGTGCGGCGCCGGTCGGTGAGGATCCGGACCAGTCCGGCGTCCTCGACGTCGGTCAGCACCTCCTGGCCGGAAACCGCCTGCGCGTCGGCCAGTGGCAGCGGTTCGCACAGCGCCAGCAGCTCCAGCAGCGGCCGGGCGGCCGGGCCGGCGGCGTTCAGCCGGGCCCCGATCAGCTCGGCCAGCTGGGGCGTCGCGGTCGGTGCGCCCTCGGCCAGCTGCCAGATCTCCCCGTCACCGGTCAGGCTCCCCGCCTCCAGCGCCCCCAGCACCAGCTCCCGCAGGTACAGCGCGTTGCCGCCGGAGGCGTCGTGCAGGGTGTGCAGGGTGCGCTGGTCCACGGGGGCGCCCAGCGCCGTCCTCAGCACGGCTTCCGTCTGCCCGGCGCCGAACGGGGCGAGGTCGATCCGGCACGCCGCATCACCGTCGGCCAGGGCGCGCACCGCGTCGCCGACCGGCTGGCCGGTGCGGACCGTGCCGATCAGCCGCACCACCCCGGCGTCCAGCAACTGCCGCAGCAGCACGGCCGAGGCGGCGTCCAGCAGGTGCAGGTCGTCGACGAGCACCGCCCACCGCCGGTCGTGCCGCGGCCCGGCCAGCGCGCGGGCCACCGCGGCGAAGCCCCGCACCGGGTCCGACAGGTCCGCCCCCGCGGGGATCAGGTGGGCGAGGGCGCTCAGCGGCACCGACGAGGCGGTCGCCGTCGCCGTCACCCGCGCGCCCTTCCACCGGTCGGCGGTGGCCCGGGCCAGCAGCTCCTCGGCCAGCCGGGACTTGCCCACACCGGCCGGGCCGAAGACCACCACGCTCCGGCAGCGCCGGTCCTGCCACCAGGCCCCGAAGGCGTCCAGCTCGGCGTCCCGCCCCACCAACGGCCACCGCGCGCCCGGCTCGCGCCCGTCGGACAGCGCAATGCGGCGGGGTCGGGGGTCCGTTACTGCCTCGGGCGATCCAGTCGGCCTCAACACGCTGTCATCGTAGACCGTTTCGGCCGGACGGCCCATGGCGTCCGCGGGATGTCCTATACCACCTGCCGTGCCGGACACCGAGGGGACAACCGGCCGGATGTGTCCTGCGGGAGTCGTCCCGAACCGCGACCGCGAACCGTTCATGGCCACCATTCACCTCATTCGTTGCGAGTCGTCCGATCGAAGGACATGAGTAGTCTGGGGAGGAAACAGTCGGTCACGGTGGGCGCCGGCCGGAACCGGGTCCCCCGGGGCCCGATGCCGCCGGGAGGCCCTCATGAGCGGTAAGGCCACCCCCTCGCCGTGGCCGCTGGTGGGACGGGACGCCGAACTGGGGGCCTTCGCGTCCGCCTGGGCGGGCCGGCGCTGCCGGGGCGTGGTGGTCTTCGGCCCGGCCGGTGTGGGTAAGTCCCGGCTGGCCCAGGAGTGCCTGGCCACCGCCGTCCGCGAGGGCTGGAAGGCGGCCCGGGTGACCGCGAGCGCAGCCGCCGCGGCGGTGCCGCTGGGTGCGTTCGCGCACCTGATCCCGGCCGGGGTGGACCTGTCGGACCCGGTGGAGGGGTTCAGCGCGGCGACACGTGCGCTGGCCGGGCCGCAGCGCGACCGCCGGTGGGCGGTCTGGGTCGACGACCTGCACCTGCTGGACGCCGCCTCGGCCGTGCTGCTGCGGCAGTTGATGGTCGCCGGGGTGGTGCGGCTGATCGGCACGGTGCGCTCCGGTGAGCCGGTCGGCGACGCGGTGGACGCCCTGGTCCGCGACGGCGCCGTGCACCGGATCGACCTGGCGCCGTTCGACCTGCCGCAGGTGGAGCAGATGCTGCACGCGGCGCTGGGCCGGCCGGTGGGGAACCGCACGCTGCACGAGCTGCACACGGTGTCGGGCGGCAACGTGCTGTACCTGCGGGAGCTGGTGCTGGGGGCCCTGGAGGCGGGGACCCTGACCGGCGACGGGGAGATCTGGCAGCTGGCCGAGGGCGCACTGGCCGCCACCCCCAAGCTGGCCGAACTGGTCGGGGCCCGGCTGAACGCCGCCGGCCCGGCCGCCCGGCCGGTCCTGGAGCTGCTGGCGCTGTGCGAACCGCTGCCGCTGGCCGACGCACAGGCCGTCTCCGGCCGGGAGGTGCTGGCCCGCCTGCGGGCCGGCGCCCTGGTCCAGGTCCTCACCCACCGGCACCGCACCCTGCTGGCCCTCGCCCACCCGCTCCACGGGGAGGTGCTGCGCGCCGGACTGCCGGCGTTGCGCCGCCGGGGGCTGCTGCTGGCCCAGGCCGAGCGCACCCGTGCGCACGGCGCCCGCCGCCGCGAGGACACCCTGCGCCTGGCGACCTGGCAGCTGGCCGCCACCGGCACCGCCGACCCCGCGCTCCTGGTCCAGGCAGCCGCCCTGGCCCGCCACGCCCACGACTACCGGCAGGTCACCGCGCTGCTGGAGGCGGTGCCCGAAGCCGACCGCACCTACGCCAGCTGCCTGCTGCACGGCGAGGCGCTGGGGCAGCTGGGGCAGTGGCAGCAGGCCGACGTGCTGCTGGCCGGGGCCGAGGAGCGGGCCGGCGAGGAGGGCGAGCGGGTCGCCGCGACCCTCGCCCGTACCTGGAACCTGTTCTGGACGGGGCGTTTCGACGAGGCCCTCCAGGTCGACGACGCCGCCCTGAAGCAGATCACCGACCCGGCACACCGGCAGGTGCTCACGCTGAACGAGGCGTCGATGCGCACCATCTCCGGCCAGCCCGCCCAGGGCCTCACCCTGCTGGACGCCCTGGAGACCGACGTCCTGGAGGCACCGGACGCCGGCCTGTGGGCGCTCGCGGCGCTCTGCAAGTCCGCGGGGCTGACGTTCGTCGGCCGCTCCGACGAGGCGATCGCCTGGGCGGAGCACGCCCACGCCGCCCTGAAGGCCGGACCGCAGGAGATCGGGCCGCACCCGGCCGTCCAGCTGAACCCGCTGATCCACGCCCTGGCCGACGCCGGGCAGTTGGCCAGGGCCCGCGGGACCGCCGAACGCGTCATCGCCGACACCGTGGCCGTCGACGTCGCCCTGGCCTGGCCCGGCGTGTACGCGACGCACTTCCTGGGACGGGTGGAGTGGCTGGCCGGCGACGTGGCCGCCGCCCGCCGCTGGTACGCCGAAGCCATCGCCCAGGCCCGGGCCGCCCACGTCCCCCGGCTGCTGCTCCACGCGTGGGCGGGGCTGGCGGCCTCGGCGGCGGTCCTCGGGGACGTGGAGGCCGCCGGCGCGGCCCTGGCCGAGATGGGCTCCTGCCCTCCCGCGGACCACTTCGCCGGGGAGGAGGCCCTCGGACAGGCATGGCTGCACGCGGCCCACGGCCACCTCGCCCAGGCCCGGAAGGTCCTCACCGGGGCCGCTGCCAGGGCCCGCGCCACCGGCCACGCCACCTCCGAGATGCTGTTGCTGACCGACATCGCCCGTCTGGGCGGTGCCCGTCAGGTCACCGCCCGGCTGACCGCCCTCGCCCGCAGCTGCGACGGTGCCTTCGCCCCGGCCCGCGCCCACCTCGCCGCCGGCCTGGCGGCCGACGACCCCGCCCGGTTGCTGGCCGCGGCCGGCGAACTGCGGACCATCGGCGCGCACCTGCTCGCCGCCGAGGCCGCCACCGCGGCGGCAGCGGCCTGGCAACGGGCCGGACAGCAGCGCCGCGCCGGCACCGCCACCGAGCTGGCCCGGGCCGCGGCGGCCCGCTGTCCCGGCGCCCGCACCCCCCTGCTCACCCCCGCCGAGGCCACCAGCGCGCTCACCGCACGCGAGCGCGAGGTCGCCCTGCTCGCTGCCGCCGGCACCTCCAGCAGGGACATCGCCGAAGCCCTGCACCTGTCGGTCCGCACCGTCGACAACCATCTCCAGCGCGCCTACGCCAAACTCGGCGTCACCACCCGGCGCGAACTCGCCCGCACCTTCGGCTAGGGAATTCCCGGCCGGCGGCACGGGCAGAAAAGGCGTTGCGAACGGGAGATGCCCTGCCCTCTTTCCGAACGGGATCGTTCCGGTTCCCGTTCCCGCGGAGGGCAAGGCACTTCCCTGGATCATTATTCCGCGGCAGCCAGACTCTTCACGTACTCCGTGGTGAGGGGGTTCCCCCCGATGCCCCAGTCGCCGCTCTTGACCTCTTCGACCTTGACCCAGGTCACCGGGCGCAGGTTCTCCCCCTCGATCTTCACCATCGCCTCGGTCACGGCGTAGATGATCTCGGCCTTCTGCTCGCTGTCGAAGACTCCTTCGATGACCTTCACAGTTACGAGTGGCACAATTTCTCCGATCGTTTCGGCTCCCTTTTCCCACCGGCGTCGGATGTCGGCGGGGAACCAGTGACTCCAGGAGACATGTCACGAACGGAGGCGGCCTGAGTATTCGGTACTCAAGAGATTCGATCATGCTGCCACCGGAAAGCACGTATTCTGACGGGCGATCCCGGAGGAGGAAATCCTGAACACCGCCGCCGAAAGCGCCGGAGAACGCATCGACCGGGCGCGGCGCACCGGCGCCACCGCACTGGACCTGTCCGGGCTGGCGCCGGGCGACCTGCCGGACTCCCTGACCGGGCTCCCGGGGCTGACCGCGCTGGACCTGTCCTGGAACGGCCTGACGGCGCTGCCGGAGTGGACGGCCGCACTCCCCCGCCTCACCGCGCTCGACCTGACCGGGAACCGGCTGGCCGCACTGCCGGAGTGGCTCGGCGAGCTGACCGGCCTGACCTGGCTCGACCTGACCCGGAACCACCTGACGGCGCTGCCGGATTCGCTCGGCGGCCTGAGCCGGCTCGCCGGGCTCGACCTGTCGCGGAACCGGCTGACCGCACTGCCGGACCGGCTGGCGGGGGCCACCGGGCTCACCCGGCTGTGCGCGTCGAGGAACGAGGACCTGGTGCTGCCGCAGTGGCTCGGCGAACTGACCGGCCTGACCTGGCTCGACCTGTCCGAGAACCGCCTGACGGCCGTACCGGAGGCGCTCGGCGCCCTCACCCGGCTCGTCCACCTGGACCTGTCCGCCAACGCGCTGACCGCGCTGCCGGACCGGATGGCCCGCCTGACCCGCCTCGACTCGCTGCTCCTGGCGTGGAACGGCCTGACGGCGCTGCCGCAGTGGATCGGCGGCCTGTCCGACCTGACCCGTCTCCACCTGGCGGGGAACGCCCTGACCGCGGTGCCCGACCAGCTGGCCGACCTCGCCGACCTGACCTGGCTCGACCTGAGCGACAACCCCCTGACCGCACTGCCGGACCGGCTGTTCGCCGTCCCGTGCCTGGTGTGGTGAGGGCCGCCCGTGCCTGGTGTGGTGAGGGCCGCCCGGGAAAGTTCAAGCGGCGCGCCCGCACTCAGGGTACGTACGGCCGCGCCGCTCGGGGGGCGGGAACCGGACCAAGGGGGGGTGAGGCCGAGCTCCCGACACCAGGATGGCCGGCGGCGAAGAACGGCACACGGGTAATGGTTACTTCTTTTCCCCGCCGTACCGGGAGCGGGCCGGGCGGACGGACCACCGCCTGCACCTCCCACTGCCGCGACACCCGCTCCGCGGCCTCACGTCCCTCCGCACGGTCGACGGAGGGGATCCGCGGCGGCGCGGCAGGACGCGGCAGGGCACCCGCACTAAGCATGTTCATGTCCTTCGTGACACCGCCCGGCCGGAGGCAGCGGGCGGCGGACCGGCTCCGACTCCACCCTCGCGTCCGGCACCCCCGGCACAGGAGAGCAATCGCTACCCGCGTCCGGCGCGGGGCAGCAGGTGACGGCGGGCGGGTGAGCAACGACTACTCATCACCGGGGCCCACGGGATTCCTACCGTGAAACCCCCTGGAGAAAGAGGTGGAGCAATGGGCTTCCCCGGATTCGCACACGTCGCAGTGACCGTGTCCGACCTTCCCGTCAGCGTGGCGTGGTACAAGCGGCTCACCGGCCTGGAGCCGGTCCTGGACGAGGACACCGGCCCCTTCCACCACGTCGCCTTCGCCATCGGCGGCGCAGCACTGCTCGCGCTGCACGCCTTCCCGCCCGGCACCGCCGACCGCACCGGCCAGACGTTCGACGAGCACCGCACCGGCCTCGACCACGTCGCCTTCGGTTGTGCCGACCGCGCCGAGCTGGAGCGGTGGCAGGAGCGGCTGGACAGCCTGGGCGTGGCGCACGGCGGAATCATCGACGCGCACTACGGTTCGGCCCTCGCCTTCCGCGACCCCGACAACCTCGCCCTCGAGTTCTTCGCACCGCCGGCCCCGTCCTGACGGGCGGCCTCCCCCACGACCGCGCAGGGCCGCGCACCCCGTTGCGGGGTGCGCGGCCCTGACGGTCCGGGAGCGGCGGACTACTTGGTGAACCCGATCCTGGTCCAGTCGGTGTCCTGGAAGCCGAAGGCGCCGTAGTTGGCGAGGGTCGGCATCGAGGCCACGATCTGCGGACGCTGGTAGAGGGGCAGGTTGACCGCCAGCTGCCACAGCATCTTGTCGGCGGTGTTGATGTCGGCCAGGTACGCGGCGGGGTCGATCTCGGTGCCGGCCTTGTTCATCGCCGCGTCCAGCTCGGCGGTGCCCAGGCGGGAGAAGTTCTGCCCGACGCCGGCCTTCGTCGGGGCCAGGAAGACGGCCTCGGAGTTGGACAGCGGGAAGAACGGAACGGCACCGAGCCCGGAGAAGATCGTCATGTCGAACTTGCCCGCGGCCACGTCGTCGAAGAACTTGTCCGCCGCACCGATCTTGACCGACAGCTTGATGCCGATGGCCTTCATCATCGGGACCAGCAGCTGCGACTCGTTGGTGGCGATGGGGGTGCCGGCCGGGATCGACAGGCTGAGGTCGAGCTCCTTGCCGTTCTTGGCCCGGTAGCCGTTGCTGCCCGTCTTCCATCCCGCGGCGTCCAGCGCGGCGCCGGCCGCCTTCGGGTCGTAGTCACCGAGCGCGCCGGCGTTGTCCACGTACCCGTGGGCGTTGTTGACCAGGAAGTGGTTGTTCAGCGGCTTGATCGGCCAGGGCAGGCCGCTCAGGTCGGACTGCCCGATCGCGGTGCGGTTGATGCCCTGGAAGACGGCCTGGCGCACGCTGCGGTCGGTCAGCTGGGGGCTCTTGCCGTTGAGCAGCAGCTGGCGCAGGTTGGGTGCTCCGGCGACCCGGATCGTGGCGCCCGGCACCGCCTGGGCCTTCTTGTAGGCGTCGACGGAGGGCCCGATGTCGCTGATGTCGATCTCGTGCGAGGCGAAGGCGCTCGGCTCGGTGGCGCTGTCGATCGTGCGGAAGTTGATCTGCTTCAGCACCGGCTTGGTGCCCCACCAGTTCGGGTCGCGCACCTCGGTGACGACCTTGGTGGTCGGGTTCATGGACTGGATCTTGAACGGGCCGGCAGTGACCGGGATCTTGTTCTTGTACGACGTGTTGAAGCCGCTGAGGGTGCCGATCTGCGACGCGGGGTAGAGCGGCGAGAACAGCGACTGCCAGTCGGAGAAGGGGCTGGCATAGGTGACGACGACCTCGAACTGGTCCTTGCCCTTGGCCACCGAGGCTATCTGGCTGAACCCCGTGGTGCTGGTCGCGTTGTACTTGGAGTTCTTGCCGTTGGAGGACATCCAGACCGCCCGGAAGTCCTTCCAGCTGACCGGGGTGCCGTCGGACCACTTGCCGCGCGGGTTGAGCCGGTAGGTGGTGACCTGCTTCCCGGCGACGAGCTTGTTGTCCACGCCGAGCAGGTAGTCGGTGTTGGTCGACAGCTTGTTGTCGGGGGTGGAGTGGTACAGCGACGGCAGCAGCGGCGCCATCGTGTTGACGGTGGACGCCTCGTTCTGGGAGTCCGCGTTGTAGATGTTCCACTGGGCCGAGTACTGGTCCACGGGGAAGTTGAACGTGCCGCCCTGCTTGAGGTGCGACGGGTCGACGGCGTTGATCTTGTTGGCCGTCGCGGAGTACGCCTTGTGGCTGGGCGCGGCGGCGCCGGGCCCGCTGGAGCCGGCACAGCCGGCGGCGACCAGCGCGAGGCCGGCGGAGAGCGTGACGGCCGTGGCCGTTCTGAGGGTGTGGCGAGACACGAGGGGCCTTCCTGGAGGGTGTCGGTGTCGAGTGGGGGGGCGGTGCCGCACCGCCGGGGCTCGCCGGCGTCAGACGACGCCCGGCGCGGCCGCGTGGTGACAGGCGGCGGTGTGGTCCGCACCCATCGCCCGGGACACGGGGTCCTCGGTCCGGCAGCGTTCGGCCTCGCCTTCACCGAGGCCGACGATCATGGGGCAGCGCGTGCGGAACCGGCAGCCGGACGGGACGTCCGCCGGGCTCGGCAGGTCACCGGTGAGCAGGATCCGCCGACGGGCCCGTTCCTTGTGGGGGTCGGGCAGCGGGACCGCCGACAGCAGGGCCCGGGTGTAGGGGTGCGAGGGACGGGTGAAGACCTGCTCCGCGCTGCCGGCCTCCACGATGCGGCCCAGGTACATGACGGCGACCCGGTCGGCAATGTGCCGGATCACCGACAGGTCGTGGGCGACGAACAGGTAGCTCAGGCCGAGCTTCGCCTTCAGCTCGTCCAGCAGGTTGATCACACCGGCCTGGATGGACACGTCGAGCGCGGAGACCGGCTCGTCCAGCACGATCAGCCGCGGTTCGAGGGCGAGCGCGCGGGCGATGCCGACGCGCTGGCGCTGCCCGCCGGAGAACTCGCCCGGGTAGCGCTCGGCGTGCTCGGGCAGCAGGCCGACCAGGCGCAGCAGCTCGGGCACCCGTTCGCGGATCCGCTCCCTGCTCCAGCCGTGGGTGCGCATCGGCTCGGCGAGGACGTCGCCGATCGGCATCCGCGAGTCGAGCGAGGCCATCGGGTCCTGGAAGACCACCTGGAGGTCGCGCCGCAGCGCGCGGCGCTCCCGGCCGCGCAGCGCCTTGGTCTCCTTGCCCAGCACGGTGACCGAGCCGGCCTGCCGGGTGGGCAGTTCCAGGATCTCCAGCAAGGTGGTGGTCTTGCCGCACCCCGACTCGCCGACCAGGGCGAAGGTCTCCCCCTCGCGGATGTCGAAGCCCAGGCCGTCGACGGCCTTGACGGTGCCCACCCGGCGCTTGATGACCTGGCCCTTGGTCAGCGGGAAGTGCTTGACCAGGTTGTCCACCCGCAGCACCTCGGTGCGCCGCTCGCGGTCCCTGCCGTCCGGCCGGTCCGGCAGCACCGGGGTGGGGAACATCCCGGCGCGGGAGAGGCCCGCCCCGATCTCGGCGGACCGGTGGCAGGCGCTGGACAGCTCTCCGGTACCGCGGACCGGGGCGAGCGGCGGCTCGTGGGTGCGGCAGACGTCCACCGCGATGGGGCAGCGCGCGGCGAACGGGCACCCCGCGGGCAGGGCCACCATCGACGGCGGGTTGCCCTCCACCGGGGTGAGCGCCGTGCGGCCGTCGTGGTCCAGCCTCGGGACCGCGCTGAGCAGCCCGATGGTGTAGGGCATGTGGGGCGTGTAGAAGACGTCGTCGACCGGGCCCGCCTCGACCGGTCGGCCCGCGTACATCACGGTGACCCGGTCGGCGATGCCGGCCACCACGCCCAGGTCGTGGGTGATCATCAAGATGGCGGCGCCGGTGACCTCCTGGGCCTTCGCCAGCACCTCCAGCACCTGCGCCTGGATGGTCACGTCCAAGGCGGTGGTCGGCTCGTCGGCGATGATGACCTTGGGGTCGTTGGCGATGGCCATCGCGATCACGGCGCGCTGCCGCATGCCGCCGGAGAACTCGTGCGGGAAGGACTCGATGCGGCGCCGGGGGTCCGGAATGCCGACCAGGTCCAGCAGTTCGAGCGCGCGGGCGTGCGCCGCGGGCCTGCTGATGTCCTGGTGCACCTGGAGCGCCTCGATGATCTGGGTCCCGATGGAGAAGACCGGCGTCAGCGCGGAGAGCGGGTCCTGGAAGACCATGCCGATGTCCT
>Ga0070685_10000928_pt1 | contig 15768 bp, 14 predicted proteins | sample KBSS13LmetaG_FD_65651 | JGI IMG/M metagenome (GOLD analysis project Ga0070685, IMG submission 65651) | Switchgrass rhizosphere microbial communities from Kellogg Biological Station, Michigan, USA - KBS S1-3L metaG | ecosystem: Host-associated > Plants > Roots > Rhizosphere ...
GAAACGGATCGCTACTGGAACGCGATCGTCGGCAACGGCGGCAAGGAAAGCGCCTGCGGCTGGTGCAAGGACAAGTGGGGGTTGTCGTGGCAGATCACGCCGCGAGCCCTCACCGAAGCATTCACCAGTGCGGATCGTGCGGCATCCAAGCGCGCCTTCGATGCCATGATGAAGATGACGAAGATCGATATCGCCACGATCGAGGCGGCACGGCGCGGTTGAGGCTGCGCCCCGCGTCATGCCGCTTTGCTAGCTGGGCTGGTCAAGTATTCAAGATCGGCCCTTCCACGCAGTTGCGTCCGCGGCCCTTTGCTTTGTAGAGGGCTGCGTCCGCAGCGTCGAAAAGCGCGCCTTCGTCATTGTTGGCGGGAACGATGGTGGCAACGCCAACACTGACGGTAACGATCCTGTAGGGACTGCTCTTATGAGCGATTGCCATTCTGCGAACGTTCCCGCAGATTTTCTCGGCCACGATGGCCGCGTTCGGCGCGTAGGCACCGGGAAGTAGCACCACGAATTCTTCGCCACCGAGGCGGACGCAAAGGTTGCCGTACTGCTGTGCAATCGTACGAATGGCATCCGCGACATCAATGAGGCACTTGTCGCCGGCCGTGTGCCCGTAGGTATCGTTGTAGGCCTTGAACAGATCGACATCGATCAGAAGAAGCGAAAGCGGCCGATGAAACCTTGCTGCGCGCCGCCATTCCGTGCTGCGCACGACGTCGAACTGACGTCGGTTAGGCAGCCCCGTGAGCGAATCGAGCAATGCTTCGTTGCGATAGTGCTGGGCGACGTCGAGAATGACCGCCAGAAACGCGGCCAGTGCGAAGGCAATGCCCACGATGTTGCCGGTCGCATGCGCTGCTGTTGTGAGGTTGGCGGAAATCGGGCCGCCTTGCGACAACATCGACGCGTGAATCATCAATATCGCAATCACCGTGATCGACGCGGTCATTATTACGACGACGACGAACAACAGCCTATCGACCCACTGATTGAGGTGCCGCCGCATCGCTGCGAGGGCGATTCCCGTCAACGCAAGGCGCAGGGCGAGCCTGATCGAGAGCACGATCCATTTCATGCTCGGCAACAAGAGAAGCCAGGCGGTGAGCGCGGTGACGCCAAGATACATCGCAAATCGCGTGCGCAGGGCGAATGCTGCTTCTCCGGTGCGCTCATGCAATCCGTGCATTTGCAAGAAGATGGATGTGAGAAAAAGCGCTTGCGGCAATATGGCAGGCCCCCACTCGACCGACTGAAACGAGGGGAGCAGCAGCAAATCGCATGCTGCCCAACTCAGATACCCCAGTCCCCAGAAGAGTGCCGGCCGAACGTTCCACCACTGCCAGGCAAGCAGGAACGCGATACCCAGCAAGATGAGCGTCGAGATTATCAGGAACGCCAAAAGACACTCCCGGCCAAACTCGACGCCACCCTGCCGACAAACCAATGGAAGAACGTGTTTCCATCCAAGCCGATTCGCCTAGGGCACTGGGCGAGTACCGCGCGCGTCGAGGTAGCCGATGGCAAAGTGCAGATCATGTGGCCGTTGCTAGAACTCGGAATTTCCCAGCCTGCGAAAACCGTATGTGATGTATATCACATTTCTTCGCGATAGTTTCCTGGGTCCAGACGGGTCGGAGTGGACCCTTCTATTTGTTCGCTGCCCCGTTTGTCGCACGCAACAACCATCGAAGATTGTGAGTTCGACCTGATTCGCAGATGTATTGGCAAACCGTCTTTTGACGACAACCCATCGTCGCGCTATGTTGCCCAACGAATCGGGGGATTCGCATGGGACGCGCGAAGGGGAATCTGATCGGGAATCTTGCGACGCTGCCGTGGCTGGCAGGCGTTGCCTTTGGCGTGGGCGGGTTCTTTGCTATTCGTACACGGCTGCGTAGAAAACGCACTTTGACCCCGTTTTTGCACTCTGACCCCGATTTTGATCGGAAATCGTGATTGAGGTTCTTATTGAGAAAACGGAGAAGGTATGGCCGACGAAAAGAAGACTAGTTATCCCAAGATTCCACGTAATAATTGGTTTCTGCTGAGGGAAAAATTTAAACAAAGAACGCCGGAAAAAGTGTCTCCTAGCTACATTGCAACTGCACTCAATATGAGTGAGGCATCAGCTAGCGCGAACATCATTCCACCCCTTCGGACCTTTGGTCTAATCGATGACGAGGGCAAGCCGACCGATCTTGCTTATGACTGGCGAGACGACGGCAAGTACGCGGAGGTATGCAAGACGATTTTCGAGAATGTCTATCCGCAAGAACTTAGAGATATCTTTCATGATTCAGCGAACATCGACTTAAAAGGAATTGAAGGTTGGTTCGCCAGGCGGACAAAGTCTGGGGAAGCTGCAGCAAAGAAATCTGCTTCCGCGTACACAATGCTGCTGGAGGCTGATCTTTCTAAGGCTAAGGAGCAGAAGACCGCCAAGTCGAACGCAAAAGGAAAAGAGAGTGCTCCTAAGAAATTTGCGAAGCCCTCGACAGCCTCATCTACCGTAAAGGCAAAGAATGAAAAGCGGGCGCCTAGCTCTCACGAGGAAAAGGGAACTAACAAAGAGGATATGGCGTTCAGTCCAAGGCTACATGTAGACATTCAGATTCACATATCACCTGACAGCAGTCCCGAGCAGATCGACAAGATATTCGAGAGCATGGCCAAGCATCTTCCATTTAAAGGCTAGTTAGATGGATATCCACGCGGCGCTTCACGAGGTCAGGCAGCTTCGGGACATTGTTCGGGTTACAAATCCTCCGCCGGAGGAGGGGGCTAAAAGTGCGGATGAGCAGGTTATTTACTTTTCTCTCGTCCGAAATACGCGCGGATATGTTGAGAGGGTGGTGCATCAAATCAACGGGTCATATTCGGGTGGTTGGTACGATGCATGCGCGGTGATGATTCGGCGTTTGATTGAGACGCTGATCGTCGAGGTTTTCGAGAAGTACAGCATCGCCACAAAAATACAAGGGAAGAACGGCGATTTTCTTTATCTACGTGACCTAATAGCGCTTATGCTTTCGGAATCCTCATGGAATTTAAGCAGGAATACGAAGTCCGCACTTCCTCGACTAAAGGACGTCGGCGATTTGTCCGCCCACAGCCGTCGCTTCAACGCGCAGCGGCAGGACATCGACAAGCTAATACCGGACCTGCGAGTTGTGGTTCAGGAGCTGGTGACCCTGGCGAAGTTGAAAAGTGTCGCCTCGGCCTGACAAAAGCAAAACAAACCGCGGTCAGAGTCGACTTTCGATCCAGCCAAAGATACGAACGAAGAACGGGGTCAGAGTGCCTTTCCAGTGACTTCGGGCCAGAGTTTGATGTTGACGAAAGAAAAAAACGGGCGCATTTCGGCGCCCGGTTCGTTTCCGTCTTCGCGATGACTAGCAAGCCAATAAGCAGCAATAGGGGAACCCCAGACTCTGCCCCCGTTTCGAAAACGGCACTGCAGCCAGTTTGGCAAACTGGTGACGCATCGCACTGTACCTGAGCGATCTCCCGCCAACCGGCCCGATCCCACTTCAGGCATTCATGGTCGATCCGCGAGCAGGTGAATCGAAGCCGGTCCGAAAATGCAATCGAGTTGCATGATGTTCCGGAGATCGAAATCTTGGCAGTGCGTCCGTGGATCGGGCTAAGAGTGCTGACCTGCGCTTGCTTCCTATCGCAATCGGTCGCGCGATCGCCTATTTCAGGATCAACTCGCGCATCAACTGACTGCCGAGCACCTCGCGCATGGGACCGCGTTCGATCGTTGCCTTGCTCTGTTCTTCGTCCGAACCCATTACCTTGGCGGCGATCGCGTCCGCTTCGTCGGTCTTGTCGAGCGCGGCCATGTTCGGGAACGTGATCGACAAGATGAGGTCGGCGTCATTGGCAGTCCGTGCCTCCGTGCTGTAAACGGCATACTTGGTCACCAGACCCGCCTTGATCTGCGCTTCCATGAGCTTCTTGTAGGGGCCATCCAGCCATTTCATGTAGTTCTCGAACTGACCCGGTTTGATTTTGATGAAGCTGACGTCGGTCACCGGACCATCTTTGTATACTTTGTTATTGTCAGCCAGAACGCCAGTCGTGAATGCGAGCATCGGGATTGCCAGGTACAACGAAAAACGTTTCATGATGTGCTCCCAGTTTGCAAACCGACCGTTGTCGGCCGATGGACGTTACATCTGGGTGGCAAGAACTTTCGGTTCGTTGGCGAACATAGCAATGCTTTCCGCTCGGCAAAAAGAAATGGGCGCCAATCGCGCCCGTTTCTTTTCCGTCTTTGCGATGACCCGCAAGCCGATCGTGATTGTTGAATCACGGCTTCGGTATTTGCGTGTGGTTTCCGTAGATGTCGGACAAAAGTACGCCTACCTTCTGTGCCTGCGCATCGCTATGAAGCTCGCGAAGACCAAGAGCGCGGCAAGCATAAATATCGCCCCCTCTGAGAACATCGGAGCCGGGGAGGCAGTAGGAATCACAGCTGGGGAAATAGTCGCGCTCTCGTTTGCGTCATTGCAGGCAGTGACCGATGCCGCGTTGGCACCGTCCCCACCATAACTCGCGATCCATCGATAGACACCCGCTGATGAGGGCGTAAAGCTTGCCGAGTTGTAGCTGCCGTTGCCGTTCACAGTCACCGCCGATGTAAATGCGGGCGTTCCCGTGCAGCTGACGTTGTTGGGTCCGAACAGCTGAAAGGTGATGGTGCCGGTGGGAGACAGGCCCGCACCGAGAATGGCGGTATCGTGAATGGAGCCGCCTAGCAGCACGGAAGGGGAAGCTTGGGTGCTAAGCGTGGTCGAAGCTAACGCAGAGACCGTCACGCTCTCGTTCGCATCGCCGCAGGCAGTTGTAGATGCCGCGTTGGCGGCATCGCCACTATAGCTTGCGATCCATCGATAGACGCCTGCTGAAAGGGGCGTGAAGCTCGCCGAGTTGTAGCTGCCGTCGCCGGCCACCGTCACCGTCGATGTAAAGGCAGGGGTTCCCGTGCAACTGGCATTGTTGGGCCCGAACAAATGAAAGGTGATCGCGCCGGTCGGAGACACGCCCGCGCCGAGCGTGGCAGTATCGTGAATGAGGCCGCCAAGCGGCACTGAGGAAGAGGCCTGAGTACTGAGCGTGGTTGGAGTTAACGTCTGGCCTGTGGAAATAATTACGCTTTCGTTCGAATCATTGCAGGCTGTGGCCGACGCCGCGTTGGCGGCATCGCCACTATAACTCGCGATCCATCGGTAGACGCCCGCTGACGACGGAGTGAAGTTCGCTGAGTCGTAACTGCCATCGCCGGCTACGGTGACTGTCGACGTAAAGGCGGGCGTTCCCGTGCAACTGACATTGTCCGGCCCGAACAACTGAAAGGTGATCGTGCCGGTGGGCGACAGGCGTCCACCGAGAATGGCGGTGTCGTGAATGGAGCCGCCCAGCTGCAAGGAAGGGGAGGCCTGGGTGTTAAGCGTGGTCGGAATTAATACTGGGGGTACAGGACCACCGCTGCATGCGGTGATCGTATTGCTGTCGAGTGTCACCGCACCATTTCTCGCCAAGGCTCTGCCGTTCAAGTTCGAGCCGGTATTCAGTGTGATACTGGTGAGCGCTAAAATATTTCCGGCCATGGCAGTGCTTGTACCAATGGTCGCGGAACTGGTGACTTGCCACCACACGCCACAAGCCGAAGCTCCGTTGGTCAGCGCAATCGACGATGCGCTTGCCGTCGTGAGGGAACTTCCAAACTGGAAAATGTAGACCCCCGCGCCGTTGAGGGTGAGTGTTCCCGTGAGACTACCTGCCCCCATGCAATAAACGCCGGGCCCAAGGGTGGTTGCGCCACCTGCACCCAATAAGCCACCTGCAATCTGTGTGCAGCTCGGTCGCCCCGCTGCATCGTTGTAAGCGGTAGTAAGGTCGGATTGCGCCTGTAACGCGACCGCGTCGGCGGAGTGCTGAGTTCCTGAACTTGGAACAATAATGCCGGGAGGAAAGCCTGTGACCGAAGTACCCGGGGCGACACCCACACTTCCAGTGACGACGCTGGGGCCGGTATTGGTTACCGCCGAACCTGCCAGAACGCCGAAGTCGGCCGCCGTGCCCAACGACACGTTTTGTGCCCATGCTGGAGAAGCGATGCAAGCAATTGCGACGAGTTCCAGGCATGCAGCAAGATGGCCGCATCGCAAGGCCGCTCTGGCGATGCGAGAGGCGTAACTCGGACGTTGCGCTGGATTGGTGGAATCAGTCCAACCGTTCATAGCATTCTCCCCTGGATTTCGCTAATCACTTCGATTAAAAAACATCGCTTGGGAGTCGGAGCCGAATGCAAACGAGAACTATAAGAATTAAATGTGTTTTCAGTTCGCGATCGTGATTACTGAGGTTTTTGTCGCCCGCCGTTAGGCAAATCATCCCTGTCCAAGCACTTTGTCTTAAGTAGCTCCGGAGTATTTACCTATTGGAGCGCCAGTCCGTGCGGTAGCGAACTTAAGGATTGCTCGGGTCTACTTTAGACACTAAGTGTGATTCGCAGCACGGTTGATCCATGCGTGATCAGCGCTGCCCCTCAGCTGGCGAAGGCAGCCGTCTACCGCGCGGCATGAACCGCTTGCGGACGACGAGAAACAACCGAATGCGCATCGATCCACGGCTTGAGCGGTACCGTCCAAATGTTGTAGTTGCCGTTATCCCAGCTTTGCAACCGAGCGAGATCGGTTTTGGCCTGCTCCGGGCTGCGGGGAAAGGTGATAGGCATGGTGCGTTCGCTGCTGAAATACAGCGTTTTCAGATCGGGGCTCAGTCGAGGTTCGGCATCGGAGCCGGGGCTGTTGACCGTGTCGCCCATCCATAGGGGTTCGCCCCAGGCGCCGTTTTGTTTGAAGACGATAAACAGATCCATGCTTCGTTTGGGAACGCGTCCGGAGCCAAACACCATGAAGGATTCGTCCGGCGCAAGGGCGGGATCGACGTCGGAGCTCTTGCCGTCGCTGAACGACGGAGGCACCGGTGCGGAGAACACGCCGTCGCGATATTGCGAACGATAGAGTTGGAAATGATTCGTTTGCGTATTCCAGGACATGAAATAGAGGCTGCCGTCAGCGACCACGCTCGGCGCAAAGATCGTTGTATTGAAATTCACGACGGCCGATAGATGCTCCGGCGGGCCCCAGCCGGAATCGGTGCGCTGAATTCTCCACAGATTGCCGCCGATGTGCTCTTTGTCCAGAAAGTACGATTTGATCGCCTTTCCGCCGCTCTGCACGGGGCGATCGGAGATGAACACGAGGGATTTGCCGTCCGGCGCCATGGCCGGCTCCATGTCGTTCCATTGCCCGGAGAAGGGCGCAATTTCGGGTTGCGACCAGCCTTCACCCACGCGATGTGAAACCAATATCGTCGACTGCGCCGCGCTGCTGCGCTGAAAGTACACCGTGTTGCCATCGCGCGTAAAAGCGGGCGCGGCTTCGTGCGCCGCCGTCGATATGACGCCGGGCGCAAAAATTTCCGGGGCAGGAGAAATCACCTGCGCTGCCACCCACGGCGCCGACAAAATCAGACATGATGCGAGAAGCCGACGTTGTTGCGCGATTTTAAAATGTCTGATCATGCGGATTTTGATTTTGACGGCACGGGTCTTGTTCGCAGCGAAGGATCACTGCGCATGATGGGCATCGAGCACCGACGCCAGCGAGACATACCAAATGTTGTCGGCCCCGTTATCCCAGGTTTGCCAGCGCGCTAGGTCGTCTTGCATCTGCTGCGGCGTGCGCGGCCAGCTCACTTTGCTGCGCCGGTCCGAGGTGAAATACAGGCTGCGTCCGTCGGCGCCCAGGTGCGCGCCCCAAGGATTGTTCTTGCTGCCGACAAGATCGCTCAGATCGATCGGCGGGCCCCAGTGGTCGGCCTGTCGAAATGCGATGAATAGCCGATCGGGGCTGCCCTTCGCCGCGAGGTTGGAGTCGAACACGATGAAGGATTCGTCTGGCGCAACGGCCGGATCGAGTTCGTGCGTGCCGCCTTCGCCCAATGTGACGCGCCTGGGCGCGAGATATTCGCCGGCCTGGTATTGCGATCGCCAGAGATGAAACTCGCCGGTGGTTTCGTCGGCTTTCTGAAAATACACGCTGCCGTCGCGGACGATGCTGGGCGAATAGATGCGGGGGTTGTTGTTGACGACATCGGGCAAGCGTACCGGCTCACTCCATCCGTTGCCCTTGCGATCCACGCGCCAGAGGTTGCCGCTGACGCTTGGGGTGGATTTTCCGTCGCGTGCGGTGGAACCTGCATCGCTGCCTTCCGTCGCCGGTCGATTGGACGTGAAGATGAGGAACGAGCCATCCGGCGCCATCCAGGGATCGTGATCGCCCCAACGCCCTGAAAACGGAGCGATCTGCGGAGTCGACCATTTTCCGTTCTGTTTGTGCGAAACCAGAATGACGATGCCCGATCCGCCGCGGTCGAAAAATACCGTGTTGCCATCCGGAGAAAAAGTCGCGCAGTCCTCGTTGGCAGGGCCCGAAATTACGCCCGGCGCGAATATTTCCGCGGTGCTCGGGGCACTGGTTTGTCCGGCGCGGCCGTCCATGCAAGACAGCATTGCCGCGACGAGCACGCACGATTTGTACAAATTCATAGGCTTTGCAATTGATTGCATGAGGCCATCACAGGGAGGGTTTCAGGGCAGCGCGGCTTTCGCCGAAATGGGTGCGAGCATGTTAGTGGGTCTCGTACTTTTCTCTGCTTCGCTTCGACGCGGATTTCGCACGTTTCGGCGCTCGGCACTATTTCCACTTTTGGACTCTGTTGTGCGAAGCCATGTCGAAACGCGCTCCCGTCGTTCGTCGTTGCCCTGTGAAGAGGAAAAATCGAACCTTGGCATTTCGCGTTCTACAAACCGTCGCACGACTTGGGAGAAATCATGGCTACCGCAACGGCAACAAAGAGAAAGCTCGTGTTGAAGATGTCCGTCTCCTTGGACGGCTTCGTGGCCGGACCGAACGGTGAGACGGACTGGATGCTTCGGACACAGGGCGATGATTCCAGGGCGTGGGTCGGCGACACTCTTCGAAACGCCGGCGTACACATCATGGGCAGCCGTACTTATTACGGCATGGCGGCGTACTGGCCGTATTCGGATTCCCCGCTGGCCGCGGCGATGAACGACATTCCCAAGATCGTTTTTTCCAGGAATGGGATCAAGGACGGCACACCGGTGGATGCCAAAGCGGATCGCGCCGGTGGCGTCACGCCGACCGCGGCGGTCTTGCAGTCGTGGGCCGAACCCACGGTGGCACGCGGCGATCTCGCGGAAGAAGTTCTCCGACTGAAGGAACAACCGGGCAATTTCATCCTTGCGCAGGGAGGCGCCCGGTTCGCCCAAAGCCTCGTTGCCTCCGGCCTCATTGACGAATATCGAATGGTGATTCATCCGGTCGTGCTGGGCCAAGGCCAGCCGCTGTTCTCCGAACTGCGCAGCCCGGTTGATCTGCGCTTGATCAGCGCTACGCCTTTTAGCTCAGGTGTCGTGGCAGCCGTCTACTACCCGGTATGAGCCGTGGTCGTTGGAAAAAAACGGGCGCTTCTCGGCGCCCGTTTCGTTTCCCTTGAGATGACTGGCAAGCGATCGTAACGGGACACTCTGACCCGTTCCCGAAGCGGTGGCAGACGCACTTCAACGGCGATTACCGATCGTCATCATCGTGATGGTGCTTGTGAAATGGCGAACGACCCAATCATGACGCTCGTACGGGCGCTCCGTGTCCAGCTCGACCGTCCCGAGGAGTGAGGTGCCGGGGCAGAGCGGCTTCGCGTTCCCGGCGCCGCGCACCTTTTCACTTTGCGCCTCGGAGTGCCGCAACAGCGCGCTCCAGGACAATATCTCTTCTGCGCCGGATGCTCTCGATGGTCGGTGAAGCAGAGATGTTGGGGCGCAGACCCACACCCTCGAACACGGTGCCATCGGAGGCGCGGTCGTTTCTCGTGCAGACGCGAGCGCTGCCACCGCCGGGCAGTTGGAAGAACATCGGCTGGCCGGTGCTTCCCGCCGTTGCCTCGCCGACGGTGATGCCGCGGTGCATTGCATTGAATGCGGCAACGAAGTCTTCCGCCGCCGAAAAGGTACGCGCACTGGTCAAGACCGCAACCGGTACATCGACATGCTGCGCCGGATCGGCAGGAACTTCGAACGGAGCAATGTCCGTCCATCCTGGCAGCACACCGCGTGCCCGATCTGCGGCGACGTAGCTTCGCGTGCGCATCATCGGGCCGCGAATCGGCTCTTGCGTCAGCACCTGCAGCAGGTCTACGGGCGTGCTGCCGCCGCCATTGGCACGAACGTCGATGATCAAGCCCTTGGAGGAGTTGACGAGCGCCATGTTGGCGAGAAGTGCTTTCGTTCCCTCCGTATCATCAAACTCATCGATCGTGAGGACGGCAATCCGATCCGTCCGCATCTTGAAAGAGGCACTAACCTTCTTCAGTTTCGACCGATCCTCGAGCGTCAGCCGCGTCAAGACACGTTCCTCTTTCTTGCCTTCGGCATTCCTCACGGTTAGCTGGAACTGGCTGCCGGCGTGCCCGCTGAGCAACGCATAGTCGAAGGTGCGCACTTGAAGATCCTGTGGTGTAGAGGAACTCTGGTAGGGCGCGATCTCGCGCTCTGCATAGCTTCGTATGTCCTCTCCGTCGATCTTGAGAAGCACATCGCCCACGCGCCACCGCTGTGCGACCAATGCGGGATCGTCGATCTCCGTTACTACGACAGCATTTTCCACGAGTTGCGTGCGCAGCCCGGGGCCTCCATAGAAAACGTCCCGAAGGGGCGCAGGCGGATAGATGTTGGTGTGGCCGTCCTTGAGCAGTGCCGTAAATCGCGTCAGCACGCGATAGTAATCTTCGGTGGATGTCGTGGCTCTCACCTTGGGCAGGAAGTCCAGATAGGTTTGGTGCCAATCCAAATCCGGCAGCCGGTCGAAGAATGCAAAATTGAAGCGAGCTTCCGACCATACCGTGGACAGGCCCGCAATCTTGGCGTCGTCGCTCAGGTTGGGCGCGAAAGGTAGGCTCTGCCCAGGCTCGCGTGCCCACAGGCGTTCCCGATTGCGCGCCTCTTCGACGAGCGGGGTGAAGCGCGGATCACCATGGAGTGATGCGAGATTCGTATCGGACGCCAGCTGCTCCGCGGGAACGCTGCCGCCCCTGGTTTGCGCAGCGATGAGCACCGTCATCGCCTTTTCCTTGCGACCCGCAAGCGCTTCATCGGATGCGAGCTGGTACATCGCGGCGTTCCAATGCCAATCCATGCCGTTCGGGCCGGCGATGTAAAACGGCTCAAGAATCGCGGCGGCCTCGGCGTATCGCGTTGCTTGATGAAGTTTGAGCGATTCCATGAAGCGCGCGGGCAGGCTGGCTGCCAATGTCGGTGGCTCTTGGGCCGCAGCGCTGAACATGGACCCGCAAGCCACAAGAAAGAAAACCCAACCGCGCATTGGTGTCCGGGTTCTGATCATGCCCTCTCCGCTGCTCGAATATTCGTGGTTGTGCCTGAGCCATCTTCGACAGGCGGCCCGGATGTTCTTCGCTCGCCAGACGTTATCCGGATGTGGTGCGCCAGACAAGCTCTGCAGCTTAAGATCTGATCGCGGCTGCAACTCGCCCGATTCGAGGATGCCATTATGAAGAAACCCATTGCGATCTTGCGCAGCGTACTGAACCGGCTTATGCAGTCAGTGCGTCGACGAAATCCATCCGCCGTGCGCAAGTGCGCCGTGTGGACGGCCATGACCGCCATCTGTGTGTCGGCGCCTGCCTTTGCCGCATCGGGTGATGCCGACGTTCTTCCGGCATGGTCGAACGGCTACTTCTACATCCATCACATCAGCACGGGGCGGGGCAATGCGACTTACTTCGTCTTCCCCGACGCAACCACCATGCTGATCGATGCGGGGGAGGCTGATCCGAAGTTCGTCGAATCGGTGCGGCCGTTGAAAGCGTTTCCTCCTCGTCCCGACGGCGCGCACTCGGCGGCGTACTGGATTGCCGACTATATCCGCCAGTTCGCGCCCGCGGGCCGGCTGGTGAAGCTCGACTATGCGCTTATCACGCATTTTCACACCGATCACCTGGGCACGATCACGCAGGACAAGCCCATGTCGCGGACCGGCGCCTATCGCTTGGCCGGCATCACCGAGCTTGCCGATCTGCTTCCCATCGATACCCTCATCGATCGCGCCGCGCCGTCCTATGACACTCCGGTCGATCTTCATCAATGCGCGCAAGGCTCCGATGGTTTGTCCCTTTCGAATTACCTGAGCTTCGCCGAATACCGATTGAAACACGGTCAAGCCGTGGTCGGGTTGAAGCCGGGAGCGCTCGATCAGATCAAGCCGGCGCAAGCCGATGCGTTGCCGAACTTTCATATCCGCAACATTGCGTCCAAAGGGATCATCTGGACCGGCGCGGGTGAGGAGACGCAACACTACATTCCCAAGGGCGCGCTCGCCGATTGCCATTTCGACGAGAACCCGCTCAGCAATGTTCTGACGTTCGCCTACGGGAAGTTCAAATACTACTCAGGCGGCGATATCCCCGGCGTTCCCAATTACACCCAGCCTTGGTGGCGCGATATCGAGACGCCGGTGTCCGCGGTCGTCGGACAGGTCGAAGTCATGCTGCTCGATCATCACGGAAACAGGGATTCGACGAACGAGAACATCCTGCGCAACCTGCAGCCGCGGGTCATCGTCCAGGAGAATTGGCTCTCGCCGCAACCCGGTGAAGAGGTTGTCACCCGCATGGCTTCGAAGGGACTCTATCCCGGCCCGAGGGACGTCTTTTCGACCGGAATGAGCCCGGAGAGCCGCATCGTGATCGGGCCGATCATGGACAGCATCTACAAAAGCTATGGCGGTCACATCGTCATCCGCGTCGCGCCGGGCGGCGATCAATACGAGGTTTATGTCCTCGATGACGCGGACAAGCGCCGCAAGCTCGTAAAACGGTTTGGGCCGTATCAGTCGAAGTAGGTTGGGCGCTGGGCGGTGACGATAGGGAAACGCAACCCTGACGCCAGTTTTCTATTGGCCTTCCGTAGCGGTAGAGGCTGGAAGCTTTTATCCTCCTGACTAGGGCAGCGAAATGGTAACCCCGTTTCCGCCATTCCCTATGCCGGCGTTGCCTTGGTCAAGTCTTGAAGACAAAAGTGGGGCGCGCGTGCGCCCTGAGCAGTTCGTAGATTGTTACTGTTTTAATGTTGCCAATCTTAATGGCGGCATCGGGTATAGGTACTTCCTTCTTCTTATCGGGCTGCGACAACTCTTGCGTTACCACAATGTGTCCATGAGCTCGGGCGTACGCAAGTAAGAATGCATCGGCCCGCTTTGCCTCTGCGAATCGAGCGAGCGCGGCAGCTTGGTAATGAGTATCGGTAGCTGCCCAGTTCATGCAATTGGCATACTCCCTCATCACGTCGGTGTCGCCTACATCGTCAAGGAAGAACCCATCGGGCATGTCTTCGGCCCACTTGCGTGCCTCATCACCTTTCTTGCCTGCTGCCAGCTCTGCTCGCACCTTTTCGATACTGTAAATCACGCCCTTATCGAACCCTTCATGCACCCAGTCCCAAAATCCTTCGCAGAATGCGAAATGGTAGTGGAAGTTCTTGCCCTGGATGAAGACGTTGGAGTCGATGATGTATTTGTTAGCCATTCTCGGCCCGCCCCTTTGCCAGAGCCACAACTGTGTCGGGCTTGACGTTCAGTAGACTTGCAGCATCGCGTAACAGTGTCTGGCCGCTCATCGCACTTGCCACAATCGTTCGTGTGAATTTCTTGCTGTTTCGGATCGGAATGGTCACGAGTGCAGTCGGCTTGCCGCTCGACTTGATTCGCTGTGTATTGGCAGCGACTTCGTCGTAGAACGCCTGATCGACCAGCTTGTTATCGAGTGCGCGCCGTGCAATGACCAGCTTGCTGACTCGAAAATATTTAGCGAGTTTGTCCACATCCTGCGGGCTAACCCATCGTTCAAGGAATGCATCCATTGGCACTAGCAGATTCGAAGCAATGCGGTTGCAGAGATGTTCCTCAGGATTGCCAAATCGGCTCGGCGTTACATCGGAGACACCGCTCACACCAAGCCAGACATGAGCTAGCTCGTGCATGAGAGTGAAAACAGCCGCAACTTCGGCATCGCGTCCGTTAACAAACACTAGCGGCACCAGCTTGTGTGCGATTGCAAAACCGCGAAACTCCTTCTCGGACAACGGTCGATGCGTATTTGCCTTGACATAGCTTGTTTTGAAAACCAGTACGCCTTTAGCTTCAGCTTTCGCGCTCAGGGCGGAGAAGTAAGAGGCAGCATCGGGACTTTTCCGTCGATCGTCGTCGGTGATGTCAAGTTCGCGACGCATGTCAGCAGCAATTTCGTCTGCATTACGGTGAGTGTCCGTTGCAAAGCGTCCGACGAACGGAAGCTCCCTCGCCCCTGCTTCTGTCAGGTATTCGATCAGCCATTGCTGTTTCGCCAAGACATCTTCAAGTGTTTCGTAAAAGCCATCGCTTAGCGGCTCAGCATCTTGAATCTGACGGAGGTCGGGAATGCCCGGTCGAGTGACCTGGGGTGGCTCCGCCAGAAAGAGATACCCGAAGGGGATACGGGCCTTCTTAGCCAACTTCTCGGCCTGCGGGACAGTCAATCGGCCTTCGGCGATGCGTTCGCGGTCTTTCTCGCGCTTGGCAATGCTCTCGGCAAAAGAATGCAAAGACTCTCCTGCTTTCTCAGCAGCCCAGTCCAGCACTTCACGAGAGAATGCTAACGCCTCCACGTTCGCCTGCCGTCACCCCATCTCAATGCGTTATTAAAACACACAAGTTGTCTCACAGCCTGCGAATAGCGCGCTTCCTGCCTTACACAAAACCGGGGTCAGAGTCCACTTTTAATCCGAACAAACAAAACGGGCGCCTCGCGGCGCCCGTTTTGTTTCCAACTTCGCGATGACTCGCAAGCCAATCAGTAACGATAGTGCTCCGGCTTGTACGGCCCGTTCACATCGACGCCGAGATACGCAGCCTGGGCGTCGGTAAGCTTGGTCAGCACCACGCCGATCTTTTCCAGGTGCAGACGCGCGACTTCCTCGTCGAGCTTCTTCGGCAAGCGGTAGACGGTCTTCTCGTACTTGTCCTTGTTCGCCCACAGGTCGATCTGCGCGAGGGTCTGGTTCGAGAACGAGTTCGACATGACGAAGCTCGGGTGGCCGGTGGCGCAGCCGAGGTTGACGAGGCGGCCTTCGGCGAGCAAGAAGATGCTGTTGCCGTTGGCGAAAGTATACTTGTCGACCTGCGGCTTGATGTTGGTGTGCTTGACGCCGGCCAGCACCTTGAGCGCATCGACCTGGATCTCGTTGTCGAAGTGGCCGATGTTGCAGACGATGGCCTGGTCCTTCATCTTGGTCAGGTGATCGATCGTGAGTACGTCCTTGTTGCCGGTCGTGGTCACGTAGATGTCACCCTGGCCGAGCGTCGACTCAACCGTATTGACCTCGAAGCCTTCCATCGCCGCCTGCAGCGCGTTGATCGGATCGATTTCGGTGACGACCACGCGCGCGCCGTACGCGCGCAGGCTGTGCGCGGAACCCTTGCCGACGTCGCCGTAGCCGCAGACCACCGCGACCTTGCCGGCGAGCATCACGTCCATCGCGCGCTTGAGGCCGTCGGCGAGCGATTCGCGGCAGCCGTAGAGGTTGTCGAACTTCGACTTGGTCACCGAGTCGTTGAC
>Ga0070685_10000931_pt1 | contig 15761 bp, 12 predicted proteins | sample KBSS13LmetaG_FD_65651 | JGI IMG/M metagenome (GOLD analysis project Ga0070685, IMG submission 65651) | Switchgrass rhizosphere microbial communities from Kellogg Biological Station, Michigan, USA - KBS S1-3L metaG | ecosystem: Host-associated > Plants > Roots > Rhizosphere ...
CGAATCGCACGTCGACCGCAGCATCGAGACGCCGGGCGAGTTCATCCAGACCGACGTCTACGGCGTGTTCGTGCTCTGCGAGGAGGCGCGGCGCCAGAACGTCAGGCGCTTCGTCCAGGTGAGCACCGACGAGGTCTACGGCGAGGTGCTCGAGGGTCACTCCACCGAGGACTGGCCGTTGAACCCGCGCTCGCCCTACGCCGCCAGCAAGGCCGGCGGCGACCGGCTCGCGTACGCCTACTGGTGCACGTACGGGCTGCCAGTGGTGGTGACGCGCTGCTCCAACAACTACGGGCCGCGCCAGTACCCGGAGAAGCTGGTGTCGCTGTTCGTCACCAACGCCATCGACGACCAGCCGCTGCCCGTCTACGGCACGGGGAAGAATCGGCGCGACTGGCTGCACGTGGACGACCACTGCGATGCGCTGCTCACGCTGCTCGAGCACCCGGGCGTCGAGGGCGAGACGTTCAACATCGGCGCCCAGCACGAGCTGGACGTGCTCACCATCACCGACACGCTGCTCGCGCTGCTCGGGAAGCCGAAGAGCCTCGTCCGCTTCGTCGAGGACCGCCCCGGCCACGACCGTCGCTACGCGGTGGACTCGGGAAAGCTCACGCGTGTCACCGGGTGGAAGCCCGCGATCGCGTTCGCCGACGGCATCCAGAGCACGGTGGAGTGGTTCCGCGCCAACGAGGGGTGGTGGCGCACGATCAAGAGCGGCGAGTTCCGCGCCTACTACGAGCGCATGTACGGCCAGCGGAAGGTGCTGGGAGCGGTGAAGGCGTGAGGCTCCTTCGCGCCTTGGGGCTGCTGGCCGCGCTCCTGCTCGCCGGAACGGGCGCGAACGCCCAGAGCCCGGTCGACCTGATGGGCGCGACCAGCGGCGGGCGCAACGTCCTCGCCCCGACTGGCGCGCCGACGATCGCGCCGATGAGCCGGCCCGTGGACGCGAGCGAGTACATCGTCGGCCCCGGGGACATGCTGCAGTTGAACCTGAGCGGCAGCGTCACGCGCTCCTGGGATGCGATGATCCTGCCCGAGGGGACGCTCTACGTCCCCAGCATCGGCCCCCTCTCGCTGACGGGGATGACGCTCGCGGAGGCGCGCAAGATCGTCCAGCAGCGCCTGTCCGTCGAGTACCGCGGCGTGTCCGTGGACCTGCGCCTGCTGCGCCCACGGACGTTCCTCGTCTACATGGTCGGCGAGACGAGCCAGCCGGGTGCGCATGAGGTGTCGGCCACGAGCCGGGCCAGCGAGCTCCTGACCGAGTCTCTCTTCGGCGAGGCGGCCTCACGCCGCAATGTCGAGGTGCGCCGCCGCACGCCGCAGGGAGAGACCCGGACGCGGATCGACCTCACCCGCTTCCGGCTGACCGGGTATCTCGCGCATGACCCATTGTTGCGCGAAGGGGACCAGGTGTACTTCCCAAGAGTCTCCGCGGAGGTCACGATCGAAGGGGCCGTGGCTCGCCCATCGAAGTTCGACCTCGCCCAGGGGGACAGCCTGAGCACGCTGTTCACGCTTGCCGGGGGGCCGGTCCCGAGCTCCACGGACCAGGCGGTGCTCGTACGATTCGTGGATGCGACCAAGAAGGACTCGCTCTCCTTCAAGGTCGGGGACGTGCTGGCCCGGCGCTTCGACACACTCCTGCGCGATGGCGACCGTGTCTACGTCTACTTCCAGCCGCGCTACCACTTCCTCGAGGAGGCGAACATCGTCGGCGAGGTCCAGCGGCCCGGGACCTATCCTCTACTGCCAGGACTTACGCGGCTGACCGAGCTGGTCCACCTCGCAGGCGGCTTCCTGCCCACCGCCGATCTCGGATCCATCCACGTCTATCGCTCCAGCGTGCCCGGGGGCGGACCGGACCCCGAGATCGAACGGCTGTCCCAGCTCGGCCGCAAGGACATGACCTCGACCGAGTACGAGGTGCTGCGTGCACGCGTCGCATCGCTGCGGGGGGACTTCCGCGTGGACTGGAAACGCGTGAAGCCGGGTGGCGACCTCGACATCGTGCTTCGTGGCGGCGACGCGGTGCGGGTGGACCCGGTCGTGGCCACGGTGCGGGTCGAAGGTGAAGTGCGTCTCCCCGGCCTGATCCGCTACGAGCCCGGACGCAGCGTGGAGGAGTACGTGAAGCTGGCGGGCGGGTACTCCGAGCGCGCCGTGCCGCACAAGGTGCGCGTCAAGCGTGCGGTGACGGGCCAGACGATGCTGGCGCGCGACGTGGGTGCGCTCCAGCCGGGCGACATGGTGTGGGTGCCCGAGCGCGGCGATTCCCAGGCGTGGCAGAACTTCCAGTCGGTACTGCTGGTCGCGACCCAGGTGGCCACGATCATCCTGGCCCTGCGGGTGGTGCCCAGGTAGCGCTGCTACCGAAGCACGGTCACACGTCGCACGCTGGCGCTGCCATCCTTGCGCACGAGCCGGGCCAGGTAGAGTCCCGCGGGGACGAGGCGTCCCTGCTCATCGCGCAGATCCCACACCGCGCCCGCACCGTCACCGCCGCGCCCGTTCTTGACGAGTGTCCGCACGATGCGGCCGGAGACGTCGTGGATCGTGAGCGTGACGACGCCGTCGCCGGGCGATGACGAGAAGTCGAGCCGCGTCCTCTGCCGCGCGGGATTGGGAACAGCGGGGCGCAGATCCAGGAGAGGAGCGATCTTCGGCGGCTCCACACCCGCAATGGAGTGGTCGCGATTCTGGATCGAGACCTGGCCGTCGGGCCGGACGATGACCAACGCGGCCCCGGATTCACCCGCGCGGATCCCGCCGAGCAGTTTGCACTGTGCGGGCCCGATCACTTTGGGGTCCTCCAGCGTGGACGGGAACGAGACCTCGAGATCGTAGCGGCCGCTCCCCACGCCGCCGAAAGTCACCGTGTACTCATCCTGTCCGAGGTAGCCCGACCCGCCATCCACGATCCGCGTCTGGATCGGATGCCGGGGGTCGTCGAGGGAGCGGAGGCGAACCGTAGCGCCCTGCTCGACCAGCATGCCGTTGTCGTCTTCGACGCGCACCCTCAGGAACGAAGTCTGCGCCCGTGGAAGCTGCTCCAGGTGGTTGCGCGCGAAGCGTCTGCTCCAGGCGCCGGCCGCGATGTCCAGGTCGCCATCGTTGTCCATGTCGGCGAACGCGCACAGGTCCGTTCCGGGGAGCACGCCGGGGAAGCCGGTCTCCTCTTCGAACGTGCCGTCGCCCCGGTTCAGGAGCATGCGAGCCACGGCGCCGGGCGGAAAGAAGATGAAGTCCATGTCCCCGTCATTGTCGACATCGGCCCAGCGGTCGCCCCATTCCCAACCCAGCGTCTCGATCCCGAGCACGGACGTGACGTCCGTGAACATCCCGTTCGTGTTCCGGTAGAGCTTCGGGCCGGTGGACGTGCGCAAGCAGAGGTCGAGGTCGCCATCGTTGTCGTAGTCCACGAACTGGGCGCCCTCGTCGAGGACCTGGGGAAGTCCCACCTGGGCGCGGACGTCGGTGAAGTGGGCGTGGCCGTCGTTGATGAAGAGGTGGCTGGCGACGTACAGATCGAGCGCCCCGTCACCGTTCCAATCCGCCGCCGCGACGCCCTCGGGCTTCAGCGAGACCGGAAGGCCCACCATGGCGACTCCCGCGCTGTCGGCACACTCGTGGAACTGGCCATTGCCGAGGTTGAGATAGAAGTAGCTCCGGAACGGCGCCACGTGTGAGTAGAAGGGCACGAACAGGTCGGGCCAGCCGTCGCCATTGAAGTCTCCCCACGTCGGGGTCTCGCCATGTCCGACGACGTCCATGCCGAGCGCCGGCGCGACGTCCTGGAGTCCGCCCGGCGTGTTCTGGAACAGGTGGACGTAGTTGTTGGGGCTGCCATTGTCGTCGTAGGGCGTCAGTACGCAGTCCATATCGCCGTCGCGGTCGTAGTCGCACCACGCACCGCCGTGGTAGTTGCCGGTCCCCAGTTGACTGCGGATGCCGGGCATCTCGACGAACGTCGGCCCCGAGGCGAGGTAGAGGAGGAGATCGGGGTGGCCGTCGCCATCGACATCTCCCCAGTCGGGCGGCAACGTCCCCGCGGTGAATCGCGCCACGGGGGGGTCGAACCCCTCGAACCACGTGCGCTCGTCGTTCAGGATGACGCCGGTCGCACTCCGGTCGATCGCGGTCGGCCCCGCGTCCGAGTGGATCTGCAGCGAGAACGCCTCATTGCCCTCGAGGAACGTGTCGCCGACGATCGGGACCTCGACCACGATCTGGTTCTCGCCGGGGGCGAACGTGGTATCGCCCGAGACCGGCAGGTAGTCCTGGTCGGCGACCGTGGCCGTGCCATCCAGCGTGTGATACGTAAAGGAAACCGGCACCTCGCTCGGCTGGAGGAGGCGGACGCGGAACGCCAGCGGATGCGTCAGGGTGTCGGCCTCGGCCACGGAGGTATCCGCGACCGCGATGATGAGCGGCTCGTCGTTGACGATGGTGCCGATCGCCTGTTCGTTGCGCAGCGTCGCAATGACGGGCGCGGACAGTCGCACGCCGAAGAGCTCGTCCCTCTCGAACTTCGTGTCCCCGAGCACCTGGACGGCCAGGGATTCCGCCACCGAGCCCGGCGCGAACGTGACCTGGAGGCTGGCGGACTCGTAGTCGAGGTCGGCGACGGTGGCGGTGCTGTCGAACGTGTTGACACTCACCCTGACCGTGTCCGCGACCGGTGTCGAAAGGTGCAGTGTGAACAAGCACGTCTGGCTGCCCGAGTCACCCTCCGGGACACTGGCGTCGTCGACCCAGAGTTCGGGCGGGGCGCCGGGCACGTCCAGATCGCCCGAGCGCAGCGAGGGACCGCCGACCGTGAACGCCAGGAGCGCGAGCGACAGCGCTGCGCCTGCCCTGTGCCCAGGGCCGCCGCCGTTCACGCCACTCATCGGGGAGAATCGCCTCCGTGTTTCGAAACCGCCGCGGTGCAGGTAAGCACGCCTGCTTTCGACCACCGGTTATCGGCATCCGCGGCAGGGAACTTCAACCCAGGACCCGGCTCTCGTCGGGTGTTTTCGCGCATGGCCGCTCGTCGACAGCAGCGCAGGAAGCGGGGACATCGCGCCTCCGTTGCCGGAAGACGCCCCATCCCACCCACCGGACCGGTGCTCGCAAGCGACATGCCTGCGCGCGGCGGAACACGCGCGCCGCTACTTGCGCCCGCTTGACAGACCTCCATACGGCCGGAATGCTGCTGTGTTCCCGACGGGTTGTCGGGGGCTCTCCGGAGCGGCCATCGTGGGAGAACGTGCATTTGAGAGGCGGATCACGGAGAGCGTGGCTCGTGGGCCTGCTGGTCGCAGCACTGGCCCGGCCGGCTGGGGCGCAGACCACCACCAGCACGCCGGACGACACGCGTGAGCTCCGCCTGCCGGCGGCCATCCCGCTCGCCGGCGCCGTGGACCCCGACCGTTACCGCCTGGGCCCGGGCGACGTGCTGCGGCTCGCGCTCTATGGGCCCATCTCGCGGCAGACGACGCTGATCGTCGCCCCCGAGGGCACGTTGTTCCTCCAGGAGCTGGGCTCGGTCAAGGTCTCGGGGCTCACACTCAGCCAGGCGCGCCAGATGGTGACCTCGCGCATCAAGGGGGCGCTTCGTGGCGTCGGCGTGGAGTTCCAGCTCGTTTCACCGAGATCGTTCCGCATCTACCTGACCGGCGAGTTGAAGACCACCGGCCCGCGCGTGGCCAACGCCACGAGCCGGCTCGCCGACGTGCTGCCCGACACGCTGTTCCTGCCCTCGTCCTCGCGACGCCGGATCGAGGTCCGCTCGCTGGACGGCTCGCACTGGATCGCAGACCTCGATCGCTTCCGCTTGACCGGCGCCGACGCCAACGAGCACACGCTCGCCGACGGCGACGTCGTGCAGGTGCCGGTGGCGACGAGGTGGGTCGCCGCGTGGGGCGGCGTCGGCCGGCCGAACCGCTACGAGCTGGGCCTGGCCGACAGTGTGTCGACGCTGCTGCAGCTCGCGGGCGGACTGCAGCGCGATGCCATGCCCGAGCGCGCGCTGCTCGTGCGCTGGCAGGGCTCGCGGCGCGACAGCGTGCGGCTCTCGCTGGTCGACCATTCTGCGGCCGCGCTGGGGATGCCGCTCGAGGACGGCGACGAGCTGAACGTGTTCACGCAGCCCGATTATCACCAGACGGACCGGGTCACCGTGGAGGGCCGCGTGGGCGTGACCGGGAGCTACCCGATCCGCTCCGGCGTCACGCGCCTCGCCGAGGTCCTCGTCCGTGCCGGCGGCCTGATGACGGACGCGGACAGCGCCTCGGTGCTGCTGTTCCGCGCACGCCCCGCCGCGGCCCCGGACATGGAGTTCGACCGGCTGTCGCGGCTCTCACGCAGCGAGATGACCTCGAGCGAGTACGCCACGTTCCAGACCCGGCTCGCGGGCCTCTCGCCCGACTTCCGTGTCGACCTGCGCAAGGTTGCGGCGGGCGGCGCCAGCGATCCGCTGCTCACGAACGGCGACCGGATCGTGGTCTCGCGCGTGGTACGCTCGGTGCGCGTGGACGGTCAGGTGCTGCGGCCCGGCGTCGTCGATCTCAAGTCCGGCGAGCCCTGGTCCTACTACGTCAAGCAGTGCGGCGGCACCACGACGCGCGCCGCGAAGAGCCAGGTGCGTATCACGCGCGCCAGCAGCGGCCAGACACTGCCCGCCAAGGAAACGGACGTCCCGCTCGCGGGCGACTTCCTATGGGTCCCCGAGCGTGCGGACAACCCGGCATGGCCCTACATCCGTGACAGCATCCTGATCATGGCCCAGCTCGCCACCGTCGCCATCGCGTTCCGGCACTAGGCACCTGCATGCACGCCAGGCCCTCGGCCTCGGCGTCGGGCTCGGCCCCTTTCACTGCCGCCGTTGCCGCAATGCCCGCAGAACAATCTACCCACCTTGACGACAAACCATCAGCTACGTCGTCCGTGTCGCGAGCAGGTCGACGTGGTCCTCGGGGCCGTCACCGCCCACCTGATCGAGGATGCGAGCGTTGCTCTCGGGACCGGGGAGGGAGCCGTTCCTCGGGATCACGCGGAGCTCGTAGCCTGGCGAGCGAAGCAGGTCGAGGTACTCGCCAGGCTCGATCGACGAGGCGAGGCGCAGTCCGTACGGGCAGAACTCGCTCACGATCGCCGGATGGTCCCGGCGGATGAGTTCCATCGCGCCGCGGACGACTCGCGCCTCCGCCCCTTCCACGTCGATCTTGATCACCTGCACCGGCGGAAGTCCGGCGAGTGCGCGATCAAGGGTCACGGAGCGCACCTGCAGTTCCGCTCGCGCCACGCCTTCGTGCGTGATCCGGCCGTTGCTGTCGTCCATGCCGTAACCCACCAGCTCTTCACGGTCGGAAACGGCGCACTCGAACACCTGGATGTTCGCGAATCCGTTCGCGGCAGCGCTCCGCTCGAGCAGGCGGCAGCTGATCGCGCCGGGCTCGAACGCATACACGCGGCCCGCGCGGCCGACGATTGAGGCCGCCGTCAGCGAGTAGTAGCCCGCGTTAGCGCCGACGTCCACGACGACGGCGCCCGGCCCGAGCAGCTTGCGGAACACGGCCACGACGTGCGGCTCGTAGCGCCGTTTCACGGCGATGCGCGCTCCCACGGCCCAGTCGTCAAGGCGCACGTACATCGAGAAGCCCTCGAGCTTGACCAGTACCGGCCGCGCGGGGATCAACCACTTGAACAAACGGCGGTGGTCGTAGGCAACGCGGACGAGTTGGCTCAGCAGCGACATCCCGCGGGTCTCCAAGAAAGTGTGGAAGGGGGGCGGTGTCGCCGCGAAGCCTACTCGCTTTGTGAAGGTTTGACCCTGCGATTCGCGCTCCACTACGCTGACAGAGCATGCCCTGCACATCGCTGAGCCCCGTGGGGTTCCTGCGACGCCACGCCCCCCGAGTCTTCGTCGGAGCGGCGGTGATCGCAGGCGCGGCCGGGCTCCTGAGCCTGCTCATCCCGAACAAGTACACGGCCGCGGTCGTGTTGCTGCCGCCCACCAACCAAGCGGACCTGGGCGGCCTGCTCACGGGCGGCGGGGGCACGATGGCGCTCTCGCGTGCGCTCGGGATCGACTCGCAGGGGGAGACCGACCTCTACCTGGGCGTGCTGCGCAGCACCAACATCAACCGCACGCTCGTGGCGCGGTTCGGGCTGCAGAAGGTGTACGGGCAGAAGGACATCGAGAAGGCCGGCAAGAAGCTGTCCCAGCACACGGGCGTCGCGCTCACGAACGAGGGGTTCATCCGGGTCACGGTCACCGAGCCCGACCGCAAACTCGCTGCCGACCTTGCGAACGCCTACGCCGAGGAGTTGGACGTGTTCCTCCGGCTCAACACCAATACCAGCGCTCATCATCGCCGCGAGTTCATGGACCAGCGTCTCGAGGAGACGCAGCGGGCCCTCGCCTTGGCGGAGGATTCGTTGCGTGACTACCAGACCCTGTCGCGCCTTCCCCTGCTCGGGGCCGAGTCGCAGGCGTCGAGCGCGGCGGCGGAGCTTCTGGCGCAGAAGGTGCAGCGCGAGATCGAGCTGGGAACGCTCCAACGTGTGAGCACGGGAGGGAACCCTCGCGTGGAGCAGTTGCGCGAGGAAGTGAGCCAGATCGACCGGCAGCTCGGACGCATCCCGCCCGCCACGACCGAGATCGCGCGGCTGATGCGGAACGCCAAGATCCAGGAGCAGATCCTGCTCGTGCTCACCGAGGAGCGCGAGCGCGCGCGGTTGCTCGAGCTCAAGACGATGGGCTCGGTCGAGGTGGTGGACCACGCCGAGCCACCGCTACACAAGAGCCAGCCGCATCGCACACTCATCATGATCGGCGCGTTCGGGCTCGCCGTGCTCGCCGGATTCACACTGCAGCGGCTGCGCGAGCCGGCCGACGCGGGATGAGCGTGCCGTCGGCGGCGGTGAGCCTGCGGCGTTGGGTCGCCGGTCCGGGCTGGCCGGACGCCGCCCTCGCCGCGATCGTCCTTCTGGTCACCGCGGGGCTCGCGCTCGCGCCGTTGCCGACGCTGCTGGCGTTGTTCTCGGCCGGCGCCGTGTGGGCGCTCCTGCGCTGGCCGTTCGCGATCCCCGCCCTGCTCATCGTGCTCATGGGCAACGTGAAGGTGAACGCCTACCTCGGGTTCTTCACGCTCTTCCCCGAATACCTGCTGCTCGCCGTGTCGAGCGCGATGGCGCTGCTGTCGTGGTGGGCGCGGCCCGCGTGGCCGCCGGAGCGCCGCGCCACGGTGCTGATCCTCCTCTGGGCGTTCACGGGGCTCCTGTCGCTGCCGAACGCGATCTCCGGCGCCAGGGTGCTCGCCCGCGTCGTGCTGGACCTCGTCTCGCTGGTCACGTTCCTCACCATGGTCGTGACGCTGCGCTCGCGGGGCGACCTGCGTCGCGCGGTCACGCTGTGGGAGGTCGTGGCCACGCTGTACGCCGCGTTCGGCATCGTGCAGATGATCGGCCTCGTCGCGGGATTCGACACCAGCCTGCACTTCCTCAAGGGCATCGCGAACCCGGACATCTACCAGGGCGTGGGCGCACCGGTCCGCCGGCGAATCGGCGACGTGTTCCGCGCCAACTCGATGTTCAATGACCCGAACATCCTCGGCGGGTTCCTGGCCGCGGCGATGAGCGCGATGCTTGCGCTGCGATTCCACCATGCCGAGACCGGGCGGCGCCGGCGCGCGAGGGCCGAGACGTTCGCGCTCGCGGTGATGGCGGTGTGCATGCTGCTCACGCAGTCGCGCAGCGGCGTGCTCGCGCTGCTCGCCGGTGCGGGCGTCGTGTTCGCGCACCGGCCGGGACTCCTGCGCCGGTCCGGACTGTGGATCGGGGTCGCGGCCACGGTCGCCGCCACGGTCGTGGTGGCGATCCTGGTGCAGATCGACCCGACGCTTCTCATGTCGCGTCTCGCGGGGTCGGCGGACACGAGCGATTCCTCGAACCGGCAGCATCTGGACGTGTTCGTCTACGGGCTCGAGCTCCTCAAGCGTTTCCCCTTGTTTGGTGCCGGCCTCGGGAACTTCGGGCTCTACTATGGCCCTGAGCGCGACCCGTTCTTCACCAAGATGATGACGCATTGCGCGCCGCTCACCTACTTCGCGGAATCCGGGATCCCTGGAGGGGTGGCGTTCTGCGCGGTGTGGTGGCACGTCACGCGCCGGGTCGCGGGCACGCGGCCGGCAGACACGGATGCCGAGGGACGAGCGCTGCGCGTCGCGCTCCTGGCCGCCGTCGTGGCGGTGCTCGTGGCGAATCTCTTCTACGATTACATCCTGCGCACGTTCGTCTGGGTGCTTGCGGCGCTGGCCGTGAGCGTGGCGCGCCACCACGACGCCGGACCCCTCGAGCACCCCGCATGAGGCTCGCCTACGACCTGCGCTATGCGGCCGACCACTTCCCGGGCATCGGCACACACGCGTGGGCACTTGGCCGGGCGCTCGTCGACCGCGGACACTTCGAGCGCATCGCCCTCCTATGGGATCCCCGGGCGCGGAACACGCGGTTCCCGGTCGCCTCGTTGCGCGCGGAGCCACGGGTGAGCTTGCACGAGGTCGCGGTGCCGGCGCTGTCGTGGCGCACGGCGCACGCCACGGGGCGCTGGCTGGAACGCTCGGACGTGGACGTCTACCTGAGCCCATTCTGGCTCTGCCCGCAGGGAACGCGGGTGCCGTGCGTGCTCACGCTCCACGACGTGCTCCCACTGCTGCCCATGGGCGGTGCCAGCGCACCCCGCCGCTGGGCCTATCGCTGGGCCATGCGCCGTGCGGCGAGCGCGGCGGCGGTGCTCACGAGCAGCCGGTTCAGCCATGACGAGATCCTCGCATCCACGACGATCCCCGGCGATCGCCTGCACATCGTGCCGCTGGGGGTGGCCCCACCGGCCACCACCGCACGACGCCCGGCGCGCGCCCCCGACCCGCCGTTCGCGCTCACCGTCGGCGCGAACCGGGTGCACAAAGGGCTGGAGACGTTGGCCGCGGTGTGGCAACGGTTCGCGGGCACGCCGCCGCTCCCGCTCGTGAACGCGGGCGAGAACGCGCCCGGCCGCTTCTCGCTCGCAGAGCTCGAGAGGAGCGGAGCCGGGGTCAGGGTGCTGGGAACTGTCCCGCCCGATGAGCTGGAGTGGCTCTACGCTCACGCCACGCTCGTGCTCATTCCGACGCGCTACGAGGGGTTCGGCCTGCCGCTGCTCGAGGCCGCTGCGCGCGGAGCGGCGGTCATCGCCTCCGACATCCCGGCATTGCGCGAGATCGGCGAGGGCGTCGCGCGGTTCGTGCCCGTGGCGGATGTCGAGGGCTGGGAACGCGCCATACGCGATCTCGCCGGAGACGAGGCGCGGCGCCAGCGGATGATCGCGGACGGAAGGCGGCGCGCCGCCGACTTCGGGATCGCCGCCTGCGCACAGCGCGTCGAGGCGATCCTCGACCGCGTCGGGCGCGCTCCGCGGACGGTGCCCGCATGAGGATCGTCCACGTCTACAAGGACTATCACCCGCCCGTCTTGGGCGGCGTCGAGCAGACGATCGAGCGCATCGCGCGCCGGCAGGTGGCTGCGGGGCACGAGGTCACGGTGATCGTGTCGGCGAGCGGCGGCCGGCGCACGTTCACCGAGATGGTGGACGGCGTGCGCGTCGTGCGCGTCGCCGAGTGGGCGCGCGCGCTGTCGTCTCCCATCTGCCCCGGCTTCCCGGCCGCGATCGCGCGCACGCACGCCGACCTCTGGCACCTGCACAGCCCGAACCCGCTCGGCGAGGCGAGCTACGCCTGGGTGCGCCCGCCCGGCGCGCTCGTGATCACGTTCCACTGCGAGCTCACGCGCCAGCGCGCGGTCCTGCCGGTCTACGCGCCGCTGATGCACCATCTCTTTCGCCGTGCCGACGCGCTCCAGACCACCTCGCCGCAAGCGCTCGCGCGCGAGGATTCGCTGGTGGTGCCGTTCCGCGAGCGCTTCCGCGTCGTGCCCTCGGGGATCGACGCCGAGCCGCTGTTCGCGCTGGATCGGGAACGGCCCGGAGCCCGCGCGTTGCGCGCGCGCTTCGGCGACCCGTTCCTGCTCTTCGTTGGACGGCTTCGATATTACAAAGGCCTCCACGTGCTGCTCGCCGCCATGCCGCGCATCCCCGCCCGCCTGGTGATCGTGGGCGAGGGTCCGGTGGGCGAGGCGCTCCGCGCCCAGGCGTCGCGGCTCGGCCTGGGAGACAAGGTGCACTTCGCCGGGCGGGTCTCCGACGCGGAGCTCCACGACCACCTCGCGGCGGCGGGCATCGGCGTGCTGCCCTCGAACACGCCCACCGAGGCGTTCGGCCTGGCGCTCGCGGAGTACATGGCCGCAGGACTTCCCGTGGTCAGCACCGACCTCGGCACGGGCACGTCGTACGTGAACCAGGACGGCGTCAGCGGGCTGGTCGTGGCCGCTAACGACCCTGGGGCGCTGGCCACCGGGATCGGGCGGCTCCTCTCTGACCCGACTCTGCGTGTGAACATGGGAACGGCCGGCCGCGCCCGGGTGCGCGAGAAGTTCACCACCGAGGCCATGATGCGGGGTATGGACCTCGTGTACGCCGAGGCCTTGGACCGGGCCGGGTCTCGCGCTCCCCACCCACAGCCCGGACCCTCGGGGACTCCCGGAAAACGTGGTCAAGGCCTCCCCTGATCCCTCCGATAACCCGCATGGACCCCGATGGATGGCGAGGGCTATGGTATTGACGCATCCGATGGCGTCCCTATAACCTGCGGCGTCGCTGGAGCCCCACGCAGGATGCGTCAAGGCTCTGTGCCGCACCGGGGAAGGAGTTCTCCGCTGTCAGCCTCTCGAGGGAAAATATGAGGATCCTGGTCACAGGAGGTGCCGGCTTCATTGGGTCCCATCTCGCGGAGGAACTCCTCCAGCGAGGACACGAGGTATGGGCCCTCGATGACTTGTCCACAGGTCGCCTCGAGAACCTGACGTCGTTCGAACTGCACCCACGGTTCCGTTTCCTCGAGGGCAGCGTCATGGATTCGGCGCTGGTCCACGGCCTCGTCGCCCAGTGCGACCGCGTGTTCCATCTCGCCGCGGCCGTGGGCGTCAAGTACGTGCTCGAGAACCCCCTGCGCTCGCTGCTCACGAACATCCGCGGCACCGAGGTCGTGCTCGAGGCCGCGAGCAAGCACCGCCGCAAGGTGATCCTCACCTCCAGCAGCGAGGTCTACGGGAAGGGCGTGTCGGTGCCGTTCTCGGAGGACGACGACCGCCTGATCGGCCCCACGCACAAGCTGCGCTGGTCCTACGCCTGCGGCAAGGCGGTGGACGAGTGCCTCGCCCATGCCTACTACCAGCAGTATCAATTGCCGGTGGTGATCGTGCGCTGTTTCAACACCTGCGGGCCGCGCCAGTCCAGCGCCTACGGCATGGTGATCCCGAACATGGTTCAGCGCGCGCTCCAGGGCGACCCCATCCTGGTATTCGGGGACGGCCAGCAGACGCGCTGCTTCTCCGCCGTCAGCGACGTGGTCCGCGCCATGCTCCTGCTCGCCGACAGCCGGCAGGCCGAAGGCCACGTGTTCAATGCCGGCACGGACGAAGAGGTCACCGTCCAGGAGCTGGCGAAGCGCATCAAGCGCCTGTGCCACAGTGAATCGTCGATCGAGCTGGTGCCTTACGAAGAGGTCTACGGCCAGTCGTTCGAGGACATGCGCCGCCGCGTGCCCGATCTCAAGAAGATCCGGCGCTTCGTCGGCTACCGTGCCGAGGTCTCGCTCGACCGGCTGCTCGAGACCACGATCCGGGATCACTGCGAGCGCATGGGCATGCCGTGCCCCATCGAGGTCTCGGCCGCGTAGTCAGGACGCCGTTCAACCATGTCGTTCGTGCCGATCGCCGCGCTGGTCATCGCCGCGCCGCTGGCGTGGCTGCTGATGCCGCTCGGCATCCGCGTGGCGTGGGCGACGGGCTGGCTCGATCACCCGCAGGCGCGCAAGCTCCACAAGCACGCGACCGCGGTGCTCGGCGGCGCGGTCGTGTTCGTCTCCGCGGTGATCGCGTGGGCGATCACGCTGCGCTTCACGCCGCATTCGCCCGGCGACTGGGAAGCGTGGTACCTGCTCGCCGGCGCCGCCGTCATGCTCGGCCTCGGGCTCTGGGACGACCGGCTCGGCATGCGCCCGAGCGTCAAGATGCTCGGCCAGGCCGCGGCCGCGACCATGCTCATCTCCGCCGGGCTCATGCCGCACTTCGGGCTCCCCGTGGGCATCGAGGCGGCGCTCACGCTCGTGGCGCTGGTGGCGCTCATGAACGCGGTCAACTTCCTCGACAACATGAACGGCATGGTGGGGGGGATCGCGCCGATCGCGTTCCTGGGCTTCGCCTGGATGTCGCTCGAGCGCGGCGCCAACGGGGTCGCGGCCGCGCAGCTGGCGCTCGCGGGCGCCTGCATCGGGTTCCTGCCCCACAACTTCCCCAAGGCGCGCATCTTCCTCGGGGACGCGGGCAGCCTGTTCCTGGGGTATAGTCTCGGCGCTTCCGCGCTGATGACCATGCTGGGAGCGGCCCCAGGGTGGGGCCGGACCGGAGCGCTGCTGATCCTGGCGTACCCCGCGTTCGACATGACCTTCGTCGTGGTCACGCGCATGCGCGCGGGCCGTCCCGTGTACGAGGGCGGCAAGGACCACACCAACCACCGACTCGCGAGCGTCCTCAAATGTCCGAAGAGAACCGTGCAGCTGGTATGGGCCAGTGGGGCCGTCCTATGCGTCGCAGGGTTAAGTATGCTGCACCTCAATCGGCCGCTGCCGACCGTCCTCCTGTGGGGCCTGTCGACGATCCTGCTCTTCTGGAGCGGGCTGCGATTATCGTCCGTGCCGATCGTCCACAGCGCGTCCCCGGAACGCCGGGAGCGGGTGGCCCAGGAGAGGTGATCGGTGCGCCGCGCGCCTCGACCCCGCGTGCGCCGCGCGAGCCCGACGAGCACGACTTCCGCCTGCGCGACCTGGTCGTGCTCATGGCGAAGGGCCTGGTGGACCATCCTGACGACGTCTCGGTGGAGATCATCGAGGCCGGCGACGGCGGCGAGCTGGAGCTGCGCGTACACGGCGACGACATGGGGCACGTGATCGGCAAGCAGGGCCGCACCGCGCGCTCGCTGCGCCTGGCGCTCGGCGCCGCCGCCGGCCGCGCCGGCCGGCGGATGGATCTGGAGATCGCCGACTGACGCTGATCGCGATCGCGAAGCTCGGCCGTCCGCACGGCATCGCGGGCGAGATCTACGTCGACCAGTGCCCGCTCGCGCCCGCCCAGTTCCTCGCCATGGGCGCGCTCGAGTGGCGGGGGCAGAAGGGCGGCACCCGGATGCTCGAGCCGAAGCTCGCGCGCGCCGCGGCCGGACGGCTGCTGGTCACGTTCGCCGGGTTCGCCACGCGCGAGGACGCGGTGCCGTTCGTCAACGGCACGCTGTGGGCCGAGCGCGCACGGCTCCCCGACCCCGGGCCGGGCGTGTCGTACGCGTTCCAGCTCACCGGCATGCGCGTCGTCGACCAGACAGGCGCCACGCTCGGCACCGTGGCCGACGTGATCTTCAACGCTGGCCAGCCGCTGCTCCAGCTCGAGGGCGAAGGCGGCCGCCTGGTCCCCTGCCAGCCGCCGTTCATGAAGCATGTGGACGTCGACGCCGGCGTGATCACGCTCGAGTTGCCGCCGGGGCTCGAAGAGGTCTAGCCCGGTTCTGGCCGCACGCGCGGCCGTGCGATACTGCCGCCCCCATGAAGATCACGCTGCTCACCATCTTC
>Ga0070685_10000932_pt1 | contig 15756 bp, 16 predicted proteins | sample KBSS13LmetaG_FD_65651 | JGI IMG/M metagenome (GOLD analysis project Ga0070685, IMG submission 65651) | Switchgrass rhizosphere microbial communities from Kellogg Biological Station, Michigan, USA - KBS S1-3L metaG | ecosystem: Host-associated > Plants > Roots > Rhizosphere ...
CCCAGTTGTCGCCGCCGAGGTGGTTGTCGCCGGCGGTCGCTTTCACCTCGAAGACGCCGTCGCCGATTTCCAGCACCGAGACGTCGAAGGTGCCGCCGCCGAGGTCGAAGACGAGGATCGAGTGGTCGGCCTCCTCTTTGTCGAGGCCGTAGGCGAGCGAGGCCGCGGTCGGCTCGTTGATGATCCGCTTGACCTCGAGCCCGGCGATCTTTCCGGCGTCCTTGGTTGCCTGCCGCTGATCGTCGTTGAAGTAGGCGGGGACGGTGATCACGGCGCTGTCGACGCTTTCGCCGAGCTTCATTTCGGCGTCCGCTTTCAGCTTCTGCAGGATCATTGCGCTGATCTCCGGCGGGCTGTACTGCTTGCCGCGCGCGTCGACCCGGACGTCGCCGTTGGGGCCGGCCTCGACCTTGTACGGGACGATCGTCTCCTCCTCTTTGACTTCGGACTCCTTGCGGCCCATGAAGCGCTTGATCGAGAAGATCGTGTTCTCCGGGTTCATCACCGCCTGGCGTTTGGCGACGGTGCCGACGAGACGCTCGCCGCTCTCGGTGAACGCGACGACCGACGGGGTCGTCCGCCCGCCCTCGGCGTTCTCCAGAACGGTGGGCTCGCCGCCCTCCATCACCGCCACGCACGAGTTGGTCGTGCCGAGGTCGATTCCGATCGTCTTTGCCACTTTTGCCTTTCCTCCAGGGGTTTCTTGGGGTCTTGAAGTTCTGTTGATGATGGTTCTGTTGATGATGCTAGAAAATCTAAGCGGCAGTGTGGCAGATTTGTGAATCGATTACAAGCGAGCGCCTATAGTGATTCGGGTCACGCGGGAGCCGGGTAGCCCAGGGGAAGAGGCAACCCGGCTTGGGGAGCGCCTCGACAATCGGTCCCGGGGAAAGGGGCCGCAAAAGAGGAGGAAGACTTTGAGTTCCGCACTGAACCGCCGGCTTTTGGCGCCGGCAATCCTCGCGGCGATGCTCCTTGCCCTGGCGCTGCCGGGCCTAGCCCTCGCCAAGAAGGACGACCACAGCGACAACGGCAAAGGCAAGGTCGTCTCGGTGATGACCCGCAACCTCTACCTCGGGGCCGACCTGGCGCCGGCCATCGGTGCGCCGAGCCTGGAAGCGTTCGTCGCCGCCAACGGCCAGATCCTGCGCGAAGTCACCGCCAACGACTTCCCGACCCGGGCGAAAGGGCTGGCGCACGAGATCCTCAGCGAGAAGCCCGATCTCGTCGGCCTGCAGGAGGTCGCCCTTTGGCGCACCGCCCCGCCGGACCTGACGCCGGTCCTGACCGGTCAGCCGACGGCGACGACCGTCCGCTACGACTACCTGGCCGAACTGCTGGCGGAGCTGAACAAGGGCCCGGACCGCTACGAAGTCGTGGTCGTCCAGCCCGAGTTCGATCTCGAGGCGCCGGGCGACGAGAACGGGGTGGCCGGCGACGGGCCGAACCCGGCGATCGCCAACGCCGAGATCAACGGCCGGCTGACCATGCGCGACGTCATCCTCGCCCGCCGTGGTGCCGGCGTGGAGACGAAAAACCCGCAGTCGGGGAACTTCAAAACCCTGCTGCAGGTCCCGATCCTCGGCCAGGCGCTGACGATCAAACGCGGCTGGACGGCAACCGACGCCCGCGTCCGCGGCAGCGGCTGGTTCCGCTTCGTCAACACCCACCTCGAGGCGTTCGACCCGGCGGCGCTGGTGCCGAGCATCCGCGCCCTGCAGGCGGCGGAGCTGGTGGCACCGGGCGGTCCGGCGACGGGCAGCCTGCCGGTGGTCCTGGTCGGTGACCTCAACTCCGACGACGACACCGTCTCACCGGGCGATCAGCAGGCCTACCGCGTCCTCCTGGAAGCGGGCCTGATGGAGCGCAGCACGAACAATCCGCTCGGCTGCTGCCTCAACTCGAGTCTGCTGGCGGAAGGGGCCGGGGGCAGCGTCTCCGACTTCGACCACCAGGTCGATCATGTGATGACGAACGACCCGAGCATCACCCTGGAGCGCTCGGAGGTGACCGGTCTCTACCCGGTCAACGGCTTCTGGGACTCCGACCACGCCGGGCTCTTCAGCGCCCTGCGGTTCGGAGGCTGACCGTCTAGCCCTGCCCGGCGGTGTTGGCGACGAATTCGGCCACTTCCTTGGCCTGGGATTCGTTGAGAATGCCGCCGGGCATGCGGCCCGGAGTTGAGCTGTTGACCCCGTTTTCAACCGCGTTCAGAACTCGGCCTTCGGTCGCTTTGACCGTGCTGGCGACGGTTTCCGGATCGCCTTCGGGCGGGCCCGAGGGCGCCAGCAGTTCGTCGAGGTCGGGGCCGTAGTTGCCGTCGGTACCGGCCGAGTAGAGCGTGTGGCAGGTGCCGCAGTTGGTCTGGAACAGCGACTGGCCGTCCTTGAGGTTGGCGGCGACCTTGTCCTCGCCGCTTTCGCCGTCCCCCTTGGCGCGGAAGGCTGCGAAAGGAATGACCACTGCGAGGACGAGGACGAGGACCCCGAACCAGATGAAGGTGCGCTTGCTCATTTAGCGGCGCGCATACTACCGGCGCCCTGCTCGGAGCGGTTTTCGCGGTACCAGGGGCACATCCGCCGCAGCCCGCACTCGCCGCAGCGCGGTTTCGGCCGGCAGAGGGTGCGCCCGTGCCGGATCAGGTTGACGTGGAACTCGTGGGCGTCCTCCGGCGGCACGATCGCCAGCATCTCGTCGTGGGCCTTCTCGAAGGAGGCCCTGGCGGGGAAGAGGCCGAGGCGGCCGCCGACCCGGTGGACGTGGACGTCGACCGGGATCTCCGGGATCCCCCAGGTGAAGATCAGCACGCAGGCGGCGGTTTTGCGGCCGACGCCGGGCAGGTCGAGGAGGAACTCGAGCGACTCCTCACGCGGCGCGGTCTCGGTCCAGTCGAGGTCGGGCGGGTCGCCGAGACGCTCGAGGATCACCTGGATCCGCGGCGCCTTCTGCTTGGCGAGGCCGCCGGGGCGGATCGCCTCCTCGAGCTCGGCAACAGGCGCGTCGCGCACTTCCTCCCAGGTCGGAAAGCGCTGCCGCAGCGCCGCAAAGGCGACGTCGCGGTTGCGGTCGTTGGTGTGCTGGGAGAGCACCGTCTTCACCAGCTCGGCGATCGGATGCCCGTGCGGTTCGGCGGGCGGCACCCCGTACATATCCCGCAGCCGGTCCCGAATCGCCCGCACCCGTCGCTTGTCCGGCCGCTTCCAGCTCACGCCGGGGACCCTAATAGGCGTTAACGGCGGGGCTACAATTGGCTGTTCTCGTGTCTCGCGCCATCGCTGCGATAGGAGCCAGGCTGCCCAAAGGTTGGGGCGATGCCGGCCGCCAGATCGGCATCCTCGTCGGCGTCGACGTGATCTACGAGCTCGGCCGCGGCGTCGCCGATTCCAGCCGCGCCGACGCCCTCGCCCACGGCGCCCAGGTGATCGACTTCGAGCGCGCAACCGGCACCCTCTTCGAGCCCAGCGTGCAGACCTTCTTCCTCTCCACGCACTGGGTCGTCGACCTCGCCAACCAGCTCTACCTCAACGCCCAGTTCTCGATCGCGCTCGGCTTCCTGGTCTGGCTCTACCTCTTCCGCAACCAGTCCTACTACTTCGTCCGCAACATGTTCGTGGTCTCGATGTGCCTGGCGCTGATCGGCTACGTCGGCTTCCCGACGGCGCCGCCGCGAATGTTCCCCCAGGACGGCTTCGTCGACACGATCACCCGCTTCTCCGACGTCAACCACGACTCGACCCTGGCCAAGGTCTTCATCAACCCCTACGCGGCGGTGCCGAGCATGCACTGCGCCTTCGCGATGATGATCGGCGCCACCGGGGTAATGGTCTGCCGCCGCTGGTGGTCGAAAGCCTGGTGGGCGTTCTGGCCGATCCTGATCACCTGGGTGGTGATCGTCACCGGCAACCACTACTGGGTCGACGCGGTGCTGGGCTGGCTCGTCGCCCTCACCGCCTTCGCGATCGCCCGCGGCGCCCTCGCCCGGGTCCGCCCGGAGGCCTGGGGCTGGCGCGCCCCGGCTCCGCGCGAGGTCGAGGCGTAATAGCCTGAGCGCGATGGGACCTTCGGCGCCGCCCCGGCGCAGCAGCAGTCGTGCCGGCGCCCGCAACGGGCAGGAGTTGCGGGCCTACGCCCGCGATCGCCTGATCGAGTCCCGCCTCACCCCGAACGCGATCTCGCTGATGGGGCTGGTCGGCAACCTCGTCGCCGCCGCCCTGGTGACGCAGCGCCTCTTCTTCCTCGCCGGGATCGCCTTCATCCTCGGCTCGGTGATGGACACGCTCGACGGTCGCTACTCGCGGATGTCGGGCAAGGGGTCCCTCTTCGGCGCCTTCCTCGACTCGACCCTCGACCGGATCGAGGAGGGGATCGTCCTCGCCGCCGTCGCCGGCTACTTCGCCGCCGAAGGCCGCGACTTCGAGGCGGCGATGTGCGTGGTCGCGGTGCTCGGCTCGCTGATGGTCTCCTACACCCGCGCCCGGGCCGAGGCGCTTGGAGTCGAATGCAAGGTCGGACTCGCCACCCGGCCCGTCCGCGTGGTGATACTTTCGATCGGCTTGTTGTTCGCCAAGGGCGCCGGCTTGGGCGATTTCGAACTGCTGGCCCCGGCGGTGTATGCGATCGCAGCACTGACGATTTTCACTACCTTCCAGCGGGTATGGCATGTCAGGAACGAGCTTTCCGGCGAGGTCTCCGGCGTCAAGGACGACGGTGGCGACGCGGGGGACGTGTAACCAGCGAAGCCGCCAGGTGTCTGAAGCCACCCAGCGCAATCCAGGAGGACTTCGAATTCCATGAGTGAGAGCAACGGAGCCAACGGCAACGGCCACACGAACGGCGTCGGCCGCGGGGACGAGAAGGTCCGCGTCGCGATCGTCGGCGTCGGCAACTGCGCCAACAGCTTCATCCAGGGCGTCCAGTACTACAAGGACGCCGACCCCGCCGACGAAGTGCCGGGCCTGATGCACGTCGAGCTCGGCGGCTACCACGTGCGCGACGTCGAGTTCGTCGCCGCCTTCGACATCGACCAGGAGAAGGTCGGCAAAGACCTCTCCGAGGCGATCTGGTCGGGGCAGAACGACACGATCAAGTTCGCCGACGTGCCCAACCTGGGCGTCGAGGTCCACCGCGGGATGACCCACGACGGCCTCGGCAAGTACCTGAAAGAGAAGATCACCAAGGCGCCGGGCGAAACCGCCGACGTCGTCGGGATCCTCAAGGAGACCAAGGCCGACGTCCTCGTCTGTTACCTGCCGGTCGGCTCCGAGGAGGCGACCAAGTGGTACGTCGAGCAGGCGCTGAAGGCCGGCGTCGGCTTCGTCAACTGCCTACCGGTCTTCATCGCCCGCGAGGACTACTGGGACAAGCGCTTCCAGGAGGCCGGTCTGCCGATCATCGGCGACGACATCAAGAGCCAGGTCGGGGCGACGATCGTCCACCGCTCGCTGGCGCGCCTCTTCCACGACCGCGGCGTCCGCCTGGAGCGCACTTCGCAGCTCAACGTCGGCGGCAACATGGACTTCTACAACATGCTCGAGCGCGAGCGGCTGGACTCGAAGAAGATCTCGAAGACCAACGCCGTCACCTCGATCATGGGCCACGAGCTGCCGCCCGAGAGCGTCCATGTCGGCCCCTCGGACTACGTGCCGTGGCTGACCGACCGCAAGTGGGCGCACATCCGGCTCGAGGGCAAAGCCTTCGGCGACGTGCCGCTGACCGCCGAGCTGAAGCTCGAGGTCTGGGACTCGCCGAACTCCGCCGGCGTCGTCATCGACGCGGTGCGGCTGATCAAGCTGGCGCTCAACAACGGCGTCGCCGGTCAGCTCGACGGCCCCTCCAGCTACCTGATGAAGAGCCCGCACACGCAGCGCCCCGACGACGAGGCCCGCGAACAGACGGAGCAGTTCATCGCCGAGAACCAGCGCGGCAGGTCGCTTCCTGGTCAGCCGGCAGAGACGCCGGCCGCGCAGGCTTAGGTCCTCAGAGAGAGCCCGCCTTCGGGCGGGCTCTTATCCTGCTCCCGTGAGCGCCGGCCCCCTCTCGATCGCCCAGGTCTTCCCGCTGCGCCGATCCGGGGCGAACCCGGCGGCGCGCTTCGCCGCGGCTGTCTCCGAGGAGCTGGAGCGGCGCGGGCACGAGGTCCTGCGGGTGAAGACCGGGGACCCGGTCAAACGGCTGCTGAAAGCGCGGCGGCCGGACATCGTCCACGTCCACGACCCCTTCGCGCCGAGCGCGCCCTCGGCGGCGCTGCGCCACTCCTACTCGCTCAACGTCGCCACCTTCCACGACCCGCGCGAGCGGGTGCTGGCGACCCAGGTGGCGCGGCCGCTGGTCGAGATCTTCTTCGGCCGGATCGACGCGCGGACGGTGACCCGGCCGCAGACGGCGGAGCTGCTCGAGCGCTTCTTCCCGGCGAGTTACGAGCTGCTGGGGGACGGGGGCGCCTCGGGGGGCGAGCCGGACTGGGGTGGAATCGCCGAGGAGCTGGAAGCGATCTACCGGCGCCTGCTCGACCGCCGCCACCCGCCCGGAGGCAATCCCGAGGTCCGCGAGCGGATCTCGAAGCGGCCGCTGATCGAGGTCGACCTGCACATGCACACCGACCACTCCGGCGACTGCAACACCCCGGTCGACGTCCTCATCCACACCGCCCGCGACCGCAATCTCGGGGCGATCGCGATCACCGACCACAACGAGGTCTCGGGTGCGCTGGAGGCGCGCAAGCTTGCCGAAGAGCTCGGCGACATCAAGGTGATCGTCGCCGAGGAGGTGAAGACCGCCGAGCAGGGCGAGGTGATCGGCCTCTTCCTCGAGGAGAAGATCCCCAAGGGGCTGACGATGGCGGAGACGATCGCCGAGATCCGCCGCCAGGGCGGGCTCGTCTACGTGCCGCACCCGTTCGACCGCTTTCACTCGGTCCCCGACTACGAGCACCTGCTCGACATCGTCGAGGAGATCGACATCCTCGAGGTCTTCAACCCGCGGGTGGCGCTGACCTCGTTCAACGAGGAGGCGGTCCGCTTCGCGGCCAAGTACCGGATCGTCTCCGGCGCCGGCTCCGACAGCCACGTCGCCCAGGGGCTCGGCAGCGTGCGCCAGCGGATCCACGACTTCGACGGCCCGGCCGAGTTCCTCGAGGCGATGCGGGACGCCGACATCACCCGCAAGCACAAGAACCTGGTCTACGTGCAGACGCTGAAGTTCCTGCAGACGACGGGCCGGCCGAAGGCGCCGAAACGGCGCGTGCCCGATGCCAAGCCGGTTCGCGGCGGCCGCCCGCGGCGGCGCGGCGAAGGGCGCCGGGCGAGCAAGTCCTGATGCATGGGCAGGCGCGCAAAGGAGCCGCGCCCGCCTCGTCAAAGAACGCCCCGATGCGCTCGATCGACGACGAGATCAGAGAGAAGTACCTGGAGCGGGCGATCCGCGAGCTCAACCAGGTCAGCCGCGAGATCCAGGAGTGCCAGCACTGCCCGCGCGGCAAGCTGATGCCGGTGCTCGGCTCCGGCCACCCGCAGGCGGACATCTTCATGCTCAAGCAGGCGCCGCTGGCCTCGGAGATCGAGGAGGGGGTCGCCTTCTACGGCCGCTCCGGCAACGCGCTGATGAAAAGCTTCAAGCGCCTCGGGATCGACCCGCTCGTCGTCTACGGCACCCTCTGCGTCAAATGCCCGATCCCCGAGCCCGACCTGGCGGCGGGCGAGTGCGTCGGCCGCCTGGTCGAGGAGCTGGCGATCGTGCAGCCGAAGATCGTCGTCGTCATGGGCGAACCGGCGCTGCGCATCCTCAACGGCCTCAGCGTCCCCCTGGCCCGGGAGATCGAGCCCGACGAGGGCGCGATCCAAGCCTTCACCCCCACCATCGACGCCCTCTACGTCCCCGACATCGACGCCTCCCTGGACGAAGAGGGCGCCAAGGCCCGCTTCTGGCGCGCCTTCAAGACGCTCGGCGTCTGGTACGACGACCTGCCGCCGTACTAGGTCTTAACCGCCGCCGCTGTAGTGGATGCGCCGCCCGTCCCCGGCGGTGCAGACGAAACTCCAGCCCTCTCCTGGGAACCAGCCCCTGCAGGTCCACTGGCGAACCTTTCGCGTTTGCCGGCAGCTTTGCAAGCTGGGACCACCTGGGCAGTTCGACTTTCGCAATGCTTCCGAAGCGATTTGATGACCGATCCGGCAGCTCACCCCGACAGTCGTAAGGGCGGGGGAAACGCTGCATCTCCTGTGCTTTAGTCCAGCTTGCTGCGCGCCTGCCATGGGCGAGGAGAGCAGCATGATGGCTGCCGCTACCGCCAGAGCGAAGAGACCGCGATAAAGGCGCTTCTTGATCTTCCGCATGTCGGGATCGTAATGCGCTTGCTGCGCTGCGAGGCCCGTAAGCGTTGAGCCCGTCGAGGGATCGGACCCCGTCAAGCGTGTGGCGGGCCGCCTTTGCGGGGCGTGTCCTCAGGGTTGCCGGCGTGCTGGGCGGGGTGTTTTTCGCCGCCCGGGTCGTGGGTGCCTCTGCCTTGGCGGTGCTCGCCGGGCTCTTTGATCGCTTTCGCGGCGGCTTTCGCTTTGTCGCTGAGGCTGCCTTTGCCCTGCGCGACTTTCTTCAGCTCCTCGGCGTCGGCTTTGAGTGAGTCCATGCCGCCGCGCTTGTCGATCGTCTCTTTGGCTTTGTCGGCCAGCTTCTTGAAGTCCATGGTCCTTCCGGGGTGGGGACGGTTGCTGACATTTACCCCCTATGGGGAGGAAAACTCAGGCGCCTGCTTCACGACTCCGAGATTGGGTGCCCTATAGGGGCCCAAACTTCGGAGAGGAAGAGTTAGGCGGCGGGGGCGGCGGACTCGGCGAGAGCGGTCATCGGCTCGACCTTGGCGCTGGCGAGGCCGCGGACGACGATCGTGTCGAGGGGACCTTCGTAGGCGCTGAGTGCGTCCTGGGCGGCGGTGGCGTTGGGGGCGGCGACGCCGACGGTGCCCTCGGGCTCGCCGAGGCGGTCGAAGTGGTCCCGGTAGCCCTTGTGGAGGTCGCGGTAGAAGGACTCCTCCTTGGCCAGACGCTCGGCGGCGTCGGGACCGACGGCGGTGCGGACGTAGCCGAAGACGCGGGGGGTCTCGCGGCCGGCCGCCTCGGCTCCGGCCTCGACTTTGGCGCGGGCGCCGGCGGCGAAGTCCGGGGTCATCCAGTTGAAGAAGACGCCGTCGTAGTCGCTGCCGGCGAGTTCGCACATCTTCGGGCCCATCGCCGCGAGGACGAGTTTCACCCCAGGCAACTGCTCGCGCAGCTGCGGCAGCGCCTCGCGCATCGCCGTCAGCGGCTTCTTGGTGAAGCCGGCGCCGACGCCGAGCCAAAGCTTCGCCGGGTCGATGCCGAACTCCTCGAGGTCGGCGGCGATCTGCTCGGGCGGGGTGCGGTCGAGCGCGATCACGGCGACCCCGAGCTCGACCTCGGGCGCGGCGGCGGCGAACTCCGCCAGCGTCGCCAGCCCTTTAGCGCCCGGGTGGTCGTTCGACCAGATCGACCCGTAACCGAGCTCGGCGCAGCGCGCCGCCAGGGGCCGCGCCACCTCCGGGTCGAGTCCCGCCGCAACTCCGAACGCCCTACTCATGTTTCTCGAACAATGCCACGCACTCGATGTGCGGGGTCTGGGGGAACATGTCGACCGGCCTCACGCGCGCCAACTTATAGCCCGCCTCGGTGAGCTGGGCCGCGTTGGGCGCCAGCGTGGTCGGGTTGCAGGAGACGTAGACGATCTTCTGTGCCTCGCACTCCAGTACCCGGCGGACGATTTTCTGCGAGAGGCCGGCGCGCGGCGGGTCGACGACGACCACATCCGGCTTCCCCGCCTTCTCGACCAGCGGCCGCACGCCGGTGCGGGCGTTGCCGGCGAGGAAGTGGACGTTCTCGATGCCGTTGGCGCGGGCGTTGCGCTCGGCGTCTTCGATCGCCTCCGGGACGATCTCCAGGCCCCAGACCTCGCCCGCCTGCCCGGCCATCGTCAGCCCGATCGTGCCGATCCCGCAGTACAGATCAAAGACAAGCTCTCGACTGCTCAGCCCCGCGTATTCGGCGGCGACCGCGTAGAGGCGCTCGGCCATCTCGGTGTTGGTCTGGAAGAAGGCGCCGTGGGAGATCTCCAGCTTCAGGCCGCAGAGCTCCTCGCGCAGCCGCTCCTCCCCGAGCACGCCGGTCGGCCCGTCGGTGCCGCCGGCGCTGTCCTCGACGATCGTGTGCAGGTCCACGGGTGGTCGCGGGAAGCGTGCTTTCGCCGTCACCAGCCGGGTCTGGATCTGGCCGGTTCGCCGCCCCTCGCGGACCGCGAGGTTGCGGAGGACGCCGCGCTGCTCGCGCCGGTCCCAGGCCGGGATCGCCTCGGCCCGCCCCCATTCGCGGACCGCGTTCCGCGCCTCGTTCCCCGCCTCGCTGGCGAGGTGACAGTCGTCGGCGTCGACGGTGAGGTCCCAGCGGCCGCGGGCGTGGAAGCCGAGTGTCAGCTCGCTGCCGTCGTCGCTTTCGCCGAAGGAGTACTCGAGCTTGTTGCGGTAGCGCCACTGCTCCAGCGCCGGCACGATCTCCTCCAGCTCAAAGCCCTCTTGCCCGCCGATCCGCCCCAGGGCCTCGGCGACCTGCTCGGACTTGTAGTGGAGCTGGCGCTCGTAGGGCAGCCCCTGCCACGGCGCCCCCGGGCAGGGCTCGCCGCCGTGGATGCAGGTGTCCGGCAGGCGGTCGGCGCCGGCCTGCAGCAGCTCGACCGTCCGCGCCTCGGCGAAGCGCTTCTTGCCTTTGGTGATCTCTGCGCGGACGCGGTCGCCCGGCAGGGCGCCGGCGACGAAGACGACGAGGCCGTCAGCCCGAGCGACTCCCCGCCCGCCGAAGGCGAGGGAGTCGATCTCGAGCTCCAGCTGCTCTCCGCGCCGCGCTATGGCAGTGCTTTGCGCGCCTGTTTGGCGAGGCGCTCCAGCTCTTTGATCAGCGCGTCACGCTGTTTTTTGCCTTTTTTCACCAGTTCGCTGAGCAGTTTCTCGGCGTCACTGCGGGTCATCCGGCCGCGTTTGACGGCGTCGTCGACGACGTCCTGGATGCGGTCGCGGCTCAGCGTCACGCTCTGCTCGAGGCTTTCGCGGAACTGCGCGACGCTCTTGTCGAGGCCGCTCGTCGCTTTGCTGGAGGCTTTGCGGCTCGAGCTCGATTTGCTTTTGCTGCCGCCTTTTTTCGCGCCCGCTTTTGAAGTCGTTTTACGCGCGGCTTTTTTCGCCGTTTTCCTGCTGCTTTTGGCTTTCGATTTCGTCGCTTTGGCCGCTTTCGACGATTTCGATTTCGCGCCGGCTTTGGCTTTCGATTTGGTGCTTTTCGCTTTGCCGGCCGCTTTTTTCTCCGCCATCTAGGTCTGCCTCCGTAGTCGGTTGTCCCGCTGGTGGGACCCGACTATCTCAATTCCGCAGGAGGTGTGACTCGGCGAGGCCGAAGCGTGCCTGCACCGGAGCGTGGTCGGAGAGCCGCAGCGCCCGTCCCTCGAGCGGCAGCTCGCGTTTCTCCGGCGCCCACCTGGTCGGCGCCTCGAGCACCTCGAGGCCGCGGCAGAGGACGTGGTCGATCGCGTCGTCGGCGGTGACCGGCCCCTCGAAGCCGAACTCGTCGCGCAGGCGCTCGAAGATCCGCGGGTTCTTCGCCGGCCGCAGGTTGAAGTCGCCGCCGAAGACGAGCGGCCGCCCGCCGGCCCACTCGGTTGCCGCCTGCGCCGCGCGCAGCATGTCCTCGACGGCCAGGTTCGGGCGGTCGTTGGTCGCGTGCAGGTTGGCGATGCAGATGCCCGAGGCGGTGGCGGCGAAGGCCATCGAGCGGCGCTCGGGCTCGCCCTCGTGGATCGCGATCTCGCGCCGCTCGGCGATCCCGCCGAGCTTGCCCGGCACCCGCACCAGGATCAGGTTCGAGCCGCCCTCGCCGGAAGCCATCAGGTCCGGGTTCTGCCGCGCCAGCAGCCTACGCAGGGGCCCGAGCTGGTTGCGCGAGGTCAGCGCCCGCTGCCACTCGGCGCCGCAGGCCCGCGCCAGCGGCTCGGCGAAGCGCGGCGGGCACTCCTGCAGCAGCGCCACGTCCCAGGCGGCGCCGGCGAGCAACTGCGCGAACTCGGGCGTCAGGTCGCGGTTGACCTGGACGTGGGTGTCGTTTCGCTCCTCGAACCGCAGCAGCCGCGAGCGCCAGGTGCGCAGCCCCGGGTCGGGCGGATAGTCGCGCCCGTGGAAGAGGTTCCAGACGAGGACGGTGAACTCCATAAGAAGCGAACTGCATCAGATTTCCCCCCTGCTGGGTCGGAAATTTGATGCAGTTCGTAAGATCGCCAGCTTGAAGCGGGACTTCCTCACCGGCGAAGAGCTCGGGGCGTTCGAGCTCGGCAAGCTGCTCGAGCGGGCGGCGGAGCTGAAAGCGGGGCGGCGCGAGGGCGTCGGGGCCGACTCGCTGCGGGGGCGCAGCGTCGCGCTGGTCTTCGAACGGCCCTCGACGCGGACGCGGATCTCCTTCGACGTCGGCGTCGCCGAGCTCGGCGGCCACGGGGTGATGCTGCGCGGCGACGAACTGCAGCTGGCGCGGGGCGAGTCTCCCGACGACACCGCTCGCGTCCTCTCCCGCTACGTCGACGCGATCGTGATCCGCTCCGGCTCCCACGAGATCGTAAAAGGCCTGGCCGAGGCGGCGGAGGTCCCGGTCGTCAACGGCCTCACCCCGCTGCACCACCCCTGTCAGGCGATCGCCGACCTGCTGACCCTGCGCGAGCGCTTCGGCGACCTCGCCGGCCTCCGACTCGCCTACGTCGGCGACGGCAACAACGTCGCCCGCTCGCTGGCGATCCTCGGCGAGCTCGCCGACCTCGAAGTCGTCGTCGCGGCGCCGGCCGGCTACCAGCTCGAGGAGGGCCACGGGGTGAAGCTGACCGACGACCCGCGCGCCGCCGCCGCCGAAGCCGACGCCCTGTATACGGACGTCTGGGTAAGCATGGGGGACGAGGAGGAGGAGCGCCGGCGTCTCGCCGACCTCGGTCCCTACCAGCTCGACGCCGACCTGCTCGCCGCCGCCAAGGAGCGGGCGATCGTCCTCCACTGCCTGCCCGCCCACCCCGGCCAGGAGATCTCCGCCGAGGTCCTCTACGGCGACCGTTCCGCCGTCTGGGACCAGGCCGAGAACCGCCTGCACGCGCAGAAGGCGCTGCTGGAGATGCTGCTCGCCGAGGGCAACTAGGCGCGCCCCACAGGCGCTTTCCTTATTCATGTACCCAGAGATCCACATCGGCCCGGTGACGCTGCAGACCTTCGGGCTGATGTTCGCGCTCGCCTTCCTCGGCGCCGGGGCGCTGCTGTGGAAGCGTTTCGGAGAGATCGGCAAGCCGCCGGACTGGGCCTACGAGATGGGGTTCGCGGCGCTGGTCGGCGGCGTCGTCGGCTCGCGGATCTACTTCATCGTCCAGAACTACAGCGAGGTCAAGGACGACCTCCTCGGCAACCTCTTCTCCGGGTCGGGACTGGTCTGGTACGGCGGCCTGATCGGCGGCGTCATCGCCGTCTGCCTCTGGGCCTGGTACCGCGACTTCCTCGGCCTCGCCCTGCTCGACCTGGCGGCGCCGGCGCTGGCGCTCGGCTACGCGATCGGCCGCTGCGGTTGCCAGCTCTCCGGCGACGGCGACTACGGCAAGGCCTGGAACGGCCCCTGGGCGATGTCCTATCCCGACGGGACCGTGCCGACCGAGCGCACCGTCCACCCGACCCCGATCTACGAGACCCTGGCGATGGGGCTCGGCGCCTGGATGCTGTGGCAGCTGCGCGACCGGGTGCGGGCGGGGGTGCTGTTCGCGATCTACCTGCTCTATGCGGGAGCCGAGCGTTTCCTGGTCGAGTTCCTACGTCGCAACAGCACCGACGCGCTGGGGCTGACCGCGCCGCAGCTGGAGAGCCTGGCGATGATCGCCGCCGGAGCGATCTGGATCGCTATCGTCGTTCGCCGCCACGGAGGCATCTCCCGTCCGGTGGCGAACGAAGCGGTTGGAGCTTCTGCCTAGCGCCCCTTGCTCCAACCAATCGGTGCTATCTTGCGCAAAATCTTTGGAGCGGTCTTTTGGGGGAGGATGCGGGATCTATGTCGGCAATTGACGTAAAGAGCGAGGGGCCTTCGGCCCGGACGGTAGGAGCGATTCTCGACGACGCGGCCGAGCGGATCGCCGCCGCCGGGGTCGAGGACGCGCGCACCGACGCCGAAGTGCTGGTCGCCGACGCGCTCGGCGTCAAGCCCGATCAGCTCTCGGTCGAGAGTGCCGGCGAGGTCGACGACGAGGCCGCCGCCAAGATCGAGGCCAACGTCCAGCGCCGGGTCGAGCGCGAGCCGATGGCCTACATCCTCGGCCGCGCCCCTTTCCGCAACCTCGAGATCTACGTCGACGAGCGCGTGCTCTGGCCGCGCCGCGAGACCGAGCTCCTGGTCGAGGTCGGGACGACGCTGCCCGAGGGCGCTCGCGTCCACGAGGTCGGCACCGGCTCCGGCGCGATCTCCCTCGCCCTGCTCTCCGAGCGCCCCGACCTGAGGGTTACCGCCTCGGACCTCTCGCCCGAAGCGGTCGAAGCGGCGCGTGAGAACGCCGAGCGGCTCGGCCTCGACCTCGAGGTCAGCGTCGCCCGCGGCCTGCCCGAGCAGGTCGAAGCCGAAGACGTCGACCTGGTGATCGCCAACATGCCCTACGTCACCGACGAGACGATCTACGACCGCACGCCGGAGATCCAGAAGGAGCCGCGGATCGCGGTGACCGGCGACTGCGGCGAGGACGGCCTCGGAGTGATCCGCAGCGTCATCGACTCCACCCCCTCGGGCTGGAAAATGGCGATGGAGCACGACACCCATCACGGCCCCGCGATGCGCGAGCTGCTGCGCGACGCGACTACCCTGCAGGACTATGAAGGAGACGACCGGGTCACCGTTGGCTACCGGCCCTGAGTCGGGCGACCGTTCGGTCGCCGTATCAACCGAGGAGCAGCGCCGCGCGAAGCTCGAGCGGCTGCGCGCGGAAGGGATCGACCCGTATCCGCACGCGTTTCCGGGGCGGACGCACGTCGAGGAGATCGAGCGCAAGCACGACCCCGCCGAGCTGGGCGAGGGCGAGCACGACGAGTTCACCTACCGGGTGATGGGGCGGATCACCGGCAAGCGCGGCCACGGCAAGACCGCCTTCCTCGACGTCCGCGACATCACCGGCACGATCCAGGCCTACGCGCGGAAAGACATGCTCGGCGAGGAGGCGTTCGCGCGGGTCGAGGACCTCGACGTCGGCGACCTGGTCGGGCTCGAGGGGCCGCTGCACGTGACCAAGCGCGGCCAGCTGGCGATCGGCGTGCGCGAGTGCACGCTGCTGGCGAAGGCGCTGAAAGACCCGCCCGACCTCTTCCACGGCATCTCCGATCCCGACACCCGCTACCGCCAGCGCGAACTCGACCTGATGGCCAACGCCGACTCGCGCGAGATCTTCAAGAAGCGCTCGAAGCTGACGCTCGGAATCCGCAACTACATGGACGAGCGCGGCTGGATCGAGCTGGAAACGCCGGTGCTTCAGGTCCTTACCGGCGGCGCCGCGGCGCGGCCGTTCACCACCCACCACAACGCGCTCGACCGCGACCTCTTCCTGCGCACGGCGACCGAGCTCTACCTGAAGCGGGCGATCGTCGGCGGCTTCGAGGACGTCTACGAGTTCGGCAAGTTCTTCCGCAACGAGGGGATGTCGCCCCAGCACAACCCCGAGTTCACG
>Ga0070685_10000933_pt1 | contig 15748 bp, 11 predicted proteins | sample KBSS13LmetaG_FD_65651 | JGI IMG/M metagenome (GOLD analysis project Ga0070685, IMG submission 65651) | Switchgrass rhizosphere microbial communities from Kellogg Biological Station, Michigan, USA - KBS S1-3L metaG | ecosystem: Host-associated > Plants > Roots > Rhizosphere ...
TCGACCGTGGACCACGGCGCGACAACCATGAACTTGACGCCATGCCGTTTCGCGCTGACCGCAAGCTGGTAAGTGCCGATCTTATTTGCCGTGTCGCCATTTGCGGCGATGCGGTCGGCACCGACGATAACCCACTGCACCACGCCGGACTTCATCAAATGCGAAGCTGCCGAATCCGCGATCAGCTTCGCAGGGATTCCGTCGCGCACGAGTTCCCACATCGTCAAGCGCGCGCCCTGCAGCCAGGGCCGCGTTTCGCCTGCGTATACTTGTTTAATTTTACCATTTGCGTATCCGGCGCGAATCACGCCAAGTGCGGTGCCGAATCCCGCCGTCGCCAGCGATCCGGTGTTGCAATGGGTCAGCACACCGATGTCGCTGCCGAGGAACCCCGCGCCGATCTCGCCCATCTTGCGATTCGCGGCGAGGTCTTCGTCCTGGATCGCGCGCGCTTCGGCGCTCAGCACGGCAAGAGGGTCACGGTTCGATTGGGAGACGGCCTGCTCGAGCGCGCGGCGCATGCGTGCCAGCGCCCAGGCAAGGTTCACCGCGGTCGGCCGTGCCGCGTTCAAGGTATCGAAGGTCGAGTTGAGTGCCGTCGCCGTGATCTCGTGGCCCGCGGTGTCGAGCAGCGATGCTTGCAACACCACCCCCCAGGCCGCGGCGATGCCGATCGCGGGCGCGCCGCGCACGACGAGGTCTTTGATTGCCTTGGCGACTTCCAGCGCGTTACGGCATTCGACCTGCGTTTCCGCGAACGGCAGCTCGCGCTGGTCGAGCAGGCGCAACGCGCCGTCGGCGTAGATCACGGCACGGATCGTGTCGTGGCGGTCTAAGGATGCAGAAACCAAATCAGTCATGAAGATTTCAGAGGAATAACGTCAGTTTGCAAGGATAACCCAGGATCGTTGCGCCTGCCCTGTCGCGGCGCCAGCCTGCCGCTGCCTAACGCAGGCGCAGCGGATTTCCGCTAGCATGCCGCCATGCTGCGTATCAAACGCAACCCGGACGATAAATCGCTCACACGCAGAGCCAGCACAGAAATCGCGCTCGTGCGTGTCGATGATCCGGACACGCAATTCGTTGCCCTATTGCGGCGCAAATGCACCCGCGCCGCGCTGACGGGGGCGTTGACGGCGGCCATCGAAGCGATTCCCGGCCTCGGACGCGTGCTTGGCTTCGTTTTCGGCGAGGTGCTCGATGCCAAATTTCTCGCGCGCGTGCAGCGCGAGCTCGTCGAAGACACGTTCGCACTCTATTCGTTGAAACTTCCCTCGCCCCTGCACAATGAACTTATCGAGCGCGTGCAGACGGTGGGAGCGAGCGCGAGCATTGCTGGCGATATGCTCGTGCGCGGGGTGCTGCGCCGCCTGGCCGGACGCGTCGGCGGCGTCGTGACGCGGCGCTTCGTGCCGCTCGTCGGCATCGCATCTTCTGCGGTGAGCAACGCCAGCGTGACCTATGCGATCGGCAAACGCGCGCAAGCCGTGGCGAAATGGAAGGACTCGCCCATCACCGGCATGCCCGACGTGGTGCGTGCATTCAGCGGCGTCGATGAGCGCCGGGTGCTTGATTGGTCGGTGGATGCGGTCAAGACATCTCTGAGCATGATCGCAGACGCATTGCGCAAAATGGTGCGCATTGGAAAAAACGCGTCGAAGAAGAAAGACAAAGACTAACTCGCCCGCCTACCATACAGAACGCGCAGCCGGAATGGCTCAGCTGCGCGCTGCAAAGCTTACGGCTGCTTCAATGCCACGGTGACCATCGAAGGCGAGGACCGACGAAGGGCGGCCATTTCCGCCTTCACGTCCGCAAGGTCGCTTGCCAATGAGGAAAGCGCGGCGACTCGCACTTTTTGCTCGGCAAGGTCCTGCTTTTGCGCCGCCACCTCTGCTTCCAGTGCGACGATTCTTGCGTCCTTCTCCGCCAATAATGCATTGAGCCCTTGAATCGCGGCCAGCGCCACGCCATCGGCATCAACCGTATCGATGCCTTTGTCGGACTCGCCCAACTCGAACGCGGCGTAGAAGTCCTGCGCCATCGGGCCCATGTGGCGATACTTTGACTCCTGCGATTTGTACTGCCACGTGTTCAGCGGCATTGCGGCGACCTTCTTCAATACCTCGCGAGAGTCCACGGACTTGATTGCCGTTTTCGCGTTTCGATCGGAAAGGTTCGTCCAACTGCCGTTGCCCGGAGACAATCCAGCACCCGATGTGCGAGTAGGATTCGTAAAGAAGTAGACGCCGCCGGAGGCAACAACCAGAAACTGATTGTCGGCAGTGTTGGCCGGACCCTGGTTTAGAAGAGAGGAATTGTCGCCGTAAATGAAAGATCCCGTATGGCCGGCAGTGCTTGCGTTGTAACCCATTGCTGTCGAGAAATTGCCGCTTGCGGTCGTGGTATTTCCCATCGCCGTCGAAAAGGCACCGATTGCTTGTGTGCTATAGCCCATAGCCACTGAGTAGTCACCACTGGCAGTGGTACCTCGACCCATTGACGTAGAGTAAGCCCCGCTAGCTCCGGTACCTGCGCCCATTGCAGTTGCATGGAGGCCAATCGCAGAGGTGTTAAAGCCCATCGCCATAGAGTTGTCACCGCTGGCCGTCGTGCCTTCGCCAAATGCTATCCCATGATTGCCACTGCGCGTCTCCGACCACGAGATCGGCAGCCAGTAGCCGACTAGATTGATCGTCATGTCGATTTCGCCATTGGCTACCTGTAAGTGGAATTTCCCTGCGATATCGCTGCCTAGGGGTATCGTCGTGTACCCCGTGTTGTACAGCACTTGCCCGGCCATTGGGGTCGCCACCGAAGGGTTGTATACCGCCGTACCGATGTTCGGTGCGGAACCCGCATCGGCCGTCCAGGTGACGATGTTGCCTGGGGCGGAGGCATTGAGCATGTTCATGTTGATGCTCACTGCCGTGGCACCGGAAGGAATGCTGCAGCCCGTTGCGCTGCCGTGTTGTTGTGCACTCTCGATGTCAGTATCCGACGTGCCGAACAAATACGCGCCGTGGGCTGCCGTTAGCGGTCCGGGCCCACCGGTCGAAGTACGTGTATCGAGCAGTCGACATGGCTGCGCGAGCGGCACATAAACGAGCTGATCGGCGTGGGCCTGACTGGCGATCAGCGCAACAACGAGAACGAAATGCTTGAATGATTTCGATGGAAGACGGCTCGTTTGCATGGCGGACCTCTCAAAATTAGCTGACTGAGTAAGTCATATGGAAATGCACAACGCGCGAAAAATGCTCCTCACGCCTGCATCTCCCTGTGGGATTTGCGCCCCATTTTGACGGCGAGGAACGCAAGGCCAAGCAACAGGATGAAGCGACCGGCTGTGCCGAGTAAGGGCGCTTGCGCCATCACTCCACCACCGCCGTTGATGCCGCCAAACCAGTTGATGAGCCCACCGCTGTCGACCGAGTGGTATTGCGCAGGCGTTCCCGGCGCGATCGTTGCGCCACCGCTGGCATCGTTGTCGCGCGCGTTGACGTAGCCGATCATCTGGGTTGCCGCAGGGCTGACCGTCAGCAACGCCTTCGTCCCAGTGACGGAGCTGACGATATTGAGCAGCTTGCCTGTCACACCCAGGAAGGTGAGTGCATAAGAGACCGTCTGGGTGGCTCCCGCCGGCAACATGAGCTGCTTGCCGCTGTTCGATGCGACTGCAAATTCGTAGAAGTTCGTCGCACCGGATACCCGGCTGATGCCGTTGCCGCAGGTGTCGACAATGTTGACGCGACTCGTTCCCGGCACAAAAGTACCGGCATTGGCGAAGTCCCCGCCCAACCAAATGCTGCCCGCACCCGGCGCGAGGCCGCCGCCACTGGAGATGATCAGATTAACGATCGAACGCAAGGTCTCGGCCGTGCCGGTGGCCTGGCCTGCAATCGCCAAGTCTTGGCAGCCGAGGTCGAACGTGCCGTCAGCGAAGTTGACAACTGAGCCGCTACCTATCGTTACCGAGGCGACCGCCGATTCGGTAGCGAGCACCAACAGCAAGGCCAAAGAAAGAAACGGCCGCTTTATACAAGATGGCATCAGACTTTCCTTTTTTACCGGTGTTTTTAGGCGTAGCGATGTCCCGGGCCACTTGGCTAGAGGCGTGGCCTTTTCCCCGCACCAGTCGCCCCTACCTAAGGCTTGAGCAAATACGATCAACACATGGGCGGTTCGTAATAGATGTCCTCTGGCAGTCCTTGCAGAAAACTAATGTGCGCAAGGTACCTAGGCTCGTCGTTTCTTGCCGGACAATTCACGCCCAAGAAGAGGACAAGAAACTGCCATCACAACAAAGCCGTCTATTTGAAGGCGGCTTTTGCTGCTAGCATCGTAGAGTTGCCTTTGCGCAAGCGGGATCACCACCGCTTCTTTAGGCGGACATTCAATCGAACTGGCACGCGTCTACGAGGTTCCCGCCCTCGAAGAAGACCCAATTGCGACGTTGGTTCGAGCTGCCGTTTTCGAGCGCGGCGTTATTTGCCGGATCGGGCAGGATGGTAGAACACGTAGTCAGCGGTATATGGCACGAGAGTCTTCGATCCGACGTTTGCGCTCTGAGTGCATCCGGACTGAGGCGCGGATCCGCCTGCCGTGTTGATTCTTTGAATGTAGGTGGTTTGTTTCAACGAATCTCCACCCTTGGGACCTGCTCGGGCACTGACCGCCTGCAGCAAGAGCCATGGAATGGCACCGGCGGCCACATAGTGCGAGTCCGTCGACGAGGCGATCGGAGTGCCCCATACGGCGCTCGTATCCCGAGAGCTCTGCCAGGTGGGGCCGGGAGTTTGCGCTTCGGGGGAATGGCTGCTGAGGAAATGGGTGAGAACTTGGTTGCCTTGACGGTCGAATAGCGTTGCTTGAGGCCCGAACAGAACCCATCCGAATCCCTCACCCTTGGGAAGGCAGACATACTGCTGCGAACCGACTGCCCGGTACTTGGCAAACGGCTCGTTGCCGGATGCGACTTTTAGCGCATCCGGCAGCTCATCCGTGCGCGGGGATTCGCTCTGGGCTAGGACGGACGCCAGCGACGCTGAGCTTAGCGCGAGAATCGCCGCAGCTTGAATGGAAGGCCGAATGCGGCGGGCTGGTTTGGGATTTTTCATCGCGTCCTCACATAGTCGCCTCGAAAAAAAGGGTGCGTGCAAGGTGAAGCCTATTCGGCACCCATAACCAGGACTCCCCTTCGACAACCGCCTATCGCAGGATCGTTCAGCATCAACGGCGTGCGATTGCTGTCGTCGATGCTTGCGAATTCCTTTCGCCTCCACCCAGGGTGCCGCCTCGACTCGGATATTTCGACGCGTCCGAGAAAAGCGGCACAACGATTAAACGATCCGGTTGCCGGCGGTTTTCTTTCTTCGACCCTTCATTTCAACCGTGGAACGCAAAACGACTTCGTCTCACGAACGCAGGAAACCTACCCGTCTCCTGCGCGGGGTTAGCATAGAGAAATGGCTGCGGCGATATCCGACATTACCAGGAGTCGAATGGGACATTAAGCGGACAATTTACGGATATTGCGCCTAAAAAGCCGTTCGCGTTCGACTGCGATCGATACCAGTAGTCGATTTTTGAATGACGACACGTCGATGGCTAGGAATGAGAATAATTAAAGTCAGAGAAACATTCTCCACCGTATCCATTCGCCAGCGTATCTAAAATCGAGGAAATTTCTGACTTCACTTGTCGGAAATGTCGCAAAGCGACCAAATCGTTAAAACCGATAATAGTATTTGAGTAATAGCTCACAAAGAGTAGGATAACCACGTCGCGGTGTCGTGGAGGATCCATAAACTACATTTGCTGCTTTGCAAAATGATCGATTGGTGCGGAGCCCTGGGGAGGGCATCCGTACTGCCGTAAATGCAACGCCGGGTAGCGGAGCATTTCAGCGCGATTGATCTGCGCGAACACACTTGTACGACAAAGCTTTGCCTGCTTCAGCATCTGCTCTTTCACGACGATGTGTGTATGGCAATCTTGGGGTAGAAGAGCCATGGGAAAGATAGAGCACGAACGCATATCAGGTTATTCGTTTGACGACGTCCAGCTAGATCTGGCGAGCGGCAGATTACTCGTCGAGGGACGTGACGTGGCGGTGCCGCCACGCCCGCTTCGTCTGTTACAGGTCCTGTGTGATCGCCCGGGACTTCTCGTCCGGCGCGCGGAGGTGTTCGAATACCTCTGGCCGAATCATCAGGTCGCTACCGACGAGGCGCTCACCAAAATCATCACGCGACTGCGCGAGCTACTCGGCCCCTTCGGGGCTCGGGTCGTTACTGTGCGCGGGCGCGGTGTTCGCCTCGACGCCACGGTGAAGCGGCTGTACAAAGAACCGTTGCTCCCAACCTCCCTCCCCGCCGTCTCGGCGGAAGAGTCTGAGGATGAGGAAGAAGGCAATGACGTCGACTATAACGACCGCCCGACCATCTTGATCGTGGACGACGCACCGGACTGCATCACGCTGCTGTCGGATCTGCTGAAAGAGCAATACCAAACGAAGATCGCCACGAATGGCGCTAACGCGCTGAAAGTCGCCTCGCGCAGGCCGTCGCCGAGCCTGATTTTGATGGACGTGTCGATGCCTCATATGGATGGCTACGACGTTTGCGCCAAGCTCAAGAGCAACCCGCTCACCGCCGATATTCCCGTGATTTTTCTCAGCGGCCGCACACAGCTGGAAGAGCAGGCTCGCGGATTTGCCGCCGGTGCCGTCGACTACATCGCCAAGCCGATTTCGCCTCCCATTGTGTTGGCGCGCATCAACACTCACCTCACGCTGGCGAGGGCGCAACGCGTGCTGCTCATGCGCAACATGAAGCTGGAGAACATCGTCGATCAGCGCACGCGCCAGCTAATGCGCACGCAGGACGCCACCATCTTGGCGATGGCCTCCCTCATCGAAGCCCGAACGGGCGGTTCCGGAGATCACCTGCGGCGCATACAGAAATACGTAAACCTTCTCGCGCGCGCCCTTCAGGATCATCCGCGGTTTCGTCATGAATTGGCGGACGACCGGATCGAACTCTTGGTTAAATCCGCGCCGTTGCACGACATCGGAAAAATTGCCGTCGCCGATCGCATTCTGATGAAAGACAGTCCGCTCGCCCCCGACGAGAGGGCGGAAATGAGGACGTGCCTAGCGCGCGGCGGCGATGCCATCCGGGCCATCGAAGATTATCTCGGCGAATCCGACGACTTCCTGCGCTTCGCGCGGGAAATGGCGTATTCGCATCGGGAGCACTGGGACGGCACCGGCTATCCGGAAGGGCTGGCGGGCGACGAGATTCCGGTGTCCGCCCGACTCATGGCCGTGGCGGACGTGTACAACGCGTTGGTTTCGAATCGCCCTCACCGACCGGCGTTCTCGCATGAGGAAGCCGTCGCCATCATGCGCGAAGGACGCGCGAGTCATTTCGATCCGGATGTCTTGAATGCCTTCCTGCGAATTCAAGAACAGTTCCGCGAAGTCGCCGATTCGTTCATCGATGCGCCGATTTACATGCCTCCCCAGCCGGAGGCATGACCGGCCGCCGGCGAGCTCGGCAAAGAAGTGAGTATGTGGACAGCTTTGGATGGTCATGGACGCCGGAGAGTGGTTGCGCGCGATACGCGCGGGAGGCGTAGCCCCGTGAAAGACCCAACAAACGCCTATCCACCTCGCCTGTGGACCTATTGCGCGACCGAGTTCGGCGAGCGCTTTTGCTATTTCGGCATGCGCGCGCTGCTTGCCGCCTATGTGAGCACGGTGTTCTTCGGGAATCTGCCGTCCAACGAGTCGCGTGCGCACGCCAGCGTCACCTACGGTGGCTATACCGCGCTCGTTTTTTCCCTGGGCGTACTCGGTGGACACGTCGCCGATCGCTATTTCGGATACGAACGCAGCGTCATTGTCGGTGCCGCGTTTATCACCGGAGGAATGACTCTCCTCCTCGCCAACGACCTCTCGATCTTCCTTCTCGGGCTGTCGTGCATCGTCGTCGGAAGCGCGCTCTTCAAACCCAGCATGATTTCGCTGGTCGGTCGTCTTTTCGACAACAACGCCGGAAATCGCGACGCCGGATTCACCATTTTCTATATCAGCGTGAACGTCGGCGCGGTGACTGCCCCGCTCGTCTGCGGAACGCTCGTCTCCGCGTTGTACGGCGCCCGCTGGGGCTTGTTTGCAGCGGCACTCGGTATGCCGATTGCCGTATTCGCTTTTCTTCGGCGAGGAAGAAATAGCTCGGACGCCGCGCACATCGAACGTCCTGCCATCGACAGGAATTTCTGGATTTGCCTCGTGGGCATGTTCTTCCTCCTGCCGATCGTGTTCTTTCTTATGGATGAGCGCAGCACTGTGCCGTTGGTGGCCTCGAGTGAAGGCATTCCCATCATTCACACCCTGCTTCACCAGTTCGGCGTACTGGGCTGCGGCTTGGCCGTATTGCTTATCGCCGTGCTCATCCGCATTTTTGTTTCGCGCTGGAAAGCAAACAATGCTCTCGAATTGCAGCGCTTCTATCTGATCATCGTGCTGCTGATCGGCAACACATGTTTCTTCGCCATGCTCGAGCAGGCGGGGACCTCGCTCAATTTTTTGGCGCGCGATCATGTCGCCTTGCCGATGCTGTGGGGCTGGACGCCGCACTTCACCACATTCCAATCTGCCGGCGCGGGATTCGTGTTGTTGCTCGGCCCGGGGTATTCCCGCCTGTGGCAAGAACTGGCCAAGCGCGGTCTCAATCCGCAGCCCACGACCAAATTCGCATTGGCACTGCTGCAAGTCGGCGCCGGCTTTTTCCTATTGGCCTTAGCCTTGCGAGGCAGTACCGTCGATCACCCGATTTCGTGGGGATGGCTGATGCTGTGCTACCTGCTGCACACCAGCGGAGAACTTTGCATCGCCCCCACCGGATTTTCGGCGGTCACTCAACTCGCGCCGCCGAAGGAAATCGGACTTCTAGTCGGCGCGTGGTTTCTCTCCTTCGCCTGCGCCAATTTCGGCGCGGGGCTCATCGCTGCCGCCACCGCGACGACAAGCGCGCTGGACGCGGCCGGAGATATTGCCGGCTACGTTTCCGTGTACGACCGCCTCGGCGTCGTCGGCCTGGCTTCCGCCGGCGTCATGTTTTTGGCAACGATTATCGTTCGTCGATGCGCGATGCACGAGCTGTCGGAGAGTTTTTCGTGAGTGCCGTCGCAACGACGATCCGCGACACGCGGCTCGACGGCCGTCGCCCGTGGCAGGCGAGGTTTGATCGAGCATTGGATCAAATGCGCACTTCTTCGAACCAGACATTCGAGGAGGGATACGCCCTCATCGAACAAGGACGCTACCTGAAGGACTGCCGAGAAATCGCCTACGGCGAATTGCTCGTGGCGCTTGGCCGCTATTGGGCCGGAGGCAGCCGCGCCGCCGAGGACGAGTTCCTCCGTCTGGACCAGTGGTTCCTCGACACCGGCGATCGTGACGGCCTGTGCATGACTCGCTACGGCATTGCCTTGTCGCTGCATGCCTCGGAAAAGATTCACGAGGCGTATACCTACTCGCAGGAACAAATCGTACCGATTCTGCCCAAGCAGGCCAGCGTATGTTCCGTTCAAGCCATGAATCTGCTGGGATTCCTCGCCCAGGAAGTCGGCGAAACGGAGCGCTCGCTGCGCCATTTCTACCACGCGCTGACCGGCGCGCGCGAGTTGAACCTCGTCACCCGCGTCGCGCAGATCATGTCGAATATCGGCGAGATATATTCGTTCTGCGGCAACTCCGAAGATGCCGAACATCTGCTCCTGGAAGCGCATCAACTGTCGGCGCAGTCGCCGGAGCGTTGGCTACCGCCGTTCGTGGCCGGCATGCTCGCCGTCTGCGAGATCGAACTTGGTAAAGTGGATGCCGCGTACGAAATCTTATCGCCCTACTTTGCCGACGATCCAAGCAGCTATTTGACGATGCCCTGGGGGCGACAGTTCTTCAATTCGGTTTGCGCTTACGCGCTGACGCTGAAGGGAGATCCGGATCGTGCGCAACTGTACTGCGAGCGTGCGCACGCGCTGATCAACGCCAAGGGAGATCGTCACCTCGAACCCTACACTTGGCTCGCCAGCGGCCATTGGCACTATCGCCGCGGCGATCTCGACGAAGCGATCGTGCATTTCGATCGCGCACGCGCGCCGACGACGCGCTTGGGCTATTCGCTGGTCCCGATCAACGCGACGAAGCAGCTCGCTGAGATCTACGCCAGCCGGGGGAATTGGCAAGCGGCCTATATCGAACATCGGGCGTTTCACGCATTGTTCGAGGAAGCGCAAGGGCAGGCGTCCCGCTTCCGGATCGAATTGCTCCGCGCCGAGGCGGATCTGCGCGAAGCCGAGAGCGCCCGCCGACAAGCCGAGGAAGCGGCCCGCGCAAAGTCCATGTTCCTCGCGCACATGAGCCACGAGATTCGTACGCCGATGAATGCCGTGATCGGCATGGCGTATCTCACCTTGCGTACGCAGCTCGAACCGAAGCCGCGCGACTACGTGGAGAAGATTTACGGCGCGGCGACCGATCTGATGGGGATCATCAACGACGTCCTGGATTCCTCGAAGATCGAATTCGGCTGCATGATTCTCGAATCGATCCCGTTCGATTTGCCGGAAATCATCACCAACGTCATGAACATCATTTCCGTGCGCGCCCAGGAAAAAGGTCTGCGCTGCCGGGTAACGATGCCGCAGGCGCGGCACGCGCGGGTGGTCGGCGATCCGGTGCGTCTGCGTCAGGTGCTGATCAATGTGCTCGGCAATGCAGTGAAGTTCACCGAGAAGGGCGACGTGAGCCTCACCGTCGAGATCGAGGCGCATGAAAATGGGCGTGCGAACTATGTATTCGTCGTTACTGACACGGGCATCGGTATCGCCGAGGGGCAGCTTCATGAACTCTTCGAGCCCTTCACCCAAGCCGATGAGTCCACGACGCGCAAATTCGGCGGCACCGGCCTCGGATTGTCGATATCCAAACACATCGTCGATCTCATGGGCGGCCGGATCGTCGTGGACAGTCAACTGGGGGTCGGAACAACCTTCCGGATTACCCTCCCCTTGGATGACGGCGACGCATCGGCGGCGGCGGTCCCGTCCAACCGCTTCGCGGAACAGGCGATCGGAGATATCGCCGAGCTGAAGGGGGCACGCATCCTGCTGGTCGAAGACAACGACGACAATCAGCAAGTCGCATTGGAGATTCTGCGCACCTCGGGCTGCGAAGTGACGACCGCACGAAACGGGCGGGAAGCGCTGGATTGGTTATCCGATTCCGGTGCAGGACGCTTCGACGTCGTGTTGATGGATATTCACATGCCTGAGATGGACGGCCATGCAGCCGCGCGTGCGATTCGCGCCGATGCCCGCTATGTCGACCTTCCGATCATTGCGGTCACCGCATCGGCGACCAAAGACGAATTGGCGGAGTGCCTGGGCTCCGGGATGAACGATCACGTGGCCAAACCGATCGATCCGATCGTGCTTCTGAGCAAGATTAGACACTGGCTCGGCCATACGCAGGCCAACCCGCCGGCTTCCGCAACTCGTTCTCCGCAAGAGATTCTCGAATCCGATACGACCGCAGCAAGCCTGCGCAAACTGCTCGCGCATCTGGCCAGCTATCGCGGTGATACGCTCGACTACTTCAAGGCCAATGAAGCCGTGCTGGCACAGGGCATCGATCCGCAAATCCTGGCGAAAGTTGAACAATTGATTCGCAGATACGACTTCGATGCCGCCAGGCAACTCCTCGCGCACGAGGAATTGGGTTTCGGTAAGTAGAAAAGCGGCTTCAAAGGCCGCGTCAATCCGGAGATGACATGGTGGGCGGTGCAGGGATCGAACCTGCGACCCTTGCCGTGTGAAGGCAATGCTCTACCGCTGAGCTAACCGCCCGTCGAAACGCCTTTGCGGCGTCGCTTGGGCCCGGGCGCGGAACGCGCGGGGCGCGCATTATTGCCCAGAGCCTCGCCGGACGCAAGGCGCAACACCGAATTGCTTTCCAGCCGCGGTATCGGCCGCCCTCGGCAACCAGATACACTTTGCCGATGATCGGCCCCATGCTCGCCCTGTTGTTGCTCCTCACCGCGCTCGCGATCTGGCAGAACGCGCTGAAAGCGCGCGACCTCGCTCGCGTGCTTGGGCATGAACTCTGCGCCCGAACCGGCGTACAGTTGCTCGATCAGAGCGTATCGCTCGCCGGCGTGGGTTTTGCGCGCAATGCCGAAGGGCATTTGCGTTTGCGCCGCAGCTATCGGTTCGAAGTCAGTCTGGACGGCAGCGATCGCCACCGCGGCAGCCTGACGATGCTCGACGGGCGCCTGCTCGCCTGGAGCCTCCCGGTCGCCGAATCCCAGCCTACCGTGCGCACGTCGAACGTGATCGAACTGCCGCGTCGGCTGAATTGATTCCGGCTTATTTCACCACGCGCAGATGCGGGCCCTTCTTCGGTGCGGGCTCGACGGGCGCCGCGCTTTCCGCATCGGTCGACGACGGCGGCTGGGTCGGCGGCTGGTTCTCGGCCGGGAACATCATGCCCTGCCCGTTCTCCTGCGCGTAGATCGCCAGCACCGCGCCGATCGGCGCTTCGACGGCCTGGCTCACGCCAGAAAACCGCGCCATGAAACGCACGTGATCCGCGCCGAGTTCGAGCTGCGCCACCGCGCGCGCGGCGACGTTGAGTACGACACGACCGTCCTTGACCGCACTCCTCGGCACTTTGACCCCCGGCGCGTTGGCGTCGACGAGGATGTACGGCGTCAGCCCGTTGTCGGCAATCCATTCGTACATGGCGCGCAACAGATAGGGGCGGTTGGAAGTCATTGCAGCAGAAGTCATGGTCTCAAATGAAAATAAGGTTAGGCGCGCAGCGCTTTCTCTTCTTCGGTAAGGCTGCGGGTGAAGCCGGGATTGCGGAAGATGCGTTCGCCGTAGTCTTCGATCACGCGCGCCTCGCGCGGCAGGTCGACGCCGAGACCCGGCAGACGCCAGATCAGCGGGGCGAGCGCGCAATCAGCGAGGCTCATTTCCGGATTGAGAAAGAATTTCGCCGCCTTGAACAGCGGCAGGCTGGCGAGCAGGGTTTCGCGCAGACGTTTGCGTGCCGTGTCGGCAGGGCGCCCGCCGGCTTCGATCTGCGCAACGAACGGATACCAATCGCGCTCCATGCGCACCATGGCCAGGCGCAGGCGCGCGCGCGACAGCGGATCGATCGGCATCAGCGGCGGATGCGGATAGCGCTCGTCGAGATATTCGCAGATGACGCCGGTTTCGTAGAGCACAAGATCGCGATCGACCAGGGTCGGCACGCTGTGGTACGGATTGAGGTCGACAAGATCCTCCGGCGGCGACTGCGGATTGACGCCGACGAAATCGTAAACCACGCCCTTAGCCGCCAGCACGAGACGAACGCGATGGCACTGCACGTCGTTGCGCGAGGAATACAGAGTCAGAACGGTGCGCGACCGTGGATTCAAGACCATGCCAAGATTTCCCTATGTTTCCCAACGCCCCCGCGGGAATCGAAGCTAACACGGCTGCGGAAAGCCGTGCCGCCACGCTTTTGCAACAATTTACACCTGTGCGGCGGCGGCGCCTAGCCTAGAAACAAAAACCGGCGCCTTGGCGCCGGTTAACCTCTCCAAAAAGAGGATTTTATTGAGAAGTGCGGCCACGGATGGCCGCTTCTCGATTTTCGCGATCAAGGACGATCGCACAAATTAATGTACGTCCTTCCAGTATTCCTTGTTGAGCAGCCAGGCAAGGAATGTGAAGAAGGCGAGATACAGGATCGCCCACACGCCCACCGCCTCGCGCTTGAGCGCCGCCGGTTCGCCGACGTACTGCAGGAACGTGGTGATGTCGCGTGCCGCGGCGTCGAACTCCTCGCCCGACAGACGGCCCTTGCTCGACAGTTCGAGCTTCTCGACCGCCGGCTCTTCGCCCGGCTTGGCCGGCGCGTAGTGCGCCACCTGCGTGCCTTGCAGCTCCCACAGCACATTCGGCATCGACGCGCCCGGGAACACGGTGTTGTTCCAGCCGACCGGACGCGACGGATCGAGGTAGAAGGACTTCAGATAGGTGTAAATCCAATCCGGACCCTTCGCACGCGCTTCCAGCGAGAGATCGGGCGGCGCCTTGCCGAACCATACCTGCGCGTGATCGGCGGGCATGCTCGAGACGATCTGGTCGCCGATCTTCGCCCCGGTGAACGCGAAGTTCTTCAGCACTTCGTCGGGCGAAAGCTTCAGATCCGTCGCCAGGCGCGAATAGCTCTGGTATTTGATCGAGTGGCAACCCGAGCAATAGTTGAAGTACAGGCGCGCACCGCGCTGCAGCGAGGCGATATTGCTGACCTTCGTGCCGGAAGGCAGCAGACCGCCTTCCTCGGCGAATGCGGGTGTGGCCAATGCGACCAAGGCAAAAACAAGCACGGCTTTACGCATCATGGCTGGAAGATTCTTATTGAGAAGTGCGGCCAGGGATGGCCGCTTTTTGATTCTCGTCGTCAGGGATGATGACATTAGTGCCCTCCTCCTCCCGTCACTCGCTCCGGCACCGGTTTGGTCTTCTCGTAGCCGAACGCCGTGTAGATCCAGAGGAAGATGAAATAGCCGAAATACATGAGGACGAGCAGCCAGCCGAAGTGCATTTCGATGCTGGTCACATCGGCCGTCGCGCCGAAGAGCTTCGGAATCCACTCGCCTGTCAGGCCCGCACCAATCGAACCGAGCAGCAGGAACGTCAGCGCGAACAGGCCCAACGCAACCTTATAACCGAGCCCGCGATAGCGGATCGACTTAACCGCGCCGCGGTCGACCCAGGGCAGCAGGAACAGCAGCACGATCGAAGCGAACATCGCGAAGATGCCCAGGCCCTTGTCCGGGATCACACGCAGGATTCCGTAGAACGGCGTGAAGTACCACACCGGCTTGATCTCCGGTGGGGTGACGAGCGGGTTGGCCGGGATGAAGTTGTCGTTCTCGAGGAACCAGCCACCGACGGTCGGCTGATAGAAGATGATGAACGCGCAGATCGTCAGAAAGAAGCCGACGCCGACGATGTCGTGCACCGTGTAATACGGATGGAACGGGATGCCGTCGAGCGGCTTGCCCGTGGCGGGATCCTTCTTCTTCTTGATCTCGACGCCGTCCGGATTGTTCGAACCGACTTCGTGCAGGGCGAAGATGTGCAGCACGACGAGCAGCAGCAGGACCAGCGGCAGCGCGATCACGTGCAGCGCGAAGAAGCGGTTAAGCGTCGCATCGGCTGGGTTGTAGTCGCCCATGATCCATTGCACGAGCGTGTCGCCGATCAGTGGCACCGCGCCGAACAGCGAGATGATCACCTTCGCACCCCAGAACGACATATTGCCCCACGGCAGCACGTAGCCCATGAACGCCTCGGCCATCAGCGCGAGGAAGATAAACATGCCGAGCAGCCAGACCAGTTCGCGCGGCTTCTTGTACGAGCCGTACATCAGGCCGCGGAACATGTGCAGGTAGATGACGATGAAGAACATCGACGCGCCGGTCGAATGCATGTAGCGGATCAGCCAGCCCCAGTCGACGTCGCGCATGATGTATTCGACCGAGTCGAATGCCGTCGCCGCGCCCGGCTTGTAAAACATCGTCAGGAAGATGCCGGTCAGGATCTGGTTGACCAGCACAACGAGGGCGAGCACGCCGAAGTAGTACCAGAAGTTGAAATTCTTCGGCGCGTAGTA
>Ga0070685_10000935_pt1 | contig 15709 bp, 9 predicted proteins | sample KBSS13LmetaG_FD_65651 | JGI IMG/M metagenome (GOLD analysis project Ga0070685, IMG submission 65651) | Switchgrass rhizosphere microbial communities from Kellogg Biological Station, Michigan, USA - KBS S1-3L metaG | ecosystem: Host-associated > Plants > Roots > Rhizosphere ...
GTACGGAATCTTCTGCAACGTGTGTTCGCGTATTTTATAGCCGATTTTCTCGTTGCGCAAATCCGCCTCGACGCGGAAACCTTGTTGGACAAGGGTTTGCGCTATTTCGGCCGTAAATTCGGCCTGCGCGTCGGTGATATTCATGACGACCGCCTGCACCGGCGCGAGCCAGGCCGGGAACTGGCCGGCATGGTGTTCGATGAGGATGCCGATGAAGCGTTCCATCGAGCCGACGATGGCCCGATGCAGCATCACCGGCTGGCGGCGCTGGCTGTGTTCGTCGACGTACTCGGCGCCGAGCCGGCCCGGCATCATGAAGTCGACCTGCATCGTGCCGAGCTGCCAGGTGCGGCCAATCGCATCGCGCAGGTGGTATTCGATCTTCGGACCGTAGAACGCGCCCTCGCCCGGCAGCTCCTGCCATTCAACACCGCAGGCGCGCAGCGCCGAACGCAGCGCGTTTTCGGCCTTGTCCCAGGTGGCATCGTCGCCGAGACGCGGCTCAGGGCGCAGCGCGATCTTGATCTGGATGTCGGAAAAACCGAAATCCGCGTAGACCTTGAGCGCCTGGCGATGGAACGCCGTCACCTCGGCTTCGATCTGGTCCTCGGTGCAGAAGATGTGGCCGTCGTCCTGGGTGAAGCCGCGCACGCGCAGAATGCCATGCAGCGCACCCGAGGGCTCGTTGCGGTGGCAGGCGCCGAACTCGCCGTAGCGGATCGGCAAGTCGCGATAGCTGTGCAGACCGTGATTGAAGATCTGCACGTGACCGGGGCAGTTCATCGGTTTCAAGGCGTAGGTGCGCTTCTCCGACTCGGTGAAGAACATGTTTTCCTTGTAGTTGTCCCAGTGGCCCGACTTCTGCCACAGCGACACGTCAAGCACCTGCGGGCAACGTACCTCCTGGTAACCTGAGTCGCGATAGACCCGACGCATGTACTGCTCGACGACCTGCCAGATCGACCAGCCCTTCGGATGCCAAAAGACGAGGCCCGGCCCTTCCTCCTGCAGATGGAACAGATCGAGCTGCTTACCGAGCTTGCGATGGTCGCGCTTCTCGGCCTCTTCGAGTTGGGTCAGATAGCCTTTCAGATCCTTGTCGTTGAGCCACGCGGTGCCGTAGACGCGCTGGAGCATCTCGTTGTCCGAATTGCCGCGCCAGTACGCGCCGGCGACTTTCATCAGCTTGAACGCGCGCAGCTTGTTCGTGTTCGGCACATGCGGGCCGCGGCAGAGATCGATGAACTCGCCCTGCGAGTACAACGACAGTTCCTCATTCGCCGGAATCGACTCGATGATCTGCGCCTTGTATTCCTCGTGCTTGCCGCGGAAGAACGCCACCGCCTCGTCGCGCGACATCACCGAGCGCGACACGGGCAAGTTTTCGGCAACGATCTTCTTCATCTCCGCTTCGATCTTCTCGAGATCTTCCGGCGTGAACGGCGTCTTGCGCGCGAAGTCATAGTAAAAACCATTCTCGATCACCGGGCCAATCGTGACCTGCGTATCCGGAAACAAGCGTTGCGCCGCTTGCGCCAGCAGGTGCGCGGTCGAGTGGCGCAGGATGTCGAGCGCTTCGGGACTCTTGTCGGTGATGATCGCGAGATTCGCGTCGTATTCGATTTTGTAGCTCGTGTCGACGAGGCGGCCGTCGACTTTGCCGGCGAGTGCGGCTTTGGCGAGGCCGGCGCCGATCGACGCGGCGACGTCGGCGACCGTCACCGGTTGCTCGAACTGGCGTTGGCTGCCGTCGGGGAGAGTGATGTTGATCATGATTGTTCTTCGTGAAAAGTGCGGCCAAGGATCGCCGCTTTTGATCTTCGCCATCGGAGGACGACAAAAATTACCCAACAAAAAAGGCGCCGCGGCGCCTTCTCGAGCGACGTCGGCAGAGATGTTTCAGCGTGGGAAAGTTCGCGTTGACATGTCGCACTCTCGGCTGCCGGTTACCCGCGCGCCACCTTCATACAAACTGTATGCGCATAGGCTACCGCAGCACCGGCAGCCACACAAGAACGCTATCTGACAGGCAAAAAAATCCCCCGACGAAGCCGGGGGATCAATTGGATCATTTACAGCGATTTCCGACCATTCATTCCTGTCGGGACTAGAAATATCAAGCTATCGCGCCATCACTGCGCGCAAATGATGTAGGTGTTGTAGGTGAAATCATCGCTGGTGTGGTTGGTGAGGACGAAAGTCCACTGCGTGTTGGAACTCGGATAACTCGAGGTGATGGTATTGCGCTGGTCGGTGCCGACAAACTTGACGCCACCCGTAATCACTTTTTGCCCTGCTGGGCAGTTCACGACGGCAGTGCATGGACCACCACCGCTGCAACTCCCAGTGGCTCCCGGTCCCGTATAGCTGAAATTGGCAGACGAGCCTGTTGCACCCGTCGCACCTGCCGGACCCTGCGCCCCAGTAGCACCTGTCGGGCCGGTCGCGCCTGTGGCTCCCTTTGTACCATTGGCACCCGTCGGACCGGTTGCACCGGTGGCTCCATTCGTACCGTTGGCACCCGTCGGACCGGTTGCACCGGTGGCTCCATTCGTACCATTGGTGCCCGTCGGACCTGTGGCACCTGTACTGCCGGTGGCACCCGACGGTCCCGTTGCACCCGTGGCGCCAGCGCTGCCGGTCGCACCCGGATCTCCGGTGGCCCCCGTTGCGCCGGTAGATCCGGTCGGCCCTGTAGCTCCAGTGGCTCCAGTGGCTCCAGTGGCTCCAGTGGCTCCAGTGGCTCCAGTGGCCCCGGTGTCCCCTGTGGCACCGGTAGGACCTATCGCTCCAGCGGCTCCGGTTGCACCGCTGGGCGCAGCGAAGTAACCATACACGTCGATAACCAGTTGGGTCGGATTCTGCGCGTAGACGGTGAAGTTACCGTCCGTCTGGTTCAGCGTCGCGATACCCTCATTGGCCAGGGTTTCGCCGGCGGCATAGTTCATCCAACTCGACGTAAGCGTCCCGCCTTCAGGGTACAAGGCGAGAAAACCGAACGGCGTCGCTCCGCCCGCTTTCACCACCTGGGTCGTATCGAGCGTGACGTTGAACGTCATGGCGGCCGGAATAGCGCCCGCGGAAGGATAGCCCAAGCAAGCGCCGCCGCCCTGGGAAGTCGTGCCGGCACCGCTGTACGTGCGAGCCTCTCCCGGCGCGAAAACTCCGCCCGCGCCGGAAACACGTGTGTCGACGATACGGCACGGGGCGATCGGTGTATAAACCAATTCACTCATCCCGCTGGCGCTGCTGGCCGCCACCGAGTCCGCGGTGGTTTCGTGGCCATTGGCCGTCGTCGTCGTGTTCGAACGGCGGACCACAGCGGCGCTCGCTGCAACCAATGCCCCCTGAAGCGAAGGCGCACTCGCCGCTTCGGCGAATCCCCGCGCGTCGCCCATCATCAGATTGTTGATCAGTTCGACACGGGCCGGATCCTGCGTGCCGTCGGATCCGATCTGGAGCTGCGCGGCAAACTGATTGGCGATTTGCTGCGCCTGACTGAAGCGCTGTTGCGCACTGGCCAAGGCCTGAGAATCAAGCTTGGTCGGCACTGCGCCGCGTAGCTGCGCAGCCAGAGCACTATGGACGTCTCTGAAATCGGCAGCGGACGCTGCAAGCACCTGCGAAATGGCGAATGTGAGCGCCGTGGTTGCCAATACTTTCTTGCGACTAACGGATTGCATTGATAAAGCCCCCTGTGGTTGATATCAACGAACCCGGCCTCTTCTCAATTTCTCCTGCTAATTACTCGACCTCATACGCCCACAAGTACACGAACACCCCCAAAAGCGGGTTGATGAAGGTCGTTATATGGGAAATCGATGGATGCCGGCATTTGCTACAAACCGCACCGTCGGCCGGCGATGCGGGCAACGGCAACGCTTGCACGCGACCGCTGCATCGCTCGCGATTGCGAGCGACACAAGTTGTCTTCTTAACCTCCTCTTCGCACTCTGACGAGTGCGCCCCTGTTACGCACGTCACATTGAATGGAAAGTGCCGCGCAATAATGCAATGTGTATCACGCTTTCAAATAAATTGCTAAATCGATCATTATTGCGTCGCACAAAAAAAAGCCGCGGCGCCTTCTCGGGCGGCGTCGCCAGGTGCGTTTCAGCGTGGGGAAATTTGCGTTGTCATGGTGCACTCTCGGCTGCGGGTTCCCACGCGTCGCCCTTCGTGGATCTTTCGGTCCGCTGTCGTACAACAAAAAACGCCAGACAAACCCGGAAGCCGGGCTTGTCTGGCGTGAGTGTCTTTCTGATCGACCGGATAGCTCCGCGGCACATGCGTACCGCGGAGCCGTTCAACCCGTCAACTCGAGCACAGCACCGTCAGCACCGCGGTCTTGCCCGGTGTCACCGTGTTGTAGAACGAGAACGTCCAACTGTCGTTCGTCGTGTTCACCGTAGCGATCGCGCTGGCGAAAGCATATGCCGCATACGGCGTGTTACCGGTGATCTGGTAACTGCCGCTGAGCGCATTCGGATGATCTGCGGGGCAGGTCAGGGTGAAGGTCGAAACACCAGAGCCCGCGGACCCGTTGTTCGACGAAATCGCCGCGCTATTGTTGACGACCGTGGTCAGGTTGGCGCCGCCAACAAAACCGGGGCCGGTAGCACCTGTTGCACCGGTGGGACCCGTGGCACCGTCGGCACCCGTCGCGCCGGTGGGACCCGTTGCGCCGTCAGCGCCGGTCGGACCGGTGGCTCCCGTGGCGCCTGTCGCGCCCGTGGGACCCGAGCCCAGCGTTCCCGCAGACGGCGCGGCGAAGTAACCGTACGCGTCGATGATGACCTCAGTCGGGTTCTGCGCGTAAACGGTGAAATTGCCGTCCGTTTGATTCAGCGTCGCTATGCCCTCGTTGGCAAGGGTTTGGCCCGCGGCGAAGTTCATCCAGCTCGTGGTGAGCGTTCCGCCTTCCGGATACAAGGCAAGGAAGCCGTAAGTCGTTGCGGCGGGGGCCTTGACCACCCCGGTGGTGTCCAAAGTGACATTAAGAGTTATCGCGGCCGGGATCGAGCCGCTCGAAGGATAGCCCTCGCAAGCGCCGCCACCTTGGCCCGTCGCACCGAGGGCGGTGTAGGTCCGCGACTCGGCGGCAGCGAAAGCGCCGCCGGCGCCCGAAACGCGCGTGTCGACGATGCGGCACGGAGCGATCGGCGTATAAACCAGCTCGCTCGTTGCACTGACGGAAACAGCCGCCGCGGAGTCCGCAGAAGTTTCGTGACCGTTGACGGTCGTCGTCGTGTTCGAACGGCGAACCACCGCCGCACTCGCCGCGGCCAGTGCCGCTTGCAGCGAAGGCGCACTGGACGCCTCGGCAAATCCACGTGCGTCGCCGAGCATCAGATTGTTGACCAGTTCGACGCGGGCCGGATCCTGCGTGCCGTCGAAGCCGGTGCGGAACTGCGCGGCAAATTGATTGGCGATTTGCTGCGCCTGGCTGAAGCGCTGCTGCGCTCTGGCCAAGGCTTGCGAATCGAGCTTAGTCGGCACCGCGCTGCGCAGCTGCGCGCTCAGCGCACTGCGGACATCTCTGAAATCGGCGGCGGACGCGACCAACGCTTGTGAAATGGCGAACGCGAGCACGGTGGTCGCCACGATTTTCTTACGATTAACGGATTGCATTGATAAAGCCCCCTGTGGTTGATATCAACGAATCGGCTTCTTCTCGATTTCTTCTGATAGTTGCCTGACTCACACGCCCGCGAATACACGAACGCCCCCAAGGCGAGTGGATGCAGGTCGTTGAATGAGAAATCGATGGATGCCGGCACTTTGGTTACAAACCGCACCGTCGGTTGACGGTGCGTACAACGGCAACACTTACGCGCCACCGTTGAGCCACCTGCTATCGCAAGCGACACAAACTGCCTTTTTTAACCTTCCCTTCGCACTCTGATGAGTGCGCCCCTGTAATGTGCGTCACACAATATGTAAAAAGACGCACTACATTGTGATATTTATCACATCTAAATACAGGGTGTTCAATTGATCGCTGAGCGGTATGCAAAAGCCGACGAGCGGCTTGTTATACCGAGCACGACAGTGCGCGACCCTCGCGCCAGGAACGCGTGGCGAGTTCGGCAAGCTCCAACGCTTTGATACCGTCGCTCAAGCTGGGCGCAGCGACGGTCTTACCTGCCAAGACGGCAGCGAAATACGCCATTTCCTCGGCATAGGCGCGCCGGTAGCGTTCGAGGAAAAACGGCTCGGGAACGTCGGTGCTGACCCTGCCCGCCAGCGACGCAGTCACTTCGGTGGGACGATGGTTGCCCGCTTGCAGCATGCCGGCCGCACCGAGCACTTCGATGCGCTGATCGTAGCCATAGGCGGCATGGCGCGAGGTGTTGATCGTGCACAGGCGGCCTTGGCGCGAGCGCAGCGTCACCGCGGCCGTATCGAGGTCGCCGGCCAGTTTTGCATTCGCACTCAGGCACGCCCCGGTCGCGTAGAGGTCGACGATTTCGTCGGCGAGCAGCCAGCGGCAGACGTCGAAGTCATGGATCAGCATGTCCTTGAACACACCGCCCGATTGCTTGAGGTAATCGAGTGGCGGCGGCCCCGGATCGCGGCTCGTCAGCACGACGACCTCCGGCGCGCCGATCTCTCCAGCATCGAGGCGATGCTTTAGCGCAGCGAAGGTCGGATCGAAACGCCGCTGAAAGCCGATCATGCACGGCACACCGGCTGCCGCGACCGCAACGGCGCACGATTGGGCTCCGTCGAGATCGGTCGCGACTGGCTTTTCGCAAAAGATCGCCTTGCCCGCGCGCGCGGCCCGCGCGATCAAATCCGCATGCGTATCCGTGCTCGCGGCGATGACCACCGCGGTGACCGCCGGATCGGCCAGCGCCTGTTCGACATCGGTCGAAGACGCGCCGTGCAGCGCCGCCAGTTCGCCCGCCGCCGCCGTGTTGACGTCGACCACATAGCGCAGGCGGAAACCCGGCTGCGCGGTGATGTTGCCCGCGTGAATGCGGCCGATGCGTCCGGCGCCGAACAGGGCGATCTCAGGCATCGTAGTCTCCTGTGTGCGCGGTTTCGTTCGGCTTGAGTTCGAGCCGGTAGGCCAGCGCAACGAACAACGCCTGGCACAGGCAAATCGTGCTCGTCAGCGCGCGGAACGCAAACACGCTGCCCTCATCGACCTTGAGGAGCACATTTGCATGCGCGGCCAGCGGTCCAAGATCGGACTCGCTGATCGCAATCACCTTCGCTTTGCGCTGGCGCGCCAGACGCGTGCAGAACAACGTTTCCTTGCCGTAAGGAGGAAAGCTGATCGCGATCAGCGCATCGCCCTTGCCGATGCTGTGAATCTGCTCGCGATGCATGCCGCCGAGCCCGTCGACGAGATGCACGCGCTTCTGCGTATGCCCCAGCGCGTAAGCGATGTAACTCGCGATCGCGAACGAGCGGCGCACGGCAACGATATAGATGTGCTCGGCCTGTGCGAGCAAATCGACCGCGGCATGAAAGCGCACCGGGTCGAAGCGCTCGACCAGCTCATCCAGGCCGACGCGGCAGGCATCGATGAAACTGCGCGCGATCTGCGTCTCGTCGAGTTTCTCCGGCCGCTCGGCGATGACGCGCCGGATGCGGTGCTGATAGCTGCCCGACGGCTCCGTCCGCTCGCGATAGGCGTCGCGAAACACCGTCTGCATCTCGCTGAAGCCCGAATAGCCGAAGCGCTGGGCGAAACGCACGACCGCCGACGGGTGCACATTCGAACCCGCGGCGACGTCATTGACTTTCTGCAGCATGATGCTGGAGCGATGCTGCTCCAGATAGCGCGCGACACCCTGCAACTGGCGCGGTAGCGACTCGAATTCGTCGGCGACCCGCTGCATGAACTGATCCACTGCATTGCTGACGGCCAAAGGCGTACTCCTGCGCTACCGCGGCTTTAAGGTGAGTGTGCGACAAATGGAATAAAAATTCCATATTTCAAATTGATGCAATGCGAATTGCAACGATCGGACTCAAGCCCTATTCTCACCCATCCAACGCGCATTTTCGCAAGACTCACGAACCGCGCATGACAGACCATGCTCCTCCCGCCGCCGCGCAGCCTCTCGACGTCATCTTCCTTGGGCGTGTCGCGGTCGACCTGTACGCGCAGCAGATCGGCGCGCGCCTCGAAGATGCGACCAGCTTCGCCAAATACCTCGGCGGCTCCTCCGGCAACGCCGCGTTCGGCAGCGCACGGCTCGGACTCAAGTCCTCGATGCTGAGCCGGGTGGGCGACGACCAGATGGGCCGTTTCCTGATCGAAACCCTCGCACGCGAAGGCTGCGACGTCTCGCACCTACGCGTCGACCCGGACCGCCTGACTGCCTTCGTCCTGCTCGGCATCAAGGACCGCGACACGTTTCCGCTTCTGTTCCACCGCGAAAACTGTGCGGACATGGCGATCGAGGCCAGCGATATCGACGAAGCCCACATCACCTCGGCACGCGCATTGGCCATCACCGGTACACATCTGTCGACGCCCGGCACGCTCGGCGCCTGTCGCCGCGCGCTCGAACTGGCGCACAAGCACGGCTTACGCCGCGTGCTCGATATCGACTACCGCCCCGTACTCTGGGGCCTCGCCCCGCGCAGCGACGGCGCGACGCGCTTCGTCGCCAACGCCGATGTGACCGATCATCTGCGCGAGGTGCTGCCGCTGTTCGACCTGATTGTCGGCACCGAGGAGGAATTCCGCATCGCCGGCGGCACCGACGACCTGATCGCCGCGCTGCGCGCCGTGCGCGCGGCGACTTCGGCTACCCTCGTGATCAAGCGCGGCGCGCTCGGCTGCAATGTGATCGCCGATGCCGTGCCGGCCCGTATCGAAGACGCGCCGCTGTTCCGCGCGCCGCCGGTCCAGGTATTGAATGTTCTCGGCGCCGGCGACGCCTTCATGGCGGGATTCCTCTCCGGCTGGCTGCGTGACGAGCCGATCGAACGCTGCTGCGCTTATGCGAACGCCTGCGGCGCGATCGTCGTCTCGCGCCATGCCTGCGCGCCGGCGATGCCGAGCCGCGCCGAGCTCGACTATTTCCTTGCTCAGGCGAGTGGTGATTCCCCGCGCGCGCATCGGCCCGATCTCGACTCCAGCCTCGCCCACCTGCACCGCGTCAGCGTCGCACGGCCGCGCTGGGACGATCTGCACGTGTTCGCCTTCGATCATCGCAGCGCGCTCGAAGAATTGGCGCGCCGCCACCGCGCGGACGCCACCGCGCGCCTGCCCCGGTTGAAACGTTTACTGCAGCGCGCGACCGAGCAAACCGAACGCGCAGCGAATCTGGTCGGCCGCATCGGCGTACTGATCGACGACCGCTACGGCCAGGACGCGCTCAACGCCGCCACCGGCCGCGGCTGGTGGATCGGCCGCCCGGTCGAGCTGCCGGACACGACGCCGCTCGCCTTCGAGCATGGCCGCTCGATCGGCACCCAGCTCGTGAGTTGGCCGCACGAGCACACGATCAAATGCCTCGTCGTGTTCGATCCCGACGACGTCAAGCAGCGCGCCGAACAAACGGTGCAGTTGCGCACCCTCTACGACGCCGTCTGCGCGAGCGGTCACGAGCTGTTGATCGAAGTGATTGCGCCGTCGCGCGCAACCGCGGCGCAGCGCGGCGACCTCGTGCTGCGCGCGATCGAGCGCATTTACGCCTCCGGCATCAAACCGGAATGGTGGAAGATCGCACCGCTCGCCGCGGGCGACTGGCCGCTGCTCGACACACTGATCGCGCGCAACGACCCTTGGTGTCGCGGTGTGCTGCTGCTCGGTGCCGACGCCCCGTTTGCGGATCTTGCTGCTGGCTTCGCCGCCGCCGCATCAAGCGCGACCTGCCGTGGCTTCGCGGTCGGGCGCAGCGTGTTCGCCGAGCCGGCACGCGCCTGGCTCGCAGGCGAGATCGACGACGACGTGCTCGTCGCCCGCGTGCACGCACACCAGTGCGAACTCGCTGCACTCTGGCGCCAGGCGCGCGACAATGCCGTCCACGACGACGCGAAAAAACTGTCCCTACCCGCATGAGCCAATCCACGATCCGACTGACCACGGCGCAAGCTTTGGTGCGTTATCTCGCCGCGCAACACGTGCGCGTCAGCGGTGACACCGTACCGCTGTTCGCCGGAGTGTTCGCCATCTTCGGCCACGGCAATGTCGCCGCCCTTGGCGAAGCGCTGTACGAACACCGCGCTGAACTGCCGACGTACCGCGCGCACAACGAGCAGGCGATGGCGCACAGCGCGATCGCCTACGCGAAGGCGATGGCGCGCAAACGCGTGATGGCAGTGACCACCTCGATCGGCCCCGGCGCGACCAACCTCGTCACCGCCGCCGCACTCGCCCATGTGAACCGTCTGCCGGTGTTGCTGTTGCCCGGCGACGTCTTCGTCTCACGCGCCCCCGATCCGGTGCTGCAGCAGATCGAAGACTTCACCGACGGCACGGTCAGCGTCAACGATTGCTTCAAGCCCGTCTCGCGCTATTTCGACCGCATCGTCGCGCCGTCGCAGCTGCTGACCGCACTGCCGCGAGCGGTGCACGTGCTGACCGATCCGGCTGCCTGCGGTCCGGTCACGCTCGCGTTGCCGCAGGACGTGCAGGCGCAGGCGTTCGACTACCCCACTGCGTTCTTCGAGCCGCGCATCGTCTCCGTATCCGCTACCGTGCCGCCGCCAGAGCAAATCGCTGCCGCGGCGGAGGCACTGCGCGCCGCGCATCGCCCCGTCATTATCGCCGGCGGCGGCGTGCTCTACGGCGAAGCTTCCACCGCGCTGCGCGATTTCGCCGAACGCCACACGATTCCCGTCGCCGAAACGCAGGCCGGCAAAGGCAGCCTGCCCTACGATCACCCGCTGCAGCTCGGCCCGATCGGCGTCTGCGGCAGCACCGCAGCGAACGCGTTGTGTGCCGAGGCTGATTTGGTGCTGGCCGTGGGCACGCGCCTGGCAGACTTCACGACGGGCTCGAACGCGTTATATCCCAAGGCGCGCCTGGTCACGCTCAACGTCAATGCCTATGACGCGCAGAAGAATTCCGCGCTCGCGATTACGACGGGCGCGAACAAGGGCCTCGACGCGCTCGCCCAAGCATTGAACGGTTGGAGCGCACCGACGTCGTGGCGCGCTCGCGCCGAGCAACTCGGCGGCGAATGGTCTGCCACGGTCGAGCGCCTGACCTCGTCGCGCGATTTGGAATCCGACGAGCTTCCTTACGAAGCCGATGTGATCGGCGCCGTGCAACGTTCGTCGACGAATTCCGCAGACAACGACATCGTCGTCTGCGCCGCGGGCGGCCTGCCGGGCGAGCTCATCAAGCTCTGGCGCACGCGCACACCGGGCGGCTATCACGTCGAGTACGGCTACTCGTGCATGGGTTACGAGATCGCCGGCGGTTTGGGCGTAAAGATGGCCAAACCCGAACGCGAAGTGATCGTCATGGTCGGCGATGGCAGCTATCTGATGCTCAACTCCGAAATCGCTACCTCGGTGATGCTCGGGCACAAGCTCATTGTCGTCGTCCTCGACAATCGCGGCTTCGGCTGCATCGGCCGCCTGCAGCGCGCCTGTGGCGACGTGCCGTTCAACAATCTTCTCGACGAGGATTGCGCAACTGTCCCAGACGGCGCACCGGCGGTCGATTTCGCCGCCCACGCGAGCGCGCTCGGCGCGACGGCCGAGCACGTCGCGAACCTCGCCGAACTCGAGCAGGCGATGAAACGCGCACGCGCCGCAAACAGTACCTATGTGATTTCGATCCGCACCGATGCGCATCGCAGCACGCGCGAAGGCGGCAGTTGGTGGGAAGTGGCCGTGCCCGAGGTTTCCGCACACGACGCCGTGCGCGATGCGCGCGCGAACTATGAATCTGCGCTGCGCAAGCGCGACGGCGATTCGGGAGCATGACGATGAGCCTGCTCGTCAAAGCGCGCCATGGCGCACAACATTTGGTCCACATTACGCCCGAATCGGCCGGCTGGAAGTATGTCGGCTTCGACGCCTGGCGCCTCGACGCCGGAGATGAGCTGCGCATCGATATCCCGCACGACCGCGAAGCCTGCCTGGTCGTGCTGCGCGGCTCGATCGATCTCGATACCGGCTCGCTGCGCCGCGAGAATTTCGGCGGCCGCGCAAGCGTCTTCGATCCCCAGCCGCCGCATGCCCTGTACGCGCCGCCGCACACGAGCGTGCGCGTACACGCGCGCGATGACGTCGAACTCGCCTTGGCCAGCGCGCCGGCGACGGGCCGCTATCCGGCGCGTGTAATCGAACCTGCGGCGATGGCGCGCTCGACGCGCGGCACCGGCACGAACGAGCGCTACATCTGCGACGTGCTGCCGCAAACCGAAGAAGCCGAATCGCTGCTCGTCGTCGAAGTGCGCACGCCGGCCGCGCATTCGTCGAGCTATCCGCCGCACAAGCACGACAGCAACGATCCACCGAACGAGACAGTGCTCGAAGAAGTCTATTACCACCGCGTCGACCCGCCGCAGGGCTTCGCCTTGCAGCGTGTCTACACCGACATGCGCGATCTCGACGAAACGATGGCCGCACACGACCACGACGTCGTTCTCGTTCCGCGCGGCTATCACCCGGTGGTGATGCCGCACGGCTACAACGGCTATTACCTCAACGTCATGGCCGGGCCGCGGCGCGAATGGCGCATGCGCAATGATCCGGCGCATGAGTGGATGTTGCGATAACTTGCCTAAGCCCTCCCCTTCAAGGGGAGGGTTGGGTGGGGATGGTTCTGATCTTTACGCGCCCAACCAACACCATCCCCCTCCAACCTCCCCCTTGAAGGGGGAGGCTAAGGCGAGTGCTACGAAGACCGCGCTTCCTCCGCAAACAGCTTGCCGATCTGCGCGAACAGCTTGAGATCGTCGAGCGAATCTTCAAGCGTGGTCTTGACCGGTCCGCCGTTGACGACGGCCTCATAGAACGCATCCAGTTCAGCGCGGAACGGATCTTCATGAAACGGGCCAATGATCTCGGTCGTCGTTTCACGATCGCCCGAACGCGTGATCTCCAACCGCGTCGGCAGATGGCGGATATACGGCGTGTCGTAGTTGATGCGGAACATCGCGCGGTCGCAGAGCACATCGATGCCTGAATCGAACCGCGCGATATGATTCGTCACCGCCTCGTACACCGCGGTGAAATGACCGTAATCGAACAACACGGCGATCGCTTCGCCGCCATTGCGTTGGCGCGCGGCGAAGACCTTCGGCATACCGAACAGCTCGCGCATCGCTGAGAAGCTATGCGAGGACAGGCCGGTCAGCACCTGGTAGCCGCGCGCGACCGCCGCAGGCGCGTCCGCGCCGACCACCGAGCGCAACATCGCCTGCGTTCGCGCTCTGCCCTCGTCGATCACGGTCTGCGGCACGTCGGTTGGCTTGAACACCGGCCGCGTCTGCGCGACGAAGAACGGCGCCTCGCATATCAGATCACGCACGCGCACATGTTGCACTTCGCTCAACGTGGGCAGGCGTTTCTTCAATTCGAGGAACGGCCGCGCGAAGCGGCGCATGTAGCCGACGAAGATCGTTTTCGTGTAGCCGCGCGCACGCTCGATCAGCGGCAGCAACTGCTCGACGTTCAAACATACCGGCTTCTCGATGAAGATGTGCTTGCCCGTCTCGATCGCGCGCGTCACCAGATCCGCATGCAAGTGGTCAGGCGTGAGGATGAACACCGCATCGACGTCTTTGTCCCCGAGCAGCGCCTCGGCATTGGCATGCGTTCGCGCGCCGTAGCGTTGCGCAACGTGCGCGGTGAGGCTTGGCGAAACATCGCTCACCGCCGCGATTGAATAACGCGCATCATCGGCGAGCAGCGGCAGATGCATGAGCTGGGCGACTTCGCCCAGGCCGATCAGTCCAACGCGGATCGTCATTGCAGATCCCCGCTCAGCGACTTGAGGAACTGCAGGTTCTTGCGCGCGAGCGTCACCGGCTCCTCGGTCTGCGTCGAACTCCAATCCTGTTCGATAATGCACGGCCCCGCATATTTCTTCTCGGCGAGCAGGCTCATCACCGCGGGGATGTCCACCGCACCGTCGGTCAGCGGCGCGAAAATGCCCGCTTCGGAGGCCTGCGCGGTATCGATTTCGCCACGCACCAGGCGCTCGCGCACCTTCGCATCGACGCTCTTGAAATGCACGTAGCCGATGCGCGGCCACACCTTGCGCATGTACGCGGCCGGATCTTGCCCCCAGGCCGCGTGGTGACCCGTGTCGAAGCAGAGATTGACGTCGGTGTCCTGCAGAAGGCGATCGATCTGCGTTTCACGCTCGACACACGTACCGAGATGCGGATGGAAGGTCATCGCGATGCCGTATTCGCCGGCCAGACGCTCCTGCGCATCGCGCACCATGCCGACCACGGTCTTCCAACCGGCCTCGTCGACGACGCCGCGCTTACCCGGCGGATACCAGTTGCCTTCGTCCATGATGACGACATGCTTCGAACCGGCGTCGCTGACGAGCTTGCCGAGCTGGTCGACTGTCGCGAGCAAGGTGTCGCGTGTGGTCGGATCGGCGAGCGTATGCACGTGCGTCGCCCCGGTCAGCGCGAGGCCACGCGCAGCGAGTGCATCTTTGAGTTGCGCCGCATCGGTCGGCAGGAAGCCGAGTGGCCCGAGTTCGGTCGTCGCGTAGCCGGCATCACGCACCTGATCGAGATATTGATCGGGCGTGTAGCGATTGTCTTTCGGGTAGTAGATGCCCCAGGAACAAGGGGCGTTGCCGATGGATAGCATGGTGTAACTGCCTTGGTGGTTGAATGAAGGAAATTTTTCGTCATTCCGGCGAAAGCCGGAATCCATCTTTATCTTGCTGTTGGAACGTCAAGCAAAATGGATTCCGGCTTTCGCCGGAATGACGGTGCTCTAACCTGGATTGTTAATTCTGTTTCCTGATACGTCGAAAAGAGTGATGTTTGCGGTGTCGAAGGCAAACGCCACCTCGCCGTCCACGCGCACGGGCGCATCGCCGAAGACACGCGCGGTGGCGCGCACACCGTCGTCAATCTGCAGCGTGACGAGGCTTTCCGGCCCCATCGCCTCGTTAGCGAACTGCTTGCCGCGCAGGCGGTTCGCGGCGCCGCCGCCCGCGGCGATGCGCAGATGTTCGGGACGCACGCCGACGGTGACGCGATCGCTGCGATCGAGCGCATGGTCGAGCGCCGGCCAGCTAGCGAGCGGCGATATCTCCAGTCCAGCGCCGCGCAGTTCGACGCCGCGTTCGCCGCGCGTCGCCTGCGCGGCAATCAGGTTCATCGGCGGATCACCGACGAAACCGGCAACGAAGGTCGTCGCCGGCCGTCGGTAGATTTCGAGCGGCGGCGCGTACTGCACGATGTCGCCGGCGCACATCACGGCGATGCGCGTCGACAGCGCCATCGCCTCGGCTTGGTCGTGGGTCACGTAGACCGCGGTCATGCGCCGGCTGCGTTGCAGGTGGTAGAGAAACGCCCTCGCTTCCACGCGCATGCGCGCATCGAGGTTCGACAGCGGCTCATCGAACAGGAATGCGTCGGCCGGATGCACGAGTGCGCGTGCCAGCGAGGTGCGCTGCTGCTGCCCGCCGGAGATCTGCGCCGGCAGACGATCGAGCAGTTCGCCGATGTGCAGCACGTCCGCAATCTCGCCCACTTTTTCGCGCCGCGTGGACTCGGCGGCACCGCGCACCTTGAGCGGATAGGCG
>Ga0070685_10000936_pt1 | contig 15707 bp, 8 predicted proteins | sample KBSS13LmetaG_FD_65651 | JGI IMG/M metagenome (GOLD analysis project Ga0070685, IMG submission 65651) | Switchgrass rhizosphere microbial communities from Kellogg Biological Station, Michigan, USA - KBS S1-3L metaG | ecosystem: Host-associated > Plants > Roots > Rhizosphere ...
GTGCGCCACGCCAGCTCGAACTGATGCATGGGGACCTTGAAGTCTCCGCTCGACAGAAGCGGGGCGGCCTTTTTTACCACTTCCAGGGCCCCCGACAGGAGGTATTCGTCGACCTCGATGGCTCGCGACGCTTTTTCCGCGTGCTGGATCTTCAAGCGGATGGCTTCGCGGAGCCCCAGAGCGAACAGGTTGGAGTGCTGGGCGCGCGCATCGCTGGCCAGCTGCTCGACATCCGCGAGCTGGATGGTCGCGCCGACCTCCGCCGCAGCGGGTTCGTGCGGCGCTCCCTCATCGTGCGTGCCCCTCATTGCCGGCCGCCGGTCCCGCGCCAGGAAGTGGAGGGCGTAAAGGGTCGCCTGGAGATCGAGGAGCTTCGGCTTCGGCTGGGTACCGCTCCATAGCTCCATGAGGTGGTCGACCGCTGCCGGATCGATCAACGGCGGCTGCGAAGATCCCTCCGTCGCCGATCCGCCCTCCCGATGAAGATTCTCGGCGGATCGCGGCGTGCTGATCACCGTCCGGATGGCTGCAACGTCGTCGAGCTCTTTCAGCCGCACGCGATCCATGCTGAACGGCTTGACGCCCCGCAGCAACGGATCGAGATGATGAAGGCTATCCGTCCGCAGGGAGATAACCACGCGCATCCTGTAGCGAAACCCGGCTTCGACGATCCACCTGACCACGCGCTCCGCCCGCCCCGTCGCCTGGCGGAGCAGTTCTTCGAATTGATCGAGGATCAGGACGGCGGCGGTCTTGGGGTACGCCTTGTCCAGCCGGGTGCACAGGCCGTCGCCGCTACGAAAGTCTTCCAGACTGACGGTTCGCGGAAGCGGGATCCCCGACCGTGCATGTGTCTCCCTGATTCCCGCAGCGAGGTATGCGTCAACGTCCATGTCGGCATCGCCGAACGCGGCGATCCCCGTCCAGCTCCGGTTGACGAGCAAGCCCAGTCCCGAGTACGCCAGACGAGCGAATAGGCCGTTCTGGAGCAGGGACGACTTGCCCACACCTGAGTCGCCATCGAGCACCACCAGGGAGCGATTGAGGACTGCCTTGTTGATCCGCTCGATGTCCCTCTCCCTGCCAATGAGCATCCCCTCGTCCTTGCTGGTCGTCTGTGGACGGGGTCCAACATAGGGGCAACACTCGGCCAGCTCGAGGGCGCCTCTCCATGCCGCCAGCGCTCTCCGCCGCTCGGGGCTCACGGCTTCAGTCGGCATTCCCAGCCCTTGCCAAACTTGTCATCTTCTTCCGGCGTGAGGTGGGCCGCGTAATGCTTCAGGTCGGTGGTGAATTCCGAAGCATCGTCCGTCACGATGTCGAACCCGTTCCAGAAGAGGAGATCTTTTTCGAGAGCGGTCAGGTGTTTGTTGACCGCGACCCCGTTCTGCACCACCTCCGGCGTCTTGTCCGAACCGGCCGGCGCGGTCTGGGTGGCATCCGTCTCCTCGGTTGCACCTGTGGGCGGAGCGTGCCGCCCCACCTCCAGCGGGATCGGGAGAGAGGAGATCAACGTGGTGGTCCTGTGACGGACGGCGCTGTCGTGGATCTGCACCCCCAACAACATCCAGAATCGAGACCATTTCCGTTCTCCCGCGGCGAACTCAGCGGGCAAGCCGCGATGTCTACCCGTGTCCTCGTACCCGAACACGCTGTACCCGTCGGGAATCGGGATCAGATCGATTGCGCTCTGCAGGATCGCATCATGCTCGTTGATGACGACGGCGTGCTGCAGCTGAAGCTTTTCCATGATCTCTGCTTCGAGTTTCCCATCTCCCCTGGCGTCCATCTTGAGGAACCGGCGAACGAACCCCATCAACCCGTCGAAGAGCGGGAAGTCGTTCTTCCCCGCGCGAAGATCGCGTGGAAGGTCGATCAGGGGACAGCCCGCGAGTCGAACCACGACCGGACCTGTGGTTCCGGCCTCCTCGTCGAGAACGGACCAGCTGCTGGACGGCGGCTTCATGAGGCAGTCGAGCCGAACTTCCTCCGTAACCGTATTCTCATTGTCCTTTGCCGGCACGGACAGGGAAACCCAGCAGGTGTGCGCCACGTTCTGTGTGGTGTTCATCACGTGGACGGGCAGTACCACGGTGAACGGCTTTCCCACCTTCAGCAGGGAAAGCTCGAGTTCGAGATCGAAGGAGGTAACGAAGGCCGTGGTGGGCGGGGGAAGGTGGAAGTCTTCGTGAATCTGAGTGCGGTAGTGGTGCTGGGCGTTCAGCAACTGGGCGGCGGCATCATAGTGCCGGTCTTCTTGCGGCCCGTCGCTCTTCCATATCGTGCGCCACGATTGTTTGGTGACTTCCGTGTAGCGGCTCTTGATGAGGCGCTGGGCGTGCACCATCGTCGGGACCAGCGGAGTGCCGATGCTCCCCGCAGAGGGTGAGTCATAGGTGCTGAGGTCCAGCAGGAGGTCGCTCCAGCCGGGGTACACCATGGGGGTGACGACTTTCGTGAAACAGAACCAGGCGAATTCTGTGATCGCCTGCAGGTCGGCCAGGGAGACTTGCACCGATCCCCCCGCTTTGCGGGGGTTCATGCGCCCCAGTATCCCTTTGACCGTTGCCTTGAAGTCAGGCTCGATCTCGGGGCGTTCGCAACCATTGTCCGCCTTTTTGGCGAGGGCTTTTACGATTTCGTCGACATCGTTTTTCAGCCTGCGCAGCACTTTTTCGCAGGGGGTGACGAAGTCTTCGTCCAGATCCAGTCCCCACCGCGACCCATTGACGAGGACTGCATTATCGTCCCGATCCGGGCGCCGGGGCGCGTCGGACGTAAATGACTTGATTCGGTAGTAGAGCCTGGTGTTGAAAGCGGCCGCCGCGAAGAACCTGAACAGCCAGTCCGGAACCTTCTCCGCGGCGCTGCTGTCTCCGGTCCGCCCATCGCTGACGCCCGTGGCGTGGTCGAGCCGGAGACGGTCACGGATCAGGCCAGTGGCGAACGATGCCACCACATCGCCGATCGCCTCGTTTTCGATCTCGGTGGGAAGTCTGTCCCCTTCGATCTCGGTGGGGAGTTGGTCCCCCATGCTTTTGCGATCCCTCAGCCCATCCGCCATGCGGAACAGATCGATTTCCTGGCTCTTCGTAGTTGCACAGCCGCTGCCGATCACGAGGGTGAGCCACGGTCTGGCATCACCCGCCATGACGTTGCAGATCTTCGGGACTGGCGATGTGGAATTTGCTCTAATGTACGCCTTCCGGTTCTCGTACGGTCCCTTGGGAGGCCGAACCGAGGTGCTACCGCGCGGCATGGTGAATCCGTGAGCTGTCGGTGAATTGCGCTGGCCCTGGCATCGTCGCCCCCATCCATCGCCTCAGCACCGAACGCCACGGCTCCTGGAGGTCGAAGCCGGAAGCGGTCATCCGGCCGCGGGCCGTGACCCTCGCCACCACCCCGCCGGTCTCCGTGATCATCGCGGGCTTCGCCACGACGTCGGTGCGGCAGTGCGCACGCTGCAGCCCGAGCGACTCCACCAGGGGAGCCGCGTCGATGCAGGCCGGGGCCCCTGCCCAGTGCACCACCAGGTGCGCCAGATCAGGTGCGCCGCGTGCGACCTCGCAGAGCGGCCGCGGCGGCGGGGCGTCGCGTCCCAGCATGGCGGCGAGATGGTCCAGGATCACGCAGCTTTCGCCTGCTTCGCCCGACAACTGACTGGAGGCGTGGGTGGAGCCCTGGAATCGGGGGTTGATCTCGGTGAAGAGGGCCTTGCCCTGGTGCACGAGGAAGTCGACGCCGAAGGTGCCGAGATAGTCGTACCGCCGCAGCCATCGTCCCAGCGCCAGCACGCTGGCCTCGATGCTGTCCAGCGTCGACCGGTCGAGCTCCGCCGCCAGGCCGAAGTCGTTTCCACAGTAGCCGAACGGCCGCGTGGTGCATTCGGCGATGCCGATCAGCTGCACCGACGGATGGCGCATCGTCACCCCATCGTGCCACACGGTGGCTGCGATGTTGATGGGAATGGCCTGGTCGAGAAACGGGGTGACGCTGACGAACGCCTCGGCGCGGTGAGGCCAGCTCTCCGCCAGCCGATCGGGGTTGTCCACCCGCACGAGGCCGGCACCCCCGCTCGACCGGCTCACGCGCAGCATGATGGCACCCTCTGACAGCATGCGCCTCGCGGTAAGCTGCTCTTCATCGGCAATGTAGGCCCAGGGGACCTGCGGGATGCCGAGCGCGGCAACGTTGGTCTCGACCCACGGCTTGTGGTCGAACATCGCCTGGTGGGCGCTGAAGAGCCCCAGGTCCAGGCAGCGGTCTTTGCGCGCGAACAGCAGGGAGGAAAGGAACCTCGATGGCCGGTAGGGAAGCAGGGCCGTATGCCCGGCGAGCCGGGTCAGGATCGCCTCCCGGAACTCGTGTGCCGCCGGAGTGTCGAGATGGTCTTCGATGTCCCAGGCGTCCAGGTCCGGCCTTACGCCGGAAAGATCCTCGAAGTCCACGCTTGGCACCGCCCCGCCGCGATCGTGGCCCCCGACGATCGAAAATGATCCGGCGAGCTGCTCTAGATCGGAAATGGCCTCGATGTCGTCGGACCGCAGCCCCCCCCAGATGAGCTCGCGGCCGCCGAGCCGGCGTGAGATGAAGTCGAGGATCGCCCGGCGCTCAGTCATGCAGCGCCGCTCGTCGTGATTGCCTTCCTCTCGTATCCGACCGCTTGCTGCGTAGAGAGAGCAGCCGCCGCTTTCCCGATCTAACCTGTCGGGAGGCAGGCAGCGGACGGCCAAACGGGAACGTGGGTCCATTCATGTCCACGAGCACGCAAAGGGATCCAGCAGGTTCATTGGGGGCCCGCACCACTGTCACATCTTTCGGCGGTAACCGTCGCTGCGGGAGCTCGCGGACTTGAGGCGGCGTACCGCCGTCGGCTCGACCGACGATCAGATGGTAGACCGTGACCGTTCCCTTCGCGCCATCGACTTCGGACCGGGTGAGGACAGCCAGGTAGGTGCTCCCACCGACCCTGGCAGCATCGAGCGCAATCACCCGCTTGTTCTCCAGCGATCCGACCCAGGCCCCGCCAGACGAAATTTTCCTGATCGTGGAAGCATCGTAGATGAGGCTTCCTTGGAAAAAAACAGCATGGGTCGCCCGCCGAGAATCAGGAATTTCGTCGATTGGCTCCAGGTGTAGCTTCAGATCGGTAAAGGTACCCTGTCGAAGAAGCGCCGGTTGGTCTGCCTGATCTTCGTTCACCGTGAATGCGATCCAGGCATCGCTTTGACCCTTCCCGGCGATTGCGACGACTCGCGGTTTATAACAGTCCGAGACTTTGGCCTCCTTCCAGCGGTGAAATCGGCCGGTGCGAGGCTTCACAGTCCAAATGATCAGATGCTGTCCGGTCAGGGTCGCAAGCACTCTCCCATCCGCAGACATCGCGAGCGACATCGGGAGGTCCCGACCGGACTCCAAGCGACCAACAAGCCGCGCCTTCCCCATCACCTTGCGGGACATCGGCTCACTGATCGGCGTCCCATTTCTCTCCAGGCGAAATTGCACAAGATCGTGGTCGGGTCCCATATCGAGCAAAATCCCGGAACATCTAGCCTTTCCGAGCAGATAGTGCCTCACGTACAGGCCAACAACCAGAGAAGCTGGCGTGCCCAGGACGAGAAGTGCGAGGATCGCAGGTCTATCCTTGAGCCAATCCGGTGTCATCCGGCCCATGAATGCGCCGACACTCAAGACGGTGGGAATGTTCGTGACGATGAGGAGGAATGCAGACACCACGGGAAGCGCGATCTTCCACGAGTCCCGTACCCAGTGCAGGAAGTCTGGGAGCAGGTTCCGGGATCGGTGCTGTTTCTCTATCACGGGGAACACCCCTGGCTCGGCAGGACAGTGGAGTAGAAAATTTAGGAGGGCCCTGAAACAAATGAAAAAATAGCTTATCGGGCCACTATCTGAAGCGCAAGTGTGGCGGTAGATGAGAGGGATCTGTACCTAGAGTCGAGCCAGTCTTGACTTGACCCGTGGGTGCAGAGAATAGCCGCGCAGGCACCACTTCATCGGCGTCTCCTCCCCCGTCCTGACCCAGAAACGCATCACGCAGAGACACGGAGAGGTTGGGCGTTCTCTCCGTGCCTCTGCGTCTCTGCGTGATGCGCTTTTTACGCGGTCATTCCGACTCCACCCGGCGCACGATCCCCGTGATCCCGTCCATCTCCACCACCTCGCCGTCGCGCAGCAGGTCGAGCAGCCCCGGGATCCCCACCACGCAGGGGACCCCCAGCTCCCGGGCGACGAGCGCGGCGTGGCTGAGGATGCTCCCCCGCTGCACCAGGACCCCCGCGACCGCGGGGAAGAGCAGCGTCCAGCCGGGGTCCGTCTGCTCGGCCACCAGGATGCGGCCGGCGAGCTCCCCGGGGTGGCGCGGGTCGCGGACCACGCGCACCGGCGCGCGCACCACCCCGGGGCAGCATCCCCTGCCCCGCAGCATCCCCTCCGGCGCGGCGGGCGGCAGCTCGCCGGGCGGCGCCACGGGCTCCAGCGCCGAGAGCGCGGGCGGGCCGCGCGTGGCGAAGCGGGGCGGCGGGTCGGCGAGCAGCCGGTACGCCTCGAACTCCTCCCGCCGGGCGGCCGCCAGCGGGCGCAGGTCGCCGCTCGCCGAGTGCCCGTCCAGCCAGGCGAAGAGCTCGCCGGTGGCGAGGTAGAAGACGTCGCGCGGGTCCGCCAGCGCCCCGGCCCCGGCGAGCCGCTCCCCCATCGCCGCGAAGAGGCGGCGGATCACCCCGAAGGCACGCGTGCGCTCGAAGCGGGTGTTCTCGCGCTCCCGCACCCCCTGCCGCACCTGCTCCACCACCGCGAAGAAGAGCGCGCTCCGGTCGGGCGGCAGCCGCTCGCGCACGGCCGCCTCCGCCTGGGCGCGCAGCTCCTCGCCGCCGCCGGCCGGCGCCTCGCCGGCGGCCGCGCAGGCGCGCAGGGCCTGCACCAGCGCCTCGGGCGACTCCGCCCAGCTCGCCGCCTCCAGCTTCAGCTCGTCGGGGCAGCGGTCGCCGAAGCGCGCCTGGAACTCGCGCAGCCCGCCGGCCAGCTCCGCGAAGGCGGGGTCGGCGTGCAGCGCCTCCCATACTTGTGAATCGCCGGCATCGCCCGTGAGCAGGGCGTGCAGCCGCGCGTCGCCCCGGGCCCGCCCCGCCAGGGCGGCCAGCAGCCGCACCGGCTCGGCCGAGACCAGGTCCGACGCGCCGGCCACGAGCTGGTTGGTCATCGCCCCCGGGTACATGCCGGGAAGCCAACCCTGGATCACGCTCTGCAGCACCCCCGTCCAGCCCTGCAGGAGGGTGTCGCTGAGCATGGGGCCCTGCCAGTGCGCCAGGAAGTCGCGGTACAGGCGCTCGTAGTGGCGGCGCAGCTCGTCCGGCGCCGCGCCGCCGAAGTCGGCCGCCGCGAGTGGGTCCAGCACCTCTCGCACGCGGGACCGGAACGCATGCAGCTCGTCCCCCAGCCGTGCCGTGTCTCGCAGGATCTCGCCCGGAACGCCGAAGGCGCGGGCGGCGAGGAGGAGATCGGGCGGCAGCGACCCGGGGAGCGGGTCGTAGAAGGAGGCCGGCGGCAGGGGCCCCGACACGACTTCGCCGTCGCGCAGCACCATCCCCGGAACGAGCAGCACCACGCGGTCGAGCGCGGCCTTGTCGTAGTACGCGCGGCCGCGCACCAGCCCCACGATGGCGTCGAAGGCGTCCCGGTGGTCGGCGACGTCGCGCTCCGGGGCGCCCATGGCCAGGCAGTAGCCCGCGTACACCTGCCCGAACACGCGCCGCGCCACGCTGTAGGTGAGGGGGAGCGTCACCCCCGGCAGGCTCTCCGCGAGGTTCTCGTTGTCCCACACCCGCAGCGTGGCCGGCCGTGCGTCCCCCAGCGTGGTGACCGGCCGCGCCTGCAGCAGGAAGAGGTGGCGCGGCCCGTCGGGGCCGGGCGCCAGCGCCCACTCCACGTCCTGCTCGGCGCCGAAGGCCGCCGCGAGCGTCCGCGCATGCTCCGCGATGGCCCGCGCCTCGGCGTCACTGAGCGCCGGCCGGCCCTGCGCCGCGGGGTCGACCTCCTCGACGCGGACCACGCAGGCCGCCTCGTCGAAGCGGAGCGCGTGAGCTTTCCGCGCGACCGCCGCGTCCACCGTGACGCCCCCGCCGGGCGCGGACCGCACGTGGTAGGTGTCCGCGTCCAGCGCGCCGCTCACCAGCCCCTCGCCCAGGCCGTAGACGGCGCTGACCACCGCCGTGGCGCCGTCGTCGGTCACGGGGTCCACCGAGAACGCGACCCCCGCGGCTTCGGGCTCCACCAGGAACTGCACCACCACGGCCATGGGCCCGGCGCGCTCGCCGCGCTCGCGGCGGTACGCCTCGGCCCGCGGCTCGAAGGCCGAGGCCCACACCCGGCACACGGCCCGCCAGACCGCGTCCTCGTCCCGGGGCACGCCCAGCACCGTCTCGAACTGTCCCGCGAACGAGCTGCGCGCGCCGTCCTCGCCCACGGCCGAGGAGCGCACCGCCAGCGGCGCGAGCGCCACCGTCTCCAGCGCGTCCAGCGCCTCGCGGAGCGCGCCGCGCATCGCGTCGGGGAGGGGCGCGCGGAGGGCCCGCTCCCGCAGCCGTTCCGCCTCCTCCTCCGTCTCCGGAAGCGCGCCGCCGCCCAGCAGCTGCACGAGCGCCCCCGCCCGCACCACGAAGAAGTAGGGAACGATCGGCCCCCTCCGGGCCAGCCGGGCCAGGTTGTACGCCTTGCCGCCGATCTCCGCCAGGCTCGGCATGGGGCCGTGGGGAGTGAAGATCCAGAGCGGATCGCCGTCCGCGTGGAGCGCGGGCGAGGGTGCGGAAGCGCTGGTCAAGTCGGGATTTGCGGAAGTGCTCGTCACGTGGGATTACGGTCTGGTCTCGTCGTTCGCGTGCGTCCCGGGCAGATACGGCCGGTCGCGGACATCGCCGGTCCGGACGCGGATGCGGCCGCGGCGGCTCCTACGGAAAAGATACGACAGCGCGTGCGCGCGTCTACGCCCACGCCTCCACATCTCTGCGTGAGACAGTTCTATCGCGCCGTTTCCTGTACGATCCACGCCTTGACGTCACCTCCGTCATAGTCCAATTTTTCCTCGTACGGAGCAGGTGCGTCGCCCGCCTGCCCGCGTTGATGCGCTCTATTCAGGCACAAATTAGTACGATCCTCGCATCGGGGGCCACCACAGGACACGCCGGCGGACGGCATGTGGACGCGACGTCGCCATCCACCTCTTTCCGAAGCAGAGCGATGCCCGTGGAACGCGCGACGCAGGTGCTGGTGATCGGAGGCGGGCCCGCGGGGTCCACGGCCGCCGCCCTCCTGGCGCGGGAAGGGCTCCGCGTCACCCTCCTGGAGCGGGAGGTGTTCCCGCGCTACCACATCGGCGAATCGCTGCTGGTCTCGGCCAACCACATCTTCGACGTGCTGGGGGTGCGGGAGAAGCTGGAGGCGCACGGCTTCCAGGCGAAGACCGGCGCGTTCTTCGAGTGGGGCTCCGAGCGCTGGCTCTTCGACTGGGGGAAGCTCCCCGGGAAGCACCGCTCCTCCTTCCAGGTGAAGCGCTCGGAGTTCGACCACCTGCTCCTGCGGCACGCCCGGGAAGAGGGCGCGCGCGTGCACGAGGGAGTGGCGGTGCGCACCCTCCGCTTCGACGGCGGCCGCCCGGTGGCGGCGGGCTGGCGGGAGGCGGAGGGCGGCGCCGCGGGCGAGATCGAGTTCGACTTCCTGGTGGACGCCTCCGGGCGCTCGGGGATCATGGCGAACCGCTACCTGCGCTCGCGGCGCCACAACGAGGCCTTCCGGAACGTCGCCGTCTGGGGCTACTACCGCGGCGTGGACCACCCCGACGTGGGGCTCACCGGTCCCATCCTGGTCGGCTCCATCCCCGAGGGGTGGACCTGGACCATCCCGCTCCACGACGGCACTACCAGCGTGGGGCTGGTGGTGCACGAGACCTGGTTCCAGGAGCGGAAGAAGACGGCGACGGCCGAGGAGATCTTCCTGGAGGGGATCGGGCGCTCGCGGCTGGCGCGCGAGGCCGTGGCGCCGGCGCGGCTCGTCTCCGCGATCCGCGTGGAGGGAGACTACTCCTACCTCTCCCAGGTGCTGGCCGGGCCGGGGTACTTCCTCTCGGGCGACGCGGCGGCCTTTCTCGACCCGCTCCTCTCCTCGGGCGTGCACCTGGCCACCTACAGCGGGATGCTCGCCGCGGCCGCCATCACCAGCATCGTGGAGGGCGACATCTCCGGCGACGACGCGGAGGCCTTCTACAGCACCTGCTACCGCGAGCACTACCTGCGGTGGATGGCGCTCGTCTCCTCCTTCTACGACCAGAACGCCGGGAAGGAGTCGTACTTCTGGAAGGCCCAGCGGCTCAGCACCGGCGACCTGAACCAGGCCGACGCCCGGCTGGCCTTCTCCCACCTGGTCGGCGGGGTCGAGGACCTCAAGGAGGCGGGGCAGACGGAGCTGCTGGCGGAGGTCTCCGCCCGCGTGCGCGCCAGCCTGGCCGGCGGCGGCACGGAGGGCGAGGAGCCCAGGCCCAACCTCACCGGCGACGTGCTCCGTACCGAGGACCTGAGCTGCCTTCCCACGGCGATGGGCTACCGGGTGGTCACCGAGCCGCGGCTGCGCATCGCCCCCGTGGAGGCCATCAGCGGCGTCCCGGCCGGCGTCGCCTGAGATCGGATCTGCGGATGGGCTCGTGCATTTCGCACCCACTCACGTCCATCCCGAGAGACGGTCGAGATACCACCCCAAGGGTGTCATCCTGAGGCCCGGCATCGCCTCAGCCTGTATCCACGATCAGCTTCGCAGGGCCGAAGGATCGAATCACGGCCGCCACGAGGCCCGTGGCGGAAGCCGCAGGCAGCCGCGGCAACGTTGTGCCTCGATCGCAGCGAGGCCGTCATTCGTGACGCTGCCGCGCCCGGGCCCCGGGGCACTCCGGCTGGATCCCTCGGCGCTGCGGACACCGGTGCGGCGTCGGGTTCGTCGCGGCCGAGCCTCGGGATGACACGCGGGTGGTCCGGCCGCTTTCTCTCCCGGCGGGCGGCGATCCACCCCGGATCGCCGGCCGTTCGTACCACGCGGCTCCCGGTTCACGGGTGGACTCGGCGATCTTGACTGTCGTTTCACGCAGAGACGCGGAGAAACGGAAAGAACGTCGATGATGCGTTTGGCTTTACTCTCTGTTTCTACTCTGCGTCTCCGCGTGAAAACGGGAGCGCGGGAATCCCGATCTGTTTCCGCCACCGGTTGCCCACCAGCGCCGGGCGGCGTTAGTTTTACGCGGCTTCAGGGAGTCGGTCACGGCGGTCTACCCCGCCACCGTGCAGGTTCCAGGATCGCCCCGCGCCGGCGCCGCGGGGCTTTCTCCCGCTGCTGTCCGCGTCCGCCGCGCATCCGGGTTCCTTCCCGCTACCATCCGCCCGTCTTCGCACCCGGGTAGCGCGTTCCGTACCGGTTGCCGTGGCGCACGCATCGCGATGAGCCGGTGTCCCGCCCCGAAGGGAGCAACGAAATGACTGACGTAGCGAACTCGGCCCGGGTGCTGCCGGCCGACCTGAGCCATATCGCGAAGGTGGCCACGCCCGCTCAAGGTCTGGGAGCAGTGGTCGTCGGCCTGGGACGGGCCGGGATGGGTCTGCACATCCCCGTCCTGGAGAAGATCCGCCGCGACCTGGCCGCGGCTTCACCCTTCGGGTCCGTCGTCGGCCTGGTCGACGCCGCGGAAGGGGGAATCAAGCGCGCGCTGCATCGTCTCGAGTACGACTTCGGCTACGACCCGCGGCCGATCCGCAGCGCGACCTCGCTCGCGGACCTGACCGGCGTCGATCCCGATCATACGGTCGTGCACATCTGCACGCCCGCGCACGACCACGCGCCCGCCCTGCGCGCCGCGACCGACGTGGGATTCCGGCGCATCATCGTCGAGAAGCCCTGCGCCGCCAACACCGCCGAAGTGGACGAGATGCGGCGGATCGCCGATCGGACGGGCGCCAGCATCGCCGTGATCAATCCGTACCTGTACAGCCGTACCGTCGCCAGCTGCAAGGAGAGGATCCAGCAGCTGGGGCAGCAGCCGCACTACCTGGAGTTCGAGATGTCCAAGCCGCGGGTGACTCCCACGCTGGCCGGGCGCTCGAACCCGGAATCGGTCATGGACGTGGAGATGCCCCACCAGATCGCCACGGCGCTGTACCTCACCGAGGCGTCGCGATACCGGCTGCTTCGCGCCGAAGTGAGGCACATGCACTACCGCGAGGTGGATACCGAGCCCTGCCAGGTCGTCGCGAACATGGGGGTCGGCATCGTGGTCCTGGAGCTGGACCATTGCATCGCGGTCCTCGTCTCGTCCCTCGACGCGCTGACGCGCACGCGGGTGCTGAAGCTGCGCTTCCCCAACGCCGAGCACATCGAGGCGTTCCTCCCGGTGACGGGAGACGACCATACCAGCGTGGTCATCGAGTACTCCGGTCACAACACCGATGGCACGATCGAGCAGCGGGGGACCGCGAAGCTGCCCGACGACATGCTTGCGCGATGCCTGTTCGACATGTATTCGCGGTTCGTCGCCGATGCTCCGCAGGTCAGCGACCTCACCTTCAACCGGAAGGTGATCGACGTGATGGACAAGGCGAAGATGTTCGCCCGGATCCGCAGGTAGGGGCAGCACCTCTCACGCTCACGGCCGAATGATCGGGCCGGCGAGTCGAACCGGCTCATCGCCCTTCGCGGCCGAACGACAATGGACGAAGCTCCGACCCGGGATTCCGCCGCGATCGAGCGACGGCTCGAAGCGCTCGTATCCGCGCTGCGCGGGGGTACGAACCCGTTCCTCGACGACGCGGAGACGCTGGACCTCCTGTACGGCATCAACGGCTTCGGGATGAACTGGCTGGCCGCCGAGACCGGCGGTCCCGAGGTGCGGGAGGTGATCCTCGACCGGCTCTTCGACGCGGTGAGCGCGCGGGCGGACGGGGCCGACCTGGTGAAGCTCGGTCAGGTCCTGAGATCGGACACTCATCCGACGTCGTGGCTGAATACCGAGAAGCAGCGCCTGCGCCACCGGCTGGTCGACCTGCTCGGACGCATCTGCCGCGAGCACGCCGGCACGGCGCTGGGCGAGCATGCCGTGCGAGAGCTCGTGCGCACGATCGTCTCCGATTCGTCCATGGTGACGCTCGACGTGCGCGGGCAGTGCCTGGATTGCCTCGCCGAGTGTCTCGCCGAGCTTCCGTCGCTGGACATCGAGCCGCACCTGGGGGGGGTGGAAGAGGCCGTGGCGCGCTTCCGCCCCTGCCACGAGCGTGCGCTCGCGCTGCAGGTGATGGACACGCACGACACGATCGACCCGCACACCGCCCTGCCGGACCGCCCGTTCCTGGAAGTCCTCGCGGATGCCGCGAGCGTGAAGGCGGGAGAACGGGCCTTCGTCTTCGGGGCCAGGCTCGCGGAAGCCGTGCTCGGCGTTCGATCGAGCGACCGAGCACGGTCGATCGCCGCGCGCGCCCGGGAGGGCCGTGCGGCACTGGCCGCGGTGCGGTTCGGAGTCCTCACCTCGCCCGAGCTCGAAGCGTTCATCCAGGCGCGCCTGCCGAGCCGGGCCAGCCATCTCGACGACTACGTGGTCAACCGCCACCAGGTGCTCGTCGACGGCCTGACCATCCAGGAGCTGGTCCGGTGGCTGGCCGCGTCGCCCGAGAACTCGTCCAGCGACCAGCGTTCGCGCTGGACGATCGCGGCCTTCTACCGGCAGGTGCTCGGGATGGGGCAGGCCGCGAACGCGGGGCTGGATGCGCGGCCGTTCTTCATCGACCATGGCTACGGCCCGGACGGGAAGCAGCTCGACTGGCCGAGCTACGTGTTCCTGCCGGCGGGCACCATCTGGGGGAAGGGTGCGGGGGTGGACCTTTCCTGCGGCGTGGCGATCGGCGGCGGAGTCGATCTCGCCGCTGGCCGGGGCCGCGACGCCGCGTACATCGGGGGGAGCTGGTCGGCCACGTTGTACCATGGCCATTCGCACGTGGGGGGCAGAGAGGGCTCGCAGGGGGCGGAGTCGCGAGACCGCATCGTTCACTTCGGTCTCACGGTCGACGACGGAGAGAGGCTTCCCTGGGGCGTGTACGTGGAAGCGGAGCAGCACGTCGGCGGCGGCGTATACCGGGGCGTCCGCACCTATCCGCTGGAGCCCGACCTGGATCGAGCCTCGTAAGAAACAAAAGCACCTCACACGGAGACGCAGAGGCACGGAGAGACATGCGGCAGTCTCTCCGTGCCTCTGCGTCTCTGCGTGAGGCGCTGTTTACTGGATCGGCGTCACTCGCAGCTCACGGTCGGCTGGAAGACCTGGTTGTGATTGCTGGCGTGGGCGCCGCCGATATCGGTGCCGCCACCGACGACCCAGATCAGGCCGTTGACATAGGCTGAGCCGTTGATGCCGTGAATGGGGATCGGCATGTCGCGGAGGCGTGTCCACTGGTTGTTCCGAGGATCGTAGTAGTCATGGTCGGGGGTCATGCCGGTCACGTCCTCGCCGCCCCAGACGTGGAAGCAACCCCGGGCCATGACCCCGTTGATGCCGCTGCGGGCGCGCAGCATGGGGGCCGCGGTCGACCAGGTCCCCGTTTGTGGGTTGAAGACTTCATGCGCCGTCGTCTTTTCGGGCGACAATCCGTTGCCGAGACGCCCTCCGACGACGTGGATGCGGCCGTTGATCGCCGCGCCGGTGATGTGGTTGCGCTGGGAGGGCAGATCCGGGAGCACCTGCCAGTGATCGGCCGCCGGGTCGTAGACGGCGAAGTCGTTTCCGCGCGGCGGGCGTCCACCGGCGACGTAGATCTTGCCGTCTTGCACGATGGCCACCCCACCGCTGCGCGCCGTGGGCATCCGCGCCTTCGCGACCCATGTCCCCTTCGCGGGATCCAGCTCCCAGACCGTGTCTAGGTAGCTTGGGTCGTCGGCCGTGGTCTGGCCGCCGATCAGGTAGATCTTCCCGTTGACGCTGGCCGCCATCCCGTGGTTGTTGAGCTGCGGGAGCTGCGGGCCGAGCTGCCAGTGGTCGCTCGCGATGTCGTAGATCTGGACCGTGCGGATCGTCTGCCGACTCGATGGATATCCGCCGAGGAGGTAGAGCTTGCCGTTCAATTCCGCGACCGCCAGCTCGGAGTTGGGTTCGATCAATCCAGACCGGACCCCCCATACGCCGCCGTCGATCTTGGTCGTCCCGCCCGGCGGGGGGGGCGGCGTCGGGGGGCCATTCGGGTCGCCCCCGGACCCCGAGCACGCGGAAACGACCAGGGCGGCCAGCACGATCGAGGGTTTCATCGACACTCTCCAGGTGGGTTCGTCGATTCGCACGTCGCTTCAGCAAGCACCTGCGACGACGTCTGCTATCAATTTAGTGCCGTCTTTTGAGAGGGCAACCGCTCGCGCTCGGGACGGGGGGAACCGCAGCACGCGTACGTCGAAATCGCGCCGGCCGACGGGTCACCCGAGCCCGCCGGCCGTTTCCGCCATACCAGGTATAAACGATTCTTGTGCATTGGCCGCCGTCAAACCATGTCATCCTGAGCTGAGAGACGGTTGAGAAACCTCGCGAACTCCCCCAAAGACGTCATCCTGAGGCCGGTCCCGCTGCAACGGCCTTGTGAAGGTCCTTGCAGGCCGAAGGATCTATAACCGCGGCAGCACGTGAATGGGTA
>Ga0070685_10000937_pt1 | contig 15702 bp, 16 predicted proteins | sample KBSS13LmetaG_FD_65651 | JGI IMG/M metagenome (GOLD analysis project Ga0070685, IMG submission 65651) | Switchgrass rhizosphere microbial communities from Kellogg Biological Station, Michigan, USA - KBS S1-3L metaG | ecosystem: Host-associated > Plants > Roots > Rhizosphere ...
CCCCTCGTTCATGGTGACGCTGGAGGAGATGCACAGCACGCGCGGCCGCGCCAACTCGCTGCGCGAGGCCATGCGCGGCGCCCTGCCGCGGATGCAGAGCGAGGAGGTGCTGGAGGCGATGGACCTCTGCCTGGCCTGCAAGGCGTGCAAGACGGAGTGCCCCGTCGGCGTCGACATGGCGCGCTACAAGGCCGAGTTCCTGGCGCAGCACCACCGCGAGCACGGCGCGCCGCGCGAGGCGCACTTCTTCGGCCGCGTGCACGACCTGGCACGGCTGGCGAGCCTCTCGCCCGGCGCCGCGAACCTCGGCCAGCGCCTCCTCGGCGGGGCGATGAAGGCCGCCGCGGGGATGGATCCGCGCCGCGAGATGCCCTCGTTTGCGAAGGAGTCCTTCCGCCGCGCGTTCCTGAAGCGCAAGCGGTCCGCGGGAGATGGACGGCCGCGGGTGGTCCTCTTCGACGACACCTTCCACAACTTCTTCGAGCCCGGGCCGCTGAGCGCCGCCGCCGCCGTGCTCGACCGCGCCGGCTACGACGTGCGCCTGCCGCGGAAGCAGGTCTGCTGCGGCCGCGCCGCCGTCTCCAAGGGGCTGCTGGAGTACGCGCGGGAGAAGCAGAAGGAACTGCTGGAGACGCTCCTCCCCGAGGTCGAGGCCGGCGCGTGGATCGTGGGCGTGGAGCCGAGCTGCATCCTCACGCTGCGCGACGAGCTGCCGGACCTGGTGCGCGACCCGCGCGCGGCGAAGCTGGCGGCGGCGGCGGTGACGTTCGAGGAGTTCCTGGCCGCGCTCCCGGACTGGCGCCCCGGCCGCCTGGCGCGGAAGGCAGTCGTCCACGGCCACTGCCACCAGAAGGCGCTCGTCGGCATGGGTCCCACCACCGAGGTGCTGTCGCGCGTCGAGGGGTTGGACTTCACCGTGCTGGATTCGGGGTGCTGCGGGATGGCGGGCTCCTTCGGCTACGAGAAGGGCCACTACGACGTGTCGAAGGCCTGCGGCGAGCGCGTCCTCTTCCCCGCCGTCCGCGATGCCGCGACCGAGGATCTCGTCGTCGCCCCCGGCTTCTCCTGCCGCCAACAGATCTCCGACTTCTGCGCCGGCCGCAAGGCGCTGCACACGGCCGAGCTGCTCGCGATGGCTCGGTGAGCGGGGCGCGAGACAGCGACGCTCAACTCATTCCCTCGAGTCGATCCGCTTTCGAAGCATCCACGTACATCCGTTGGCGGGCATTGTCCAACCAGTGTAGGTATAGCTGAACGATCCCGGCCCGACCTCGAAGTCCTCCAGCTTCGCGGTTGGAACGAAGGATGAGAATTGGATCTCATAGCTCTCCGGAAATTCTGCAATGAATGCAAGGCCTTTGCACGGCTGCTCTTGAACCCAGTGCTGCAGATTCCGAGGATCGATTTCGTAGCGCGCCTCCACGGTGACTCCCAATCCGTCGAAGTTGTGGTTCTTGCGCAGTCTGAATTGCAACGCCCGTACTCCGGGACCGGTCTCTTTTACGATCTCCGTGTGCCCCGCGTTGGGGTGTCCGCTCGGATAGGTAACGGAGGCCCGGATGAAGTGCACCGCGCGGAATGCCGTCGTGCCCGCCGCCCATCCGATCACCTCGTCGATGTCGCCGTTCACGGCACGACACGTATAGGTGACCGTATCGAGGATCATGAGACCGCCGTCGTCCGCCCGGGTCGCAATCACGTGTGCGCCAACCCTTTCACGGTAGGGCAACTTCAGGTAATCCATGAGGTTCCCGTAAATGAACAGCAGGAAGCTGTCGGATTGGTTGAGCTGGGGGTTCTTGAACTTTGCGACTGCGAGCGAGGTCCACATGAGCTCCAGGTCGAGAGTCTGGAGATAATCCTGCTTGATCACGATTTCCTCCAGACGTTCAGCGAAGTATCTCTTTATTTCCCGGACCTCCAGGAAAGCGCTGAACCCCCCGAACAGCAGGCAGGCGACTCCGACGTCCTTGGCAACCTCCTGCAGGAGTCTCAACCACTCGCCGTCCGGCGATTGCAGATGTGACCCGACGATCAGAAGCAAGCCGAGCAGAAGCGAGACGGTCACATGCGTTTTCGGATGTTTCATGGAGCCTCCCGGATAATACGGTGGAGATGAAGGACACCTCGATTCTGGGCCTATGATTGCTTCGCAGATCACCTCTTCGGAAGGGCTATGATGACCCATGCCTCCGCTGGCAGCGCGAAGTATGGAGATGCGTGTGCCGACTATTACGACGAGCTCTACGGCGCTCCCAAACGAGCGACGATCCTGCGGCTGCTGGAATGGGTCGGGACGGGAGAAGCGCTGGAACTCGGGATCGGGACCGGTCGTACGGCCATTCCGCTGGCTCGGGAGGGTGTTCGGATCTCGGGAATCGAGATATCGGCCGCCATGCTGGAGAAGCTCCAGTCAAAACCCGAGGGTGCCGCGATCCCTGTGATATTCTCGGATTTTTCGAACGTAAGGCTCTCGAAGAGCTATTCTCTAATTTTCGCTTTGTGCAGCACGATCCACCTGTTGCCCTCCGAGCAGGCACAAACCCGGTGTTTCCGCAACCTGTCGTTGAATCTCACATCTCACGGCGTATTCGTCGTAGAGGCTGCTGTGCCGGATTTAGTGGCAAACACGAACCCTGCGTTTCCAATGGAGATGCCGTCCGGGCCGTCGCACCGTGTTCGGTCATCGGTTTCACTCGCGACTGGTCATGGCAACCGGGAGTACTGTGTCGAGATGTGGCGATCCAGCCCGGAGGAACTGGACAGGATGGCACGGAAGGCCAACCTGGAGTTGACCGCGCGCTGGGCCGATTGGATGAACACGCCATTCTGCGCCGGGTCTCCTTCGCATGTATCGGTGTACCGGCGAAGCAACGTGTGAACATGCCTTCACGGTCCGCGGGGCAGCATCTCGAACCTGCTCCGGATCTCGCCGTTCGCCCGTGACTGGACCCGCTTAGATACGGCCACCGCAGACACGCCCAAAGTCATTGAATTCACGGTTAATTCGGTTAACCTCGACACATCGTCATCGTCTCCCACAACGTAGGCGGAACTGGACATCGTGAAGCTGAACACGGGGTTCTACTCGCCGGGAGAAGCGGCTGCGCTGCTTCACGCGGACACCCGCACTGTCAGGCGCTGGGCGTTCGGGTACCGGCGCAAGCGGCAGTCGGAGCCGGTGCAGCATCCGCCGCTCATCCGCACGGACCTGCCCGAGCTGGAGGGCGAGCGGGCGCTGACGTTCGTCGAGCTCGTGGAGCTGCTGTACGTGCGCGCCTTCCACGAGCTTGGCGTCTCGTGGAAGACGATCAGGGACGCGGCGGAGGTTGCCGCGAGGCTGTTCGACTCGCGCCACCCGTTCGCGCTGCGCGACGTATACCTTGATCCCGCCAGCGTGCTCTACGGTGCCGTCGCCGAGGCGGACGGCTCGGAGGCGCTGGTGGAGCTGAGCGGCCACGGCCAGCAGGCGTTCCCCCAGCTGCTGAAGCCGTATCTGGAGCAGCTCGAGTTCGGCGTCGACGGGGTCGCGGCGCGGTGGTGGCCGATGGGGAAGCAAGCCGGCGTCCTGGTCGACCCGCGCATCGCGTTCGGGGCGCCGATCGTCGAGGACACGAGGATCCCGGTGAACACGCTGGCGGAGGCGTTCGAGGCGGAGCGGCCGGTGTACGGCGAGCGGGCGATGGTGCGCGTTACCTGGATGTACGAGGTCGAGCCGCGGCACGTTCAGGACTCGCTCGCGTTTTCGCGGTGGCTGCGGCGCGCGTAGCCTTCCTCTTCGACGCGAACACGCCGCAACGCCTCGCGCGGGCCCTGTCAGGAGGAAGCATCTCGGCTGACACCGGCCCGACGGTCGAAGGCTCCCTGGGCAACGCGGAGCTTAGGTATGTCGCAGGACCGAATCCGCCGTGACGTGGGTTCGATGGCTGCCTGCTGCGAAGACGATTCCTGCGTGCTATTCTGTCCCCCCTGCAAACCGGAGACGATCCCATGGGCGTGCTCGCCGGTCCCCGATCGATTCACTTGACGACGCATCCGTCCGCCAGCGCGAGAAGCATGGAACGCACACGATTCATCGAGCACGCTGGGAAGCGCATCCTCTTCCTGGAGTACACGGGCCTCGGCTCCGACCTCGCCGAGCTCCTGGCGGAGATCGAGAAGACGAAGCGCATCATCGCCACCGAGCCACCGGGCTCGGTGCTCACGCTCAGCGACGTGCGCGGCTCGAAGATCACGCCCGGGAACGTGCGGGCGATGAAGGAACTGGTGGCGCACAACGAGCCGTACGTGCGGTGGAGCGCGGTGGTGGTGGGACTCACCGGCGTCTACCTCGCCGGGTTCCGTGCGATCCAGGCGCTGTCGCGGCGCAGGAACCTCCTCTCCTTCGGCGACCTGGACGACGCGAAGGCGTGGCTGGTGTCGCAGCCCTGAGCGGACCGCGAATACGCCGGCAGGACGATGGTGAGCGCCGCCGGCGACCGGGCGGCGCTCCGTCGTCCATCGGCTGCCATCCGCTTACGCCGGCGCGGTGGTGCTCCGCTTGCGGGGAAGGCGGCGCGGGATAGAATCCCGCATCAGAACGGGCCTGGAGACTCTCCACCGAAGGAGCAGCATGAACTCCCGCAACCTCATCGCCGCCGCGGCCGCGTGCGCCGCCGTGCTCGCGGCCTGCACGCCGCCGCCCGCGCAGACCCCCACGCCGGCGCCGGCCGCCGGCTCGGCGCAAACCGACATCGGCCAGCGGCTGGCGAAGTACACCACCGTGCGGCTCACCGCGGACCTTTCGCGCCTCACCGCGAACGAGCGGCGGATGATCCCGCTGCTGATCGACGCCGCGCGCGAGATGGACGCCATCTTCTGGATGCAGACCTACGGCGACCGTGACGCGCTGCTGCGCTCCATCCAGGACCCGCAGGCGCGCCGCTACGCCGAGATCAACTACGGGCCGTGGGACCGGCTGGAGAATGATCACCCCTTCATCCCCGGCACCCCGGCCAAGTTCGAGGGCGCCAACTACTATCCCGCCGGGATGACCAAGGCCGAGTTCGACGCCGAGGTCGCCCGCGGCGGTGCCCGCGCCGACTCGCTCAAGAGCCTCTACACGATCGTGCGCCGCGACGGCGCGGGGCGGCTGACGGCCGTCCCCTTCCACATCGCCTACCAGGCGCCGCTGCAGCGCGCCGCCGCCAAGCTGCGCGAAGCCGCCGCCCTCGCCGAGGACCCGGGCCTCAAGCGCTACCTGGAGCTCCGCACCGACGCGCTGCTGAGCGACGACTTCCAGGCGAGCGACCTGGCCTGGATGGACATGAAGAACAACACCCTCGACATCGTGATCGGCCCCATCGAGACGTACGAGGACGCGCTGTACGGATACAAGGCGGGGAACGAGTCGTACGTGCTGATCAAGGACCAGGAATGGAGCCGGCGCCTGGCGCGCTACGTCTCGATGCTCCCGGGGCTGCAGCGCGGCCTCCCGGTCGAGGAGCAGTTCAAACGCGAGACGCCGGGGAGCAACTCGGACCTGAACGCCTACGACGCCGTGTTCTACGCCGGCGAGGCGAACTCGGGCGCCAAGACCATCGCCATCAACCTCCCCAACGACGAGCAGGTGCAGCTGCAGAAGGGCACGCGACGCCTGCAGCTGAAGAACGCGATGCGGGCGAAGTTCGACGCCATCATGGTGCCGATCGCCCGCGAGCTCATCGCCGATGACCAGGTGCGCAACCTCAACTTCGACGCGTTCTTCGAGAACACGATGTTCCACGAGGTCGCGCACGGGCTGGGGATCAAGAACACGATCGACAGCCGCGGGACCGTGCGTGAGGCGCTGAAGGAGCGCTACGGCGGGCTGGAGGAGGAGAAGGCGGACGTGCTGGGGCTGTACATGGTGACGCAGCTCAACCGCCAGGGCGAGCTCCCGGGCGAGGACGTGCGGAACAACTACGTCACCTTCCTGGCGGGGCTCTTCCGCTCAGTGCGCTTCGGGGCGAGCGACGCGCACGGGCGGGCGAACATGGCGACGTTCAACTTCTTCGCCGAGCAGGGCGCGTTCGCCCGCGACCCGGCCACCGGCAAGTACCGGGTGAACTTCGAGCGGATGCAGATGGCGGTGGACATGCTCGCCGGCAACATCCTGCGCCTGCAGGGCAACGGCGACTATGCGGGCGTGGGCACGTTCATGACGAACTACGGCGTGATCCGCCCCGAGCTGCAGGGCGACCTCGGCCGCCTCTCGCGCCTCGGCATCCCCGTCGACGTGGTCTTCGAACAGGGCGCCGACGTGCTCGGTCTGCGCTGAACAACGGCACCCCATTCCCCCTTCTCCCGAGAAATCCGGGAGAAGGGGGATGGGACGGCCAGCAGGCTCGAAAGTGATACAAAACTGGACAGAATGGGCAACGTGGCCACAGCAACGCGCATCGTCCATCCATGAACGACGTCATCGGCGCGCGCGGAGAGTCCCGCTTCCTCATGCTGATCACCGAGCCGCACGATGGCGAGCAGCCGATCTTCCGTGCCCAGCGGCTTGGAGACAAATGGCCGGCCGTCGACTTCCTGGTGGAGCTCATGGGGAGTGACGGCGTCGCCGGCTTCTTCTTCGTCCAGGTGAAAACGACTCGCCAGGGCTACACGGAGCGCGACCGAAGATTGAAGGTCACCGTGCCCCAGCACACCGTAGCCCGGCTTGCGTCCTTCCCGGCACCGACTTACGTCGTGGGAATCGATGACGTCGCTGGAATCGGCTATGTTGTATCGGCGAACGGAGAGCGGCTCACGAACGTTGCGAGCGTACCGAGCGATTTCCCGATCAACCGCGAGAATCGGGAGCGGCTCTGGAGCGAAGTCCGGAGATACTGGAGCTCGCGGCTTCCGGGCTCCTTCACCTCCGTGTTCAACGACCCAGCATGGGGGATGAGCTGATGGGGTCTCCGCAGCCGTGGTATGTCGAAATGCGCGCCGAAGCGCAGGCGATCCTCCACCTGACGAGCAGGGACGGCGTGCAGGTGGCGCGGCTGCCGAAGGGCACAGGCGTCGACCTGCTGCTGACCCTTGCGGCGGATGGTGAGCTGAGCGGCCGTCACCTCGGCGTCGTCGTCAAGCCGCGGACGTCGGTAGCGGACGTGCCCCGGCTCACGCCGCGGAGTGTGCGTCGGGAACGGGCCCAGTTCGAGGCCACGACCTTCCCCGTATGCATGGTGTCGTTCTCGTCGTCGGATGAACGCGGCTACTTTCGATGGATCCTCGAGCCATCCCTCGAAAACGGTGAGCCTGTGCTCGGCTACGCGCAGCGAACGAACTTCGAGCCGATCACCCCCGCCCTCCTCGATCAGCTCGTCTCGCGGGTAAACGCGTGGTACGACGCGCGTCTCGGCGAGGCTGCGTAGTAGCCGAGCACCACGTACGCTGATCGGAAACAGCGATCTCACGCAGAGCCGCAGAGACGCAGAGGAGGCGCCGCGCCTTTCTCTGCGGCTTCGCGGCTCTGCGTGAGATTGCCGTTTAGGGTGGCGGCCGGTACTCTGATACCGGAGTCATCACGCCGCATCCCGCCCGCTTCCCATCCCCCGTGCACTTCCCCGTCTACATCCACCTGGGCCCGCTGACGCTCGCGCCGCACCAGCCGCTCGAGATCCTCGGCTCCGTGCTGGGGGTGCGGCTGTACTTCGCGCTGCGGAGGCGGACGGGGGACGCGCTCCCCGCCGAGCGGCGGCTGGTGGTGCTGGCGGCGGCGGTCGCGGGGGCGGCGGTGGGGTCCAAGCTCCTGGCGTGGCTCTGCAATCCTGCGCCGGTGCTCGCCCATCCTACGCTCGCGCTGCTGCTGAGCGGGAAGACGATCGTCGGCGGACTGCTGGGCGGGCTGGCCGCGGTGGAGCTGGTGAAGTGGCGGATCGGCGAGCGCACGGCGACGGGCGACCTCTACGTCTTTCCGCTGATCGTCGGGATCGCGGTGGGGCGCGTCGGCTGCTTCCTCACGGGGCTGGGGGACGACACTTACGGGACGGCGACGTCGCTGCCGTGGGGGGTCGACTTCGGGGACGGGGTCGCGCGGCATCCGACGCAGCTCTACGAGATCGCGTTCCTCGCCGTGCTGGCGGCGGCGCTGGCGTGGCGGGCGCGGCGGCCGTATCCGCGCGGCGACCTGTTCAAGCTGTTCATGGTGGCGTACCTGGGGTGGCGCCTGCTGGTCGACTTCATCAAGCCGGCGTACGCCACCGTCCTGGGGCTCTCCGCCATCCAGCTCGCGTGCATCGCCGGGCTCGCCTGGTACGCGCCTCACCTTCCGCGGCTGCTCGGATTCTTCCGGCGCGACCCATCCCCATCTCCCGAAGCCCCCGCGGCGCCCGCATGGCAGACAAGGTAAGGCCGTACCTCTACTACGACGTGGCGCTGGCGCTCTGCTCGCGCTGCCTGCGCAAGGTGGAGGCGAAGGTGCTCTTCCAGGACGGCAAGGTCTATCTCGACAAGCGCTGCCCCGACCACGGCCGCGAGCGCGTGCTGGTGGCCGACGACGTGGAGTACTACAAGCGCTCCCGCGAGGTCTTCATCAAGCCGCCGGAGCAGCCGCAGCACAACCAGACTCCGATCCGCTACGGCTGCCCGTACGACTGCGGCCTCTGTCCCGACCACGAGCAGCACTCCTGCCTGGCGCTGATCGAGGTGACGGACGCGTGCAACCTGCGCTGCCCCGTCTGCTACGCGGAGAGCGGCCCGCATCGCCCGGACTTTCGCCCGCTGGAGCTGATCGAGCGGATGATGGATGCGCTGGTGAAGAGCGAGGTGAGCCCCGACGTGGTGCAGATCTCCGGCGGCGAGCCGACGCTGCACCCGCAGTTCTTCGAGATCCTGGAGGCGGCGCGCGCGCGGCCCATCAAGCACCTGATGGTGAACACCAACGGCCTGCGCATCGCCGAGGACCGCGAGTTCGTGCGCCGGCTGGGCGAGCACACGCAGAACTTCGAGATCTACCTGCAGTTCGACTCGCTCCGCCGCGAGGCGTTGATGGAGCTGCGCGGCGCGGACCTGCGCCGCATCCGCCGCAAGGCGCTGGAGCACCTCAACGAGTTCGGCATCTCCACCACGCTGGTGGTGACGCTCAAGAAGGGGCTGAACGACGGCGAAGTGGGCGAGATCATCCAGTTCGCGCTGGAGCAGCCGTGCGTGCGCGGCGTCACCTTCCAGCCCGTTCAGGCCGCCGGCCGCCTCGACGACTTCGACCCCGCGACGGACCGGCTGACGCTCACCGAGGTGCGCCGCGCCATCTATGAGCAGTCCGGCGTCTTCCGCGCGGAGGACGTGGTGCCCGTCCCCTGCCACCCGGACTGCCTGGCCATGGCGTACGCGCTCAAGGTCGACGGCCGGGTGATCCCGCTCACGGGGATGATCGACCCCCAGATCCTGATCGAGGGCGGGAGCAACACCATCGTCTTCGAGCGGGACGCGGGGCTGCGTGAGGCGCTGTTCCGCGCCTTCAGCACCAACCACTCGCCCGAGAGCGGCGCGCAGTCGCTGCGGGAGCTGCTCTGCTGCCTGCCGCTGGTGTCGATCCCGCAGGGGTTCGGCTACGCGAACGTCTTCCGCGTGCTGGTGGTGCAGTTCATGGACGCATACTCGATGGACATCCGCTCGGTGAAGAAGAGCTGCATCCACATCGTGCACCCGGACGGGCGGCTGATCCCCTTTGACACCTACAACCTGTTCTACCGCGACGGCCGCGAGGCGAGCTGGAAGCCGCGGATGGCGGACCCCTGGGCCGAGCGCGGCCGCCTCCCGCTCCTTACCGCCCACGGCGGCATCACCGAGGTCGCAGGCGCGGGTGTGATCGACGCGAGCTCCGCCCCCGAAATGTCATCCTGAGCGCCGCCGCCGCGCGAAATCATCAGCCGCGATGAGCCCTGGCGGCGGCCGAAGGACCTGTAGCCGACGCAGCACCACCGCCGCACAGCCCCGACGATCGTGCCGGAGCGACGACCATGAGCGACGAGACCCCGCGCGGTCCCATCCGCGAGACGCCGGCAGCCGACGGCCCGCCTCCGCCGGGCGTGCCGCGGCATTATGAGACGCACGCGCCGCAGCTGCGGGACGGGTCGGGCTCTGGCGCGTTCGGCACGGGGATCCTGGCGGCCCTGGGCCTCGCCGCCTCGTTCGTGATGATCGAAGCCTTCGCGCTGCTCGTGGTGCTGGTGGTGAGCTCCGGTCCGGGGATCATCACCATCGCGACCTGGGTCGGGCTGCTGGTGCTGGCGATAGGATTCGGCGTCGCCATGATCGTATCGAAGCGCCTCCCGCGCGCCGCGAGAACCTCGTTCTGGGCGATGACGATCGTGTGCCTCGCGTCGTCGCTGATCGTCCTGGTCGGTCTCTGCGGGATGAAGGTCCCGCGCATCGGCGGGTGAACTCGGGAGAGGAAAGGGACGGATGACGGACGAGACGCCCGCGGGTGAAGTGCCTGAGGAAGGCCCCGAGTCGGTGCCGCCGTGGGAACTGCCGCCGGTTGCGCGGCCGCCCGAACGCGACCCTGATGCGACGAAGCGCGGCATCCGCGCGGCGCTGATGATCTTCGGCGCGGTGGTGGCGCTGCACGTCGCGCTGCTGGCGTTCGTGAAGCTGTCGGGAAACAGCGAGAACGTCTGGCTGTTCATCCCCGAAGGACTGCTGGTGATCGTCGCCGGGTTGGTCGCGGCGATCATTGTCACCATCAAGCTGCCAATGGACTCGCGTGCCCCGTTCTGGATCGCGGGGTTCGTGTGCATGGTCGCGTCGTTCATCGTCTGGGGCGCGACCTGCGCGGTGGGGATGTAGAAAAACAGCGGCGTCTCACCCAGAGAAATCGGAGGACCAGAGGACGGCGTTCGTCTCCTCTGGTCCTCCGCTTCTCTGGGGGATGCTGTACCAGCCTCGTGGATGATCAGCCGACCGGCGGTGTGCCGATCAGCGCGGGGATGGTGCTCTTGAACTCGCCCGCGGCGAGCACCTGGATGTTGCGGGCGATGTCGGTGCTCTCGTGCGCGCGGATCATCCGCACCACGATGCCGTCGCTGAGCACCACGTCGGCGAGGAGGGCGGCCCCGGCGTCGCGCGCGGCCATGCGGGCGACCTGCGGCAGGTGGCGCAGCGGCGCCAGCTCCCGCGCGAAGGCCCACGCCGTGTCTCGCGCCTTCTGCATGGAGAAGCCGATCATCCTCAGCTCCAGCTTCGGCGCGAGCCCGGTGAGCGCGTCGAAAACCGGCGAGAAGTCGTCGATCTGCTGCTCCACCACCGGCGTGAGCGTCGCCAGCAGGCCGTTGATGCGGTTGAAGTCCGGCTCCAGCCCCGGCAGCTCGCTCCCCGCCGCCACGCGCGCCGCGGCGATCCCCAGGTCCAGGTTGATGTGCGCGTTCATCCCCGCCAGCAGGTGCTGCAGGACGATGCGCCCGTCGCTCTGCGCCGCGTTGAACGCCTTGAACCACGCCGTCGACGGCAGCTCGCCCGAGCGGTACGCGTCGTACGCGGCGATGTAGCGGTTGGCGAAGATCACGTCGAGCGCCTCCATCCGCGGACCGTCGTCGAAGTCGCCATGCGCGATCCCCGCCTTCACCGCCTGCGTGACGCGGCCGTACAGCGCCGCGAAGTACCCCAGCCGGTCCTGCCGCGCGATGCAATCCTGGACGATGGCCTCGAGGCGCTCGATCACGCCGTCGATGTCGGTGGGAAGGGCGGTGGTGCTCATGGTCGGTCTCGCGAAAAAGGAGGAGGGCGGTGCAGAGAAACATACGATAAACGATCCTGCCGCCGGACTCAACCGCCACGTGCGCCGAGGCTTGGCTTCCTTTGCGCTGGGGCGCGGATTGCGCCGCTCGCGGGACGCGCCTGTTTCCCTGGTGGAATCTTTCACGCGGTGTCTGTACTCCGCCCGTCCGCAGCGTAGCGTATGATGGATGGACAGGCCCCGCGTCTACATCGAAACCACCATCCCGAGCGCCTACTTCGATGAGCGCACTGCGCCCGAGATGGTCGCGCGGCGGGAGGCCACGCGCCGGTGGTGGGCGGCGACGCACGGAAAGTACGAGCTCGTCACGAGTGCCGCGGTTCGCGAAGAACTGGAGCGAGGCCCTCCGCACAAGACGAAGGCATGGTTGAAGCTGATCGATCGACTGCCCTTGCTCGAAAGGAAAGCGCCCGTACCGGAGATCGCAGCCACCTACATTCGTAACAAGGTGATGCCGTCCTCGCCGCTCGGTGACGCATTACACCTGGCGCTGGCATCTGTCTACCAGTGTGATTACCTCCTGACGTGGGACTACAAGCATCTGGCGAACGTGAACAAGCTCAAGCACATTCAACAGATGAACGCCCGGCTCGGCCTATTCGTCCCGCGGATCGTCACTCCGGAAGAACTGTTGGAGAAGGCAGATGAACAAGCATGAAGCGCCCGACCCGCTACTCGACGAGATCTACGAGATTCGCAAGCAGATTTCGCGGGAGCACGGAGACGATCTGGATCGCCTGATCGAGCATTACGCGCAGTACGAACGGCGATTCAGCGATCGTCTCATCTCTAGTCCCCCGTCCGCTGCGCCGAAGCAGGAACCGAAATCCGCCGCCTGACGGTCTGACGGTCGAGTGGCGGATCTTCCTCCCACCTCGGTCGCGATTCCGTCTCAACCCCGCAAAACCTCCACGCCGTCCAGCATCGTCATTCGAATCGCGGCCAATTACCCGTCGGCACAAACTGCTGCCACCCGGCGATGCAATGCATTTGGCTCTGCTCCGCATGCGCTCCTGGAGGAAGAAGATGAGCAAGCATGACGAGCCCGACCCGTTGATTGATGAGATCCGCGCGATCCGGGCGCGAATTTCACGCGAACACGGGGACGACGTCAGGCGTTTGAGCGAGCATTACATGGAACTACAGAAGCAGTTCAGGGGACCAGTGATCACCCCGGAGTCTGCCCCGAAGAAGGAGCCTAAATCCGCCGCCTGACCGGTCCCGGTCGAGCGGCGGATCTTCGATCTACCTCGGTCGATTCCGCCTCAACTTCGCGTCGCTTCCACCCCGTCGAGCATCGCCTGGATCGTTTCCAGCGAGTCCGCGTCCTCGGGCTTCTTGTCGGTGCGCCAGCGGAGCATACGGGGGAAGCGGACGGCGATGCCGCTCTTGTGGCGCGGGCTCCGCTGGATCCCCTCGAACCCCAGCTCGAAGACCAGCTCCGGCTTCACCGCGCGCACCGGGCCGAAGCGCTGCAGCGTGTTGCGGCGCACGAAGCTGTCGACGCGGCGCATCTCCTCGTCCGTGAGCCCGCTGTAGGCCTTGGCAAAGGGCACCAATTCGCCGCCGCTCCAGACTGCGAAGGTGTAGTCGCTGTAGAGCGACGCGCGCCGGCCGTGGCCGCGCTGGGCATAGATCAGCACGCAGTCCACGGTGAAAGGCTCCACCTTCCACTTCCACCAGTCGCCGCGCTTGCGGCCCACGCGGTACGGGCTGTCGGCGCGCTTCAGCATCAGCCCCTCGCGCGAGCTCTGGCGCGCGTCGCGGTACGCCTGCCGCACGTCGTCCCAGGTCGCCGACGGGACCAGTGGCGAGAGCAGCAGCCGCCCGCCGGTGTGCACCGCACCCAGCAGCTCCGCCAGCCGCTCGCGCCGCCACGCCATCGGCTGCTCGCGCACGTCCATCCCCTCCATCTCCAGCAGGTCGTAGGCGAGGAGGGCGACGGGGACCTCGGAGAGGATCTTGGGCCCCAGCGCCGTGCGCCCGATGCGGCGCTGGAGCTGCGCGAAGGGGAGCGCGCCGCCGTCGCGCCAGGGCAGGAGCTCGCCGTCGATCACCGTGCCGTCCGGCAGGAGCGAGGCGGCCGCCGCGAGCTCGGGGAAGCGCTCGGTGACCAGCTCCTCGCCGCGCGACCAGACGAACACCTTCCCGGCGCGGCGGACGATCTGCGCGCGGATGCCGTCCCACTTCCACTCCACCTGCCACTCCGCGGGGTCGCCCAGCTCGTCCGGCTCGCCCTCCAGCGCGTGCGCGAGGAAGAAGGGATAGGGCCGGCTGGCGTCCGTATCCGCCGTGTCCGCGCCGAGGAGGCGGCCGTAGAACTCGGGGGACGGGTCCCACGCGCCCATCAGCCGGTGCGCGACCGCCGCCTCGTCCACCCCGCTCACCCGCGACAGCGCGCGCACCACCAGCTTCTGCGACACACCGACGCGGAAGGAGCCGGTGATGAGCTTGTTCCACACGTACGCCTGCGCCCCGTCCAGTTCCGCCCACGCCGCGAGGATCGCGCGCCGCTGCGTCTCCTCGCCCTCGCCGCGGAGGGGGAGGAGCCGCTCCTCGACCCACGCGCGCAGCGGCAGGTCGCTCGACGCGCCGGAGGGCGGCAGCAGGAGCGAGATCGTCTCCGCCAGGTCGCCCACGGACTCGTAGCATTCGCCAAACAGCCACTCCGGCGTGCCGGTGAAGTCCATCGCCCACCCCGCGAGCTTCCGCGCGCCCACCAGGCGCTTCGGGCGGCGGCCGCTGAGGAAGTGCACCGCCCACGCCGCGTCCGCCGGGGCCACGGACGCGAAGTAGCGGGCGAGCGCGTCGACCTTCTCGCCCGTCTTCGTGGTCTCGTCCAGCGCGGCGTACAACTCGGCGAAGGCCTTCACCGGCGGGTGCCCGGCCGAGAGTGAGGCGCGGGCACGATGCGACTGAAGTCGCGGCTACAACGGCACACAGTCCGCCTGCGCGGACACCGCCTCGCGGCGGGGATGGCGCAATGCGAATCCGAGAGAATCGCCCACACCAGGCCCTGAATCGTGCATCTCGACTGTGGCGTCACATCAGCTGATAGTCCGCGAAGGCAGACTACGTGTGATTGCTGCAGCGAATTCATTCGCCTCCTCCTGCCGAGCTCTCCCCCGCTGCTTCGATCGAATTCCCCAGGTCCTCCGCAGCCCCCGCCGACTCCCCATCTTCGCCCGCCTCGGGCGCGATCTCCACGTCGCCGCTGTCTTCCTCGCCCTCCCAGCGGCTGGCGACGGCCTGCGCCTCGATGCCCCGCTCGCGGAGCCAGCGCACCACGGGCTCGCGGTAGCCGTGCGTAACCCACACCCGCTCCGCGCCCGTCGCGTCGATGGCGGCGAGGAGCGAGGGCCAGTCCACGTGGTCCGAGAGCACGAAGCCGCGGTCGACGGAGCGGCGGCGGCGCTGGCCGCGGACGCGCATCCAGCCGCTGGCGAAGGCGGTGCTCACCGCGCCGAAGCGCCGCATCCACGGCGTGCCGTGCGCGGAGGGCGGCGCCACGATCAGGGCGCGGCTCCAGTCGTGGCCGCGCGGCTCCCCGCCGGCGTAGCGCGTGGGCGGGAGTGGCACGCCGGTGTCGCGGTAGTCCGCCGTGAGCCGCGCCACCGCGCCGTGCTCGTAGATCGGCCCGATGGTCGGGTCCACGCCGGCCAGCAGCCGCTGCGCCTTCCCCAGGGCGTAGGCGTAGAGGATAGACGCCTTCCCGGCCTCCTGGTTGGCGCGCCACCACGCGTCGATGGAGGCGAACACCTCGCCCTGCGGCGTCCAGCGATAGATCGGCAGGCCGAACGTGGACTCGGTGACGAAGGTGTGGCAGCGCACTGGCTCGAAGGCGGAGCAGGTGGGGTCGGGCTCCGTCTTGTAGTCGCCGGACACCACCCACACCTCGCCGCGGTGCTCCGCCCGCACCTGCGCCGAGCCCAGGATGTGCCCGGCGGGGTGGAAGG
>Ga0070685_10000938_pt1 | contig 15685 bp, 20 predicted proteins | sample KBSS13LmetaG_FD_65651 | JGI IMG/M metagenome (GOLD analysis project Ga0070685, IMG submission 65651) | Switchgrass rhizosphere microbial communities from Kellogg Biological Station, Michigan, USA - KBS S1-3L metaG | ecosystem: Host-associated > Plants > Roots > Rhizosphere ...
CCCGAGGTGTCGCTGGCCGATGCTCGCAGCGCACGCGACACGGCTCGTGCAAGGCTGCTTGCCGGCATCGATCCGGGCGCAACGCGCAAAGCCGACAAGCAAACCGCCAAAGCCAAGGCGGAACACGATGCACGCGGCACCTTCGAGAAGGTCGCAGCTGAGTGGATCACCTTCAAAAGCCCAGGCTGGGCAAGCGAGACCAAGCGCAAGGCTGAATTTGTGCTGGAACGATACCTGACGCCCGCACTCGGCAAACACGACATCGCAACGCTGGCGACCAAAGACGTTGCCAAACCACTGGTCGCGCTCGCTGCCACCGCGCCCAACCTAGCCCGCAAGGCCCGGCAGTACATCGGCGGCATTGTTCGTTACGCCCAGCGCAACGGTCTACGTGATGAATCACGCGCGCTGCCCTTGGATGAAATCCTACCCAGCTTCGACAAGGGCAATATCCCCGCCGTCACCATGCCGGGCGATATCGCCAAGCTGCTCAGCGCGATCCATGACTATGGCACGCATGCCGTCCGCGCCGCGTTGCTCACCTGCGCCTACACCGCGCAGCGTCCCGGTGTCGTTGTCGCGATGCGCTGGGACGAGATTCACGGCGATGAGTGGCACATCCCTGGCCCGAAGATGAAGATGCGACACGCCCACGTCGTGTCCCTGCCCCGCCAAGCTTTGGCGCAGCTGGATGCCGTTCGCGCCTACACCACCGGACGCGAATACGTGTTTCCACCCATCGCGCGCCAGAAAACGCCGCATCTGCATCGTGATGCCCTGAGCAATGCCTTACGCCGCATGGGATTCGCTGGACAACACGCCACGCACGGTTTCCGCGGCATGCTCCGCACCGTCGCGCGCGAGCGTTTGGGCATCGACGTCGACGTGCTTGAGGCGCAACTCGCGCACGCGAAGAAAGGCGAAGTCCAGAAAGCCTATGATCGCACCACGTTTACCGATGAGCGCCGCGAGGCCATGCAAAAATGGGCAGACTATCTCGACGGCCTTCGTTCAGGGACGAATGTCGTGCCAATCAAGAAGGCAGCCAGTTAAGCATCTGATCCCGCTATATCTGGAACGCGAAAGTTATAGGTCGTAAAGAAGATATTCAATGAATGCACCGAAATTGCCAATCTGCTATCTATGCGGGCTTGCGATCACTGGCAAGGTAAGCAGGGACCATGTTGTTCCGAAGCAAATGATCAAGCGCTTACAGCCTCGCGCGAAAGGATACGACTACGCTGATACGATCGATTCGCACGAAACTTGCAATAATCTTTTTGGCCCTGAGGGATACCTCCGCGCGGCAATAACGATCCTCGCTGGCTTAAACGACAGCGAAGCCGTTGTTTACAAGCAGCACGTAACTAATCCGAATTTGCGCGTTCTATTCATAAACGCGGAAAAATTTCCCGGGCTATCCGAGCTCGATCTGCAGTTCTTTGGTATCGCGAACGCGCCCAATGAACACCCCAATGGCGTTCCTCCGCCTGAATTTTTTCATGGCCGAAGGAAGACCAACCTACTTCGCGACGCGATGTACACGGCATTTTCAGTGATCGCGAAGAGCTCCGCGGCGCTATTACTTACTCGACATTCAATATCCATCCCCACCCAATGGAAAATTTACGCAACTGCCTATTGGGATCAAAGCGACGTATTTGATTTGGATGAACACGTAGGCAAAACCATTCCGTTTGATGACGGACTGAAAGCTTGGATAAAGTCGGCATCAGCTGACGCTTGGCAAGTTATTTACCGTTATGAACATCTTGTTGTCGTTCTTCTCTTCGATTTCGCCACAGCCAAAACCAACGTACTCGAGCAGCTGCGAAACACTTTGAGTAGTTGCGAAATTCATGCGTTTATAGGAGGTTGCCTGAACGATCTGATGGGACCTGGATGGCAACCTGTCTAGTGACTTTCTGGGTCGCTCGATCTGCGCCTAACGGTATTGACCCCCTCGCATACCAGCATTTTGGAGCGACCAACCTCTACAACCTGTCTAGTCCTATAATCGTTAAATTGAATGATGCTCATCAGGTGCGCCTCTGAGACGGCGTAGGAATTCTCCTACGCAGCGGCGCGCCAATCGCCCATAGCCGGTCCAGGCGCGGTCGTCCTACCCTACACTTACCCGGAAGCAGTGCCGTAAGCGGCGGACGGCGATGGATCGCTTAGCTATGCCGGGAAGCCCGCGAGAACGTGAGCAAGGTGTACGATGCCGTTCATCGCGGCAGCGGCCGCTTAGCTCAGCGTTAGGCATACTCCATGACGCCGGAAATCATCTTTGGCGTTCTTATCGCCTCGATCATTGTCGTTGGCCTCTTGTCCGGTCTGCTTCCCAAGCCGCGCCCCAAAGAGAAGCATTTCCGTTGTGCGCGCTGCAATACGCTCTCTCCGCATACGGCTAGAACCATCAATGCTTGGCGTAGCAACAAGGCCAAGTTCTATTGCCCGTCTTGCCATGCCATTTGGCTCACGTCTCATACATCTCCAGGACAACCTCAGGCAGCCGGGCCTCTTGGGGCGCAACGTTCCGGTTGTTTGGGTGTTCTGTTGCTCGCCGCCATAGCGCCAGTCAGTTGCGCCCTCTGGTGGATATATGCCTAACTATTCGCTCAAGCGGACCGACGCGACGAGCCCATTCCGATGATCTACCGTCTCAATTGCTCCAGCGGCAATACGCTCGGCGTCGAAGAGTACATCTCGTATTCCGAGATTGACGACTCTGGCTTATGGCGCCGCTACCTTGAGATTCGCGCCGACGGCAAAGCGCTTCGGTACAGCAGGGACCACGTCCAAGACTATTGGGGGATGCTGCCGGATGGCAAATGGGTCGAGTCCGAAGCGATAAAACCGCATTGCGGTGTGAACGTAGCTATCTCGAAGGAATTGTTTGAGGCAGCGTGGCGGTCTGCGCGGTGCGTGAACGAGTTGGGTTGATGTGGCTCGGCTGCCGGTTGGTTGCGCAACTTTCCGCACTTCGTGGTAACTGCCGCAAAGCTCATATTCATACGGCGTTAGGAGGATAAATGAGGACTGTAAAGTACATCTACGAGATTTACATAAGTGATGGCGAGCCTCGGCCGATTGAAACAACGACGTCGCTTGCTGGAATCGCGGTCGGTCACTATATCCAGCTCCAAGATGAGAACAGTGGCTTTGATGTTTCAAAAACTTTCCGCATCGAAGCGATTGAGTCCCTCATTTTGCATAGAGGCAAGCTTGACACCATCGAGCAGAAAATATTGGTCTTCTGCAAGCCCAAAGCGAGAGATTTCGCACCATAAAATGGTGTTCTTTCGTTAGTCGTGGGGCTTGGCACCAGGTCGCCGCTTAGCGCCAACGCCGCCTACGCTTCTTACCGCCTACCGCCGTGGCGGTCTGCTCGAAAAACGCCGCAAATTAACGGAGATGTGAGCGGTATTCTGCCTCTCCGCTTTGATTGAGTAGAATTTGCGTCTACCTGAGTTGCCCGAGAGTTCGATGAACGGAGATATGTCAGAAAGCCCCGTATCTGTGCTGATAACCGAAGCAACACCGCCGACGGTGCCACAGACCAATCTCTGGATGATGACGATTCCCTCTGTCATCGCAATTTTCGGCTCCTTGTTCATCTTGCTGATAGGTAACCGCCTCCAACGAAGGCTTCAACTGGAACAAGCCGAGCGGGCCCGCAAATTCAAGGCGTTGGAGGACATAACCCAGTTAGCAATCGATTGCGGGAAGGACATATCGGACGCCTGTCTTCAGTCTGAAGGGAACGATTCACCCTTTGCTTGGCGGAACTCAATGGGCAAACTTGATGCGCTATTCGCCGTTCATTTTCCTGACGAAGAGCAGACCACTTTGAAGGAGTTTCGCGTTGCCTATTGGTCGGCGATTGACGCAGCGATTACGGTGAGATCAGCTCGCCTAGACAGTCCGAACCATGCGCAATTATCTGAGCTTCGACAGCGGAGAGATGTGGAGTCAAAGCAATATCACGAGAAAGACAAGAACCTTTTTGAATCCATAGCGAAAATGGCTAAAGCGATTCATGCGCAGAAACCAAGTCGCTGGTGGCAGCGCCGCCGCTCCTACTCAATCAAGCCTTAATGCCGCCTATTGCCTAATCGACGTTTTGTCGTTCGAGCTAGATAGCTAGACAGCGCCTGCACTTTTGTGTTGCTCCTGCTAAAGCGTAGCCGCCTTCTCTCGCTCAGCTTTCTTCTTGTCGCACTCTGCCAGGGCATCGCTGACTATCCGACGCGATTCGGCAGCGATGGAATCATTACGTGCCTGCTCCGTCGAAATGATCTGACGCAGCGAGATGATTTCCTGCTCGTCCATCCTTCCCATGCTTTGAACCTGAGCCGCATTGCGGCCAGTCCAGACGCGGTTTTGACGCTCGCGGATATCCGCTTCTGCCTGTTCGATCTTTGCGGTAGATGGCGAGATAAACAGATGCTCCGCGTCTCGTCTGCAGTTGGAATCCGCAACGCTGTCGCTGATCGCCTGAATATTCGCATCCGGCAGCGGCTTCGCTATGGCCTTCGGCGCCGCCATACCCGCGTCATCTCCGGTGGACTCATCGTGCTTTGGTTTCGACCCCGAGCTCATGATCAGCTTTGCGTTGCCACCGCATGGGGTCTGCGAATACGTCATAGAGCCATTTGGCCCGGCGCATTGATAAACGGTTTGAGCGTGCGTCAGCGCCGCGACAACAGCCAGCACGAAAGCCAGAGCGATCTTGCTCATAACTCCCCCTGTGGAGTTCCTTTGAGCCATCCTACTGCTATCGTCGTAGGCGCACAACGCAAACGCCGCTGTATGCTGCGCTTCCCACAGCTACGGCGGGCGGCAATCCGCCAGGTACGGGCTGACTTGCCATATATCCACATTGCCCGAGCAACGCCGCCTCAGTTCGCTACGCGAGGTGAATCAATTGCTATGGGTCGCCATGCGTTTGCTGCCGGCCGTCGGTATCGGCATCTCCAATAACGCCAGCACCCCGCGGGCCTTCTTTCGGTCGGATTCCGGCAGGCACTCAAGCGCGTATTCGATTTCCTCGCGCGCGCGACGTAGGCGATATTCCACGAACGCGGGGAGGTCGTTTCGGTGCGCATGTAATGCTCCGTTGATATGGAGCATCGCCGCGCCAATGCACGTCGAAAAGAGGTCGGGCAACTGAATGGGTTGGGTCATGTTCGACCTGCCTGGCGCGCAGCCTGCTGGATAGATTGAATGAAGTAGGGCATCAGTTGCTGCGCGATCCTCTGCATGGCCGCGGAATCGTTCGGATCGATGCCGCCGAGGTTTGAACCATTGAGAGTAATTTCCAGCTTCTGAGGAAGGGCACCTGACGTGCCTGAACCAGACGTCGACGTGGTCGACGAACTTGTTGCGCCGCCTCCAGATGAAGTGGACGAACTGCTGCTCGAACTAGCTTTCATCGCCGCATTCGCTTCATCCTGAATTTGCTTAAGCTTCAGATCGTGTAACTTCTGCGCATTGGCGATCGCTTGGTTGTATTCCTCATCACTCGCCTTGCCTGACGCTTCATGCAGTTGCTTGATCTGCTCGAGCTGCTGCTGATAGCGACGATTTTCGATTGCGGTATTGTTTCCGGCCGCTTGATCAAGCTGGTCCTGCAATTGCTGGTCCAGGCTCTTCAGTCCGTCGAGCGCTTGTTGCTCGGCTTGATGCATCGCTTGCAAGCGTGAGATAGCACCATCAAGTGCCTGCTGAAGTGGCCCCAATTCTTGCCGCCCGAGCAGATCGAATTCACCATTGCTATTCTGTAGCGTGTCGCGCTGCTGCTGCAGTTTCAGCAGCACGGCATCGGCGCTATCGCCGAGAATGCCGAAGTTCTTTTGCCCAGATGCACCAAGCTGATCTAGCTCTGCAGTCTGCGTAGCGATGGATTCGCGCTGCGCATCGAGCTTCTTCTGCGTGGCATCCTGCGCTTGTGCAAGCGCATATAGCCATTTGTCCATACCCACGATGTCGTCCTGCGCTGCCTGGCGCAGTTGTTCCAGGGCATTCGTCGTCTTACCGACTGCCGCGGTCGCCTGCGGCATGATCCCCTCCATCTTCAGCGCGCCCTGAAACGCCGTGTCGAACGCGCTGGCCGCGGCATCGGAGACCTTGGAGGATTCGCTGCGCGCGCCTTCCATGGCTTCGGTGAGGAATTTTGCCGATTGGCCAGCACCCTGCATGCGCAAATCTGCGCTCTCGGCTGCAGCGGCCTGCCTTTCGGTATCGTTGCTGGCGTTCGTCATCGCCGACGACACAGCCTTGAGCTTGTCCTCCAGCGCTGCCGAGGTGTCTCGCAGCGTCTTCATCGCAGCGTCGTATTTCTCAGCCTGCTGCTCGGCCTCGCGCATAGCCTCCGACGTACCACCAACCGCTTTCGCGAGCTGTACATGCGTATCGATGGATGCGATCAGTGCATCAACCTGAGCTTTCTGCTCTGCCGTCAGATTTGCGCTCGATTCCATGGCGGAAAGATTCGCCGCGACCTGTCTCTTGGTCGCATCATCCATTTGCGCGGCAGCCCGAACCTGCTCTGTCGCCATCGCGACGAAAGCATTCGCGACATTCATCTGACCTGCGACACTATTGTCCGAGGATTTTTTTATTTCGTTGAAATCGTTTGTGGCCTTGTCGATAGCCGCATGCAAATCGCCCTGCAATACGATGCCGAGGCGCGATGCCGCGCCCTCAAGTGTCTTGAATTCCGGACTTCCTGCGGCGACCGAATTTTTTAGGCCAATGAGCTGATCTTTTGCGATATCGACCTGGCTGCCCGTTCCGCGCAATTGCGCGCTCATGCTTTGAATCTGCGCGGTCAGCGCTTCGACGGCGGGTCCGGTCGTGATCCCGGCCTGCTCAAGAACGCCGAGCGCGGTAACGGCATTGTTGAGGCTTTCTTTTGTTTGATTCAGCGCACTCGGCAGTTTTTGTGTTTCGCCACGCAACTGCGCGATCAAATTTCTAAGCGCATCGACCGCAACACCGGTTGTCGTGCCTACCGAATTGAGATGCGCTAGCGCGCTGATAGCATTGTCGAGGTCGGTGGGAATTTTTGCCGCGGCCGCGCCGGTTTGCTCGAGCGATTTCGCATGCTTTTCATGTTCCTCAGCTGCTTCCTTTGCGGCATCGCCAGTAGCCTTGGTTTGACCCTCCTGTGCCTTCAGAGCGGCCGTTACTTTTTTGGAATCTCGATCGATCTCTTCAGACAATTCCTTGTAGTCTTTAGCATACTGCTCCTTGATCTCGCGATATTTCGCCGCCGCTGCCGCCGCATCTGCGCGGAAAAATGAGAGTCCTTCCGCCGCCTTCTCAAGGCCAGCGAAGATGTAATACATCGTGCTCTTGATTGCGAGCCCGACGCTATCCAGCGCAATCTGCGCGACGTTGAATGATGTGGAAACATCGGTCGCAAAATTCTTGACCGCGCCCGCGGAACCTGTGACAGAATCCTTGAATCCCTTCATTGATTCCGCGGCGGACCCTGCGAACTCAGTAATCGTCTTGCCGAGTTCCTTCCAATCAATCGCATGAATGAACTCGTCGAACGCCTTTACCGATCCGGCGACGAAATCCTTGATCGAAGCTTTGATCTTATCGAAAGCCTCGGTTTTTCCAACCTCCTTCAGTTCATCACCGAGCTTTTTTATCTCGTCTTTGACGGCTGGCAGAGATCCCTTGACTGCATCTTCGGCGAGGTTATCCACTGCGCGACCAAATGCTGTGACTGCCCCATCAAATGTGTCGCCGAGCAGCTTGGCTGTCTTGCTTGCAGAGCCCGCAGATTCGTCAAGCACTTGTTGAAACTGCCGCAGATCCGCGCTGCCGCCCTGCACGAGCGCCGCGACAGCAGCGCGGCCTTTGGCGCTGAGACCTTCCAGCGCTTGCGAGCCACGATCGCTGCTATTGTGTAGCGCATTGAGAATGGATCCGAAATTCGATGTATCGCCGCCGGCATCGACAATCGCCTGCCGGAATTTATTTGTAGGATCCTGCAACGCAATGAACAACTCACGTAGCCCGGCATTCGATTTCTGCGCATCAAAGCCCTTGCTCGAAAGCTCGGCCAGTGCCGCAGCAACGCCGTCAAAGCCGATACCGGCCTCCTTTGCGAGCGGGGCGATCTGCGCTGCGTTTCTCGCAAGCTCGGCCAGATTTGCGCCGGTGCGCGCAGCGATCGCGGCGAGTTTGTCGGCGATTTCACCAGCATGATCGGCCTCAAGGCCGAATGCTTTAAGCGTGGTGGCAACAAGCTCGGCTGACTCGTTGAAATCGATCGAGGCGGCCTTCGCTAGGGTAAGCGTGGCGGGGAGCGCCTTAGCCGCGGCGTCAGCGCTACCGAGCTGCGCGGTTAGCTTGGTGAGCGTCTCGACGGCAACATTGCTGGTAGTGCCGACGGATTCCGCGGCCTGCTCAGCAACTTCCTTGAGGCGATCGAACGACTCGACGTTGCCGTCTACCGCGGCCTTGAGCTTGGCCAGAGCGACTTCACCACTTCGCGCTTCCTCTACGCCTTTCTCGAAGAATCGGAATCCGCTGATCGTGGCAAGCGCGGCGGACACGACGCCGGCGATGCCGGAGATTTCTAGCAACCGCTTGCCGAATTCGAGCGTGGTTTCTCCTGCGGATTTCAGCGATTCGCCAGTCCTAACAGCTGCTTCTTTAATGGTATCTAGCCGTGAAGCATGCGCCGATGCCGAATCGGCAGCCTTCAACATTTCCTGACCGAGCGTCTGTGTTTTCCCCCTCAGATCCGCTTGGGCCGCGCCGAGTTCATTGGAATTGATGCCGGCAAGTTTGAGCTTGTCCGACATCGCTGCACTTTGGTTCTGCAGTTTGACCTGTTCAGCGGCCAGTGAACTGACCTGCTTTTGAGCCTGCGCGAACGCTGTCGTGATTTCGACGCTGGATTTGTCAGTGCGATCGAACTCGGCATTGAGATCGGATAGCGATTTCTTTGCCTCGTTGAGCGATTCTGAATTCTGCCGCAGACGTTCTTGTAGATTGATCGCGTCACTGACCAGCTTGGATTTGTCGGCAAGGTCCTGCAGTTGATCGACGAAAGCCTGCAGTTCCGGCGCTGCCTTAGTGCCAGCTTCACCCGCACCGCCAACGGACTCGGTAAGTTTGTCAACGGCGTCCTGGCCGAGCACGTCGACAAGGATCTGGAATATGGTTTGGTTTTCGTTGGCCATTAGGATTTACCGAGAGCGGCGACGAGGCGAGCTACCTCTGCAGCGATGGTGGTTTGCGCGAACGCAGAGAGGTCCGGATAGATATCGCCGTGTTTCCGCTCATAGACCGCCCGTGCCATTGCGGGGCCTTTGCGAATGACGATGGGAAGACGTCCGACAAGCGCGCCTGCGCCTTGAACGACTTGGCGAGATGAATTTCGGCCTTGACCGACAGATAGCGTTTTCGAACGCGAGGTAGGTACGCGCTGCCAGACTTCTTTGCTTCCTGGGCGCATAAAGGTATGCGCTAGCAGAATTGGCCCTTGATCTCGCCAGATCGTGACGACAACTCCGGGTGATGCGCGTCCACCCCAAGTCGGATTGAACGCAGACATTGGTGGCCGTCGGCTTGATCCTGACAGCGTTACGGAATGCTCATCGGTCTTGACGTTTAGGTATCCGCTTATTACCCGAGACGGCAGGTTCAAAATCTTGTCGCTGATCTGCCGAGATGCTTCTGCTCCCAATCGGCGTGATAGCGTAGATATGGATCGCGTTTTGACCTGCGCCAGCTGTTTCTTGCTTAGATCGCGAGTCAAAGAGGCAAGCCGAATGAGCGCGTCGACATTGATGTTGAACTTGGCAGCTGCCATTAAGCTTCCTTGCAATCCAGAAAACCGAGTGCCCAGTGATACGCGGCCTCAGCAAGCGTCTTCGCAAAATGCGATGCGACCAGATCCGAAAAGAACTTCGCCCCCTCTTTTCTCGCGATAGGCTGATCACGGACTCCGGACGAATACCCCAAGGCCAAGGCGAACAAGGGCTCAACTTTCGGCCAATATTCTCGTTTCCGCATGCCGGCATATATCACCCAATTGCTGCAGATACCGATGTCGTAGACGCCTTCGCACCCTTTCATCGCGGGTGCCTTGTACGGCATTCCGGCCTCCGTCCAAGCTCGGATGGTTGTGCGATCTACGCACATACGCTTGGCAATGTCCGCCTGACTGAACTGAAATTGGGAACGGCTTGAGGTCATGTTGTTGTGAGGTACCGAAATCCGAAAAAACTCCGTGAATAGTGTGGAATTGCGCTTCTTCTCACCCGCTTTGTCCCCAGCTCCACAGGGCCCCCGGCACTTCACCCACGACAGCCTCTCGAGTAGGCAGCATGCGGTGCTGGCCGCCTTGCTGCTGAAGTCAGAAGATGCCGAAATTCAGTGCCTTACCGCGGTCCTTGGCACCCGCGGTACTGCTGGTTGACTCAGGGTCCCCCCAATTCGAAGAAGTGGTCGCCGATGGCCAGGAGACTATTCCAACCACCGGCGACCGTTGACCATCGATCAGCGAATCGCCGGCCAAATCGGCTATCCGCTTGCCGCAATTGATGGTCAAAACTGAAGTGATCATCTCGCTCTACGCCGATTGCACCATTGCCTGCGCCGGCGTGCCGGTCATGTGCTCAAACGTAATGCTGCCGAGCGGCTGCCAGCCCTGGCTAATTAGGGCATTGACCTTGGTCCCGAGGTCGACAAGGTTCTTGCCGGTGACGACTTGATACGACGTGATCATTGGACTACTCCGGTTGCGTTGGGGTGGATGTGCTTTGCTGTTCGACGCCGCTCGTAAATTTCCTCCGCCGAGAGAATGCGATCGACGTGCGATTGTTGTTCGACGAATGCGGCAGCCTCCCGCTTTCGTCTGGCGTATATCTCGGCCGCATTGATCTGGACTTTGGTCTTTCTGCTATTCATTGCTGGGCCTTAGTGGGAAAAGGTGGACGCCGAGGCAACCACAGGAAACCCCGGCGCCACAGGCCATGCACCTTGAGCCGCTAAGGTTGCTGGCCAAAATCATTTGCGCCCTTCCGGATCCCGCTGCCCAGCGAGAAGTGCTAGTACCTCGGCATCCGTGATGGGGTCGTTTGGATCAAAGATCGGAGCCGGAGTCGGCGCTTTCGGCAAACTCGCGTGGATTAGCGGCGCTGCTTCCGCGCTCGGCAGTTCAATCGCCTCGTACAGCGGTGGCGGATTCGTTCCGAAGACGAGTTCCTCGCGTTCGACCTTCACGTCTTCGAATGCTGCGCACTGTCCGCCGCCAATGAGATATGCCGTTTGATTGTCCGCACTTCGATGGCTCACCTTGCCATAGGCAGGATGCTCAGGCTGATTGATTCCGACTCGTTTGGTTTCAGTCCATTTGACGCGTTGGGAACGGCGGCAACGGATATTGTTGGCTGGCTCGATTGCTGGTCTCCCGCCAATTTCCAGTTCCCGATTGCTGTATGCGATCGCAGCATCGATGAGTGCGAGGCGGCGGAGTGTCGCGGCTAAAGCCTTGGCTTGCTTTGTATAGACCTCGGCAATGAGCTTCTCGCCTTGTTCGCGCAGTGCATGCGCGCTTGCTTCAGTCACGTCAAGCCGCGATGCAAGTTCTGTGCGATTGGCTGCATGCATCCCTGCGACTAGCAAATCGACGCGTTCCAGGATGCGCACTTGCGCTGCGCGCGATGCATCAATACGCCGCTCAACCTCATCCATCTCGGCATCGGTGCCGGCGGTAAGAAGGCGCTTGCGCTCGACGGTGAGCGAATTTTCGATCTGCTCCTCGGCAGCTAGGCGATCGCGCTCAGCGGCGATGCGCTTGGAGATCGACTCAGCGATTTCGCCAATTGGTGATTCAAAATTTGTGTGTGCGTCCATGACATAGACAGTACCAGCGCGATCAGAGCACAAGGTGGCGCGAAGTGGCGCGAAGTGGCTCGAAATGGCAGAAGGCTCGGCCTAAGCCGCGAGTGGATCTATCGCGCATGTCAGTTCGAGCCATTCATCCAGATCAGCTTCGCGATACCAGATATGGCGGCCGCCAGGTGTCGAGTGATAAACGGGGCCCTGCTTCTTTTGACGCCAGAGCCTCAAAGTGCGCTCGGTGATTTTTCTATGCATGCGATAAGTTAAATAGACCGCTGCATTGTCGGCATTCATGTCGCCATACGCGGTTTTGACGACGCATGGCAGCGGCACAATGGCAAGCTGCATCTCGTCGCGATTTACCAATGAAGGGTTAAAGCTGGCCATAACGGCCTTTCGAGTAGGTTTCGCGAATTTGGTGCGATGTGCTTTTCCGTCCGAAACCTCCGTCCGAATCGCTCGACCGTCCGACCGTCCGAGTCCTAAAGGACTCTCGGACGGTTTCGGACGCTTTCGCTAGCGATAGTTCGGACATTTCGGACGCATTCGGACGATTCGGACGCTTCATTTCGGACGCTCATTAAGCACGACATGCGGGGGTTCAAGTCGCACTAGACCTGCAGCCTTTAGACCGTTTATGACTTCGCCCCATCGATTCCTCGGCAGATCGCACGCTGAGCGCCAGTTTTCGATCATCACGAGCGCTTTCGATGGATCTCGGCCAGCAGCCTGCAAGCGTTCGCGGTTCTCGGCGACTAATCGCTCGAGAACTGCAATGGCCTTGCTTTGATTCGAGCCTCCCGCTGAAGCGCGCGGAATGAATGGCAGCGAATCCATGTCGACGGCCGCCATCACGAAGGATGTCTCCGGCTCGCCATCATCGCCGTTCCACGGGAGCTCAACTACTCGCGCTTCGAACGCCAGCGGTTCAAACTCCTGCGCATCTTTCATCTTGGCGCATCGAAGCGTCACCGTTCGATCAACACGATCGCAGATAATCTCGGTGTCTACCGCAGCGCGGAGCGCGCTACTCCCACGAGCTCGGCTAGCGTCCATGACTCCGCTGTGATGCACAACCAGAACAGCGCATTTGAAGCCCTCCCGCAGATGCAGGTCGAGATTGCTCACGAACTTGCCCATGTCGGATGCACTATTCTCATCGCCCGGTCCAAAGTTCCTCGCGAGCGTATCGATGACGACGAGCCGCGGCACGTGACCGGTCTGATCGATCAATCGTTGCACTTCCTCGGCAACGGCCGCCGCGTTCAAGGGATCAATCAGACCGACGGAGCCCGTGCTCACGAACAGCGGCGCTGTGGCGAGATTCGCATCCCGGTAGATCGTCCAAGCCTTGAGGCGCCGCGCAATGCCATGATTGCCCTCGCCAGCGAGGAAGAATACGGCACCCGGATTTGTGGGTCGCCCGTGCCATGCGGCTCCAGTTGCAATGCTGGCGGCAATGTCGAGGGCAACGCTGCTCTTAAACGACGCGGGCGCACCGATCAGCAACATCATCGATCCTTCGACAACAATTTTGCGCACAAGCCAATTGATGGGCTGAGGCGTTGCTATCAGATCGCTCGCCGGCACGAATCGCACGACAGGCACTCGAAGCGGCTCGCGATTGCGCGGCAGATGGATTATGGGTGCTGCGCCGTCCAGTTCGGCGCGATGTTCAAGGCTATCTGCGACCATTGAACACCTCGCGTGCATCGTCGATGCGGATTAGAGCCTCATCGAGTCTGAGTTCGTCCGTATCGTTTAGCGCCTTGCCCGCCTTGATGTCGCGACCAGCGATGACGACGATCTTCGCTTCGAAGCCGATCACGTTCAGCGCCGCGCGCCATTGCGCTTGTCGCGCGTGCTCGCGCAGCGCCGCGCGCTCGGCATAAGACATATTCGAAGTTGGCTTGCGAACGAAAAGGTCCGCGAACTCCAAGCCCAATGCCCCGACGACATCCGCCGCGCGACAGCCTGCAAAGCAATGAACCATTGCCGCGCCGCTTTCGCCGACAGCAATGCTCAGGCTCGCCGTTTTATCTTCGTGCGCAGGACAACGCGCAATCCAGCCTTTGCCGCAAGATCGGACGCGATCAAGGCGCGAAAGCAAATGCTCGACAGGCTCTGTCGAACTGGTATACTTTGCGTCACGAAGTTTGCTTTTGACGCCGTAGTCGCCTGCCAGCGCTGCGGCGTTTTCGTTTGTGGGCATGCCGCCTCCTCAGGTCGTGGTTGGCGGATTCGTCTCACGAGCGAATGCCTCACGGCAGCGCATAGCAAGACGGCGAATCCCTTCTGCGCGTTCCGCAAGGCGCTCAAGCATGTCCAGGGCAGCGCGGTCGACGTCGTTGACCTTGGCATATACCATCGTCGAGGCGGCCGGCAGCGCGGCGCAGGCTGCTTGAAGTTCGCCAGCGAGCTCGATCGGAGGAGCCGAATAAAGGCGTTGCAGGACGGCCAGGTTCATTACACACCGCCTTTCGCGATCAGCGCGAGAATGTCCTCAACACGCCACGCGGTCGTTTGGGGGCCGAGCTTGATGGGCTGCGGGAAGCGGCCTTCACGGCAGCCTTTCCACCAGCCGGATTTCGATATCGGAATCAGGGCCGGGATGGCGCGCTTGGCATCGCCGACGATCTGTGGCAACCGCAAGTATCCGGTTGCTGGCAAAAGTGTATTTGTGCGCATTGTGCAATCTCCGTCTGGCCTGGATTAGCCATCGGAAACTCATTCTGCACACGAAACGGAAATTCCCTAGAATGCTTCCGTTTTGTTCAAAATCGTACGGATTTGCCGCAACGAAAGATCGCCGGTAAGCGTGGTTTTTTCAAACAAGAATCTCGCGGCGCCGCTCTTTGTCGTCGTACCATTGGCAATCAGCTTTTTCGCTTGTTCGCGCATCGTATTGTTGCGACCTTCCACACTGCGCTTCTTTCCATCATTTGCCTGCTTCACGGCCCGAGCATTATTCGCCTTGCGCTGCTGAAGATTGCGCACAATCGGCGCGAGCTCGGCAACCTGTCTTGTCCCCTTTGATTCCATGGCCGCTATCGTCGCCGTCACGGTAACTTCGATGACCCTGAAAATGTCAGGCGATACCTGCCTGCGCAGGTATTCGAGCGCATCTTCGACGGCGGCGAAGTGAACCACCATGTTCTCGACACTGACGCGGCGAATCTGCTTGTCGTCGGCGTGCATGCCGGCCGGTGTTCTTGCCAATGTGTTCATCGCCACCTTGCGGCGATGCGTGACGTTTGCCACCGCATCGGCATAGAACGAGTTCGCCAAAAGCAGCAGCAGGCGCAGTGGCAATGTGCTCGCCGGCGGCTTGGCATTCGTTTTTCGTTTGGTCATCGCGCGCACCTTCCTGCGCCCTTCAAGAAGGCGCCACGGCAGCGGGTGAAGGTCTCCCGCGTTCAGCTGGCCGGCCTAGCCGTGGCGTGTTCGTCGTCAGTGCTGTCCAACTACGCGCTTGAGACCTTTACCAAGTGCGGCATCCGCAATGTCCAGAAGATACTGGATGCCGTACAGGCGCCGGTCGTCAAGGTCATTTACGACGTCACTCAGAATCGCTCGCGCGCTATCCAAGAAGCATACCGCGTCACCGAACAGCTCTTCCGTCCCCGAGGATGGATCGACCCGGTATTTCGCGTTCGCCAGAACGATCGCCTCTTCTTGTGCATCGCCGGCTTTGATAGCTTTGGAAGTCATTGCGTGGACTCCTTCGATTTCTTGAGCATAGCGTTGTGGCCGGCATCGACGACGCCTGTACCCAAGTTAATCAGGTGGAACGCTGACCAAAGGG
>Ga0070685_10000950_pt1 | contig 15581 bp, 15 predicted proteins | sample KBSS13LmetaG_FD_65651 | JGI IMG/M metagenome (GOLD analysis project Ga0070685, IMG submission 65651) | Switchgrass rhizosphere microbial communities from Kellogg Biological Station, Michigan, USA - KBS S1-3L metaG | ecosystem: Host-associated > Plants > Roots > Rhizosphere ...
CTGCAGGCGCGCGGTGGGGTGGAAGGTGGCGCCCATGGCGGTGGCGTCGCCGCGGCGCATGGCGTCGAACATCCGGTCGATGGCGGCGCGCACCTCCGCCTCGGCGCCCACCGGCGCCTGGGCGCGGGCGGGCGCGGCGAAGACGGCGGGGACGAGCAGGGCGGCGAGGAGCAGGGTGGGATGCTTCATCGGCGATTGGGGTGCGTGGTGTGGGCGGCCTTCTGCCGGAAGGCCAGCGGACGGGCGGCGGCGCGCCCGCGATATTTCGTTGAATGCTCCGGGTGCCGACGCGTTGCCTGCGTCAGCGCGAACGCCGGGCGGGAGCGCGAACCGGGGCCTTCAACGGACGGGTGGAGGCGCGCAGCACGAGCTCGCCGGCAAGGTACTCCTTCACCGGCGGGAGCGCCTCGCGGGATTCGATGTGCCGGATGAGGATCTCCGTGGCGCGGCGCCCCATCTCGTGCTTGGGAACGTGCACGGAGGTGAGCGGGACGGCGAGGTAGTCGACGATCGCCAGGTCGTCGAAGCCGATCACGGAGACGTCGTCGGGGACGCGGATGCCGAGCTCGGCGAGCGCCCGCAGCACGCCGAGCGCGACGAGATCGTTGTAGCAGGTGACGCCCGTCGGCCGCTCCGCCGCCGGGCGGCCGCGGAAGTGCGCCAGCCCCGCGCGGTACCCGTCTTCCAGGTGCGCGCCGGCGGGGACGATCGCGTCTTCCGCGAAGACCTGCGGCGAGCGGCTGAAGGCGCGGTAGACGCCCTCCACCCGCTCCCGCGAGTGCATCGAGTACTCCGGCCCCGCGAAGTGCACGATGCGCGTGTGGCCGCCCTCGATCAGGTGCTCCACCGCCTTGCGCGAGGCCTCGGTGTTCTCGATGTCGATCAGGCTCGCCCGCACGCCGCGGATCTCCTCCAGCAGCACGAAGGGGAAGTTGCGCCGCTTGAGCTCGAACAGGTGCGAGATGTCCGCGTGCTCGTCCAGCACGGGGGTGACGATCAGCCCGTCGACCCCCTGCTCGCGCATCAGCTCGACCGCCTCCTTCTCCGCCTCGTAGTCGCCCTCGCTGCTGGCGACGAGCACGGTGTAGCCGTGCTTGCGCCCCTCGGCCAGCGCGCCCGTCGCCACCTCGGTGTAGTACGGGTTGTCCATCTCCTTGATGATCAGCCCCAGCGAGCGCCGCTTCCCCGAGGGGCCGCGGCTCAGCATGGGCCCGGTCGGGCGATAGTTGAGGCGCTCCATCACCGCCTGCACCCGCGCCCGGGTGCGGTCGCTCACCCCCGGCTTGTGGTTGAGCACCGCGGAGACGCTCGCCTTGGAGACCCCCGCCTCCCGGGCCACGTCGTTGATCGTCGGGCGTTCGGCCATGCTGTCGAATTCGAGACGGGAGGTCGGGCAACCGAACCGCGCTGAACCGGTTCAGACGGGTCGCACGAGGCTACACGTCCCGCCGCGTCTCGTCAACCTTCATCGAAGGGAAGCCCTCGAAACAGCATCTCACGCAGAGACGCGGAGACGCAGAGAGCCACGGCGGTCTCTCTGCGTCTCTGCGGCTCTGCGTGAGGCCGATCTGTTGTGTGCTAACCCCTCCCCGAGACATTTTGGAGGAAAGGAAGGACACATCCGCATCCATCGAGACCCGACATGGACCTCGGAACCATCTACCTCCGCGACGTCGCAGAGCGCCTGCAGGCGCTCCGCCGCACGGCAGAGCGCGCCGGCGCGCAGGTCGACGACCGCGCCTTCTTCGCCGCGCCGGACGCGGAGACGAACAGCATCGCCATCAACCTGAAGCACGTGGGCGGGAACCTGCGCTCGCGCTTCACCGACTTCCTCACCAGCGACGGCGAGAAGCCCGACCGCAACCGCGACGGCGAATTCGTAATCGCGCCGGGCGAGACGCGCGCGGACATCGAGGCCGGCTGGGCGCGCGGCTGGGCGCAGCTCGAAGCCGCGCTCGCCTCGCTCACTCCCGACGACCTGCTGCGCACCATCCACATCCGCGGCGAGGCGCAGACGGTGGTCAGCGCGCTGAACCGGCACATCGCCCACCTCGCCGGCCACACCGGCCAGATCACCCTGCTCGCCAAGCACTACGCGGGCGACGGATGGCAGACGCTCAGCATCCCCCGCGGCCAGTCGGAGACGTACAAGCCCCGGGGTCCCTGACGACATGCCGCACCCGGCACGCAAGGACCCGCTCTACCGGAAGGTGAACACCCAGACGCACGGGGTGCATCACGGAACCGGCGGCGACTACCGAACCGAACGAAGCGGCGAGGCGACCTCCCCCGCCAGCCGCGGCTCGATGCACGGGAAGCGCAAGCGCGGGCTCGACTATACGCCGCTGTTCAGGTTCCTGCTGTCGAAGGTGGGCGAGGAGTGGGACGGCGTCTACAGCGAGGCGGTCGCTCGCCTGGACCGGCCGGATCCCATCTTCTGGCTCGTGGCGCGGCACGAGGCCGAGCGGCGCGAGCTCGTGCGCCTCGGCGAGTCGACCTACTTCACCGGCCTGTACGTGGACGACGACGGCATCCTGCGGATCGTCAATCCCGATCTCCGGCCCGAAAGCCAGGTCCCGTCCTGCACCTGCTGCACGCACACCCTCAACGGGGTGCGCTTCGGCTAGCAGGAGTGGCCGCGACCGTACGGCAGCCAGCACCTGGTTGAGTCGAACCCCGCCGGGCGGGCGCGCCGACTATGGACCTTCCGACCTCGTCACGCGGCGCTGGCGCATCAGCAGCAGCACATGGGGGATGATCAGCGCCGCCATCACCAGGCCGAATACCCGGAACAGGTTCTCGTAGCTGAGCGTGTTAGCGGACATCAGCGCCTGCACCACAGCAAGGAATAACCCAAAGACGGTCAGGGTGAACATCGTCAGGTTCAGCGACTCGGTCGAATGGTCCAGGTCTGTGATGACCTTTTCAAGGTGAGTGCTGTTGTGGTGGTGGATAAGTGAGGTTACGACCTCTCTCAGCACCTTGCGCGGCGTCGCCGGCATGGCCGGGTTGGCCTGTGCAATCGGGTCGTCTACGTCCATGACCATGCCGAGATGATGAGCTGCAAGACATCCAGCTTACCCACGTCATCACACCACTTCTTCATCCGAACGGCGTTCCCCTCACTCGTCACGATTTCTCTAGCCATCGCCGCATGGGAGCGAATCAAGGCCTCGACGGCTTCGGGCGAGAGCTGAGAATGATTGCGGGTTGGCATCGGACATTCTCCTTTCATTATGGTGGAACAACCGGATCGAATCCCGGCAAGGGCAGCGTACCGCATAAATGTCTTCGGGTGCAATACTTACGGCAACGTTTCCAACCATGTCGTGGCCTGCTTCACACAGTTCGGGCTGGGGATGGCGGCTGCGGGCGATGGATGGTCTGGAGTGCGGCGCGGAGCTCGGCGGGGAGAGGCGCCGGTTTGCGTGTCTCGCGATCGACGTAGACGTGCACGAAGTGGCCCTCGGCGGCGGCCGTGTCCTCGCCTTCGCGGAAGACGCCGAGCTCGTAGCGGACGCTGCTGGTGCCGAGGTGGGCGACGCGGATTCCGACCTCCACCGCGTCCGGGAAGGCGAGCGGGCGGTGATAGCGGCACCCCGTCTCCACCACCAGGCCGATCACCGGGCTGGCGTCGATGCGCAGCACGCCGCGGTCGATCAGGAAGCGGTTGACGGCGGTGTCGAAGAAGGAGTAGTAGGCCACGTTGTTCACGTGGCCATACGCGTCGTTGTCCATCCAGCGCGTGGGAATCGCGAGGAAGTGCGCGAACTCGGCACGCGAGGCGGGCGGGCGGCGACTCATCGCGGCACCACCACGGCGCGGCCGACGACGCGGCCCTGCCTCATCTCCTCCAGGATGCGCGGCACCTCGTCCAGCGCGTGGCAGGCGACGGGGACCGGGCGCACGCCGCGCTCCCGCACCAGCGCCAGCAGCTCGCGCAGCTCCCGCAGGCTCCCCGTGTAGGAGCCGCGGATGGTGGCGTTGCGCAGCGGGAAGAAGTGCGTCGGCACCGTCATCTCGCCGCCGAAGAGGCCGACGATCACCAGCGTGCCGTTCTTGGCCAGCACCCCCTGCCCCAGCGCCGCCGTCTGCGACGAGCCGACGAAGTCCACCACCGCCGCCACCCCGCGCCCGTCCGTGCGCCGCATCAGCTCCTCGCGCACGTCCGCCTGAGACCCGTCGATCACGTCGAAGTCGCCGAGCGCCCGCGCCGCCTCCAGCTTGCGCGCGTCGATATCGACGAAGGTGACGCGCGCCTCCGTCATCGCGCGGACGATCTGCGCCGCCATCAGTCCCACCCCGCCGGCGCCGACCATCACCAGCTCCTCGTCCGCCTCCAGCGGCGGCAGCTTGCGCAGCGCGGAGTAGGCCGTGAGCCCCGCGCAGGCGTACGAGGCCGCCTCCTCCGGGCGCATCGTCCCGATGTCGAGGAGGTAGCGCGCGTCCGGCACCAGCACGTGGTCCGCGTAGCCGCCATTCGTCAGCACGCCGAGCGAGCGCATGGCCGAGCAGTGGTTGGAGCGCTCGTCGCGGCAGTGCCGGCACGCGCCGCAGCCGATCCACGGATACGCCAGCCGCACGTCGCCGACGGCCACGCCCTCCGCGTGCGGGCCCACGGCGACCACGCGGCCGACGATCTCGTGACCCATCGTGATGGGGAGGCGCACGCCGCGGTCCTTCACGTACGTGCGCACCGCGCCGTCGCCGTAGTAGCCGTCCCACAGGTGCAGGTCGGAGTGGCAGACGCCCGTCGCGAGCGTCTCCAGCAGCACCTCCGTGCCGACCGGCTCCGGCGTCGGCTGCTCGCGCCACTCAAGCGGCGCGCCGAACTCCACCAGCTGCAAGCTTCTCATCACGCTCCTGATTCGACGATTTCGACAGGCGAATCCTGCAATCTCACAGAGGTCACAGAGGTCACGGAGGGGCTTGTGTCGCGGTCCTCTGAGCCCCCCTGTGACCTCTGTGAGAGATTTCAGTTCACGCGACCTTCGCGCGCGACTGGGTGCAGCCGTGCGCGGAAGACGGGTGGGCGACCACCTCCACTTTCGCACCACTGCTCACGAAGAGGACGGTCGTCACGGCGCCCGCGACGCAGAGCCCCGCGGCGGCCATGAGAACGCGGCGGAAGCCGTCCAGGAGCGGCGCGCCGGCCAGCGATTCGCTCGCTGCGGCGCCGAGGATGGCGGGGAGGGCGGCGGTCGCCAGCAGCCCGGCCACGCGCGCCACCGAGTTGTTCACCGCTGAAGCCACGCCGCCGAACTCGTCCGGCACCGCGCCCAGCACGGCGGCGGTGAGCGGCGCCACCAGCGTCGACAGCCCCAGCGCGAACACCAGCAGCCCGGGGAGCACGTCGCGCACGTAGTCCGCGTCCGCCGAGAGGCGAGAGAGGAGGAGCAGGCCGACTGCGCCCACCAACGCGCCCGCCGTCATCGGTATGCGCGGGCCGATCTTCCCCGCCCGCCGCCCGGCAAATGGAGAGACGACCAGCATCACCGCGTTCAGCGGCAGCAGCGCCATCCCCGAGCGCATCGCGGTGTAGCCCAGCGCGTTCTGCAGCACCAGCACGAGGAGGAGGAAGACGGCGCCGAGGGCCGCATAGACGAACAGCGTGGTGACGTTGACGGCGCTGAACTGCCGCGAGCGGAAGAGGCGCAGCGGAAGGAGCGGGTTCGCGGTGCGGCCTTCGTGGACGACGAAGCCCGCCAGCGCCGCCACGCCCACCGCGCCGCCAGCGAGGATGCGCGCGTCGCCGATCCCCAGCCGCGGCGCCGCGACCAGCACCGCCACCAGCGTCCCCAGCGCGACGGTGACCAGTGCCGCCCCGGCGAAGTCGATCGGCCGCCGCGCGGCGCTCCGCGGCGTCGGCGCGAGCCGCAGCGCCATCCACGCCGCTCCGAAGGCGAACGGGGCGACGGCGGCAAAGACCCAGCGCCAGGAGAAGGCGTCGACGATCCACCCGCCCGCGAACGGGCCGGCCGCCGTCGACACCGCGGACCACGCGGCCCAGCGGCCGATCGCTGCGCCGCGCTCGTCGCCCTCGAAGCTCTCCTCCAGCAGCGCGAGGCTGTTGGGGACGAGGAGCGCCCCCGCCGCACCCTGCGCGACGCGCGCGGCGACCAGCAGCGGGAGCGTCGGCATCACCCCCGCCGCGAGCGAGGCGATGCCGAACGCGATCGCGCCCAGCGCGAAGACGCGGGCCCGCGGATACACGTCGCCGAGCGCGCCGCCGAGCAGCATCAGCGCGCTGAGCGTGAGCAGGTAGCCGTTCACCACCCACTGCACGCCGTCCATCCCCAGCCCCAGGTCGCGGGCCAGCGACGGGAGCGCCACGTTGACGACGGTGCTCTCCAGGAACACCGCGCCCGACCCCAGCACCGCCGCCGCGACGATCCATCGCCCGGCGGTCGACCGGAGGCGGGTCTTCGCGGCGGCGGAACCGGGAGATTTCGTCCGACGGGTACGCTTCGGCATGGCGGTCGATGGATCGAATCGGTGTGGCCTACGGACTCCGTGACCGCGTAGCGGGGGGGAGATCCGGTTGGGAAAGGAGACGGTTGGAGGGCCCGGCGCGCTCCAACTTGCTTCGCGATCCAGGCCCCGTCAAAGCCTCTCACGCGAGACGCCGCGCCGCGGAGTACCTCGTCTCCGTCGCCGAGGCCACATTCCTGCAAAGTCGGCATCGTCCGAACGTCCTCCCAACCGGATCCGCATGCCGAGCGACACCGAATCCATCGCCCCGACCGCTCGCGAGCCCGCGCATCCGCAGACGGGACGCCGCCGTGCGCTCCGGCGGACGGGGGCCGCGTTCGGCGTGGCCGCGGTGCTGGTCGCGGCCGGGATGTGCGGGATGCCGGCGCCGGGGTTCCCGCCGAGTGCGAGCGTCCCCGCGGGCGCGACGGAGGCCGTCGTCACGGTCGCGCCGCGGTACGGCGCCTCGCGCTTCCACCGCTTCTGGATGGGCGACGGCTATCGTGAGCTGTGGGCGACGCCCGTCCGCGCGCCGGTGGTGGACCTCGGCACCTTCGCGGGCGGGCTCGTGCCGGTGCGCCGCGGCGGCGGGAGGCAGACGCGCTCGCTGCGGCTGCGCGGCGCCGACGGCCGCGAGTACGTCTTCCGCTCGATGGACAAGGACCAGGCGAAGGCGCTGCCGCCGCTGCGCCGCGCGCTGGCGGGTCGCATCCGCCAGGACCAGGTGAGCGCGCTGCACCCGGGGGCCGCGCTGGTCGCCGCGGGGCTGGAGGACGCGGCGGGGGTGCCGAACGCCACCCCGCGGCTGGCGGTGATGCCGGACGCGCCGCGGCTCGGCGAGTTCCGCGTCGACTTTCGCGACCTGCCGGGCACGCTGCAGGTGCGTCCGGGGCCGGGCTTCGCCGGTGCGCAGCGGCTGGTGGGGACGGACGAGCTGTGGGAGGTGCTGCGCCGCGCGCCGCGGGACCGCGTGGACGTGCGGGCGTACCTGAACGTTCGGCTGATGGACGTCTACCTGGGGGACTGGGACCGGCACCCGGACCAGCTCACGTGGGGGCGTACGGAGCGCGGCGGCGCGGGAACGTGGGTGGCGATCCCGCGCGACCGCGACTACGCGTTCGCCGACTACGGCGGCGTGATCCCGGGGCTGGCGCGCAGGTTCGACCCCAAGATCGTGCGCTTCGACACCGCCTACCGCGACCTGCGCGGCCTGCTGGTGAAGGCGCGGCCGCTCGACGAGCGCCTGCTCTGCGCCCTGCCGCCGTCCGCGTGGGACTCCGCCGCCACTGCGATGGCGCGCGCCCTCTCCGACGGCGCCATCATCGCCGCCATCGGCCGGATGCCGCCCGAGTACGTCGCGCGCTCCGCCCCCCTCGCCGCCACGCTGCGCGCCCGCCGCGACCGTCTCCCCGACGTCGCCCGCCGCTTCCGCGCCCACCTCCACGCCGACGGCCGCTGCACGCAGCCCTGACGTACCACATCGGGGGGACGCGTCCGGTGGCGAAACGCGTCCGTGCGACGGCCGCTTTGCGCCATCTCCGGGCGAGGAGTAGAATTCCGCAACCCCGACGCCCACTCCGTCATCCCCCCCCGAATCCCATGAACCCGACGCTCTCCTTCACGCGGCCGATGCGCTTCGGCCGGATCGCCGCCCTGTGCTTCCTTGCCGCCGCGGCGTGCACGCCCAGGGCGGGCGACGACAAGGGCCAGGCAAAGCCGGCCGTCTCGGTCCAGGAAGTCCGGGAGCGCGTGAACCAGTATTCCCTGGGCGGCGATGAGAAGGACCAGGCGGGAGAAGCGTTCTACAACTGGGGCGCGGCGGCGCACCCCGCGCTGGCCGAGCTCACGCGCGACCCCACGCTGACGGACGACGAGCTGACGTCGATGATCATGATCGTCGCCGTCTACGATCACACGCCCGAGCTGTTCGACGCGATGCGCACACGCATCAACGCCGAGCCGGACGCCCAGGTGCGAACGATGCGCCTGGGGCTCCTGGATGCCCTGCAGGCCGTCCCCGGCGTCCCGCCACAGTGAGAGACCGTTGAGTCGAAGACCACGGGGTGTCGCGGCAGCGTCCCGAACATCGACCTCGCATCGACGCCTGACGTTGCCGCGGACCCGCTGTGGGTTACGCGGCACCCCTGATGCGCCGGATTTGCGGAATTTGCGCGACGACTCTATATGTTTCCGTGCACAGCTCTCGATAGGCCGTCCCGCATCATTGGCAAGCTCAGGAAGGGCTGAGAAGAATGGTGCGTCGGCTCGCGTACGAAGATTCCTCTCACAGGAGACTCCCATGAAGAAGCTCGAGCTGGACCTGAACGCGTTGCGCGTCGATCGCTTCGAGGTGGAGCCGGAAGTCGCGGAGGCGGGAACCGTGGTCGCGAACGAGCTCCTGCTCACGCTCCGGACCTGCAACTGCACCGGCGACACGTGCTACCCGCAGTTCTCGTGTGCGACCGGGAGCCCCTGCAAGCCCTGCGTCGACTAGAAACCACTCGTCGGGACGGTCCAGCGGAACGAGCGGGCCCGAACCTCACCGTGAAGTTCGGGCCCGCTCGCTTCGATCGTCCGTGTCCGCGATGGACGCCGGCGGATCACACCGTCGCGCGGGACACGGCCGAGCCGCATCGCGCGGCACGGCCCGCGGCCGAATGGAGAAGTTCCCCCGCTTCGTCCGTCTGAAGACGTGGTGGCGGGACGTTTCCAGAGCGCCAGGTCCACCGCTGCCTCGACGAAGGCAGCCGCGACACGTGTTGGCGGAAGACGCGCGCCCGGCAGCATCACGTGATCCTTGCCTCCACACCCAACCGCGCCTATTAATGTCCGGGGCGCGAAAAGCGTCCGGGTGGATTCGCACCAGATTCCACCGGCACTGGATGGCAAAAATAGCAGGCGCACGCGCTCCATACGTTTCACATTTTTTTCATTATTCCTCTCGACGCTCCACGCTCTCCCCACCCACCTCGCCCGCGTGAGCCGTTCCGGCGGCATCCGCCCCGTTCACGCCGGGAGAGAACCAGAAACGCGATGGACCTCTCCTTACGGGATGCGCTGGAGCAGTTGCTCCAGGGATGGCGCGACGACCTGTCCCACCCCTGGTCGCAGGCGCTCGCCGGCGCCGAGCCGGACTTCGCCGCCGTCGATCCCGCGCTGGTCCCCGCCGCCGGCGAGGTGATCTACCCCGGGCGAAAGGGCACCCCGCCCCCCGGCGCGCGCGCCGACTCGCACATGTTCCGCGCGCTCGACGGCATCGCCCCCGACGACGTGCGCGTGGTGGTGATGGGCCAGGACCCCTACACCCACGTGCAGCAGGCCACCGGCCGCTCCTTCGAGCAGGGCGACCTGCACGACTGGAAGGGGAAGCCCCGGGTGTCGCCCAGCCTGCGGCGGCTGGTGCAGGCCGTCGCGCTGCGCCGCACCAGCGACCGGCGCTACGCCGAGGGCGACGCGGGGTGGAAGGCGCTGGTGCATGACGTGGGCGCCGGCACTCTCGCCATCGAGGCGCCGCAGCCGCTCTGGGACCGGTGGCAGCAGCAGGGCGTCCTCTTCATCAACGCCATCCTCACCTTCAACCGCTTCGACCCGGCCTTCCAGTTCGGCGGGCACCAGCCGCTCTGGCGCCCCGTGATCCGCCGCCTGCTGGGCCACCTGGTCGAACGCCCCGACCGCCCGCTCGTCTGCGTGGCCTGGGGCGGGAAGGCGCTGGCCGCGCTGCAGGACGCGAAGGTGGAAGAGACCGCCCGTGCCGCGGGTGCCTGGGAGACCCGGGTGCGCATCGTCCGCGCGCCGCACCCCAACGCCCCACCCCCCGAGGCGCCGCCGTTCCTGGCGGGCGGCGACCGGCTGCAAGAGGTGAACGACGCGCTCGCCGCGATGGGCGGCGAGCCCGTGGACTGGTGAATCGACCCGCGAGACCCCCGAGCGACCGCCCCCCGAACCGACTCGACCGGAGAACGAACATGGCAGAGAACGGCACCCCCGTCCGAGTGATCTTCTTCGACGCGCGCGACACGCTGGGCGAAGTGGACCGCCCCGGGCACCTGATCCCCTACCGCCCCTCCACCGCCAAGCTGCTGGAGGACGTGAGCGCGATGGGGGTCACCATCGGCGTGATCACCAACCTCCCCGAGGACCTGACCGACGACCAGGGGAAGGACATGGTGGTCAACGCCGTCCTCTCGGAGGACCCGGTGACGAAGCAGCCGGTGACCATCGGCAAGTACATCAAGCGCGAGAACGTCATCACCAACAAGGCCGCGGGCCACAACAAGCCGGCGCGCGAGATCTGGGAGTACGCGGCGAAGACGCTCGGCGTGCGCCTGGATGAGTGCCTGTTCGTGGGCGAGAACATGAGCGAGGTGACCTGCGCCCAGCTCGCCGGGATGCAGGGGAACCGCAAGCAGTGCCCGCCGGGGCGCGACTTCGCCCCCGCGCTGGTGGGGAAGATCGGCGAAGGCGCGGTGGACAGCGGGCGCGCGTTCGAGGCCTTCTTCGAGCACGAGCACCTGCTGGGCGAGCGCATCTTCGCCATCGGCGAGGGGATCGCCGCGGGGCTCAAGCAGCTGTACGCCGGGAAGGAGCCGCCGCTGGACCAAGGGCGCTGGGTCAGCCCGCCGGACATCGACATCCCCGACAACCTCTTCCGGGCGATCGCGTACTTCGTCCACCTGATCGACCACTTCGCCGACCAGGTGCACCTGCGCGCCGAGGAGACCATGCTCGAGGTGGCCATCGCCTGCGGGATGGACCCCAAGGACGGGCAGTGGGTGTTCGACCAGCACGAGCAGGCGCGGGCCTACTGGACGTGCCTGGACGTGGCCTGGCGCCGCATCCGCAGCGGCGACGCCGACGACCGCTTCTTCGCCATCGTGGACTTCCAGCGCACGGTGGAGGCGTTCGTCTACCTCTTCAAGGCGCACGCGGTGCGCGAGGACAACCAGATGTACCCCGAGGCCGGGCGCCACTTCAACGACACCGACGACGCCATGGTGCTCAACCTGGTCTCGCACTTCGGCCCGGCCGACATCACCCCGTTCGTGGGGATGGTGGAGCGCGCCGAGCAGCTCCTGGGCATCCACGCCGGCTGACCGAGGGAGGACGACCATGCTGGGATGGAAGTACCGCGAGCCGGCGGGCCGCTTCTTCACGCCGGCGCAGCGCAAGCAGGTGGAGGTGCTGCTGGAGGCCATCCTCCCCGGCGGCGCCGCCAACCCCGGCGCCACCGACGCGGGCGCGGCGGAGTACGTGGACCGGCTGCTCGCGATGGACGCGGCCACCTACTACGACATCCCCCGCTTCCGGCAGCAGTACGCGCAGGGGCTGCCGGTGCTCGCCGCCGCGGCGGCCGAGCGCTTCGGCGGCAAGGACCTCTCCGCCCTCGCCCCTGCCGAGGTCACCGCGCTCCTCACGGACCTCGCCGCCGGCAAGCTGCTCGGCGCCACGCCGCAGTCCTGGCAGAGCGACCTCTTCGCCACGCTGCGCGCGCACGCGATCGAAGGGTGCTTCGCCGACCGGCGCTGGGGGGGCAACCGCGGCAACGTGGTCTGGGAGTGGTATGGCTACCCCACCGGCCCCGCGCGCGACTTCGACCGCGCGACCTGGAAGGGCCCGGCCAACCCCGGCCCCGCGCAGCCGGACGCGGCGCTCCCCATCGTCGGCTGGAACCCCGGCCTCTCGGGGAGCACCGTGACCTCGGTGAAGGACCCGGGCGAGATCCAGTCCGCCACGGTGGTGCCGGAGATCGCCGTCCGCGCCACGCAGGTGATCGACCCGGCGAAGCCCGGCCAGCCGCTGGCCGAGCCGGCCTGAGGCGCGTCAACCCGACTTTCCGTTGTCCCGGGCGCATCCACGGCCCGGGGCGGCCCCAGCAACCCGGAGGCTCACTTCCATGCGGATCGACAGGCCCGACGCGATCATCGTCGGCAGCGGCGCGGGGGGCGGCACGGCGGCCCACGTGCTCACCCGCCGCGGCTGGAACGTGGTGGTGATGGAGAAGGGCGGCGAGATGACCGCCGAAGACTTCCTCCCCTTCGACGAGCTGCACTTCCGCGAGCACAAGGCGCTCATCCCCAAGATCTCCGACGACCCGCAGATCTACGCCGGGCTGGACGGCACCCGCCACGACCGGAGCGAGCGGTGGTGGGAGGTCACCATGCTCGGCGGGTCGACCATGGTGTGGGACGCCAACTTCCCGCGCTACACGCCGGAGGACTTCGACTTCAACGCCTACAACCACTCCATCCCCGACGACCCGGCGCTCAAGGGGGTGAGCATGGTGAAGTGGCCCTGGTCGTACCAGGAGTTCGTCCCCTACTTCGAGAAGGCGGAGTGGGACTGGTGCGTGGCGGGCGACGCGCGGCAGTCGCCGGAGTGGATGCGGCCGGGCTACCAGTATCCCATGCCGCCGCTCAAGGCCCACGCCTCGAGCGACTTCCTGATGCAGACCTTCGGGGCGGCGGGGCTGCAGCCGTACTTCGGCGCGCGGGCGATCAACTCGCAGACCTTCGACGCGCGCCCGCCCTGCTCCTTCTGCGGCTACAACCAGTTCTTCGGCTGCGCGGTGAACAGCCGCGCCAACGCGGTGAACACCGTGCTGCGCCGCGCGCGCGACACCGGGCGGTGCGACATCCGCACGAACCACTACGTCACCCGGCTGGACTACAAGGACGGGCACATCCGCGGCGTCTTCTACCTCACCGAGCCGGGCGGGCGCGAGCACTACCTGGCGGCACCCAAGGTCTTCGTCTCGGTGCAGACCATCCAGTCGGCGCGGCTCTTCCTCCTCTCCGAGATCCCGGACCCGCACGACGTGGTCGGCCACTACCTGACCTACCATCCCAAGGGCGACCTGCACATGACCTTCCCCGGCAAGCCGGTGTGGGACATGGGGCCCGCCTACCAGCCGCGCACCGCCATCGGCTCGCTGCAGCTGCGCGGGATGTACACCTACAGGAAGGGCGGCGAGACCTTCAAGGGGGGGAAGTTCAGCGTCTACGACCCCTACACCTGCACCACCCCGCTGCGGCTGATCAAGGGCGCCAGCCTCTCCGAGACGCAGCGCAACCTCTGGGGCGCGCCGCTGGTGCAGTACCTCCAGGAGCTGCGCAGCCAGGGCGGCGTCTCCTTCTCCTTCACCGGCGACGCGATCAGCGCGCACGAGAACCGGGTGGAGCTGGACCAGGACGACCCCGCCACCGGCTACCGCGCCGTGCGCGACCCCTGGGGGGTCCCCGTGGCGCGCACCTTCTACAAGCACCACCAGTGGGACCTGGACCTCAGCAAGTACGCGCTCACCCGCGTGGCCGAGGTGATGGCCGACGCCGGCGGCGAGGTGCGCAAGCTGGAGCCGCAGAGCTCGGCGAACGCGGGGTACGGCCACGTGCACGGCTCGCTGCGCGCCGGGGCGGACCCGGAGACCTCGGTGCTCGACACCCACTGCCAGTCGCACACGGTGAAGGGGCTGTACGTGCTGGACTCCGCCTTCATGCCCACGGCGGGGGCCTCGAACCCGTCCATCACGCTGCTGGCGAACGCCTACCGTGTCTGCGAGCAGGTGCCGCAGGGCACCGACTACCAGTGACTCAGACCCAGGGGAGGGAGGCGCAATGAAGATCGCGGCCAACGGGAGCAGCGCGGCGCATGCCCCCGCGAACTCGCGGACGGCGCTCACCGCCGCGTACGTGGGCGGCGCCGACGTGCTGCGCATCCCCGTGCGGCTCACCGCCGACGGGCGCGCCGTGGTGGCCGAGGACGACGAGACGGCGCCGCTGGCGGGCGAGGGCGGACCCATCTCGCAGTCCACCTTCGCGGAGCTGCGCACGCTGAACGTGTCGGCCAACTTCCGCGACGCGGCGGGGAACCCGTTCCACGCGCCGTCGATGAAGATCGAGCCGTTCGCGCTGCTGCTGGACGCCATCCCCAGCCAGCCCTGGCTGCTGGTGGAGGTGCGCCCCGAGCCCGACGCCATGCGCCGCCAGAAGCTGGTGTCGCAGGTGCTGGCCGCCGTGCGCAACCGCGGCCTGGCCGCGCGCACCGTCCTCGCCGGCGACGCTTCCACCGTCGGCCTGGCGAAGGCCGCGTCGCCCGGCACCCTCACCGCGCTACGGGGGGATGGGGCCGCGGCCGCGCAGGTGCAGGCCGCGGTGGACGCCGGTGCCGACGCCGTCGTCGTCGACGTCGCGGCGGTGCTCGACGATCCGAACGGCGCCGCGCCTGCGCTCACGCCCCTGGCCGGCGACATCGCGGGACACGCGGCGGCGGGGCGGCTGAAGCTGGGCGCGATCGTCCTCGGCGGCGCGGTGACGTCGCCGGCCGCCTTCGCGCGGCTGGCGGGCGAGCCGTGGGCCTGGGCCTGGGTCACCGACTCGGTGCTCGGCGCGGCGCCCGCCTTCCGTCCCGGCTGGCTGTGGATGGACGAGAAGTGGGCGCACTCGGCCGCCGACCACGAGGACGTGAACGCCGAGCTCTGGCACCTGGGCTACGCCAAGTACAATCCCCAGCGCTTCACCCACGTCTACCCGGACGACGGGATCCACGTGGCCATCAAGCCCTTCACCGGCGACGTGGTCTACGTCCCCACCGGCGACGAGGTGAAGGACGAGCTGCACGAGTTGCTGGAGCGCACCTGGGAGGGGACGCGGGACTGGCCCTTCTACTCCGGCGGCGGGGTGGGGACGGCGCTGGGGGTGGAGGGCGACTTCTCCGCCGAGGTCGACGTGCAGAGCGACGCCGCGCAGCAGGCGACCACGGTGGAGATGGCGGCGATCAACGTGGACCCCGCCACCCACACCAAGCCCTGGGTGCAGGACGAGGAGGGGAAGTGGCACCCCAACTACCCCACCAGCTTCCGCGGCAAGCACACCTTCTTCGACCCGCACGGCGCCCCGCCCTTCGCCGGGGTGGAGCACGACGAGGACGACGGCTGGCGTATCAACTGGAACACCGGCACCGACTACGACAGCAACCAGTACGGCCGCCCCTGGGGCGACGGCAAGCTGCTCACCGGCCGGATGCGGCTGGACCGGCGCGGCGAGTGGTGGGCGGCCTACTTCCGCCCCACCGGGAGCACCGCGGCGGCGGACTGGGTGTGCGTGGGCGTCGCCCGC